>Ga0206954_1060_pt2 | contig 23179 bp, 15 predicted proteins | sample Alteio_BWOrgHeat_37_FD_153250 | JGI IMG/M metagenome (GOLD analysis project Ga0206954, IMG submission 153250) | Enriched cells from forest soil in Barre Woods Harvard Forest LTER site, Petersham, Massachusetts, United States -... | ecosystem: Environmental > Terrestrial > Soil > Temperate forest >...
ATGATCTGGACCATCCAGCCAAAAAACGATAGCATGCGGGAAGTTATTTACCGGATGCGCGAGTACGCTTACCCGCTGGCGGAATTGAAAAACATCACCCTTACACTTGCTGCCGCTGAAGATGTGCAGGCGATGATTTTACCAATGGAGATAAGAAAAAATATTTATCTCATCTTTAAGGAGGCGCTGAATAATGCTTTCAAATATGCCGCGGCTTCTGCTATCGGTATCAAGCTGGTTAAGGAGCATAATGTGCTTAGGCTGGAAATAAAAGATGATGGTGCTGGTTTTGATGTATCAGATGCACGAACAGGCAACGGGTTAATTAACATGCATAAAAGGGCCGACCAGACTGGCGGAACGCTTCTCGTCAAATCCTGCAAAGGAAGCGGTACCGAAATTTTATTTAGCTGCCCGGTAAATTGAATGACATGGCAACCTGGAAAAGACTTTTCCTTATTTGGTTTCAGGTAGCACTCTGTGTAATAATCGTTTTTTCATCTTGTAAAAACACGTCGGATCATACTGAGCTTATTCCTCCCGAAACCAAGTTTGCTCAGCCGGTAGTACAGCCTTTAAAATTCAGCAATGCACGAAAAATAAATTGGGATACCATTAAAGCAGTAAAAGTGCACCCTATTGTTAAAAAGTTAAACTGGGACAAACTTCCCCAACAACGTTATGATACCTCCGATTTTAAACCTTTTAAATATCCTGTTGAAGAAACGAAATTTGATTACAATGCTTTGCCGTCAAAAGACCTTGATATTGATAAACTGCCATCGCATGCGCTAAAATTTAAAACGTATACTTTACCTCCGCCAAAATTGATAAAAGGGGCAAAGCTGCAATTTAAAACTGGAAATTTGTTTGTTTTTAATTTTGCAGAGGCCCAGGGGAAACAGGGTATAATGGTCTCTGATTCGTTCTATGACAGGGACGGTTTTTTGTGGATAGCAACTCCACGGGGCGTCTATCGTTATGACGGGGAAAATCTCCTATTATTTTTTTCAGACCCTAAAATGCCATTGAGGATTTGGGGAATGGTACAGGATAGCGACGGCAATATTTGGATAAGCGCTGATGACAGCGGGGGTGGCTTTGGCGGGATCATGGTGCTATACCCTAAGAGCGGCATATTAAAGAAATCGGGCATTTGGGGCGGTTTAAACAGCAAAAATGCCATGATATTAATGAAGGACAAGCAGCAAAGAATCTGGGTTACTTCGTGGTGGTCGCCTGCAATAAATATTATTGACCCGAAAAAGCAGACGGTCAAATTGCTCGATAAGACGAATGGCCTGTCGTCGCCACAAGGGACCGATGCAATTGCGATGGATAAGAGCGACAATATTTGGATCAGTAGCTTTGGTAGCGGGTCAAACATCATTGACTTAAAAAATAAAAAAATTAAGTACATGGATAAAGCCCATGGTTTAAAAACGGATTTAGGATCGGGTGCAAGTTTTGACGGGATGGGCCGTATTTGGACAGGCGCTGACGGTGGATTGATCAATGTGTTGGATCTAAAAAAAAATACTTTTCAAACCATACGCGAAACGCAGCATACTCCCTATGGCGTGTATCCTGAGTTAGCGGATGATAAAGGAAGGTTTTGGGTAAGCACGCCTTATGATGGGCTATTTATAATCGACCTGAAAAAACGCATGATTAAACACCTGAAGCTAGGTGCTCGATCAACGTCAGATCACGTGTCTAATATTACAAAGGGTATAAAAAACCAGTTGTGGCTGGCAACAAGTTATGGTTTAAATATGATTAGCGATGACCAGGCAGTAGTTGAACATATAGGTAGCGATAGTGTATTTGCTTTAACGGAAGACCGGCAGGGTCTTATCTGGAAAAGCACTGCTCGCGGAATAGACATTCTGGACCGTAAAACTAAGATAAGCAGGCATTTAGGACTTAAACAGGGCCTCGAAGATGATTATATTGATGCCATTAAAGAGAAAAATGGTGCAATTTTTATAAGAACAGACAGCGCCTTTGAAATAGTAGATTCGGCAAGAAAAACAATTGCAAATTTTGGCACGAAACAAGGCCTGGGCGTTAAGAGAATAAGTGATTTCAGCATTGACAAGGCCTGCCGCATCTGGATTGCACATTATGGAACCAATGACGGAATAGTTGTTTGCGACCCCTGGAAACGGACGCTTAAACGCATCGGCAAAGCCCAAGGATTAATGAACCCTTCCGACGTTTTCGATATGTGCTTTGACAAGGATGGCTGCATTTGGGCCACCTTAGATAAGGGTGAGATAGACAAAATTGATCCCAACGCTGGAACAATTCAAATTTTAGTAAATCCATTAAATTTCAAATATAATGCCATCAAAGAATGGTTGCCGGACAGCAAGGGAAATATTTGGTTTGGAACTTATAAAGGCATCTATATAGCAGACTTGAAAAACCAAAAGCTTGTTTCCTTTACCACTGCACAAGGCCTTATCAATAATAAAGTATTGTCGTTAACAGAGCGTGAAGGCCGTGTATACGCAGGCACCAACGAAGGCATTACGGTAATTACTCCTCCTGCTGAAGGTGTAAGCGCTAACAAAAAATGGAAGGTTGAATCTCATGGTCTTAATAAAATACAAACAGATAATTTTAATGGCGATCTGGTTACCAAAGCCGGCCTTTATTTGTCGGCGGATATCGGAATCAATGTACTTGACTTGTCTAAAATAGACAAGCTTAACCAGACCCCTTATGTTACCGGGATAAGTGTTTATGACAATCCTATTTATTTCGTGGACAAGGCAAGGTTTAATTCAGCTATAACAGACACGCTTTGGGAACCCGATGAAAAAAAATATTATTTAAAAAATAAGTTACCGGTTGACAGCAATAATGCTGTACAAATCGGTTTAAAATGGGACAGCCTCGCCAATGCGGTTAATATGCCGGTAAATTTGCAGGTCCCATTTGATCAAAATTTTATCCGGTTTTATTACAGCAGTTTTAATTATGAACCGCATGATACGGCATCGTACAAATATATATTAATTGGAGGAGACAAGCATTGGAGCGGGACAACAAGTGAAGGTTCTTCAAAAAATTACATGAACCTTAAGCCAGGTAAATATACCTTCGAGGTGATTAGCAGGAATGCCGACAACATATGGAGCCAACCGGCAAAGTTTAGCTTTACCATTAACCCGCCATGGTGGCAAACCTGGTGGGCCTGTATGCTTTATGCAGGCCTGTTTACGGGCACAATTTGGTGCTTTGTTTATTTCAGATCGCGGCAACTGGTAAAAGATAAACGCCGGCTGGAAAAAGAGGTCAACATCCGGACTGAAGAAGTACTACAGCAAAAGGAAGAGATAGAAGCTCAACGGGACAAGCTGGAAATGGAAAAAATAAGGTCGGATATAGCGGCAGATTTTCATGATGAATTGGGTTCTACTTTAAGCAGCATCGCTCTATACAGCGAAATGGCGATGAACGATAATTTTGAAGACAAGCAGCGGACAAAAAATATTTTGTCCCTTATCGGCGAATCATCCCGCGGCACGGTATCGGCCATGCAGGACATGATCTGGACCATCCAGCCAAAAAACGATAGCATGCGGGAAGTTATTTACCGGATGCGCGAGTACGCTTACCCGCTGGCGGAATTGAAAAACATCACCCTTACACTTGCTGCCGCTGAAGATGTGCAGGCGATGATTTTACCAATGGAGATAAGAAAAAATATTTATCTCATCTTTAAGGAGGCGCTGAATAATGCTTTCAAATATGCCGCGGCTTCTGCTATCGGTATCAAGCTGGTTAAGGAGCATAATGTGCTTAGGCTGGAAATAAAAGATGATGGTGCTGGTTTTGATGTATCAGATGCACGAACAGGCAACGGGTTAATTAACATGCATAAAAGGGCCGACCAGACTGGCGGAACGCTTCTCGTCAAATCCTGCAAAGGAAGCGGTACCGAAATTTTATTTAGCTGCCCGGTAAATTGAACACTTTTGAAAAAACCATTTACAAATTAAAACTGAATTAGTTATTAGTATATTTAGTTCAAATGCTACCCATAAATAATGGATAATGACACCTAACCAAATCAAGCATCGTTCACTATCAAATAAATCTAACTTTTCCCAATTTTGCTTTGTAATTATTTTTTTACTGGCTCTACCTAATCGGCTCTTTTCACAAGACATTTACAGTCTGAATATTGAAAAAGTACAGGGTGAAGGGCTTTCAAACGATAAAATAAACTGTATAAAACAAGATAAAGATGGTTTTATTTGGTTTGGCACTGATGAAGGATTATTTAGATATGACGGCTATGGTTTTAAAAAAATCAAAAATTTCCCCGGCGATACAACGACATTGCTCGGCATCAGGATTACTTATCTTCTTTCTGAAAAAAATAGTTTGTGGGTAGGATCAGTTGAAGGATTGAGTTGTATTGACATTGATTCGCAAACCATCAAAAATTTCCCTTCCTATAAATCCTTCGCTGTAAACGCCATTCTTCGAAAAAATGATTCTGTACTTTGGGTTGGAACTAATGACGGTTTATTTCAATTTAATAAAAAGAACGGGCAATGGAATAGGGTTACCGCGTTAGGGGTAAATAATATCATCCGTTCAATGTGCGATGATAAAAAAGATCATCTCTATATTGCAAGTTCGCGGGGGTTTTTTTGTTATACAAAATCAACCGGCACGTTTAAAAACTATAATCCTGGTTTACCTGGCCATCCTGAAGTAATTACAACATACCCTCTTGGGGCACTCAGATCCTCATCAGATCATAATGGCAATATATGGTTTGGTACCTGGCAAAATGGCCTTGTGCGTTTTAACCCCAAAAATGGAGAGATAAAATCATGGTGTGCGCACACAGATGATGTTCATTTTCATTTTTTACCTTTTCAAAGGGCATTTGATATTTTAGAAGATAATAACGGAAGTATCTGGATCGCGAATGGCGCTGGCGGCCTGAGCATTTATGATCCTGTTAAAAACAGGTTCATAAACTACCCGGTTCAAATTAAAAGCGAAAATGGATTTTCGGATCAGGTAATATCTCTGTTTTGTGACAGGTCAGGTACTTTTTGGATCGGTACCTATAACGGGGTCTTTAAGTATGATCCGCATAGCGTTCATTTATCAAAAACGGATATTATAGAAAAAAAGAAAGCGGCCTTATGCAACCGCTGGATCCACTTTTAACAATATTTAAAGAGAGTAAGTGGATTTGGTGGATGGGCACATACCATGGATTATTTGTTTTTGATGAAAAAACAGGCATTTTAAAAGATTATAATAAGGCGTTTGGCATCGCAGACCATTCGCAGGTATTTAATATCATCCGGGATTCAAACGGGGTAATTTGGTTAACTGCCAAAAATACGCTGGTCAAAGTTTATAAAAAAGCAGGAGCTGAAAATACCCCGTTTCAGGTTGAGATATTTAAAACCCCGGATATTAAGAGTAATATTTATAGTTTATTTATAGACAAGGAAGACAGGATATGGGTAGGTACGCACGGTGACGGCATATTCAGGTTTGACCAGGCTTCTGAAAAGTTTATTTCTTATCATTATAAAGAGATAGGCCCAGGGAATAATATAAATGAAATCCGTACTTTTTGCGAGTTATCAAAAGATAGCCTGCTGATAAGCGGCGCCCATACCGGATTACTTTTATTGCATATTAATAAAGGCAGTTATGAAAAAATCCTGTTTGATAAAATAAGCGGTAAGCTCGCAGCAGGCTTATCTGTTAATTCAATTCTTAAAACAGGGAAAGCGATCTGGGTAGGTACACAATTTAATGGTTTATGGGAAACTGATTCTCAATTAAAAAAATGCTTAATTACAACCGAAAATGACGGTTTACCTTCGATGGATATTAATTCGATAGTGGCCGATAAAAAAAATAACCTGTGGCTACTAACCAATGCAGGCGTTGTGACGTTTCAAATAGAAGGTAAAAAAATTACTGTCTTTGATAAAAAATACGGCGTTGAAAGTTTAGGTGTATTAAATTCAATAGTTGTGGATAAGGATGGTAGTATTTCAATCGGCGGCATGAAGTGTATTTACCATTTTAATGCGACACACATCGTAAAAAATATTATGCCGCCTGAAGTATCAATAACAGGGTTTAAGGTTTTTGATCAGGATTATCATGTCCATCAGGGCCAAACTGTTACACTTGATCACACGCAAAACTATTTCTCGTTCGAGTATGTTGGGATTAATTATACGCAGTCAAACCTTAATAAATATGCCTATAAAATGGATGGTTTGGATAAAAACTGGAATAATGCGGGGACTCGACAGTATGTTTCGTATGCTAATTTAGATGAGGGCACATATACCTTTAACGTAAAAGCCTGTAATAATGAAGGCGTGTGGAATAATATCCCGGCCAGACTGATTATTATTATCAATCCTCCTTTCTGGCACCGGTTGTGGTTTTACCTGTTATTTGCAGCAGTATTTTTAAGCACCATATATGTTGCTTTTGCCTATTATACCAATCAGCTTAAAATAAGGATGCGGCTGCGCGATAAAATTGCCCGTGATTTTCACGATGAACTGGGTTCAACATTAAGCAGCATCTCATTGTACAGCGAGATGGCGATAACCGACAATTTTGAGGATAGCCAGCGTACAAAAAGTATTTTGTCACTTATTGGCGAATCTTCCAGAGGAACGGTGTCGGCCATGCAGGATATGATCTGGAGTATCCAGCCCAAAAACGATAATATGCAGGAAGTTGTTCACCGTATGCGTGAATTCGCCTATCCCCTGGCCGAACTGAAAGACATTAACCTTACCCTTAATGTGGATGACGATGTGACAAAGCTGGTATTATCCATGGAGGTAAGGAAGAACATTTATTTAATATTTAAAGAAACGCTTAACAACGCATTTAAATACGCCTCGGCTTCATCTATTACCATTAATATCAGTAAACAACATCATTTGCTCAGCATGCGAATAAAGGACGACGGCAAAGGGTTTGAGCTGCTTAATGTACAGGCAGGCAACGGCACAAGAAACATGCAAAAAAGGGCCGAACAATCCGAAGGAAAACTTTCCATTAAATCCAGCCCTGGAAACGGTACAGAAATTTTATTTAGCTGCCCGGTTAGCTGACTTTACTCCGGCGAAATCTGAAACGCATATTTATGCGTGTTTATTTTGAAGAACGGTTTATTACATTTATGAAAATTTTCGTGGGGGAGGCAGATTCTTAAATGCAGCAACCCTTAAATTTATAAATCTTTCTTAACATGTCCGATCCCATCCGTATTATCATTGTAGAAGACAATGTGCTTTTTCGCGGAGGGTTGAAATACCTGCTTAATTTTTCGGAAGATTTTGAATGCGTGGGTGATTATGGCACTGGCCCCGATGGATTAAAAGCTATTAAGGCAAGCCTCCCTGATGTGATATTGATGGATATTGATTTGCCTGAAATGAACGGCATAGAATGCACCCAACTCATCAAAACAAACCCAAAAACCGCCGATATTCATGTCATTATGCTCACCATACTGGAGGATGAATATAAAGTGCTGGAAGCTATTTTAGCAGGCGCATCCGGTTATTTACTGAAAAACGCTTCGCCAGAAAGTATAATGGAGGCCATCAGGCAGGTATGCAGCGGGGGTTCTCCCATGTCGCCATCCATTGCACGAAAGGTATTTGGCTTAATGAAATTAAACTATTCGGCGCCGGAGGAAAAGATCAATCTGAACAAGCGCGAAACCGAGGTACTTGAAGGGTTGGTTGAAGGCCTTACTTATAAAATGATTGGCGAAAAATATTTTATCGCGGTCGATACCGTCCGTAACTATATCCGCAGTATTTACGAAAAACTCCAGGTTAATTCCCGCTCAGAGGCGGTTGTAAAAGCTATTAAATACAGGCTTTTGTAGTTAATCAGCGCCTCGAAATCAGTAACAAGTTCCTGCTATTCCGGAAAATTGAAATATGCAATTAGGCATGTATATGTCATTGTAGGGGACAAAATGTCTGCCCAATTTTGATGGTACATACTGGTGGACCTCAACCTGGTATCAACTATCAAAAATGGAAACATATACCGACAACTTCAACCGAAATATTAAATTTTTTAACCAAAACGTTATGAAAACCTTTTCCACTAAATCGGCTGTAAACAATAGTGACCATCCACCTGTTGCGGTTAGCGCCGTATTTTTCTTTTTTTTAAAGCAATGCAAGTTGCCGGTCATTTTTTTAGTAACGGCTCTTCCGTTAAAATTATTTGCACAGGCGCCCACCCTCAGCTACAGCACCCCCCAAACCTATGTTATTGGTACGGCAATTGCCGCGCTTGCGCCCACGAGCAGCGGGGTAGCTGCTGCGGGCTATAGCAGCAGCCCGGTTACCATAGGCTCCGGCTTCAATGGTCCCGAGGGCGTCGCGGTAGATGCTTCCGGTAACGTGTATGTGGCCGATTTTTATAACAACGCGGTAAAGAAGATCCCCACCGGCGGGGGTGTACCGATAACCATAGGCTCCGGGTTTCTTAATCCCGCAGCTGTGGCTGTTGATGTTTTGGGCAATGTGTATGTGGCCGATCACGGGCACAACCTGGTAAAGGAGATCCCTTTGGGCGTGGGTACGCCGGTAACCATAGGCTCGGGGTTCAGTGCGCCAACTGGGGTAGCGGTAGATGTTTTGGGCAATGTGTATGTGGCTGATTATGGGAACAGCCTGGTAAAGGAGATCCCTGTTGGTGGGGGTACGCCGGTAACCTTAGGCACCGGCTTCAGTCTGCCAACCGGCGTAGCGGTAGATGTTGCAGGCAATGTGTATGTGGCCGATCAAGGTAATAATGCGATACAGAAAATCCCCAAGGGCGGCGGCACGCTGGTTACTTTAGGTTCCGGATTCAGTTTTCCAAACGGTGTTGCGGTGGATGCCGCAGGCAACGTTTATGTGGCAGATAAAAACAACAATGCTGTAAAAGAGATCCCCCTGGCCAACGGGGGGCCGCTTACCCCGATTTCTATTGGGGGTTTGGGCTTTGGTTTCCCAAATGGTGTAGCAACAGACGCCGCGGGCAACATGTATGTGGCCGACTACGGCAACAATGCGGTAAAAGAAATTAAACCTGTTGGCGGCTATTATTTAAGCCTCAGTTTACCTGCTGGCTTAAGTTTTAATGGTGTTACAGGCGTCATTAGCGGTACGCCCACAGCGTTAAGCCCGGCAACAAATTATGTTGTTACAGCCTACAACGCGTTGGGGGGCAGTTCGGCAACAATAAATATAGGGGTCAGTGCGCTCATCGTCAGCTACAGCAGCCCGCAAACCTATGTTATTGGTACAGCCATTGCACCGTTATCCCCGGCAATTACAGGCGTGGTTGCCGCAGCCGGCTACAGCACCAGCACGGCAATCATTGGCTCTGGGTTCAATAACCCGGACGGCGTAGCGGTGGACGCTGCGGGTAATGTATATGTGGCCGATTTTTATAACAATGCAGTAAAGAAGATACCTGCTGGCGGGGGCAGCCCGGTAATTATAGGTTCCGGTTTCAGCCTTCCAACCGGCGTAGCTGTAGACGCCGCCGGCAACATATATGTAGCTGATAATGGCAACAATGACGTAAAAAAAATACCGTCGGGCGGAGATACTCCTGTCGTCATCGGCTCAGGGTTCACCGGGCTGAACGGCATAGCTGTAGACGTATTGGGCAATGTTTACGTAACCGAAAATTTCCGCGGTACGCCACCAGAGCAAAGCACTTTTGTTGTAATGGAAATCCCGATAGCCAGCGGCACCCCTGTTACTTTAAGCACGGCCTTCAGCTTACCTACAGGTGTAGCCGTAGATGCCGCAGGCAATGTATATGTGGCCGATGAAGGCGCCGGTACGGTAGATAAGATACCTGCGGGTGGCGGCGCCCCGGTGACCTTAAGTTCCGGCTTCAATACACCATTTGGCGTAGCGGTGGATGCCGCAGGCAATGTGTATGTGGGGGATTACAACAACAAACCAGTAAATGAGATCCCTGCGGGAGGCGGCACGCCGATTTCCATAGGTTCAGGGTTTAATGAACCAATGGGCGTGGCGGTAGATGGCGCAGGCAATGTGTATGTGGCCGATGCAGGCAACAACCTGGTAAAAGAGATAAAACCCATAGGCGGTTATTATATAGGCCCGTTCTTGCCAAACGGCTTAAGTTTTAATAATAGTACGGGAGCCATCAGTGGTACGCCGATAGCCATAAGTCCGGCAACAAATTATACTGTGACCGCCTATAATGCCTCAGGCAGCGGGGCAAATACGGTAAACATCAAAGTAGCAGCATCCACAGTTGCTACGCTTTCAAACCTGACATTAAGCGACTGCACTTTAAGCCCGGTGTTTGCAACCGGAACCACGAGTTATACTGCAGGAGCAGGGAATGCTACAACATCCATAACCGTAACGCCTACTACTGCAGATCCGACCGCAACGGTTACCGTTAACGGCGTAGCAGTTACATCAGGTACTACGTCCGCCGCTATCCCATTGGTAGTCGGCTCTAATCCCATCACCACCGTGGTAACCGCCCAGGACGGGACAACCACCGAAACCTATACAGTAACCGTTACCCGGGCGCCGTCTGTCGTAGCCACGCTGTCTTCGCTAAAAACCAGTAAGGGTACGTTTAGTCCCGCATTTTCAAGCACCAAAACCAGCTATGCAGGAAGCGTGGTAAATGGCGTTACATCGATAACAATAACCCCCACCGCGTCCGACCCTACGGCAACCATCAAGGTAAACGGTGCAGTTGTTGCCTCCGGAAGTGCATCACAAACCCTTCCGCTTGTCGTAGGCGCCAATAGCTTTAACACTAAAGTTACCGCCCAGGATGGGACAACGATCATCATTTACACCCTGGTGATCACCAGGGGGCCGTCGGCTAACGACTACTTGTCAAATCTTAAACCCAGTGCAGGTAGTTTATCGCCCACTTTTTCAGCATCCAGATTAGCATATACTGAAGACGTGGTGAATGGCGCGGCAACGATTACCATCACGCCATTTACTGCTGTGCCTACATCAACGGTAAAAGTGAACGGCATAACGGTGGCATCAGGCACGGCGTCTGCTCCAATCGCGTTAAATGCAGGGTTAAATGCCATCACGACCGTAGTAACCGCCCAGGATGGGGCAACAACCAGAACATATACCCTAACCGTAACCAGGGCGCCGTCGGCCAATGCTAACCTGTCAGCATTTAAGATCAGCAAAGGTACCTTAACGCCCGCTTTTGCAACCGGGACGACAACGTACACAGCGAACGTGGTGAATGGCGTTACTTTACTGACGGTTACCCCAACAGCATCGGACGTTACAGCGGCGATAACAGTAAACGGAAACGCGGTACCTTCCGGCAGCGCTTCGGGCGCAATAGTATTGGCTGTTGGATCAAACACCATCACCGCTTTGGTTACGGCACAGGATGGCACGACCACCAAAACCTATACCTTAACTGTAACGCGGGCTTCAGGCGGTGCAGATAGTTATGTCCCGATAGCTATCTGCACCGGTATCAGCGTGACCAAACCAACAGCGACGCTGACGCTTGCCGACGACGGCATTGTAGTACACCAAGCCTTATCACCCAATGGGGATGGCATTAACGATTTTTTACAGATCGACAATATCGGCCAATATCCCGATAACAAACTATCCATAATGGATCGGAACGGACAATTGGTATACGAAGCCAATGGTTATGACAATAGCTCAAAAGTGTTTGATGGCCGCAGTAACAAAAACGGGCGGATGCAATTACCGGGGACATATTTCTATCAATTGGATTATACGGTAAGCGGCCTCACCAAACACAAAACCGGGTTTTTGGTGCTGAAGTATTGATTTTGCCGGTTGTAATAACAAGCAGGCGGCGCTGGATCATTCAGGTTCCTTCTATTCAATTCACTTAATTATAGTCACAAACAATTTAAATAAAAAAATCATGAAAAAAGCAATAATGTTATTCAGCCTCGCCGGCTTAATTAACTTCTCATTCGCGCAATCAGTGAACTTTGGCGTAAAAGCTGGTATAAATTTTTCAAATGTCTCATCTTCAGGCGGCGGGCTTACGCTCACTACCTCCAATACGACCGGTTTCCACGTTGGCGCGGTTGCCGATATTGGATTTGGCAGTTTGTCACTGCAACCGGGGGTTTTATATTCCACCACGGGCGGGAGTCTTAATTTCTCTGGCGGAACTGACAAGCTTACTTTAAACTATGTTGAAGTGCCGGTGAATTTGTTATATAATATACCTGCCGGGATTGGCAAGCTGTTTATCGGCGGCGGCCCGTATGTGGCTTTAGGGGTATCCGGTAAAGCTACCCTTTCCGGTACACTTACCAGTACAGGCGGCGGTTCTGAGTCGCAGAATATAACCTTTGGAAGTGCCCCTGGCGACGTGAAAAATCCTGATTTTGGCGTAAATCTTTTGGGCGGGTTCCGTTTTAAATCCGGCCTGTCTTTTAGCGCAGGTTACGGCATTGGTTTAGCAAATCTTAGTAACGAAAGCGGCGCAAGCACAAAAAACAATGTGCTCAGCTTCTCGATAGGTTACTTCTTTAAATAACAATTCAATTAATGCGATTCACCTATCTGCCAATAATATTTCCGAAATGCTTAAAATATATGTAATTATCGTTTTGCTTGCTGTCGGCGCACAGTTGGCTTTTGCGCAAAAAACTATCGTCCTCACCGACAGCGTCCTTGCCAATGTAAAGGAGCTTCCGGTAGTTTTTGTTAAGCTGAAAGGTTTTAACCCATTTCCAAAACTGACTTTTGGGAGCTATGCGGTGGTATCGGGTAAATGGGGACTAGGCATGGCCCCTGAATCGTCGAATATCTGGGGTACGAAAACTAAAACCAGGTCATCCCGTAAATTTTCATTTGTACTTGCCGACACATCAAGCGATACTGTAAAAGTTAATGGCGTAATGAAAACCGTAGACGAAACCATTAGCCCCCTGCAAGTATCAACAAGTTTTTCGATAGGGACTAATGCGCAACTTGGATCGTTAGATTTTTCGGCAAATATTGCAGTTACCGGGGATACCGCGCATATATGGACCTTATCAATGAAAACGGAAAGCGGTGACGAAACGGTTAAATATGAAGGGTTTTTGACTGATGGCAAAAGAACTATCTTAATAACACCGCTATACACAGCTCACTATGAATCACCCGCTTACGGCTATGAGTTTACCGAAAACGACCAATTCTACTCGGCTTATCTATTTTCAACAAATGGAAGAACTTACCTAAACTCATATAACATGTATTTCGAAAAGGGCCTGGACATCAAATTAAAAACGGCCTTATCAGGCGCCATGGTGGCGCTATTGGAACTAAAAAAATGAGCAGATTAATCTTAAAAACGCCGAACTGTCAATCGTGCGTTTTGAAGGGTTAAAATCATCGTCAAATCTTGATTATTAAATAATAACAGGTAAACCTAGCATTAGTTATAAAAATGAAAACAGTTCTAAAAAATACCACCCGTATGGAATTACGTCAGCTACCAATAAGGGTTATTCCTTCGGTAAAACGCACCTGTATTGTGGCAGCTTTACTATTAGCGGTACTAAATTCAGCAAATGCTCAAAGTTCAATTTTGGACGCTGGTATCCGGCTGCAACAAACTGTAAACCTGTATAGTGAAAACGGTATTGCACTAAGCTATTCAAATAAAGCACTATTGCCTGATCGGTTATATTTCGGGTTTAGTTATGCTACCAGCCGCTTAGGCACTGCATTTAATACCTATGCCATAAAGCAGGATAATTACCTGGTTTCCGCGGCATGGTATTTCAGAGAGAATCATGTAATCCGGCCTTTCGTGCGATTGAACACCGGTTATTTTTCGGCAGATTACGTTGAAGCCATATTTAATGTGCTGCCGCAAAGCTCGCTGTTGCTATCGTCAGATTTTGGGATATGTTTTCAAACCGGTTTACCATTAAAAATATCAACGTCCCTGGGCTACAATTTTATTACCGGCAATGGGTTGAGCGGCCCTGGCACCTTATTTCCTGTTTTCTATCAGCTTACTCTATCGTGGAATATTTTTGATCGCACCAAACTTAGCCACCATCAATCACTGCCTCAAAAACTTAAACTATAAACATGAAAAAGATATTTCTTATATCTATCCTTTTGCTGGCGTTTGCCGGTTGTAAAAAGACGCCTGTTATCCCCGCAGGTGACCTTGGCGGGGGTGTAATTATGGATCCTTCGCTTACTGACCCCGCTGCTTACCGAATATCGGTATCCCAGCCAAAACCTACTCCGGCGCAGGCGCAAATTCCGGTGATCATTTGCTGTCACGGCTACACCGCTTCCACTTTTGAATGGGACGAATTCAGGACCTGGTCAAACGGGACCAGCAAGTATTATATAGACCAGGTATTGCTTGCCGGGCATGGCACCACTTATGCCAATTTTCAAAAATCCACCTGGCACGATTGGGAGTCATCAATTATGAATGAATACGATCTGCTGGTTAGCGAAGGCTATCAGAATATAAGTTTTGCCGCCTCGTCCACCAGCTGTACGCTGTTGCTCGATATGATCAGTTCCGGCTTTTTTAAAGTGAACGCATTTAATTTTAACACCGGGATGTATAATAAGATCCATATCTTTCTGGTCGACCCGATCGTTATTCCATCAGACAAAAACCTGTCGCTAATCGGCGTTCTAGGGCCTATGCTGGGCTATGTAACTTCAAATAACGCACCAGGCGAGGAGCAATACTATTATCATTATCGCCCGGAAGAAACGCTGCAGCAATTGCAGGATGTTTTGAACCAGGTGAGGGATGAGTTGCAAAACGGGGTTCAACTGCCCGACTATATCTATCTTAAAGTTTACAAGTCGATAAAGGACCCGACCGCCGACCCGGTTAGTGCTGTGCTGATCTATAATGGGGTAAAAACAAGTTCCGGCGGCAAAATTGACCTCGACATGGTTAATTCGGATATTCATGTGTTTACCCGCTTAAGCCTGGTTCCAAATGTTACAGCGCTTGACATACAAAACCAAATTTACGCCTTTACGGATATTACGACGCGCATTTTTCAATAATCAATAAATCATGAAATTAAAAATAAGTACCATCCTTATAGTCCTTGTCCTAACGGTGGCCTTTAACAAATGTTTCAGCCAGGCCGGTGTTAATGACACCACAAAAATCCGAAAGTGTTATTGGGGCTCAGTCGGCATCGGGGGGAGTACTTCGGGTTTTTCTGCTTCAATTAACGCAAACGCCGAACTTTCAAACAGATGGATCATTGCTGCCAACGTGCAGGGTGAAGGCCCTTTATTTGGGAATGGTAATCAGGTGGCAGAGGTTAATGTTTTTGCCGGAAAAATATTAAAGCAAAAATTTTCTTTTTTCACCTTGTCAGCAGGCCTTGGTTATGTAAGTATTGCTAATGTTACTAACAGTTTCAACTTCAATTCACCTTCCGTTACAACTTACCGGTCTACCATGGGGGTTGCTGTTTCAATCCAGGGTTTTTTGGTTGGCTTTCAAACGCTTGGAATTGGGCTGAGCGGTTACGTTAATTTAAATACGATACAATCAACGGCAGGTATAAATATATGCGTAGCTCTTGGTAGGTTATCAACTCATAAAAGGAAAAATGTTGGAAATTAATTCGCATCAATAATATCGTCAGGATTTTTCAACAAAGCAGCTAATAAAAAATACACCCGTTATCACAATTGATCAACAGACATGAAAAAAAAATTCCTATTACTCGCATTAATCTGTTTAAGCTTGTTTGCAAAAGCGCAAACAATAACTTACAGACCGGTTTACCTGGGAATCGGCGGCTTTCCGTACGGTAAAAGTTTTTCCGCTGATCTGGCGCTCGAACTGCGCGGCAGAGTTACACCTGCAAGTAATTTCCTTTTTGGACTTCGGTTCCAGGTTGCGGCTACCCCGAATACCGGCTACACCTCCATTTGTATAGCCAGCGACTACTACTTTTTGCGGCCCGAAAATGGTGTGCGGGTATTTGCAGGCGCCGGTTTAGGCGGGTTTAACGACATTAAAAGGCCCAACGACGATACCGAGCACTTCTTTGATCTCAACTACGCCAACTTTGGCTTCTTCCCCCGGATCGGTGTTGACTTCTGGTGTTTTCGCCTTTCGGCTGAATACGATTTTACTGGCGGTACCGATAATTTCGCTGCGGTTAACCTGGGCTTCTTTTTTTGAGGCGGCGGGAAAAAATAAATTATGGTAAACACTAAAACGTTGAAAATAAATGAAAAAGACATTAATCAGCACAATTGCATTAACAGTTTTTGCAATGATGATCATATCCTGTGATAGTTCATCTTCCAAATTAGAGAAGTTCATGGGAGAGTGGAAAAGAATAGATAAGGTTGACGACAACTACATTATAAAAAAAGAGGATGACGCTATACTTTTAATACAAAAAAAAGATACGATAGTCGCCCGATATGATAAGAAGGGCAATACTTTAAAATTTTGGGTATTGTCGTCAGTCACGATTACTTATAACGAAAAAACCGATCACCTTTTGGTTAATAATGGCAAAGACGGTGAAGCTAAAAGGGTTAAATGACCAAAAAACTTCAGTGTTGATCCGTCATTTAAAACGCGCTAATTGATCATTATCACTTATGAAAAAAAGAGCGATCGGCCATTTTGTTTTTATTTATCTTGTCTTTGGTATGCAGGTATTCGCGCAGAAATCTGTTATAGACAGCCTTAATGCTATTCTTGCAAAATCCACAGATACCACTAAAGTAAAAACCTTTATCAAAATAGGAAATGAGTACAAAGGCAAAAATAATTATGACAAGGCCCTGTCTGCTTATTTGGATGCTTTAAAGCTTGCCGACTCTGTTCAAAACAAAGAGTGTCTGTTTCTATCACTCAAGCAGTTGGCCACTTTTTACAATAACCTAAACAAAAATGACCAGGCGCTTGAATTTGGTTTAAGGGCACAAAAAATAGCAGAAGATCAGGGTAATAAACAAAACCTTTATGATATATTGGATTTAATAGGCGGCTTTATTTATTTCAACTCGGGTAAATATGACAAGGCGACGCAATGTGGCCAAACAATGATGAAAATAGCCGAGGCCAAAGGCGACAAGAAGCAAATTATTTATATGCAAATGTGGTTTGGCGACTTATACAGAGCTGAAAGAAAATTTGACCTATCTATTGAAATATACTCCAGGGCACTGCAAACTGCAAAAGAAATCGGCGATAAAGACTATTTATATTCAAGTACAAATGGCGTGGGCATGGCCTACGACGGTAAAGGCCAGTTTAATAATGCGCTTAAGTATTATCTTGATGCATTTAACGGGGCTGAAAACGCCAAAGTCTCCACAAATAATTATGGTTTTAATGTTGCAGAAACTTATTTTAAACTGAAGGATTATTCCAGGGCTTTATTTTATGCAAACAGGTACTTATTACTTTGCAATAAAAGTGGGAATAATTATGAAAAACGAGTAGATTATGGTTTACTGAGAGAAATTTACGTCGCTACGAATCAATACAAGGAGGCTTATCAGGCTTTTGACCAATACAATAAACTTTACTTCTTGCTTCATTCGGACGATGTTCAAAATAAAATGAATTTATTGCAGGCTGGATTTAACGCTGAGAAACAAACCAAAGAAATCGAATTCCTTCAAAACAAAGCGCTGCTGCAGTCAAAATTGAAAAATGTCTTAACCGCAGCGTCGATATTTCTGGTGGTGATCCTATTCTTAATAGCGAACGGCTATCGGCTAAAAAGAAAATCCGGGCGTAATCTGTCTTCAAAAAATGATGAACTCAACCAGGCGATCAACAACTTAAAAACCACGCAAAACCAGCTCATCCAATCAGCAAAAATGGCCTCATTGGGCGAGTTAACAGCGGGTATTGCCCATGAGATACAAAACCCTTTAAATTTTGTGAATAATTTTTCGGATGTGAATGCAGAAATGATCGGAGAACTGGAGGATGAACTAAAATCGGGCAATATAAGCGAAGCTCTTGCTATTGCCGGTGATATTAAAGAAAATGAGAGAAAAATAAATCACCATGGCAAACGTGCCGACAGCATTGTTAAAGGAATGTTGCAGCATAGCAAAACCGCCAGTGGATCAAAAGAGCCAACTGACATTAACATCCTGGCAGATGAATACATGCGGCTTGCCTACCATGGATTAAGGGCGAAGGATAAAAGCTTCAATTCAGAAATGACCACTCGTTTTGCATCCGACTTGCCAAAAATCAATGTGCTTCAACAGGATATGGGCAGGGTCATGCTCAACCTATTTAATAACGCTTTTTATGCAGTAAATCAAAACGCGAAGACGGCACGTAACGACTATAAACCTGAGGTAACCATTTCTACATCTTTTGAAAAAGGCTATGTAATCATAAAAGTAAAGGACAACGGTGTCGGGATACCGGATGCCATTAAGGAAAAGATCATGCAGCCGTTCTTTACCACCAAACCAACCGGTGAAGGAACGGGTTTGGGGCTCTCAATAACTTATGATATCGTGGTCAAAGGGCATGGAGGCAAGATTGATATTAACAGTGTAATAGGGCAGGGAGCAGAATTTATTGTTTCATTACCAATTAACTGACAAGATAGGATAAGATATTGAAATTAATCCCCCCTCACCGCTGATAGGACCGATCCCCATTTATTTCCGAATTAACATAAACGGAAAACGTGCCGAAACCACTTCCGGGAGAGAATGCAAGCCTTCTAACTGCCGCGATTTGTTCCCGTCCTTTAGTACTTATGTCATTGACGATACGCCCTTTTTTTAGTATTTTTAGTCAAATTTTCTACGGTGATGAAGATATTTTTACCGGTCGCTTTTTTGCTGTTGCCACTATTTGTCTTTTGCTCCGGAAGTACGCGGCAGGACAGTTTGCGAAGAAAATATGCTACGGCTATAACCGATAGCACGCGAGCCGACATTTTAATTGAACTGGCCGGTTTGTACCACCAGGACAAGCCCGATTCGGAACTGTATATAGCACAGCAGGCGCTAGCGCTCAGCCGCAAAATAAAGTATTACAGTGGAGAAATGTCTGCTTTGAAACTGATGGCCGAGGGCTATGAGTTTTTGGGAAACTACCCGCTGGCCTTGCAATATTATTTGCAGCGGCTTAAACTTGAGGAAAAAAAAAACAACCCGGAGCGGGTGGTCACGACGCTGTTAAGTATAGGCAACCTTTACCTATTGGAAGGAGATTATAACCTCGCGATTGAATATGCCCAAAAAGCCTACGTTATTATCGACAAAAATAAACTCGAATTTTATCGTTGGTACAGCTATATGACTTTTGGCGATACCTATGACAAAATGAACAAGATACCGGAGGCCTTATTTTACGATAAAAAAGCGTACGACCTGGCGGTTGAACAAAAAAATCAGGCATGGCTGGGTATGGTTTTGAACAACACGGCGAATAGTTATTCGCGGGACAAGCAGTACGCTGTTGCACTGGCCGATTACCATCGCGCGGAACCTTATTTAAAGGCTAATCATATCGAAAGCTTCCTGTGCGAAAGTTACCAGGGTATTGCCAATATCCTTCTCATTAAGGGGAACCTTGATTCAGCTACGTATTATGCGAAACTGTCACTAAACCTGGCGGTAAGCAGGTCGTTCCGCGAGAAGTACCTGCGATCATGCCAATTGCTCACCGATATCTATAAGTCGCACCACCTTCCCGACAGTGCGCTGGAATATCAAACCAAATTGCTGGTAATGAAGGATTCCATTTACAGCCGCGATAAGGAACGGCAGGTTGCAAACCTCACCATCTCCGAAGAATTGCGGCAACGGGAACGCGCACAGGAAAAATTGGAGGAAGAAGCTGAGCGCAGCTATAAATTAAACCTGCTGGCAGTGGGTTTGCTCATTCCATTTTCGTTTTTGATCAGCCTTGTGCTCAGCAAAAGAAAAATGCACGCTAAGATCATTGAATTTTCGGGTATCGTTTCGTTACTGCTCCTTTTCGAATACCTCACCATACTCCTTCACCCCTTGGTCGTGTCGTGGACCAACCATTCGCCTTTTCTCGAAATATTGATCTTTGTGGCCGTTGCGGCCGTACTTACACCTTCACATCATCGCCTGGAACATTGGATGCTGCATAAATTAACCGCACATAAACATCATGCAATTGCTGTTCCCGCGCCAACTGTCATTAATGAAGTAATTAACGACAGCCCGCCAGATGAGGGAAATGATGAAATAACGGAAATAGTAAAACCCGCTTGAGCACAGGGACTTATATTAAATACGAAGGTTCGCAACTAATTACTGGCCGGGCTTTTTTGGTGGATCAGGCACAGTTACCGCATCCCGACCGTGGCCGTTATCGGTATTTACATCATCACTGGAGGATTTTTTGTGGGCCGGCTTCTTTGCTTTGCCGCCGGATTTTTCTTTTTTTTCAGACTTTGCCATAATTGTGGTAAACAGGGTTATTGTTGATGATATAAATATATACTTATTTTAAACAGAATGTAAAAAATATTTGCTAATTATGTTTTATATACCAGGTAGTTACGCTCTGCATAGTCTAAAAAAATAATTTTTACCTTGTCCCCAAAAAAACCTATGGCTAACCCATCACAGTATTATTTACAATATATTCACGAAGTTTCGGGCGGCTACCGCGCCACATGGGACCCGGCCCTGCCGTTGCGAATCGGCGACCTGGTTAAGATCGACGACTTCGGCGTGCTCAATATTTTTGGTTCACTGGCTGATATGGGCATTACGCCAACGGTAAGGCCGACCGTGTCGCCGCTGGATTGGAAACTATCCTCGCAGCGGGGCATAAAGGTAAATGTGAAACTAGCGGGCAAACTGCCCGTGGCGACGTCTGCGCTGGCCGATGTGGACGCAGGCTTTAATATCCAGTTTGATAGCAGCAACAGCGTGCTTTTTAATATCAGCGGTTACACAACTTCGGTTATTACTAACCTGGATGAAATCGAAGCAAGCGTTTTGGCACAATATCATAAAAAGGCCTGGGATACCGATCTGCTGATCATCACCAGTCTTATTCACGCCGATGCGGCTACCATTATTATCTCTGACAAAGGGGCTGCCTCCATCGACCTGAAAGCAAAGGCTAACATACAGGCTGGTGATTTAAAATTAACAGATACTTCGCTCGGCCTTACCTGTACCCACGAAACCGGCAGCACTGTGCAGTTTATTGCGTTGGGCGGACTTACGCCGCTTTATAAGGTGATGGGCCTGCGCGGCCTGTTTTCGAAACACCTGGACACCCGGGAGGTTGGCCTGGTAGGCGAGGCCGCCGCCGAAAGCCCTTGCCTTAAAGAGATTGAACCGGATTTTTTTTAAACGATATACAAGCCGACCGCATCATGCCGCAAATATACGCTGTACTGGTGGGTATAAATAAATATACCACTGTAACCCCCTTAAATGGGTGTATTAATGATATTAAAGCCGTGGAGACCTGGCTGAAAAAAAGCCACCGTAAAAAAGGCGCTTTAAACATCCGGCGGCTGACCGATGACAAATCATCGGCAGACCTGTTACCTACCAAAAGTAACATTATCGCCGCGTTCGACCTGTTTGCCGAGGCGAAGGACGACGATATATGCCTGTTTTATTACTGCGGACATGGGGCCAACCTTATTGCGCCTAAGGAATTCGCCTATAGTGACGACACATTGCAGGCCCTGGTTTGCCTGGATTTTTATGGCAATAACCCCGACGAACCCGTTAAAGGTGCGCTGACGGATAAGGAACTGGGTTTCCTGATCTGGAAAACGATGAAAGACAAAACCGGCGTATCCTTCGTAGCCATTACCGATTGCTGCCATAGCGGCTCGATGACTAGGGATGTGGAAGTATTTGACGGCCTTACCACCACCACACGCGGCCTGTCTACCACTTTTATTTCGCCGCCGCTGGAGGAATATTATGGTTTTGATGCGGGTGATATGACCGGGTACCAGCTAAAAGATGGCAAATGCAGCGTGCAGGAAGGACAGCATATCCATTTCGCCGCGGCGCAGAATGACGAAGTAGCGCGGGAGGTTACACCACCCGGGGGTGATACGCATGGGGCTTTTACCTTTGCCATGCTGAGTTTGCTGGATGACGAGCTGGGCCTTTTAAGCTATGAGCAATTAGCCGGCGGCATTAAGGGAAAAATACAAAACTATTTTTTTAACGGAAGCGGCCCGGTGCAAACGCCGGCCATTACGTCATCATTTAACCTGCCGGCATTGGTAAAGGACAATATTTTCCTTTCCAACAAAAGCGCCGGGCAGGAACGCACTTATATCGTTCAATACAGTAAACAATATGGCTGGTGTATTAAGGCAGGGCAATTGCACAATATTTCGGTCGATGATGAGGTGTTGGTTGATACGGACAATGATGAACCGGCCAGCTTTAAAGTAAAACAAACCTACCCGGATTTTTGCGTAATCGCCGATGCCGCCGAGCTGGGGCCCCTGGGCCAGCTATTCCGCGGTAAAGTTACCGGGCAATTAAAAAAGACCTGTAAATTTTACTTCGACAGTAGTATCCCTGCCGGTCTTCAACAGCAAATATGGAATGCCCAATATAAAAATGCCGCGGGCGCTGATGCCATTAACTATCCCGGTGTTGAATTGGATGTTAGCGGCGCTTACCGGCAGGGACTGGATTATGTGCTTGCTTTACGAGGTGATGGGATCATCCTCAATGGCCCGGGCCAGCAGTTGACGCTGGCGCTCACGGCAAACCTATCGTCCGACCAACTCGTTTCGCTGCTGGAAAACCTTAACACGGTTGCCATTTGGCATCTTTTGCTCCGCTTTGATAACGCAGCGGCAATAACTGCAAAACCTTACAGGCTCGACCTGCAATATTCAACCGGGATTGATGCGGGAGGGTATATCAATACAGCCGGGCAAACTGACGGATCGCTTAACTCAATCAGCTATCTGGCCAACGGAAACACCGAGCCTGCTTTTAAGCTGGGCATTACCAATACCGGACCCGAGCCGCTTCATTTAACCTTCGCTTATCTTTCGGCGGATTACAGTATTACAACAAGCGGATTTTACCTGCTCGACGTTCAGCCCGGC
>Ga0206954_1106_pt1 | contig 23174 bp, 12 predicted proteins | sample Alteio_BWOrgHeat_37_FD_153250 | JGI IMG/M metagenome (GOLD analysis project Ga0206954, IMG submission 153250) | Enriched cells from forest soil in Barre Woods Harvard Forest LTER site, Petersham, Massachusetts, United States -... | ecosystem: Environmental > Terrestrial > Soil > Temperate forest >...
GCCGTGTTGCCGCCGATGGTATAAGTACCACTTCCGCCGCTACCGGAACCGACGGTGATATCCCGAGAAATCGTGAAAGCACCGCCGGTCAGCAGGGATGGGCTCAGGTTGCTACTGATGGTGGTGGAATCACCCAGGGCGATCGCACTCGAGTTGGCGGCACCAAAAACGCCCGTAATACTGCCCGCATTGCCCCCAGCGATCAAGGTACCGTTTTCAACCGTCGTTGTACCCGTATATAGGCTGCCTGTGTTAGTAAGCGTTAAAGAACCCGTGCCCGCTTTGACGATATTGAAGTCAGCCTGATTGCTCGCAGTGAGATCTCCGAGCTTGCCTGCATAGGTGGTATTGGTATTGAGGTAACCAATCGCATAAGTGTCGGCACTTGCTGCAGTAAAAGAACCATCGAGGGCAGCGGTTGTGCTGGTTCCGCTAAGCGACCCCATTTGCAAGGTGCTACCGTTAATACCAGAAGAGAACCCAAGGTTGGCGGAGTTGTTTTGATTGAGGTTATCCACGAACGTTGTTCCCTGAGCATTGATCGTCTGGTTACTTGCTGTACCGAAACGGAAGTTCGCCTTTTTGCTGCCAGCCTGAGCGTTGATCGTTCCAGTAAAACCACTCAAATCACCTCCAAATACGATTGTAGCACCGCTTCCAGTGACTGCTTGAGTAAGAGTTCCACTCCCCGTTATCGCCCCCGTAAGGGTAAGGTTATTAGTTCCGGTAAAACCAAGAGTCGTCGTTCCTGAATTAACATTGATGGCATTGGATACCGTAAACGCAGAGTTGGTAGCTTTTAAGAAGGATCCGCCATTCAGCGTAAGAGTGCCCGTTCCTAATGCTCCGGCACTGCCTACTTCTACCGTTCCTCCATTTAAGGTATACCCACCAGTGAAACTGTTCGCGTTGTTATTAAGCAGCCACGTGCCGGTGCCGCTCGTAGTGATAGCCAGCGATGTGGCCGAGCCATTGGTGATCGCACCGCTGATGGTATTGAGGTTGGTATTGTTGCCACTTAAAGTCAAGACAGTTGCGCCTGATGCGCCGCCGCTAATTGCTCCACCAAAATCCAACGTGCCAGTAGTGCTGCTATTGGCGAAAGTATAGCTACCGCCTGCTCCTTCAAGAACGAGCTTGGAATTAATGTTTTCAGTGACAGTGGTAGTTAACGTGCTGAGAATCTGAATCGCGCCACCGCTGGTCAGAAGAAGTGAATTGCCACTAGTAGAACCGATGAAGTAGGCGCCAGCAGACGTATCGAAATTGATCCCACCAATATCCTGAGTCGTTGAATCGATAACAACGGGAGTAGCTGAGGCACCCCATGTAACGATGCCGGAATTAAAAGTGGCAACATCGGTGTTGGTGGTAACCGTTGTGTCACCTGGAGCCGCACCACCCACCCAATTCGCCGTATCACTCCAATTACCATCGGTTGCGGAACCACCACTCCAGGTCTGACTTGCCGCTGACGCGTGCTGGTTGAAGGACAAGGCCGCAAGAAAGACTAAGGCAAGGACATACCAGAGATTATACGCGACGAGGTGAGGAATAGATGCGTTTTTTTTCATTTGTCATCCTGAGTTGATGGTACTGGCTTTCTGTGGGTAAAAGATTACTCTCAATAGAAGTTACTTGCAACAATAACCCTGGTCATATCGTTGAATACCCTCATAGATCGAATGAGGTTGAGAAGCGAATAAGCGGCCATTTCTTTTTTATAATGTGTCCTGTTATGCGGTGCTATCTCTTTAGGCCTGCGAATATCCTCTATCGCTATATTTGCAGCAATGACATCTTCGTTCATGTTGTTGAGCGCACTCTCAACTTATATTTAAAAGCGTAAAAAGTGTCCAGCATGATCATGAAGAAACCGCTGCAAATGCTCTCGTTTAAAGCATTTTCAGGCTATCGATGAAAAACATCTCGACCTTGCCCTTGTGCTTGCAGTCAATCGAACCTCGCGGCACCGAAATAACCTGCTCACGAACGCGGTCGTGAAATGGGGCGGAAACATTGACCCGGCCCGGTTCACCGGCTGACTCGATTCGCGAAGCGGTATTGACCGTGTCGCCCCATACGTCGTAAGCGATCTTGCGCACCCCGACCACTCCGGCCACCAACGGACCCAAATGCAGGCCGATCCGCACATCCCAGAAGGGGAGACCCTTGCGCTCTCGCTCCGTTTTCCGTTCCGTCATGTAATCGCGAATCTCAAACGCGGCCCTTAGCGCGCGCAAAGCATCGTCGGGATGAGACTGCGGAATACCGGCCACGGCCAGATAGCCGTCACCGATGGTCTTGAGTTTTTCCACACCGTGTTTGGCCGCCACCCAATCGAAATGGCAAAAGCATTCGTTTAGTTCCTCGACCAAATCGCTCGCGCCCATCTCGGCAGCGGCCTTGGTGAAGCCGGCAAAATCGGCAAAGAGCACCACGACTTTTTCGTGCCGCACCGGCTCGACGGAACCCCTGGTGCGCAGTTCGCTCGCAAGCTCGCTCGGAAGAATATTGTGCAACAACTCCTCGGCCTGTTGCTTGGCAACCTGAAGTTCCTCCACCGTCTTGGCCAATTCCATCTGGCTTTTCGCCAACGCGTCCTTGGCCTTAATGGCTTCGGCCTGGACTTGGATCACGTCGCAAAGTTCCAGTTCGCGCTCCACCAAGGCGGTGAGTTCTCCCAAGAGTTCGATTTCCTTTTCCGTAAAACTACGCGGGCGACGATCCACCACGCAAAGCGTACCGACCTTGTAACCATTCGGACCATGCAGGGGATGACCGGCATAAAAGCGGACAAAAGGCTCGCCGATCACGAGCGGATTACCGGCAAAACGGTGGTCTTTGCGCGCATCCGGAATGATCAGCGGTCGATCCTGCAGGATGGCGTGACCGCAAAAGGAAATCTGGCGCGAAGTGCCTTCCACTTCAACGCCGATGCGGGACTTGAGCCATTGTCGATCTTCTCCCAACAGGGAAATATAGGAAATCGGGACATCGAAAAGACGTCGCGTCAGGCGCACAACCCGGTCGAAACGCTCCTCCGCCGGGGTATCCATCAAATTAAGCCGAAGCAATTCCGCCTGTCGTTCGGCTTCGTTCGCCGGAATAGCAGGCGGAATATAGCAAAGCTGGCCCTCAGGACCGTTGGCAGAAGTCGTGTTTGTCACTGGGAAAAAGGCTCCACACCGAGCCTTTCCAGCTTAGGCCGCACCTCTACCAGGGTCAACGGATTACCAGGCCAAGCCTCTTTAGGCCTGTTCAAGACGGACAGAAGAGAGCCTGCGCCAGGCGGCGGCGGCGACAAAAAGCGCATCGAGCGCGACAAGAGTAAAAACGTAACTCTCCCCCCCGATGCCAAAGCCGTAACTGTGCAGGCCCTTGCCGAGCAGAAAATTCACTCCGTACCAAGCCATGACGACAGAAAGAAAACAAACGACGCTGGCCACCGCCATGCCGAAATCGGCCCACAATCCGGCGATCCGTCCATGCAAGGCAAAGATGTAGGAGAGCAGTGCGGTCAACGCCCAGGTTTCTTTGGGATCCCATCCCCAGAATCGGCCCCAGCTGTAATTCGCCCAGACGCCACCGAGAATCGTGCCGATGGCCAGCAGGAGCACGCCGAGCTGGATGGTGCGGTAGAGCCAGAAATGGATGTTGGCGTCTTGGGCAACGGCGCGGGGTGAAACGATATATTTCCAGAGAACAATATGACCCAATCCCATGGCCAGGGCGAAGGCAGCGTAGCTGGCCGTGATGGTGAGAACATGAATGGTAAGCCAGAAATTGTTGCGCAAAACCGGAACGAGTGGATCGAGTCGATCCGGCATGACCACCGGTAATTGCTGCACGAGCAAAAGGAGAAGGATTGAAACGGGCAACGATCCCGCCAGATAGAATGCCGCCCGGTAACGCGCGTAAAAAATAGAGCCAAAGAAGGAGACGGCAAAGGAGACCCAGACGATGGACTCAAACATGTTCGTCACCGGCGGACGACCGGCGATTGCGCAACGCAGACCGATTCCGAATCCGTGCATGAGGAGACCGAGTCCAGCCAGGGCCAAAGTCATCCAGACCAAAAAGCGAATCGAGGGTTGGAAATGACTGGCCAAAAGAAAACCCAACGCAACGACGTAAAGCAGAAGCGCCCAATGGAAGGCACCCAAGTGATTATAGAATTGTTCGAGTTGCAGGCTGAATTCGGTGGGATAAATCGTGGGGCTAAGCTGGCGCAGCTCGTTCTGAAGCTTGGCGGCGTTGAGGGAAAAATTAAACGCGTCCTCCTGCACGTAAGCCGAGGCCATCGCACGTAAAGTGTCGCGGGCCGGAGTGAATTGTTGCTCGGAGTAGAAGCGGGCATAATCGGGTGGAGTCAGCCACGGATCGGTTTCGGTGCCCTGGGGCGGCACGATGAGAAACGCGCTGCCCTCCATGATACGTCCGAAAAGAATCAGGCGCTGGGTCACATCCTCGGCCTCCTGATGCTCGCGGTCGAGCGATTCTTCCGCCGTGCGCAGGTTATGCGCTTCGAGCGCGATGGCCTTCAGCTTCGCCGAAGCGGAGAGTTCCTCGAAGGAAAAGCGTTTTCGATCTCCATCCAACCCCAGCTTCAGCACGAGCGGGCGACTGGCGACGAGAATCATCGGTTCCTTTTCCCATTTGTAGGTATCGAGCAACATGGAAAGAACCCACTCATCCGCACTCCAGGCGCGACTGCCCGCCGTCAGGTCCGATTTTCCGCTGATGCGGACGAGACTTTCGTAAGCAAAGGAGTCGATCGGCTTGCGTCGGCCATTGTCCTGAATCGCCAGCTTGCCCCAGGCATCAAAATTCAAATCGGCGCAAAAGCCGGAACCAAGACCCAGCAGCAGGATGAGTCCCCCCAGTCCCAGGATTTTTCGGAAATGAGTAAAGAACCCCGGAGCAAGCTCCGAGGCATTCTTCCTGTAGCGGCGGTCTATGACCGCCGGGGAAAGAGAAAGCGTGTCGTCTATTCTTCGGCGGTCATAGACCGCCGCTACAGCAAAAGCCGAAGCAAGCTTCGGGGAATTAGAACCAACGAGATTAAGCATGAGTCGGGATTTTCTTCGGCTTGGATTTCTTTTTCGGCGGGGGTTCCGGCGCAGGCAAAGGTAACCGGGTTCGGCGCGGCGGCTGAAGATAAAAAAGACAAAAGATGCCCGAACAGATGACGAGTGAGCCGAGCCACTTCAAACTCCAGCCGGGATCGAGTAGAATCTGCACGGAGGATTGATCCAGATTATCAGGGTTCCACGAGGCCTGGGAAATCTTGTAGGTAAATCCGGTCAGTGAACGCCAAAAAGCCGCCGGATAGTTCATTGGGACATTCATCGAACACGATCCGGTATAGTTGCGCCCTTCCGTGTCGGTCACAAGAAGCGTGCTCTTGAATCCAGCGGGACTGTCCGAGCCTTCCTGCCGTTGCACCTCGAATTGCGTAAGCTGAAGACCGAACGGTAACGGCACCGCCCGGTAGGAAAAGACCACGTTCGGCGTCGTGCTGAACGGATAATCGACGCTCCATCCCATGGCGACCCACTCTTCGTCGGAATCAGAACCATGGACCAGTTTCACTTTCAATCCCTCCGTCGAAGCCGTGCTCGCCATTGGCGGAGCATCCTTGGGCGTTGGACGAAAAATCGTATTCTCCTGCGCAGTCGAAAGAAAATCTGTCACCGTCAAGGTCCAGGCTCCCCATCCCGTGGCAATAGGTTGATTGAGTTTTACCGGACCCGCCACCGGCTTCTGACCGGGATCGGGCTTCAACTGAAAACTCAGTTGTTGCTGATCCGAGAGATCGATTTCTCCCATGTGCTGTGCGTTCGTGGGATTGGTCTCGGTTCCGCGGTGGGGATCATCTTGTTGAATCGCGGCAGCGGCAACCGTCCCTGTCCCTTGAATCGTCACCAGCACGGCGGGATTATTGGGTTGATCGCTGATCGAAGATGGACCCGAATCGGTGATCCGAAAATCAGGCCAATAATTTTCCACCCGAACGGAAAAACCTTCCTTCCCCAGCGCCTGAGTGGAACCCGGTTGCGCGGCCAAAGTCCATTCCTGCCCGGCACGCCGGATGATCACCATCGGTCGATCATTCTCCAGCTTCAAAATGACCTTGGTATCGGTGGTCCCGCCTCGCACCACTTTGTTGACCTGCTGGTCGGGATTGTTGGCAAAACCAAAGATGGTTTCTTCGAGCGCCTGGGTGTCCGTCGGCGACGTTCCCGAGACCGCCTGGCCGCGTTTGAACTGGATGGTAATCAGCCCCAAATCGAGCGCCGAATGGTCTTCGGAATCGAGCATGACCCACTGCTCAATGGTCTGGTTCATCAGCGAATTGGAGAGTCTCAATTTCACGGCGGGTTTTCCGGTTGCCGCCGACACGGGCGTGAAAATCGCGTCGAGTTTTTTGGCGTAATCGGTGGCCCATACTTCAGTGCCGTCCTTGAGCAGTCCCAACCTGACCGGTCGTTCCGGCGAAGGTGAACGGGGCAGAATCCGAACCGGGAATGATGCGGCCTCCTGACCTTTGGAAGTCACGCGCACCTCCCGCTGATCGGTGATAAGAAAGCTGGCCGGGGGATGTCCCTTAAAAAGCGTCATGGTGCCTTCGACGCCACCAAGCCGGCCAACGACCGCCCCGACGAGCAAGGTGATGATTCCAAAATGGGTCAGCAAAAATCCGGTATGATGACGTTTCCAAGGCCGTCGGGAAAAGGCCACCGAGGCCAGGTTCAGGCAAAGGGTCAACAGCCAGAGATTGAACCACCACGCTTCGTAGATGTAGGCCCGGGCCACCTCTGCACTAAATTCCGATTCGTAAATCGTCCCGGCCGCATCCGCCACGATGAGAACGCCGAGCAACAGCAGCGCCAGACGCAGGGAAGCAAAAAAACGGAAGACCGGATTGCGCCGGATCCATGGCCCCAACCCAGGACGCGAACCGCTCCTCCCCGATTTAGCGGACGGGTTGCCGGGGGAATTTGACATAGGGAAGACGAGCGTTGTTAAAAGAAAACTGGTCCGCCCTGATATTCGTCGGCGCGACGAACCCGACCGAAGCGGCAGCGGCCACGAGATCATCCTGATCCACCCCATCACCGCTGGCGCCGACGGCCCCGATCAGGACACCGTTTCGGTAAAGAGGAACGGCACCGGCAAAAATGGTAAGGCCATTCCGCAAATAATAGTCGAAGGGCGTGGTGGAAGCGGGATTGGAAACCAGGCTCTGGAGGCCCTGAAAAGGACCGGGCCCCGTGCTGTTGATTCCCGGAGGAAAATAGGATTGAGCCAGGAACCCGATGGTGCGACTACCGAAAGCGAAACTACTGTTGGAAAAAAAGAGGGCCGAACGCGTCTTTTGCGGAGCAACATCGAAGGCGTCGTTGATGGTGTCGTTCATTCGGAAGATACCCAGGATTCTCGGCGTCAGCGTCGGGTCGGTGTTGTAATTGCCGTTGGTGTTATCGGGATTATTAACGACGACAACGTAAAGCGCTGAGGGCGAACTCAACGGCTGCCGAATGCCCGAACGGGTGATGACGGCTCGCTGCGCGCCCTGCGTGAGAATCTGGATCACTTCGTTTTTGGTCAGTCGCGCCGAGGCGGGAACGTTGGGCGTATTGGTCACGATGGGATCGGCAATGGGCGACGGATCGGCGGGATTGGGATCGGCATAATCGCGGCGACGATACTGTCCCGCTACGCCACCGAGCGTGACCTGCGGCCAAGGCGTCGGCGTCGGCGCGGCCTGCACCGTGTAGGGCGCAACATCGGCCCCGATTTGGCTGACCGTGCCCAATGATGTGCTCGACTCAACGTAGGGCAACCGGATGCCATCCAGAAAAACGCCGGTGGCGAGGATGCCAGCGGCGGGCGCAAAACCCGTCTGTCCCGCCACCGCAATGTCTTCGCTGGTGAAATAACCGGGCACATAAGTGGTTAGCTCCGTTTGCACGCCGGACACGCCGATGCCACCGACAAGGATGTTGTTCTTGTAAAGCGGCAAACCGCCCGGAGAGATGGTGAGTGAACTGTTCAGGACGGGATTGCCGATGGAAAAACTGGTGTTGAAAGGCGGTGCGCGAAAACGATTGGCGTCCGATTGAGGCAAGCTGGAAAGACCAATGCCGACCAACGCTCCCTGGGGCCGGTTGATGATGCCGGGCGGAAAATTCTGTTGCGTAATGTAGGCAGCCGTGCGACTCGTGAAGGCATTTTGGTTGCTGCTCAAAAACGAAGCGGTTCCGGCCTTGGAAACTGCCGCGCCGATAATCACCGACGAGGGCGTCGTACCATTGACCGACCAAACCCCGAGGACTTCTCCTTCCCGAGTCGTCACCGCGATCACCGCACTGGTCGCACCCAAAGCCGTGGCCCGGGATGAAGCCTGATTGATGATCAACTGAACGTCAGCCTGGGTCAATTGGGCCCGCGCAACGGACATCAACCCCCCAAGAAAAACCAGGAGGATCAAAAGGCGCATGAGGCCAAAGTCAACCCGGTTGAGAGGGGATAAACAAGCCTATTCCCACCTCTTGCGGGCTTGCCAACCCGAAGCGCCTATCCATAGTTTTTTGCGTGACCCAACGGAGCAAAATCCTCCTCATTTCGAGTCTGCTTCTTTGTTTTATCCTGGGAGCGGTTGGAGGTTTTTTTTGCGTCATAGCGGCACCCCCACCCAACAGGGGACAGTTCCTTCGCCTGACTCTCCGGTCACCACAACTGCTGCCCAAAATTCCTCTTCACCAGCAGCCACGCCCCTGACCCCGGCGCAAATGCAGGAATTCCTGAATAAAAATCTCCACTATTCTCCCTGGCCACCCAAACCCGATACCTCCGCCGATTCCAGCGACGAATCGAAAAAAAAAAGCTCTAGTCCCCCCAACTCAAGTTCCAGCCCAACCCGAATAGTCCTCAAGCCGCTTTGGGCTTTCTGCTATGCGGCGATGATCGGATCGGTGGAAGCCACGAACGCTGGACCCGTGTCCGACTTCAATCCCGATCCGGGCGCCATGCTCAAACCGGTGCCCCCGCCTCTGTTTCCCCCGCTCCCCGGCGAACCAGCTCCCTATGGTGAAGAATCTTTACCGCCCGATTTGAGATTGCCCCGGCAAAACGTGAACACCCCCTCCAAGGTCCCTTCCCATTTCGATGTCCCCAATTACCAACAGAACGATGGTGACGTACAACATGATCTGCCTGCCTTCACCCGCGCGTTTCCCGACCGCTGGCAAATCCATGCTCCCCAGTGGGACCGGTACACCGATCCCACCACCGAAACCGCTTACCAAAACGGAAGTCCGGGCATCTGGCTGCCTTACGAACAGAGCGTCTTGAAGGGCGATCTCCCGGTTTTTAACCAGAAGGTCTTTTTCAAAATCACCGCGGCCAATGAGGAGTCGGTCGACGGGCGCAATATCCCGACGCCCAGCGGCATCAGTGCCGCCAATGCCGGTACTTCCGAATTTTTCGGTCGGGGCGATTCGGCCTTGAGCCAAAACAATACGTTGCTCACCTTTGATCTTTTTCAGGGCGAGACTTCCTTCCGTCCGCCCGACTGGGCCATCCGCATCCAGCCGATAGCCAACTGGAACTATACCCAAGCATCGGAAAACGACGTGCTTAACGCCGATCCAACCCCCGGAGTCAAAAATACCGGCGGCCTGCTGAATCCTCTTACTCCCCTTCAGGCGCAACAAGACGAGAATTCTCTTCTGGCGCAAAGCAACACGCGTTTTGTGACCCGAACCCGCTCAAGCCTGGCGTTACAGCAAGCCTCCTTTGAATATCATCTCGCGGACATTTCCAGCAATTACGATTTCATTTCTTTTCAAGGTGGGCTGCAACCCTTCAGCAGTGATTTTCGCGGTTTCATTTTCAACGACACTAATCTGGGCTACCGCTTTTTTGGCAATGCCGACGCCAACCGCTATCAGTACAACGTCGCCTATTTCGACGAACGGGAAAAAGAGACCAATTCCCAACTCAACACCTTCGATTCCCGCGACCAGCAGGTCTTCATTGCCAATCTTTACAAACAGGACTTTCTCGAATTTCTCGACGACCCGGATCTGCGCACCGGCTATACCGTCGAAGCAAGTTTCCTGGCCAATGACGACAACGGCGGCGGCACCGTTTATGATCGCAACGGATTCATCGTCCGGCCCGAGCCGTTCGGCGGCCCGGTCACGCCCCATAACGTCAACGCCTACTATTTCGGTCTCGCGGGTGACGGCCATATCGGACGCTGGAACCTGAGCCACACCTTTTACCAGGCGGTGGGGCGGGACAGCCTCAATGGCCTGGCGGGCCAGCCCGTGATGATCAATGCGCAACAAGCCGCGCTCGAGGTGTCCTACGATCAGGATTGGATTCGTTACAAGGCTTCCTTCTTCTTTTCTTCCGGCGATAGAAATCCAACCAGCGGCACCGCCACCGGTTTCGATTCCATCGTCGATAATCCCAGCTTTATCGGCGGCCCGTTCAGTTATTACGTCCGCAACGGGTTCAATCTCGGCGGCACCGCCGTCGACTTGAAACAGGATGACAGCCTGATCCCGAATTTGCGGACGAGCAAAACGGAAGGGCAGTCGAATTTCGTTAATCCCGGCGTGATGATCTTTGGCCTCGGCTCCGACATCGATGTCACGCCCAAGCTTAAATTCGCCTTCAACGCCAATATGATTTCGTTTGAATATACCCAACCCATCGAAGTTGCGCTCCAGACCAGCGGCATTCACAAATTTTTCGGTTACGACCTGAGCATGGGCTTTTTCTATCGTCCGCTCCTGACCAACAACATTGTTCTTTCCGCCGGGTTCGGCGCTTTCGTTCCCGGCCAAGGCTACCGCGATATTTACGATGACAACCGAAAGCCCGTGCCCGGCTATGACGCAGGCGGCTACAATTCCGACTCTTCGCCTGCTTTTCTCTATAACGCCGTCGCCGGCCTCACCTTTGTCTATTAATGCGCGCCGCCCGTTGGATTTTCTTTTTTGCTCTCGTTGGAACGGTTGCGCTCAAAAGCGAAACCGGCAGTGGGACGTCCCCCGGAGCAACACCGCCGCAATCCGATCCCGGACGCGGTCCGGCCATTGCCGTGCCGCAGTCTGGTGGCGTCACCGGTCATTCCTCTCTACCACCGCATAATTGGATCGATCAAAGTCAGGCGGAAGCGGACCGAAAAAGTGTGGGTTGTCTGTCCTGTCATGCCGGAATCGAACCGATGCACTCTTCCGCGCAGGTCGTGCTCGGTTGCACGGATTGTCATGGCGGCAAGGCCGAATTCTTCGCGCCCAAAGGCAGCAAGAAAGGTGATCCCGGTTACGAGCTAGCCAAGGAAAGCGCCCACGTGCAACCGTTGAACAAGGAGTTCTGGAAAACGTCGGCCAATCCCGTCAACAGCGACGTTCTGCTCAACCACGAATCGGCCGCTTTCATTCAATTCTTCAATCCGGGCGATCTGCGTGTGGCGCAACAGGCCTGCGGACTTTGTCACCAGCAGATCATCGACGAAAATGTCCACAGCATGATGAACCACGGGGCGATGCTCTGGGGCGCGGCGCTCTACAATAACGGTGGACTCAACCGAAAGAACTACATCTTCGGCCAGGCCTACGGTCCCTCCGGCGTACCGCTCGAACTGGAAAGTCCCGCTCCCATCACGCCGCAGGAGACGCAGCAATTCGGTTTTCTCCCCGATCTCATTCCACTGCCCCGTTTTTCCACCGGCCAGGTCGGTAATGTCTACCGCGTCTTTGAAAAAGGCGGAGACACTCCGCTTGAGCTCGGCAATCCCTTCCCGGACGAACCTCCCGGACGCCCCTTGCGTCGTCTCTCCGACCGTGGACTCGGCACCGAACTGCGCATCGATCCGGTTGTGGTCAACGCCCAGAAAACGCGCCTGAACGACCCCCTGCTTTCCTTCCTCGGATCGAACGACCGGGGTGGCGATTATCGCAGCAGCGGCTGCACCGCCTGTCATGTCGTTTACGCCAACGATCGTTCACCGACCAACTCGGGATGGTACAGCCACTACGGACACGAGGGCCTCTCCTTTACCGAAGACCCGACTATTCCCAAGAACGAGCGCGGTCATCCGATCAAACACCAGTTCACGCGGGCGATTCCTTCGAGCCAGTGCATCACCTGCCACCAGCACCAGGGCAATCTCTTCGCCAATACCTACCTGGGATACACGTGGTGGGACGAGGAAACCGACGGACAGTTTTTTTATCCCAAGGAGCAAAAAGATCCGACCGACGAGGAACTACTGGCCTCCCTGCTCAAAAATCCCGAAGCCGCCGCAGCCAAGGGCTTGTGGGGCGACGTGAACTTTTTGGACAAGATCGCCGAACTGAATCCGCAAATGAAAAACATGCAGATCGCGGATTACCATTCCAAAGGCTGGATTTATCGCGCCGTCTTCAAGAAAGACCGGCATGGCAACCTCCTCGACGATCAGGGGAACAAGATCGCGGCGGATGACAATATGAAATGGGCCAAAGCGGTCCATCTCGATGACATTCATTTGGCCAAGGGCATGCAATGCGTCGATTGCCATTTCGCCAATGAGGATCACGGCAACGGCCTGCTTTATGGTGAACCGCGCAACGCGACGACCATCACCTGCATCGATTGCCACGGAACGGTCGATAAAAGACCGACATTGGTCACGACCGGCAAGGGCGGAACTCTCGTTTCCGCTCCCGGTCAACCGCCGCAGATCGCGCCGGTCGATATCGGCCAGAGTTATACGACTTGGGGACCCCGTTTTTATTGGGTCGGAGACAAACTTTATCAACGCTCCAGCATGTCGCCCGATATCACCTGGGAAATTCCGCAGACCATCGACACGATCGATCCGACCTCATCGCACTACAATGCGGCCTCCCGTTACGCGAAAACTCTCCAGCGGGACGGCACAACCTGGGGTTCCGTTCCAACCGATCCGACAGAACGGGACCAGAAACTGGCCCACAGCCAGAAAAGCATGGATTGCCAAATTTGCCATACGTCGTGGGCGACGAGCTGCTTCGGCTGTCATCTCCCCCTGCGCACCAACAATCGGGTGGCCACGAATAAATTCGAGGGCGTCACCAGTCGCATTTTGACTTCGTACAATCCGCAGGTGGTGCGCGACGACGTCTTCATGCTCGGCATCGATGGCACGGTGAAGGACAATCGCATGGCCGTGATCCGTTCTTCCAGCGCCGTGGTCGTCAGTTCCCAGAACGCCAATCGTGAGTGGGTCTACGGACAGCAGGAAACGATTTCCGCGGAAGGCTATAGCGGCCAGGCCTTCAATCCCCATTTCCCCCACACGACGAGCGGCGCCGGGACGACCAAAAATTGCACCGATTGCCACATCTCCAAAGCCGAGGACAATAACGCCATCATGGCGCAATTGCTCGGCTATGGTACGGGCACGGTGAATTTCTTCGGTCAACATGCCTGGGTGGCTGCGGGCGACGACGGTTTTTATGGCGTGACCTGGACCGAGTGGGACGAACCGCAGGCGGTGATTGGCAGTTCGCTTCATCGCCTCGCTTATCCCCGGAATTATGCCGAGCACCTGAAGCACAATCGTGAATTGCAGGAGGCCGATCATCATCAGGGGCATGATCTCCTGAACGGTCCGGCGCAGATCCTCGATATCGCGCACCGGGGCGAGTACGTTTACACCGCTGCCGGTCCCAATGGATTTGAAGTCTTCGATGTGGCGAATGTCTACAACAAGGGCTTCTCCGAAAAGATCGTCACCGCGCCCGTTTCGCCTCTGGGCCAGCGGACTTATGTGCGCACGCCGTTCTGCACGGCCGTCGCATTACCCTCCACTCTCTCCGACGACAGCCTGCGCACTCATCGCCCGGAAAATGAAGAACAGCCCATTCATCCTCTTTACAATTACGTCTACCTGACCGACCGCGACGAGGGCCTGATTCTGGTCGATGTCACCACGCTTTTTAACGGCAACCCGGAGGATAATTTCTTCAAGAAGGACGTGACCTTTAATCCGGATAACAAACTTCGGGACGGAACAGCGCTGACGGTGGCGGGACGGTATGTCTATATCATCACCTCGCGCGGGCTTTTCGTGGTGGATGTCGACGTGCCGACCAAACCGGTGTTGGTCGGCGAATACGCTGGCACGTTGCACCATCCCCGGGCCATCGCGGTGCAGTTTCGCTACGCCTTTGTCACCGATAACGACGGCCTGAAGGTACTCGATTTGAGCGATCCGACGAAACCGGTGGAAGTTCCAGATGCGGTGGTCCGATTAAAGAGTGCTCAAAAACTTTATCTCGCGCGCACCTACGCCTATGTCGCGGATGGAGCAGACGGGCTGGCCATCGTCAATATCGAACGCCCACGCCAGCCTGTGCTCGACCAGATGTTCAACGCCGACGGTCAGCTCGACGATACGCGGGCCGTGCAAGTGGGGTCGGTCAATGCCTCCATGTATGCGTTGGTGGCTGATGGCAAAAACGGCTTGCGCGTGCTCCAGTTGATTTCCCCCGATACCGTGCCCGAAGCGGCTGGATTCGCCCCGCGCCCCAAGCCTCAATTGATCGCCACCTACCCAACCAAGGGCCCCGCCGTGGCCGTGGCGCGGGGACTGGATCGCGACCGGGTCGCGGATGAATCGGGTCACCAAACCGTGGTCTTTGGCCGACGCGGTGCACGGCCCTTTAACGAAAATGAGATGCGTGCCTTTTATCTGACGTCACCGGACCGTGCCTGGAACGATCCGGCAAGACCAGCCACCGGCGATATTTACCGCGTTGATGACGTTTTCTGGCGGGACGGTGTTTTGCAAACATCGGGCGGCAAGGAAGGCCCGGTTCCTGCTCCAATCCCAGCTGCTCCGGCATCAAGTCCGCGTTGAGATTTGACAAAAGAACGACTATCATCAACTTCACTCGCAACAAGGAAAACTCATGGCTGATAAAAACGATAAAATTACTGAAAATGTGTCCGGCAAATATTACGTCGATAAAAGCTGTGTACCCTGTCACACCTGCATGGAAGTCGACAACGCCGCCGCCCTGCTGAAATACAACGACGACCAGACCTATGTTTTTTTCCACAAGCAGCCCGCATCCGCAGACGAAATCAAAATCGCGGAAGACGCTCTGGCCATCTGCCCCACCGGCGCGATTGGCAACGACGGCGAATAACGGATCTAAGGCAACTGCGTAACACGCAGTCGCATGAACTGTGACTGCGCAGTCGATGCCTTAGTGTTATCCATGACGGTCACTGTCTGGGTGGTTCCATTATCGACTGTTCCCACCAGAGTGGTTGCGGTTGATCCCGAAGTCCAATGAACCAGATCGGAGGAGACCTCGACGATAAAATTGACGTCGGTCGCTGATTTAACGGCGGTGTAAGTTAGCTTGAGGGCATTCAACGTGGGATCCACTCCGACGTTCACGACGCTTCCCGACGAGGGCGTCTTGGGATTAAGCCCAAGGGCATACTTGAGAAGATTGCTGATTCCATCCTTCGCCGGATTGGCCAACGGGCCACTAATCGTCGTATCAGCCAATTCCTGAGTGGTGAAATTTTGTCCCCGCCAAACGTCAAAAGGTGGCGCCACCACGGTCACGGTCGCCACCGTGGTTGTGCCCTGCGCAGCGCCACCGGTAATCGAAAATATTCGAACGTTGAGACTCTGGTTCGTCACCACGCTCGGATCATTTACGATGGCAATGGTGATGGTCTGTGCACCACCCTGCCCATTGGCAAAGTTTACTGTCGTGTAGACCGGAGTAAAATCACTGCCCGCTTCGGCGGTTCCCGGTGCAGTGGCAAATTGAGCGGAAACAGCTCCGGTCGTTCCGCCGGTCCGCGTCACCGTAATAGTCACGGTCCCGTCGTTTTTATTGATACTGTACGTGCTCTGGGAAAGAGAAAGCGTGCCCGCCCCGGTCGTCGGAGTGGGCGGCGTGGGCGTAAGCAGAAATCCGGTCAGCAGGCCGTTAAGCGTGCCATAACCGACAATTTGCCCGGCGTCGTTGATGCCCGTGGCGCGCTGAAGAATCCAACCCGAGTTGGCTGGCAAGAGCGTGTTCAAATCGATCAAGGTTCCGTTTTGCCACAGGAAGGCATGGGAAAGCGAATCGACCATGGGGGCAAGCGTGCCCGCCGACTGGTAGCTGCCCGTTTGTCCGTTCGGAGTATAAACAGGCTGGTAACTGGACGCGGCTACATTGGAAGCCCCGACGACTTGCCCAAAATTATTTATCGCCGTCGCCTCGCCATAATTTCCGCCGAGATCACCCAACAAAATCAAAGTTCCATTGCGCCATAACGCCGCCTGTTCCTGACCGCTGCTAGTGGTGACCCATCCGGCCACATCGCCAGCTTGATTGATCGCATTGGCCTGGCCTTGCGTACCGCCGGAGGCATTGGGCAGCGACTGGTAAGCGGTGCCGTTCCAGACGAAAGCATTGACGCTGCTTGTGCCGGTGAAGGACCCGACCCATTCACCCAAATCGTTGTTTGCATTTACCGTGGTCTGCGTGGCGGCGGGATAATTGACTGGAGTCAGGCTGGTCCCATTGAAAATAAAACCTTGCGGTTGGTTCGAGGCATTCAGGTAATAGCCCGCCATAATACCCGAAGCATTGATCGAAGTTCCCCGACTGTATCCGTAAATATTGATTGGATCGGCGTCCGTGGGCACTCCCGACACCCAAGCACACGCATGGGTAAGACCTGAAGTCAGGGCAGCGCTGCCCACGATTCGCCCGTCGCTGCTAATGCCATTGGCCTCGCTCGTCGTGCCACCCAGGGTAGTCAGAGCGGTCTCTGCCTGATTTTGCAGCATGGAGAAGGCATGACCGTTCCCATTGCTGTCATAGGACGTACCCACCACGGTCCCGGCATTGTTGATCCCCATTACAATACTCGTCTGATCGTTGGACAAAGCGCCTACCGCCGAGATTTGAAAACTCTGGGCCGAAGCCGGGGTCGCCATCACAAGGCAACCCAGTAAACCCACGAGACAGAGAAAACCCACCGCAAGACGCGGTCTTCCGCTGTAACGGATGATCTCAGCCGGGATTTTCATCGCCGGAAAGGCTGTCCAAAAAAGAGTCATGGGTCACGCCGAAAGAGTTTTCACCTTGAAGCCAGGCTTAAGCCTGACCGGACGACATCGTCTTGTGGCCCGGAATGAAATCCGGCTAAGATGAAATCATGACGACCAAGTCATGCTTCATCTCTCTCAATTCCTGGAACGAGCCGGGGGCGATTTTGCAGGCAGCGGAACCGGAGGAGATCGTCGAGGGTGGGCCGGAGGATTGGGAAAAATTGCGGGAAACATTGGCCCGACGACGCAAGACGGGGCGCGATTCGATCCATCCACGGAGTGCTGCAATCGGATATGTCACCTACGAGGGTGCGTTTCGCTTTGCGTGGTTTCCCAAAATAACGGTGCTTGCGGAAAATGGTTTCAGTGAGATGTGGAAAGATCGATGCCAGCAGACCGAGAAGACAGCGGGGCTTCATGATCGCAGCGACCGTGAATGGCGGGCCAACCAAACGAGGGAGGAATTCGAGACCCGGGTGGCACGGGCCCAGGAATACATCGTGGCAGGCGATATTTATCAGGTGAATCTGGCGCAGAAATTCCACACTCGGTTTACCGGAAATCCTTACCGTCTTTTCGAACATCTCTTGGCGCGAAGTCCGGCGCCGGGCGGAGCGTTTCTCGATTTTGGCGATACCCAGGTGCTTTCGGCCTCGCCGGAACTTTTTCTGCGGATTCGCGGTCGGCATATCACAACGCGTCCGATCAAGGGGACTCGTCCGCGCAGTCGCGACCCGATGCGTGATGAGCAACTCGCCTTCGAGCTGCTGACCGATCCGAAGGAACTGGCCGAGTTGATCATGATCACCGACCTGGAAAGAAATGACCTCGGGCAAATTTGCGAGTACGGCAGCGTCGCTGTGACCCAGCTCGTACAACTGGAACGGTTCGCGCAAGTATTTCATCTCGTCTCGACGATCGAGGGTATGCTGCGGCCCGGCATCCATGCAATCGATGCCGTGAAGGCTTGCCTTCCGGGCGGTTCGATCAGCGGCGCGCCGAAACGTCGTGCGTGCGAGATCATCGAGGAACTCGAACCATGTTCGCGGGGAATTTATACCGGATTAATCGGCTACTTCGATGACAGTGGCGATGCGGCCTTCAGCCTCGCCATTCGCACCATGATTTTGGAGGGGGAGAATCTCCACTTTTCTGCCGGAAGCGGAATCACCTCGGGTTCAGTTCCAGCGCGGGAATACGAGGAGACATTGCACAAGGCTTCCGGGATGCAACTCGCATTGGAGGCGTATCGAAATAGTTCGCGAGTCGTCTCGGACTTGTCGAAGTGACTCTCTCACACCGGAGCCAACGCCGGGTCCCAATCTTTCCAGACCGGTTCCAGGCCTAATTCGCGCAGACGCGCCGACACCTCGGCAGGAGAACGTTCATCGGCGATGGCAAACTGTTCCGTGGCGGCCAGGTGCTCGCCTTCGGAAGCAATCACCGGCACCGCTTTGCCGCGCATGGTTTGGTGCAGCGATTCCTCACCCGCGCCGGTGTAACCGCCCGGCTCGGTGTGTGAACCGGCGCTCATCATCGTGACGCCAAGCCGCACCAGCCGATCGCGCAGGGCAGCAGATTCCCGCGTCGAAAGCACAATGCCCACTTGCGGAAAACAAAGTCGTAGCGCCAGGATCACTTGCACCAAAGCGCGATCATCAAATTCAAACTTCGGCTGAAATTGACCCGCCGCCGGACGCAATCGCGGCAGCGAAACCGTCACCGACGATTTCCAGCAATGGCGCAACAGGTGATCGACATGCGCGGCCAGATGCAGCGCCTCCTGGTCCCAAGGCGACAAGCCGAAGAGTGCGCCGATGCCCAGGCGCCGAAAACCCGCCGCGTAGGCCCGCTCCGGACAATCGAGACGCCAATCAAAATCCTTCTTGGGCCCGGCGGTATGGAGTTCCGCGTAAGCGTTGCGATCGTAGGTTTCCTGGTAGACGACGAGTCCTTCTGCGCCCGCCCGTACCAGCGGTTCATAATCGACCGTCTCCATTGGCCCGACTTCCAGTGAAAGCGCCGGAATAAATTTTCCCAAACGCCCGACACATTGCGCCAGATAATCGGAGGAAACAAATTTGGGATGTTCGCCGGCCACAAGCAATATGTTGCGAAAACCCTGTGCCCAAAGGTGCTTCGCCTCCGCTTCGACCTGATCAACGGTCAGCGTGACGCGAAGGATCGGATTGTCGCGGGAAAAGCCGCAATACTTGCAAATATTGACGCATTCGTTGGAAAGATAGAGCGGCGCAAAAAGCCGCATCGTCCGGCCAAAAAACTGGCGCGTCAGTTGTTCCGCATCGCGCGCCATCGTTTCCAGTTCCCCGTTTTCCTTGGGACGCAGCAACAAGGCAAAACGCTGCAAGACGCGGCTATTCAGCAGTGCCGGATTGCGAAAGGCTTCCGAAAAGGACATGCCTTTCACTATAGATGCCATCCTAAGCTTGTCGAAGTAACTGTAGCAGCGGTCTGTGATTATTGGGGCTTAAGTTTGTCCGGATAAAGCGAGATCATCGCTTTGGCGGCATCGTCGGATGCGTTGAACGTCTTGCCCCCGCCCTGGTTCATGCAAACCAGGACGCCAAACTTTTTAGCAGGCGCAAGCCAGCAATTGCAGAAGTTCATCGTATTCGATCCGGTGTGGCAGAGCGCCTTGCCTCCGGCCCAATCGCGTTGAACAATTATCCATCCAAAACCATATTTGGAGTTGGGACCGGGTGATTGAATGTCCGCGTAAATGGATGCGGGTAAAAACGCGGGCATTCCATTGCCACCGCGCATTTGGTCAGTCAGGAATTTTGCCCAGTCCGCCATCGAAAGCTGAACACTTCCAGCCGGGCCCATATAGGCCGAGTTATCGGCATCGGGACCATTATAGGGCGCAGGAATGCCGCTGGCAAAGTGGGGCCATGGCTGGTCGATCTTTCCTACGGTTCCCGCTCCGCCGAACCCGGCTGAGTCCATATGCAGCGGCGCAAAAATGCGCTCGCGCATCAAATCTTCCCACGGCTTGCCACCAATTTTCTCCAGAATCACTCCGATGAGGATGTAGTCGTTATTCGCATAATGGAAAGTCCCGGGCGTGTAGCCGGGATATTCCAAAATCGTCTCAACCGCCATTTGCCGCTGTTGGCTGGGCGAACCCTTAAGAAAAAAACGACTCCAGAGCGACAGATTCTCTGAAAGTCCTGCTTGATGCCAAAGCACCTGTCGGATGGTGATCTCCTTCATGGCAGGCGGAACCTTTTGCGCAAGCTCAGGAAAATAGGAAATAACCTTGTCGTCCCACGAAAGCTTCTTCTCGGCAACAAAAGTGCCCGCCAACATTGCGGTCATGACTTTGCCGTCCGACCCTAGATGCCACAGGTCGTTGGCCGTGACGGGAATATCAGTTCCGGCCTTACGAACCCCCACCGCAGCCATTTCCACGACACCATCCTGCGTAAAAATGGCTCCGGCCAAGGCGGGCAGATGATATTTGACGCGGATGGGTTCAAGAATGGCGACAAGCGCGGGGTCGTTTCCGGTTTGCGCCAGGGACGAAACGGGACAGAACGCGTAGACAGCCAGCGAACCAAGGAGCAATGTCAGTTGTTTCATTTCAGCGCTTTTGCATTGGTCTATGATCGCGGTGAATGACCAATACACTTTCTCCCTCGGCGGTCATAGACAGCCGCTACAGTAAGCATTCTACTATCCGCCGCCGCTGGTTCCGCCCGGTGTAGCGCCGGGAGGTGTGGCTGGAGCACTGGGCAAGGAAGGCATCGCTATCTTTTGGTAGTCGGCGGGCGGTTCGAATAGGGCAGCGTCCTGCGGACCAACTTGGTAATTTTTCCAGACGATGTTGAAGGTGCCGTCTTCCGCGGCCATTTTCACCGGCGTCTTTTGAGCCGCATTAATCCAGTAAAACACGACCTTGCCATCCGGACCGGTGACCTTGTATTTCGTGCAGGCTACTCCATCGACCGGATCGGGACCGACCAATTCAAATTTACCTTCGGGTCCAGAAGCTGCCGCAACCTGCTTTTTCATTTTTTCAGGATCGTAGGGCATTTCCATGACCATTTTCTGCGCCACCATGACCGAGTACATTTTTTGCTGGTCGGGACGAATGATCGACACAACCTGCATCCCGCCCGTATTTATTTCCGTGCGGATTTTGCCGCTGTCAGTGTAAAATTTACTCGTTATCGTCTTGCCCTCGCCGGACGTCATCAACATGTCGGCGCTGTATTGCTTGGCCAACTCGAATGGCGGCGCGGCATCATCAGCCCGCAAGCAGGAAAGGGAGATCAGACAACCACCAACCACAGCGAGGAGGAGAAGGCGTGAATGCATGCTTCATGTTTACGCGACTAAGTTATCCCGGCAAGCGAACATTGCACGTGGCGATTATCATTTTGCGTTCTCCGCCTGTGCGCTAATCTGGGATCGATGAGCGAAGAGCATCTTCCCGTTTCCCTGACCGAGTCGCTGGTCATTGATCCGGTGCGCACGGTCGAAGCCGACGTTGTTTTGCGGGAGACTTCTCCGGGGCGACGCCCGTCCACAGCCCACAGTTTGCTTTCCGGCATCAACTGGGCCGATCCGGAGCTTCTCAGTGTCGTGGCCACTTTCATTTTCATGTTGCTGGGAGGTTTTGGAAAATATCTCGGTCTTCCCGTCGAACTGGCACCCTGGTTTTTTCTCCTCGCTTACCTCACGGGGGGCTGGCATGGCACCATTCACGGCGTTCGCTCGGTGCTCAAGGGGACGGTCGATGTCGATCTGCTCATGATCCTCGCCGCGCTCGGTGCGGCCTACGTCAATCATGCCTTTGAAGGCGCGATGCTTCTCTTTCTTTTTTCGCTTTCGCATACCTTGCAGGAAATGGCCATCGAGCGGAGTCGCTCCGCCATCTCCGCGTTGATGAAATTGCGACCCGAAACGGCGCTTTGTAAGCGGGGTGCGGAAACCAAACTCGTCAAAATTGAAGAGCTGATCGCCGGAGATACCGTGATCGTCCGGCCCGGCGAAAGCATTCCGGTGGACGGCATCGTGACCGAAGGCACCAGCAGCGTGAACCAGGCCTCCATCACCGGCGAATCGTTACCTGTGGAAAAAAAGCCGGGCGACATGCTCTTTGCTGGTACGCTCAACGAACAGGGAGGACTCGAAATGCGGGTGACCAAACGAGCGACCGAATCGACCTTGGCCAAGCTGATCGATCTGGTCGAAAAAGCGCAGGGACAAAAAGCGACAACGCAACGGTTCCTCGAAAAAGCCGAACAATGGTATGCCCTGGGGGTGATTCTTTTCACGGTCGGCCTGATCGTCGTCCCGATTTACCTCTTTCACGAGCTGTTCCAATCGACGTTCTACCGCGCGATGACCGTCATGGTCGTTGCTTCGCCCTGCGCCCTGGTCATCAGCACGCCTGCATCGATTCTTTCTGCCATTGCGGCGGCAGCCCGACGCGGCGTTCTCTTCAAGGGCGGCGTCTATCTGGAAAAAGCGGCGGGCATTGAAGTTGTCGCCTTCGACAAAACGGGCACGCTGACCGAAGGCCGTCCCGTCGTCACCGACCTGCAAGTCATCCTGCATCCAGACCTGAGCGACGCGCAAATCGTCTGTTCGCAGGAGGAACTGCTTTGGCTGGCCGCAGCGGTTGAAGCGCGCAGCGAACATCCCATCGCCCGCGCCGTCGTCGCCGAGGCGAAGCGACGCTTCATGCCCATCGAGCGATGCACAAAATTTCAATCGGTGGCGGGACATGGTGTCAGCGCCGAGGTGGTGGGACGCCGCATCGCGGTGGGGAATCTCAAATACTTCGACGGTTACGAATCTCCGGAGCGAACCGCGCTGGAGGAACAAGTCAATCTGCTTCACGACGCAGGCAAGACCGGGATGCTGGTCGGTGAAATCCTGGGCGAAGATAAGCATGCGACTGTCCGCTACCTTGGTTTCATCGCGGTGGCCGACAAAGTGCGGGCCGAAGCGCCGCTCATCATTGCCCGGCTGCGCGAACTCGGCGTGAAACGGATCGCCATGCTCACCGGCGATGGTCAAC
>Ga0206954_1108_pt1 | contig 22893 bp, 20 predicted proteins | sample Alteio_BWOrgHeat_37_FD_153250 | JGI IMG/M metagenome (GOLD analysis project Ga0206954, IMG submission 153250) | Enriched cells from forest soil in Barre Woods Harvard Forest LTER site, Petersham, Massachusetts, United States -... | ecosystem: Environmental > Terrestrial > Soil > Temperate forest >...
CGGTATCTCGGCAACAGAAGGGTTATTGACATCGGCAAAGTATACATTGCCTAAAGCGTCCACAGCAACGCCGTTAGGATTACCATATCCTGTCGATAGGGTAACCACGCTGCCGTTGCTTGCTAAAATTTTTTTAATGGCATTGTGCCCGCGGTCGGCAACATAAAGGTTTCCTGCCGCGTCAAGGGCCAGGCCGGCGGTCCATTCGCTGAAATACAAGTTTCCGGCAGCATCTACGACAACACCGTATGGCCCGCTTAAACCGCTTGCGACAGTCACGAGCCCAGTGTGATTGGCCGGCACCTTATCAACGACATTGTTGTGATAGTCGGAAACAAAAACATCGCCTGCCGCGTCTACAGCCTCACCTAAGGGCTCGCCAAAGCCGGAAGCTAACGTTATCAAACTCCCGCCGTTGGCGGGGATCTCGGTCAGATCTTTCCCGTTAGCGCCCAAATAGTTGAGCACGTAAACATTTCCCGATGTATCCGCGCCGACCCCTTCGATATTGAGGTAGCTGCCTGGCAAGGCAAACGGTACTGTTGAGTTTGGCACACCGCCACCGGTGTTGGTTGGCGACAATGGGGTGACCTGCACACCGGCCGTATATACCTGCGGCGTACTATAGCTGATGATTGGTTTTGCCGGCCCGTTAACAGTGATATTAATAACCGTGCTATTACTGCCACTGCTGTTCGTGGCGGTAACCGTATAATTGGTTGCGGCGACGCTAACCGTGGGCGTGCCGCTGATGACTCCGGTGCCGCCGTCGAGAGTTAAGCCGGCCGGTAAACCGGGATTTATACTGTAACCCTGGCCTGCTATTTTGTAAGCCTTAGTGTTATCGGTGGCGTAAATTGTTCCTGTTGACGTTACCGCAACACCCCAGGGGCTGCTTAATCCGCTTCCCTTTTGAATAGTGCTGCCTCCGGCTGCGGGTAGCTCCGCGATAAAACCGTTATGTGTGTCGGAAAAATAGATGTTTCCTGAAGCATCAACGGCTACGCCGTCAGGATTGCCGGAGCCTGGGGTTACGGTCACAGCGGTGCTCGAGCCGCTGGGTATTTCCTTGATCGCGTTATTAAACTGGTCGGCAACATAAATATTACCGGATGCGTCAACGGCCAAGCCGGTCGGCCCGTTAAAGCCGGTAGCCACAACTACCGGAGTGCCATTTCCGACCGGGATTTTTTTTACCTGGTTGTTACCAAAATCGCTTACATACACGTTTCCGGCCGCGTCGAGCGCCACGCCGTACGGGTGATTAAAGCCTGAGCCCAATATGATTGAAGTGTTAGTATTAAAATATGTTTCCTTTACCTGGTTATTGTCGCAGTCGGCAACATAAATATTTCCCGATGCATCAACCGCCACCCCTGTTGGATGGTTCAAGCCCGATACTGCAGTGTAGATGCTGGTTTGACCAGGGAAAATCTCGATCACGGTGCCCGATTGATTTACAGCGACAAAAACATCTCCCTGCCGGTCAACAGCAACACCATTGGGGAGGCTTAGCGAACTGGCAAGTGCGGTAGTCGTTACCGGGACCGCTCCGCCGGTGTTCGTGGGGGATAGCGGATTGATGGCAACATCAACACTATAAACCTGGGGCGTGGGATAGCTAATGACCGGCACCTGCGCATACGCCCCTGAAAGCGTAAAAAACATTGCCACCGTTAGCACTGAAAATACTTTTGAAACCGTGGTATTAAAGCAAAGGGAAGATTTCCCGGTGTTTTGTTGAGTAGAGCGATTTTCCATGCCGGTTGAGTTTGGGTTGATTTTGCGTTGCGGGGAGAGGGGACTATCTGCAGGGCCAAAGTATAGGATAAAGCTACTGTAAAAAATACCAAGTAGTTTGTATTTTTTGTGATGGGTTTACCTTGCCTTTAACCGGAGCGCAAGTCGCGTTTTGGGTAATGGTTGACGGGTCAGGCCCGCGTTTGAGCAGGGTTTTGTAGAGACGCGATACATCGCGTCTCCCGCATGCCATACACGCCATGCATTTTTCTGGACGGCAATTCCTTGCGTCAAAAGCAATCCCATCACACCAATATCTTTTTCGCTCCCTTCCTTTCCAAATCCGCGACCTGCATTTTCGGAGACGCGAAGTATCGCGTCTCTACGGGAAAAAACTGTGGGTTTCGCACCTTAAATTGTCGGCTTGCATGGTGGGAGACGCGATGCATTGCGTCTCTACGGGGGAAAAACTGTGGGGTTTAATAACACCTCAAAATTGTCGTCTGGTAGGGTGGGAGACGCGATGTATCGCGTCTCTACGGTGAAAAACTGTGGGTTTCGCACCTTAAATTGTCGGCTTGCATGGTGGGAGACGCGATGCATCGCGTCTCTACAAAACCTATAACCTGGCATGCCATTGCGCAATATCCGGCGCGCCATACCGGCGCTTGGGAAGGGAGCTTAGTGTATCAGGGAAAAACACGCGAACGTGCAGCCATTTACACTATAACATTTTGATTTTAAATAGGTTAGCATGTGGTTTACAGTAACAAATCCCAATTTGTGACGAAGCTGCAAACTGCAAACTGCTGACTGCTCCAAAGGAGTCCTATGGACCAACTGAATACCGGTACAGGTGTTCACGAAAATGTCAAAAAACGTAGCAGATTTGCGAATTTTAAAAATTAAATGCCTGAAAATGAGTGCTTTTTGTTGGGGTTTGACCATAGGACTCCTTTGGAGCAGGGTGTGTGTGAAAAACGTGAACACTTTAACACCGGTTTGAAGGATAGAATTCCCCTGTCCAAAAGGACTCTGATGGAGGTGAAGGCCTTTGTGCAGGTGAAGATCAACCTAAATTTTTAGCCTTATTACCCGGCCACGAACTATGAAGCAAAAAGCATAAATTTGCCATCCATGCCCGCAAACATCAAACACCAGGAGACCATCGACTATTTTTTAAAAATAGTTTGGCAAACTGTCGCCAATAAGTACAACCAGTTGGTCACCGAGTTTGGCATTACGCAATCCATCGGGTATTTGCTCATCAACATCGACGAGAAGGAAGGCACTACGGTATCGCAGGCGGCTACGCTGCTGGGGTTAAAGTCGACCAGTTTATCGCGGATGCTGCGGCAGCTGGAGGAATCGGGGTTGATCTACCGGGAATCTAATGAAGGCGACAAACGCTCCGTAAAGATATACCTAACCCCCACAGGCAAGGAAAAACGCCACCAGGCGCGTGTACTGGTACGCCAGTTCAACAATTATTTGAACGATCATATCAGCGATACCGACAAAGCGTATTTGATAAAAATGCTGAAGAAGATCAATAAGTTGACGCTTAGTTTTAAGCCCGGGAGTGAGTTTTAGTGATTTAGTTGCAAGGGTTGTAATAAGTTGTAAGGGTTGTAATGGTTGTAGAGGTTGTAAAGGTTGGTTTTGTTTCTAACTTCTACAACCATTCCAACTTGTTACAACCATTCCAACTTGTTACAACTTCTACAACCCTTACAACTTATTACAACCTTTATAACACGATTTCTCCCCAATCACCGTTTATTTTGTTAAAAAATGTTAAGCCCCTGTTTTTGAAAGATAAAAGAATAACTTTGCCGGTTGAAATTTCCAGGTACAGACACAGGGTGATGATGGGAAAAGAAATCCGGATAATTAAGAAAAATTAAAGGGAAAATAAACCGGAAGGGACAGCAGATGTACAGGTTATTATTAGTTATAATGGTGGTGACGGGCTTTTTGAGCGCGTGTACCAAGGCGAACAGTTCGGCCGATATTGTTGCTGCGCAGCTGGTGAAGGACGACCAACTGATCAGCAAATATTTATCTGATAACAATATAAAAGCCGGCCAGGTAGATTCGCTTGGATTTCCGACGGGGGTCTACTACGTGGTAGATTCCGCCGGTGTGGCAAACACCTTGTATACCAACTCCACCACGGTGACGGTGGCGTTCACCGGCTGGTTGATGAACACAGATGGTACGCGCGGCCAGGAGATCGGGTCGTCTTACCTGGTGGGGCAGACAACGCAGTTTAACCCATCATTTGTTTTGGGCAGCGTGATCCGGGGCTGGCAGCTGGGCATACCGGAAGTAGGGATCGGCGGGGCGGTGACGCTGTATTTGCCATCGAAATATGGTTATGGCCCTTTTGCCCAGGCTAACATTGACGTACCGGCAAATTCGGTACTGATATTTCATATTATAGTGTATAACGTAACTAACTAGTATAAAATTTAAAAGGCGCAGCCACGAAACACGCATAAAGAAAAGATGAAAAAAACCATATATCCAGTCCTGTCAATTTTTATAATCGGAATAATTTTAGTGACCAGCCTGCCCTCGTGCCGGAAAGACAAGATCGAACTCAATATTAAGCAATACGACTCGGTACAAATACAAAGCTATATGGCTGCGCATGGCTTAACCGGTTTTACGCGTGATATCACCGGGGGCGATACCAGCGGCATTTACTATAAAATAATTGTGCCCGGTTCGGGCACACCAATTCAGTATTCAGACAAGCTGGCGATGGTTTACACCGAAGCGACATTTGACGGCACCTATTCACTTACGGATACTATCGCTCAGCATTTTTACGATTTTGTGGGCCACATACAGGACGACGGTTACCCGCTGGGCCTGCAAACTGCGGTACACAACCTGTTGGTTTACCCTAATGCCAGCATGCGGGTGCTCATCCCCTCGCACCTGGCCTATGGCACTGCCGGTAAAGGATCGGGCAGCAGCCAGGTGGCCAATAACCGGATCGCCGGCAACCAGTGCCTTGATATGTATGTGCATGCGATAACTACAAATGCCCATACATCAACAACTACAAACGCATTTGCAGCTTATGATGACCTGGTTATACAACATTACCTTCGAGACAGCAGTTTAACAGGTTATACAAGAACGGCTGATGGATTATACTACAAGGTATTAACTTCGGCTACCACCAACGACCCCATACAACTATACAGTACCATAACCGCCACCTATACCGGCCAGCTTTTGAACGCCAGTATTTTCGACGGCAGCCATAATGGCAGCAATACCTTCTCGTCGGTAATGGCCGACCTGATCCCCGGTGTACAGGAAGGTTTGATCAACTATACGGTAGCAGGTACAAAAATATCCTTGTTAATACCATCATCGTTGGGTTACGGACCGGCCGGCAGCAATGGTATTCCTGCTTTTAGCTGTTTGCGATTTACGTGGCAAATTATTTCGGTAACGCCGTAACAAAACTTTTTACAGTTATTGTACATTACTGGCGAACAGGTACATTTTTATCCATAAATATCTTTCAATGCACCGCCAACATCGGTGTATTTAAAGGTAAAACCGGCATCCTTAATTTTCTCAGCAGAAACTTTAGTGCCGCCGAGCACGATGATGCTCATCTCACCCAAAAGTAATTTAAGCACAAACGCCGGAACGTTCGGCAGCCAGATCGGCCGGTGCAGTTGTTGGGCAATAGCTTTGGTGAGTTGTTTATTGGTGACCGGGTTAGGGGCCACCATATTGAAAACACCTTCAATTTGGATATTTTCAATGGCAAAAAGGTACATATCAATCACATCCTGATTATGTATCCACGGTATCCATTGTTTTCCGCTTCCCAGCGGGGAGCCAATGTACCACCTTATCGGCGCCGCCATTTGCGGCAAGGCGCCTGCCACATCAAGCACCACGCCCGTGCGAAATTTTACTACCCGCAAACCGAGGGAACTTCCCTCATCAGCGGCTGCTTCCCAGGCTACGCAGCAATTTGCCAAAAAGTCGCTGCCGGGCAAACTATCTTCGTCAACCAACTCGTCGCTACGGTGACCATAATAACCGATGGCTGATGCCGATATAACTGATTTTACCTGGTGCTTATTTTTTTTAAGCAGACCGTATATCAGGCCGATACTTTTTGTACGGCTTTCCACGATGGCTTTTTTCCGTTCATCTGTCCAGCGTTTATCCGCCACGCCCTCACCGGCCAGGTGAATAACGGTGTCAACACCGTCAACACATTGCTCGTCGATCTCTTCTTTGGCAACGTCCCAATAAAAAGTTTTTATGCCAGGCGAAGGTTTTTTATTTCGGCTCAAATGGCGCACATCATAGCCCTTGTCCAGCAATAAGCGGGTTAGCTTACTGCCGATAAGACCAGTACCGCCGGTTAGAAGGATGGTTTGGGGGGAGTTCATGGCTGATAGTTCATAGTTAATAGTTCATGGTTCATAGTAAAAAGCCTTAATGGTTAATGGCGCAAGTTGCAGTTACTATGAACTATGAACCATGAACTATGAACCTTCTCCGACATTCACATTATCCAATACAACCACCCTGCCGCAAAGCGGTTTGGCGTAATTTTCAACAAAAAGCAGGTGTATGGGGTCAATTTGGTAAGCGTCTTGCGCTTCGGGGGTATCAAAAAGCAGCAATAATGACGCATCATAGGAGCGGTCGATCACATCCCTGAAGGTTTCCGCAGCTACGCCTATATGGATGTCGCGGATATGCGTGATTGGCGCCAGGCTGTACAGGCCTTCGATTAATTTTTGCTGGTCGGCTTTATCCTTTAGCCAAAAATGTACGTGATGAACAAAGGTGTTTTTAAGGAGCATGATGATGATTTTATCAGGACTAAATATGAATATAAAATGCGGTTTTGCGGTAATGTGTTTGTCAGATTGTAAATCAATGTTTAATTCCCAAGCCGCTGTCGCCATTCAGCACCCATTTGCCGGCAACAAAATCGGGCATTTGATAAGGATTATTGCGGGTTAAAAACGGACCGTCCAGGTCGGCCCAGTCACATTGGGGGGCAAGGGCGGCGGCGGCCAGTGTGGCACAACTGGTTTCGCTCATACAGCCGATCATGAGTTTAAGGCCAAGCTCTTTTGCTTTTTTGATCATTTGGTGCGCCTCGTACATTCCTGCCGATTTCATCAGCTTAATGTTGATGCCATGATAAACCCCCTTTGCCTTCACCACATCGCCCAAACGCTGAACGGATTCATCACCAATGATGGGCACCGGGCTGCGTTCGGTTAGCCAGGCGTTGCTGTCGGGGTCGGTCTTTAACATGGGCTGCTCTATCAGTAAAACGCCCTGTTCATGCAGCCAATACGTCATATCCAGGCTTTGCTGCAGGTCGGTCCAACCCTGGTTGGCATCTACAAAAAGCGGCAGGTCAGTTACCGAGCGGATGGTGCTGATCAGTTCTTTATCGCTGTCGCGACCGAGTTTTACCTTGATGATCTTGCAATCCGGGTTTTCTTTTACTTTTTGGATGATCACTTCGGGCGTATCAATGCCAATGGTGAAACTGGTTAGCGGCATTTTTGCCGGATCGCTCCCAAGGAGTTGCCAGCAGGGTTTTTGCTGTAGTTTGCCATCCAGATCGTGCAGGGCAATATCGATGCCGGCTTTTATTGCAGGATTGCCCGGGGCAATATCGTCCAGGTAAGCGATAATCGATTCAAAATCAAATGGGTATTTCAGTTGAACCGTGTCGACTTTACTTAAAAAACCGGTCGCGCTCTCAAAACTCTCGCCCATATACGGTACCATCGAAGCCTCGCCGTGACCCGTATGGCCCTCGTGTTCCACTTGTAGCAGCATCACAGGCGTTGAGGTGCGGGAGAATTTGGCAATCGTGAACGTATGCTTTAACAGCAGCTCGAAGGGTTGAAAAGTCAGTTTCATGTGAAATTCAAATCTAAAGTTTTCCGTGAAATTTCGATGTGTATCTTTGCCGCCATGCCGCAGCAAATTTATTATCCTTTTAAAAAATTCAATTTCAGTAACCACAACTGTTTTTTAACCGGGCAAACTTTAAGTTCCGAAGACGAAAAGATACAGGTTTTCCCTCGCTGGCTCATCGATCAATACAAGCTCGCCGGCCGCCCGTTTAAAATGCTGGACGAGAACATGGCCAATTACGAGGATATAAAGATACCCTGCGCGCCTGGAGCGAGGGACCAGTTTATTGAACCATTGGAAAAGGAAATTGCCGGCGCCTTTGCTCTCGGTTACGATGGAGTGAAAGCGCTGGACGAGCTAAAGTTGTTTCAATGGGCAGGCAAACTGTTATACGGCATCATTTTTAACGAAATACAGGCAGGCATAAGAATGCAGCATGGGCAGGGCGAGGAATTTAATATTTCGCAGTCCATCATCCATAAATTCAGCAGCTTGCACCTGATGCTGCAAAGCATAAATTTGCCGCTTTTTTTTGAAGATTTTAGTCCGTACAGCATCTTCCTGTTTAAGACTGACAACAATAAAGAAGAGTTTTATTACCGGGATGAGATCAATACACTTACCTTTTCGCTGCGCATTAATGATTTCGGGCTGATCATTTGCCTTCAGGATAACGGGGCTAACAAGCTGTATCACCGGGAAGTTTTTGAGCAGATCGCCAAAGAAATACTGCACCCTATACAATTTGAGGAGTTTTGCGCGCGGGTCTTTTACTCGGCCTACCTTTTTAACCGCCTGCCCGAGTACCATGTGCTGGAAGTGGGCGATGCTATTTACCTGGAAGCTATGCCCCTGCGCGGCATGAGCGGCAAACCACTGTTTGACGACTGGATAACCAAAACCTACGGACAGGTGCTGGAGAACTTTTGGAAGCCCTGGGGTTTCCTGCTGTTCGAGATCATCAAAAACCCCGAAAAGCCCATGAGTTTTTTGTTTGACGGGGACGGAAAACTGATCAATGGGAAAACGATTGCACCCATGCCGTGATCTGGCCAAAAAAATCATGGATTGAATGCGGGAACATGATGATCGTGATCAACACACCGCTGAGCGCACCAAAAAAGTGGGCATCGTGATTGATGTTATCGCGCCCTCTTTTCGACATGTAATTGCAATAAACGAGGTAAAGCGCACCAAATATAACTGCCGGCATATCTACCCCCGGCAGAAACATAAGGCCCAGCCTGCCAGTTATCGGGTTAAAAACAATAAAACTGAATATAACCGCGCTTATTGCACCTGAGGCGCCAAGACTGTGGTACCAGCTATCGTTACGGTGTTTGTAAACTGACGGCAAATCGCTCAAAATCAAACTGACAAAATATAATAAGCCAAACTGCCAGTGCCCAATGCCGACAAAACCAAGGTTTGGATTCCCGGCCTCCAGCTGAAAAGCAAAGAAACAATACGACAGCATGTTAAAAGCCAGGTGCATCACATCAGCGTGAATAAACCCGCTGCTGATAAGGGTATAAACCCGCCGGCCGCGCGATACGCTGTAAGGATGCAGGATCAGGTTTTCATAAATATTGTCGTTATAAAATGCCCAAACCGACGTGGCGATGGTAAACGCAAAGATGAACGATGCTACGGGCGCCATCCGGATGTAATCCATTAAATCATTCATTTCAGATCGAGTTTAGCAGGGCTTAACAGTCTGCCGATTGGGTAGCGAAGGTATGTTTTTTCGAAATACGTCGAGTTGCGGTAAACAAAATTTAGTTGTGCCGACGCGCTGCCCGCCATTTTAGGGTCAGCCGCCTTTGCATCATCCAGTTTTTTCTTCAGGTCGGGATCATTTTTGAGCAAATTGGCGGCAACGTCTTCAAAAACATAATCCGAAAAATATTCCTTCTCGCCCAAAATGGAATCAAAAAAGTTCCATGCAAAAAAAGAATCGACGCCTTGCGGCTCCAGCGTTTCAACGATGTAGCGGTTAAGCGGCTGGTCGGTGCACACCACATAATCGCCCTGGTAAAACTTAACCGGCATTGTAACCGGGTTCAACTTAGCGTTGCTGTGCAGGTAATGACCTTCGTAAGGCCGCTGCGGGGTCTTGTAATCGCCGATGTAATACATTTGCAGGTTCAGGGTGGTATCATGCGTCAGGCGGTGCATAACCACATTATTCAGTTTATAAAGGTCGATCACTTTTCCCCAGGCCTGCGGAATTACATACGCCAGCGGTTTATCCGCCGTTATGGTCGCTTTATAATTGTCGAAATACCTGATGGTCTTGGTGTAGGGTTTGCTTCGGTCGTAAAATAATCGCGGCAAGCCGCTTACCTCGCTTGGTTTGTGCCCCGCAGCATAGCCTTTAAAAACAAGGGTATCGTAATGCTGCTGGTCGAGTTCCCAGTTTAAGGCAAAAGATTGTTGCTGCGCCACCTGCTCATCGGCTTTGCGCTTTAAATCGCCTATCAGTTTGGCGTCGCGCTGGTAAATGTCGATCAACGCCTGCATAAAATCATAAGTAGCGTAAACCCGTTTGTCAAAAGGCTTCAGCATGTGGGTTTCGGTAATATAGCTGATGATATTGTGCTGCGCGGTATAACCTGTTGCAAAACGCGGCGTCTCCAGAAAGCTTACAATACCCGAATCGGGGCTGGCATCTTCGCTTTCCACGTAAGGTGTCATCTCATAACCGCTTGCTTTCATGCGTTTATAAAGTTCGGGAGACAGCGTTTTGGATGTATAGTCCGCCAATATCGGGTTTTGTTTGTCTTTTTGCGTCTCTATCAGGGTCATTACGTACTGGTAGTCGGCGCCGTCGCTGGTGTGGTTATCCAAAAAAACTTCGGGCTTCCAGGTATTCAGTATTTGTTCAAAAGCCATTGCGTTGCGGCTGTCGCATTTAATAAAGTCACGGTTCAAATCGAGGTTACGGTAGTTGCCCCTGAAACCGTAAGCACGCGGGCCGTTTTGGTTGATGCGGCTGAGGCCCCGGTTAAGGCAGCCATCAATATTATACACTGCAATGAGGCAGATCACCACATCTTTAGGCAGGGTATTCTTTTTCAGCAGGTCGCGGGTAAGCATCATGCTGGCGTCAATTCCTTCCGGCTCGCCGGGGTGAATGCCGTTATTGATGAGCAAAACCCTTTTGCCCTGCTTTTTTACAAGCGACGGATCGAAAACTTTTTCGCGCGATAAAACCACCAGCGTTAAAGGTTTGCCAACGTCGGTCGTACCAACGTTAATGAGCGTCATTTGCGGGTATTGTTTAGCCAGTTTTTGATAATAGCTGATCACCTCGGCATAAGTCGCCGTATAATTTTTGTCCCTGCTTAACTCAAATGGCGTTAGCTGGGCTTGGGCGCATGAAAAGATCAGGCAAAAAAGAAACAGCGCTAATAGTTTTTTCATTGAGGCAGTTTTTGACAAATATAGAACTTGGGAGGCAAGAGGCAAGAATTAAGAGCCAAGAATCAAGCGCCAACAAACGTTGAATAGTCAACCAGAAAAGGTTTTCTATCCTGGTTCTTGACTCTTGATTCTTGACGCTATAGCCTCCTGTATTTTTTTCGGCAATCCTTTAACCACTTGTTCGTAGGAATGGTCGATCATTTCGAAGATAAGCTTATCCGGCAGGTTCCCGTCCATTTTAACGGTATTCCATAGCTTCTTATTCATGTGATAGCCGGGGGTGATTTCAGGGTGACGTTCGCGCAGCTCGATAGCAAGTTCCGGGTCACATTTTACATTAAACTGGTTGCCCATGCTGATACTGGTGAGTACAAACAGTTTTTCAGCCACCTTAAAAACGAGGGTATCTTCTCCAAAGGGTAAGCCTTCCGTTACGGTCGGTTTTGAAAGACAATATTCGCGAAGTTCTTCGAGGTTCACTGCGATTACCTGAAAGGCGTGATCAATTTGTTATACGAAACCACGTTGCCGAAGAAGAACTTGAACCCGATAGTGATCTGCCGGTATTGGTCGATCGCATTATTTTTGAATTTTGACGATGGGTCGTCATATCCGTCAAGACCTTCTCCAAATGCAAAACTATGGACATAGCCAAGGTCTACCGCAAAGGCCGGTTCATTATAATCATTGAAAATTTTGAACTCATAACCCACCCGGATGGGCACCATCAGATCGATGCTGTTATCTTTACCCGGGAATACGTACGAAGCCTGATAGGGGCTGGTGCGCTGCACCTTGTTGGTATTTGATATAAAGCCAAAGCCGCTGCCGGCATAAAAATTCTTTACAATATTTAGTATCCAGCTGTCGCTGTAGTCAATTCCGGCGCCAAGCTGAAAGTCGGCGTGGAAAATAATTGCTTTATAATTGTTGGTGTATTGGCGGCCATAGGGATCGAGTTTGGGGTCCCGGCCACCGCCTGAAAGCTGCCCGACCTGTATTTCGGCCTCTATGGGAAGATAAGGGTTGTAATTATAAACCGCGTTTATATTAAAACCGATATGACTGTTTTGCTGGGTAATATTGGTATATCCCCGTTCGTAAAAAGCGCCGGCGCCCGCACCCCATTCCGGATAGTTATAACCGCTTTGCGCCCTTGCTGCGGTAGCAAGCACCGCTGCTGCAAAAAATAAAATATACCTTTTCAATACTAAAAGTTGATCAATATTTACAATTTTAGGAGCTTTTTCAAAAATATGAAAATAACTGGTATTAAGCATGAAATTTATTACTTCTGCAAAAGAATTAACCGTAGGTGAGCGCTTTTTGCGTTATGTGACAATCGATACCCAATCAGATCCCGGTTCGGATACCTGTCCGTCGACAGAAAAGCAAAAGGACCTGGGCAGGCTATTGGTTGCCGAATTGCTGGAGATGGACGTGACTGATGCGCACCTTGACGAGTTTGGCTATGTATACGCGACGATACCGGCAAATACCGAAAAGCCAGATGTGCCGGTGATCTGCTTTTGTTCGCACATGGATACCGCGCCGGATTCCAGCGGCAAAGGGGTAAAGCCTATTGTTCATGAAAATTACCGGGGAGCAGATATCGTTTTACCGGACGACCCGACCCAGGTCATCAGGCTGACGGATCATCATGATCTTAAAAACCAGCTGGGTAATCACCTGGTGACAGCCAGCGGCACCACGCTGCTCGGGGCGGACAACAAAGCCGGCGTAGCCGAAATTATGGACGCCTGTTACCAGCTGATCCATCACCCGGAAATCAAGCACGGCACGATAAAAATACTTTTTACGCCGGATGAGGAGATCGGCAGGGGAGTGGATAAAGCGGATATCGGCAAGATTGGCGCCTATGCGGCTTACACCATGGATGGCGAGAGTGCCGGTAACCTGGAAAATGAGACTTTCTCGGCCGATGGGGCGAAACTCATCATCAACGGGGTAAGTTCGCATCCCGGCTTTGCAAAAGGCAAAATGGAAAGCGCGATAAAAATTGCGGGGCGCATCGTTGCGGCGCTGCCCTATGAACTGTCACCAGAAGGAACGGAAGCAACGCAGGGTTTTGTACACCCGGTGGCTATGGCAGGACACGTGGAAACGGCTTCTGTTGACTTTATCATCCGTGATTTTGAGGATGAAAAGCTGGAGCACCATGCCAACGTGATCAGGAAGGTGGCTACTGATGTTTTGAAAGATTTTCCAAATTCATCATTCGATCTGCAAACCAAACCACAATACCGCAATATGAAAAGTGTGCTGGACAAACATCCGAAAATAGTGGAATACGGGATGGAGGCGATCAAACGCGCCGGGATGGAGCCAAAGCTGTGCAGCATAAGAGGCGGTACGGATGGATCGAGGTTGTCATTTATGGGTTTACCCTGTCCCAATATCTTTGCGGGTGAGCATGCCTTTCACAGCAAACAGGAGTGGGTATCCATCCAGGACATGCAAAAAGCGGTGGAGACGATTTTGCACTTGTGCGCGATTTGGGAAGAATGTGCTTGATTTCGGATGTCGGATGTTCGATTTCGGATTTATTATTTTGAAGTGATTAACAAACAACTGCTTAAACAAATGCTGGATGAACGGATGGTAATCGTTCAAAAGCATCCGGATGCAGATCTGTTTATTTACAACTACACCAATAAAGCCCAATATGAGCGGGTTTGGAATGAGATCACCTTGCAATGCAGGGGGTTGATCCTCGATTCCGGCATGAATATTATCGCCCGTCCGTTTAAAAAGTTTTTCAATTTGGAAGAGTACCCGGCAGATGAAATTCCGAACGAATCGTTTGAGGTTTTTGAAAAGCTGGATGGCTCGCTTGGGATATTATACTGGCTGAATGATGTCCCCCGTATCGCTACACGGGGTAGTTTTATCAGCGAACAGGCGGTACATGCTTCGGGGATATTGCAAACCAAATATAGCGGTGTCATCGATCAATTGGACAGAAACGTAACCTACCTGTTTGAGATCATCTACCCGCAAAACAGGATCGTTATTGATTATGGCGATAAGGATGACCTGGTCTTATTGGCGGCAATCGATAACAAAACCGGCGATGATTTGCCTTTGCCTGATATCGGTTTCCCAATGGTGAAAAGGTATGACGGCATAGCCGATTTTAATTTACTCAAAGACTTGGCCGAGGACAATAAGGAGGGGTTTGTAATTCGGTTTAAAAACGGGCTGAGTGCAAAAGTTAAATTTGCCGAATACCTGCGGCTGCACAGGATAGTCACCGGTGTTTCGAATATAATTATCTGGGAACATTTATCGGAAGGACGGTCCTTTGAAGACTTATTGGATAAAGTACCTGATGAATTTTACGATTGGGTTAAAAAAACGATCGATGAGTTGAAGGGGCAGTATGATGCCATCCTCATCGACAGCCAAAAAGCATTTAAACAGTTTGAAACACGCAAGGACACCGCCCTCTATTTTCAAACACAAAAATACCCGGCTGTATTATTTGCCATGCTGGATGGTAAGCCTATTGATAAAATAATATGGAAAATGCTGCGGCCGGAATATGCAAAGCCTTTTAAGATAGAAGTTTGATTTATTTCGGACGTCGGATGTTCGATTTCGGACTTCACGGATCAACAAATTCGAAATTGAAATTCCGAAACTATCTCTTGAGCGAAGCGAAAAATCCGAAATAAAAAATCATTCACTCAGCAAATCATCCGTTAATTTCTCAAACTCATCGATAAACTGTGTGTAATAATCGCCTGTACCGGGGCCGCTGAAGCCGGTGTGTATTTTACGCACCTCGCCTTTTTTGTCAATAATGATAGTAGTTGGGAAGCCTTTAAAATCGGCCAGCATGGGCAGGCTTTTTTGAGGGTCGCCGGCGGCTGGGGTGTAGCCGGTAATAAGTAAGGGGTACGGCACATTGAAATGTGTTTTCAATTGCTGCAGGGTACGCTGCGATTTGGCAAAATCTGTGGTACGTTCATAAGCCAGGCCGATGATCTCCACGCCTTTGTCGTGGTATTTGGGATAATAGCTGCTTATGATAAAATTGGTTTCATCCATACAATTGGGGCACCAGGAGCCAAGTATCTGGACGATAACCACTTTGTTTTTGAAGCGTTTATCACTTAAGGAAACATCTTTGCCATTAATATCCTTAAAAGTAAAAGCTATCTTTTTAAAACCGGGTTTTAAAGCCGTTAGCGAATAGGCATCCGGGAGTTTGGCATTTTCGTTTCGTACCCCATTCCAGCTATCCAGCCCTGACAGGCCGGAGTAAAACTTACCATCAGTAAGGGTATTGTTATCACTGAGGGTGGCTGTAAAAAGAAACGCATGGCCGCCGTCAAAACACGACAGGTACAGGCTGTTTTGCACGATCGTTCCCTCCAGGTAGCGGTAATCGCCGGTAGTGGTCAAAAAGGTGCCTGTTACCTTGTTGCCGGTTTGTTTAAATTCGCCTACTGTCGTATCGCGGTGAGTACTATCGCCAAACACCGCCGTCCAACGGCCGGAAACAGTATATACGGGTTTGTCATCGCCGGCAAAAAAACGCCAGGCAGTATTTGGCGTTGCATTAAATTCCATCACTGCATCTTTTACGCCCAGGTGTTTTATCCAATTGCCTGTCAGCGCCTCACTGTCCCATTTCAATTTAAATTCCGAATCGAACAATGGCATGTGGATGAAAACCGAATCGCCTTTTGATTTAATATCGGTTACTTTAAGTCGTTCGTTACCGTTCAATACCACCATTTGCTGAATGCCGGCGGTATCTTCAATAGAAAAGTTGAATGGAACAGGTACCTGTGTCGAAGTAGTTAACACGCCACGCCAAATGCCTGTTTTTAATTTGATTTGGGCGGAGGCAACGGTAAAAAGAAGAAAAAATGTAAGGGCTGTTAAAGCGATCCTTAATTTCATGGTAACTAAATTAGATGGGATTATTTTTTTAACGCTTTCTCGATGTCATCAAGTTTGTTTAAAAAACGCTCATTGAAGATCTGCTGTTGATCAATGCTATTTAGAAAGCGCTCATTAAATTGGTTTAGGTGATCCTGATTACTAGAGAAATTCTCATTCAATTTATCCAGTTCTTTTAAAAAACGTTCATTGTATTCTTCCTGACGTTCATTAAATTTCTCCTGACGTTCATTAAATTGTTGTTGTTGCTGATATTGCTTACGTTGCTGATCAAACTCCTGAATTGAAATCTCTATGAAGTTGTTCAAATTTTCATTTGTTTGTTTTAAAATTTCGGTATGTATATCAAGTTTTTCTGAATGCTGATCCTGCTTCCGCAGCAGTTCTGAAATAACAACCAAGAGATCTTTGTCCGACATGTTAAAATTTTATTTGTTTTAGCCGAATTAAGTTTTCCTTCATATCGGCGCTTAAAGCCCGAAGTTTGTTCATCGTTTCATCACTACCTGCAAATTTCTCGCGGGGTGGTTGAGCAGATCGTTCATCAAATGAAAACGGGTTTATCACCTTCTTTCGCCTGAAACCATTGCTCGTTTCCCGCATTTCAGCTAATAACTGCCTGAGAACCTTTGATTCCCGTTTCCAACTATCCATAGCTTGCAAAAGCGCTCAATATCCGCTTTGTCCAAAACTACAAAATTCTGCGGTTTATTTCAACACATCCCTCGATATGACAATTCTTTGAATTTCAGACGTACCCTCATATATCTGCGTGATCTTGGCGTCGCGCATCAGACGTTCCACATGGTATTCTTTTACAAAGCCATAACCGCCGTGTATCTGCACGGCCTCAATTGTCGTGCGCATCGCTACTTCTGAGGCGTACAGCTTAGCCATTGCGCTGGCCTGGCCGTAGGGGAGGCCTTTGTCCTTGAGCCATGCGGCTTTTAAACACAGCAGCCGCGCACACTCAATTTCGGTAGCCATGTCAGCCAGCTTAAATTGGATGGCCTGTAGTTTAGAGAGGGAATTGCCGAAAGCCTTGCGTTCTTTGGAGTAATTCAGGGCCAGTTCATAAGCGCCGGAGGCTATCCCCAGGGCCTGCGAAGCAATGCCGATGCGGCCGCCATCCAAAGTGGTCATGGCAAACCTAAAACCGAAACCGTCTTCACCGATCCTGTTTTCTTTGGGTACTTTCACATCACTGAACATCAGCGAATGGGTGTCGGATCCGCGTATCCCCAGTTTATTTTCCTTCGGGCCTACGGTAAAACCTTCCATTCCGCGCTCAACTATAAGTGTATTAATGCCATGTTGCTTTTGTTCAGGATGGGTTTTAGCCATCACCAGGTATGTCGAGGCAGAGCTTCCATTCGTTATCCAGTTTTTTACGCCATTGAGCAGGTAATGGTCGCCCATATCTATTGCTGTCGTTTTCTGCGCGATGGCGTCCGAACCGGCTTCCGGCTCGGATAAACAAAAGGCGCCTATTTTCTCGCCTTTGGCCAGCGGTACGAGGTATTTTTGTTTTTGTTCCTCCGTGCCGTATTTTTCCAGCCCGTAGCAAACCAGCGAGTTATTTACCGATACCACCACCGATGCCGAGGCGTCCACCTTTGATAACTCTTCCATCGCCAGCACGTACGAAACGGTGTCCATGCCGCTGCCCCCGTATTCAGGACTGACCATCAACCCCAAAAAGCCCAGCTCGCCCAATTTTTTCACTTGTTCGGTGGGGAATTTCTGGTGTTCGTCGCGTTCAATTACGCCAGGCTTTAACTCGTGCTGCGCAAAATCGCGCGCGGCCTGGCGTATCATTTCCTGTTCCTCGGTGAGTTCAAAATGCATAGGTTGTAAATATGGCTGCAAAGGTAATGTTATGCATGCATAGTAAAAAGGGTCGGGTTGAATATTGCCAGAGATAAGATCTGAGCCTACGTCTCGACATAAAAACAAACATGAGGCAGTCTCAAAAGTCGATTTTACCAGAACATACCAAATAATATTTCCCTCGGTGACCTCTGTGGTTAAATTTTACCACAGAGTGCGCGAAGAAGCCACGGAGAGGCACGGAGTTTTTATAGCGCAGAATCCATCAACGCTAAAATAAAAACTTTCAGGGCTGCTTCACGAGGCGTTAGGGATACGGCTTTCTTTTTATTCCGACTAGCTAAAATCTATGCTTAGAAATTTTCTCCCCCCCCAACTATTCAACTTGATCCCCTATCCGTAACAAAAAAAATGGGCACAAAAAAAGAGAGCTTTTTGTGAAGCTCCCTTTCCCCTAATTAATTTAAACTATTGATTAAACCCAAAACAAAGAACAAAAAACCTCAGCTTGGGCGTCTGAGAATTCAAAAACAAAGTTTTTCACAGGTAGATGTTTTTATCTTTTCACAGATTAATATGCAGGGCCGCAAATTTTATAACAAATGTCAAGCCACAATTTTTTTTGCACCATCAATTGGTTAAAACCGTCGTTAAAAAATAGTATTGCAGGCCTTGTTATAAAATAAACTTAAAGTTTTACATTTACACCGATGGGGCCGGATAGTGTAATAGGAAATAAAGGTGTTCTATACTTTAACTTTTGATTATCAGTTCTTTATAAAATAATGTGTGTTGCGAATATGATGAATTAATTCGCGGATATCAATGCCGGCAATGCAAAAAGTAAAACCTTTGTTGCATTTTGTTACAACCGGGTAAAATAGCTGATAATTTTTTTTTCGGGGATATTGAGACGGGGCGGCCACCGGGGTAATTTGTCTGTTATTTCATACAAGGCTTGTATTTATTTATCTACATAAAAAATAAAAAGATGGAAAAAAAGGTTTTTTTGCTCAGTATTTTGATCAGCGCGTCCTGCGTTTTTTTGCTGAGCGGGTGCAACGACAAATCAAAAGTATACGCAGAGAACGACCCGGTTTTCAAGAACATGGATACTACCGTTAAGCCCGGCGATGATTTTTTTAAATATGCCAATGGCGCCTGGCTAAAGAAAAACCCTATTCCGGCGGCCTATCCTTCGTGGGGAATAGGCAATGTAGTGGACGAGGAATTGCGCGACCGGCTAAAAAAGATAAACCTGGAAGCCGAAAAAGCTGATGCGGCAAAGGGCACCAATACCCAAAAAATAGGCGATTTTTATTACAGCGGGATGGACACGGTAAGTATTGAAAAACAGGGGCTTGATCCGCTGAAGCCCGAAATTGCACGCCTTGAAGCCGTTAAGGACATCACCGGCCTGGTGGATGAGTTTGCGCATTTTCAAACCATAGGTGTTGAAACGCCCATATCCGCCGGCGTTGGACAGGATGCCAAAAACAGTGATAAAAATTTGCTGCAACTGTACCAGGGCGGTATCGGGCTGCCTAACCGCGACTATTATTTTAATACGGACGCACACAGCGTTACCATCAGGACCGACTATCAAAAGACGCATTTACCTATCGTTTTTAAGCTTGCAGGATTAAGCGGCGGCGAAGCTTTAGCCGCTACCCAAAAAGTGTATAGTCTTGAGCAGTTTTTGGCAGATAGCTCGAGGAAACTGGAAGACCTGCGGGACCCTTACCACAATTATAATAAAATGCCTTTGGCCGGCCTGCGAAAACTCACCCCGGCTATTGACTGGCAGCGCGCATTTGAGGAGATGGACTATAAAAATGTGGATACGGTAATTGTCGGTCAGCCGGAATATTACAGGGCCTTAAACAAAGCATTGAGCCAATATACCATCGCCGACTGGAAGAATTACCTGCTGAAAAACCTGGTAACAGCCTTCGGCAGCTGCCTGAGCAAGCCTTTTGACCAGGAGAATTTTAGATTTTACGGTACGGTATTATCTGGCAGCCAGGAACAACTGCCCCGGTGGAAACGGGTGATCGACAATGAAAACGATTTGATGGGCGAGGTATTGGGGCAATTATTTGTAAAGGAATATTTCCCCGAAAAAACTAAAAAACGTTATGTTGACCTGGTTGAAGCCATGCGCACCTCGTTTAAGGAACATATTGAGAAGCTGGATTGGATGAGTGAACAAACCAAACAAAAGGCCTATTACAAATTATCGAAAGTGATGCCGAAAGTGGGCTACCCCGACCATTGGAAGGATTTTTCTTCGTTGACTATCGAAAAAGGCCCCTATTGTATGAATGTGATGCGTGCCAATAATTACTGGCACCACTTTGATGCCAATAAACTGGGCAAACCGGTCGACCGTACTGAATGGGACATCACCCCGCAAACATATAATGCTTATTATAACCCCTCGAATAATGAAATTGTGCTACCGGCAGCGCAGTTCCTGGTGCCGGGTGTTAAAGATGAAGATATGGACGATGCGGTGGTTTACGGCTATGCAGCAGCATCCACCATCGGGCACGAAATGACCCATGGTTTTGACGACGAAGGCCGGCAATTTGATGCTAAAGGCAATTTAAAAGGCTGGTGGCTGCCGCAGGACTCGGTTAAGTTTACGCAGCGCACGCAGATGCTGGTGGATCAGTTTAATACCTATAGCATTTACGGCCTTCATGTGAACGGTAAAGCTACACTCGGTGAAAATATTGCCGACCTGGGCGGCATCGTGATCGGTTTGGATGCCTTTAAAAAGACAGAGCAGTATAAGGGGGGAAAGCCCATAAATGGTTTAACGCCAATGCAGCGGTTTTTCCTGGGTTATGCTTTAGGCTGGCTGGGGCAGGATAGAAAAGAAGCGCTTTCCAGCCAGATCCTCACCAACGAGCATTCGCCCGGCTTTATGCGCGTGAACGGACCGTTTACCGATGTGCCCGAGTTTTACGATGCCTTCCACATCAAAAAAGGCGATAAAATGTGGCTTGACCCGGATAAAAGGGTAAAAATTTGGTAGTTAGTCCGAAAAGTCAGTAAAGTCGGAAGTCCGAAAGAAGCTGCGGCTGACGTTCCTGTTATAATAACGATGAGTTTTAACCGCAAAGGACACAAAGAAAGCGCAAAGAGCACAAAGAAAAAAATTGACAAACTGTTAAAGCTTTGCGACCTTCGTGTTATCCCCTTTGTGTACTTTGTCCGAAGGACTCATTCGGAGCGGTTAAATCTTGCATTGTTTTGGCATATAAAGAATTTTTAAAATGAAAAATATCACTATTAAACCGGCTGTTTATACAGCCGCCATATTGGCTTTTGCCTTGTGCGCATACCAAACCAAAACCTGGGTTGACATGCCTAACGACCCCAAAAAGAAGCGCTGCATCGGCGTAAAGCCGTTTATCGCTTTACCTTCCTTATACTGTTTGGTCTTCTTAAAGGCATCTATCCCCAAAACTATCCCGCCCAGGTCGGCAATGTTTTCGCCAAGGGTGGCCCGGCCGTTTATGTGCAGGCTGTCCAAAACCACGTAACCGTTAAACTGGTCGACCAGCTTTTGGGCGCGCTGCGTAAATTTTACCGAATCTTCGGGTGTCCACCAGGCCTTTAAATTCCCATGCGCATCATACTGCCGCCCTTCATCATCAAAACCATGCGTTATTTCGTGCCCGATCACCGACGCGGCTACATAGCCATAAGCCATCGCATCGTCCACATCTTCATCCTTTATCCCGGGGATCAGTAATTGGGCCGCCGGCAAGGTAATTTCATTGTTCGAGGGGCTGTAATTGGCGTTATAGGTTTGCGGCGTCATGTTCCATTCCTGGTGGTTAACAGGTTTGCCCAGCTTGTTTACATTAACCAGGTAAGCCCAATGCCGGGCCTGCATCACATTGCCGGCGTAGGAGCCGCGGCTAATGGACAAAGCCGAAAAATCCTTCCATTGATCAGGATAACCCACTTTTGGATGAATGGCATTTAATTTAGCCAAAGCCTTTTCTTTGGTTTGCGGGCTCATCCAGTCAAGGGCCATAATATGTTCGCGATAAGCCTGACGGATAGCTTCAACCTCCGCTACATACCGCTCTTTTGCCTTTTCAGGAAAATATTCTTTCACAAACAGCTGGCCTAATAATTCGCCCATCAGGCCGTTCTCGGTATCCAGCACACGCTTCCATCGCGGCAGTTGCTCCTTTTGGCCGCGAAGCACCTTCCCCGAAAAACGGAAGTTTTCGTTGGCTATCGCATCGTTCAAATAAGGGGCATAGGACGTCAATAGCTTAAGCCGTAAATAAGCCTTCCAGTCATCCACACTAAATTTGCTCAAAGCCTGGTCAACGGCCCGGTAATATTCCGGCTGGCCAACGATAACCGAATCCACCGGTTTCAGTTGCAGCGTATTAAACAGCTTGTTCCAGTTCATATCCGGCGTCAGCCGGTACAGTTGCGCAATCGTTATTTTGTTATAGTTTTTGTACGGATCGCGCAGCGCTTCCAATTTCCGGCTACTGTCCGCCAGGAACTTTTCGATGTCGAATGCCGCCTTCGCACCCGCGGCAGACTTTGCATCGTCCCAGCCCGACAACTGCAGCATTGCAGGCAGGTATTTATCGCTGTAATCATTACGTATGCGGGTAGTGCGCGCGTCAGTTTTAAAATAATAATCGCGGTTAGGCAGCCCCAGGCCTGTCTGGCCAAGCTGCACCATCATTTTTTCGCTGTTTTTGTCGTCCTGCCCTACGCGCATACCGATCATGTTCCTGCTGCCGGTGGTGGTTAATACAGCCGCTGCGTTTAAAATGTCGGTGGCGCTTTTAGCCGCATCTATCATATCCAGTTGCTCTTTCAAAGGCGAAACACCGCCTTTTTCGATATCAACCGTATCCAGCCCGGTATAATAAAAATCACCTATTTTTTGCGTGGCCGTACCTTTGGCGGCGTTTGCCTTCAGCGCGTCTTCGTTTATTTTTTTAAGGCGATCGCGTATTTCTTCCGTCACTT
>Ga0206954_1045_pt1 | contig 22862 bp, 18 predicted proteins | sample Alteio_BWOrgHeat_37_FD_153250 | JGI IMG/M metagenome (GOLD analysis project Ga0206954, IMG submission 153250) | Enriched cells from forest soil in Barre Woods Harvard Forest LTER site, Petersham, Massachusetts, United States -... | ecosystem: Environmental > Terrestrial > Soil > Temperate forest >...
ATGCGGTCAAGTTCACCGACGACGGTGGACGTGTCGAGGTCACTGCGGTCGCATTAGACGGGAACCGCTTCAAGCTCGCGGTGCGGGACACGGGCATCGGTATTCGGGCCGAGGATATTCCGCGACTTTTCACGGAGTTTGAGCAACTCGAATCGGGCAACTCGCGGCGCTATGAGGGGACGGGACTGGGGCTGGCACTGACCCGGAAGATTGTCGAATTGCAAGGCGGTACGATTGGAGTCGAGAGCGAAGTGGGCAAGGGAAGCACATTCAGTGTGGTCCTGCCGCGAGAAGGAAGAGAAGTGAAGTCATGAGCTCTACGCGCATTCTCGTGGTGGACGATAATCCGACGAACTTAAAACTCGTTTCCGACGTGTTGGAATGCGAAGGCTACGAGATTTTCAAGGCGATTGACGCGGAAGAGGCGCAACGAATCATCGCGCAGGATCGGCCGAAACTGGTTCTGCTCGACATTGCGTTGCCCGGCATGGACGGCCTGACGTTGACCCGCAAACTCAAAGCGGATGAAAAAACCAGAGACTTGATCATTGTCGCGCTGACGGCTTTTGCGATGAAGGGGGATGAAGAGAAGGCACGCGAGGCTGGCTGTGACGGATACATCACCAAGCCGATCGACACGCGTGCGCTGCCAGCGTTGGTGATCGGTTACCTGTTAGCCGCTGAGCCGAAAGCCCCAACGCCGGGTCTGCAAATTCTTATCATCGAGGACACGCCTTCTGATTTAAAGCTGGCCCGACATGTCTTGATGGACGCTGGCCATCGGGTCAGCGGCGTGGAAGCCGCGGAACAGGCGCTCCAGGCGGTCAAGGAAAACCGTCCGCAGGTCATCCTGCTGGACATGGGTTTACCCGGCATGGACGGTCTCGCTCTGGCCCGCATGCTGAAGGCCGACCCGGAAACGCGCAATATCCATATCGTCGCGGCGACGTCGTTCCCGGAAAAATTTTCCAAAGCTGAAGCGCTGGCAGCCGGGTGTGACGCTTATCTGGTCAAGCCACTCAACACCCGCAGCCTGCCGGGTCAACTGGAAGACATGGTCAACGGGACAGCCTCTTCTCCATAACCTGGAAAAAATATTCCCATGAATATCCTTATCGTTGACGACATCGCCGCGAATCGGAAGTTATTGGGCGCGATCCTGGAAGTCGAGGGGCATGTCACGATTGAGGCCGTCGACGGCGCGGAAGCACTGGCGGCTTTGGATCTCGAGCAGGTCGATGCCATTATCTCCGATATTCTCATGCCCCGGATGGATGGCTACCGGTTTTGCTATGAAGTGCGAGCAAGCGAACGTTTCCGCCATCTGCCGTTTATCTTCTATACGTCGAGTTATACTTCGTCGAGCGACGAGAAGCTCGCGCATGAAATGGGCGCGGACAAGTTCCTGACCAAACCCGCGCCGGTGGCGGAAATCATCCAGGCTTTGGATGAGGCGACGACGCAGCAGCGGACTCCCTTCACGCCGACTGAGCCATCGCGCGAGTTGAACCTGATGAAGGAGTACAACCAGCAACTGGTGGCCAAGCTGGAGGAGAAGAATACGGAGCTGACCTCTCGCAATGAAGAACTTCTCTGGAAAACGGCCTTCCTCGAAGCCCAGGTCAATTCAGCGCTCGATGGTATTCTGATCGTTGACCGGGATGGGGGAAAACTGCTCCAAAACCAGCGGATGGTCGATTTGTGGAAGCTGCCCCGGGAATTTGCCGACGATGATAACGATCGACGGAGGCTCGAATGGGTGACCAACCAGGTCAAAAATTCACGACAATTTGCCGAGAAAGTCGCCTTCCTTTATGATCATCCGGAGGAAGTCAGCCGTGATGAACTTGAACTAATCGACGGGAGATTTTTTGACCGGTACTCGGCGCCTGTCCGGGGCAAGGACGGAAAATATTATGGGAGAATCTGGACCTTTCGCGATATCACCCACCGGATATGGGCCGAGGAACAGATTGCGGAGCAGGCAGCATTCTTGGACAAGGCGCGTGATGCGATCCTGGTGCGCGATCTCAAAGGAAAAATCCTGTTTTGGAACAAAGGTGCCGAGAATATGTACGGCTGGACGCGCCATGAGGTCATCGACCGGAATATCGCCGAACTTCTCTATATTAACCCCAAAAAATTCGAGGAAGCCAACGAACTGACCATCCGTAACGGCGAATGGAGCGGTGAACTCCAGCAGCTGACCAAGAACCGCCGTGAGCTCATTGTCGAGGGACGCTGGACGCTCATTCGGGACAATGAGGGGCATCCCAAATCGGTGCTCGCGATCAATACCGACATCACGGAAAAGAAGAAAATCGAAGCCCAGTTTTTGCGGGCGCAGCGCATGGAGAGCATCGGCACGCTGGCGGGTGGTATCTCGCACGATCTGAACAACATTCTGGCGCCGATCATGATGTCGATCGATATTCTTAAGGCCACGGCGGATAATCCACAGACCAGGAAGATATTGGAAACCATCGAGGTGAGCGCCAAACGGGGCTCGGATATCGTGCGGCAGGTCCTTTCGTTTGCCCGTGGCCTGGAGGGTGAAAGAATCGAAATCCAGGTCAAACATCTGTTGAGGGACATGGAAAGCATTATTAAGGATACTTTCCCGAAGGACATTCGGTTGCAGTTCTCCATTCCCAACAATACGTGGACAGTTTTGGGCGATCCCACTCAAGTGCACCAGATTCTTTTGAACCTGTGCGTGAATGCGCGAGACGCGATGCCGGATGGTGGCGATTTGGTTATCACGGTTGAAAATTGCGTGCTGGATGCGCAGTACGCCGCGATGAATATTCAGGCCAAAGCCGGGCGGTACGTGAATATCAGCGTGACCGATTCGGGCATGGGCATGCCCCCGGATCTCCTCGACAAAATTTTCGAGCCTTTCTTCACAACCAAGGAACTTAGCAAAGGGACCGGTCTGGGCCTATCGACGGTCATGGCCATCGTGAAGAGTCACGAGGGAATTATTAACGTCTACAGCGAGTTGGGCCGAGGCACGACTTTCAAAGTCTACCTGCCCGCGACGGAGACTTCCGCTGGAGAAGGCGGGGAGCTGGCTGAACAGACCAGCTTGCCGAGGGGAAATGGCGAGACGGTTTTGGTGGTGGATGACGAAGCTTCCATTCTCATCATTACCACCCAGACATTACAGGCTTTCGGTTATCGAGTTTTGACGGCGACGGATGGGGCCGAAGCGGTGGCTACGTATGTGCAGCATCGGAGTGAAATCGCCGTAGTTCTGACCGACATGATGATGCCCATCATGGATGGTGTTGCGACGATTCACGCCCTGATGCGAATCAATCCACTGGTCAAAATCATAGCGGCGAGCGGGCTGAGTCAGAATAGCGGTGCGGTCAAAGTGTCCGGGGTCGGGGTGAAACATTTCCTGACAAAGCCCTACACGACAGGAACTTTGCTCAAGGCCGTGCGATTGATCCTGGAGGAAGCTTAATCGAAAGAGCAAGATTATCGCTTGCTCTTTTTACACTTTTAGCGTTAATTAGTCCCCATGAAACGATTTCTCGCCCTTGCGTTCATTCTGGTTGCACTTCCACTCATGGCCCCTGCGGATATATCCATGCCGGTGCGCGATTCCTTTTATGATAAGCTGGGCCGCGGCCTCGCCGACATTGTTTTTTCTCCCTCCGAGTTGCTCGATTCGCAATACGGCATGATTGAAACCGAGGGCGCCACCACCGCGTTCTGCAAGGGGTTCGTTGTCCAGGGTACTTCCCGTATGATCATGGATATCGGCCAGGGCATATTTGAAGTTGTCACTTCTCCCATACCGACGCGGACTTACAATTCCTATGGCAGCCAGAAATTGCCGCCGTATGATTCGATGGTGGTCAATGCCTATCCCCCATCCGATTTGAAGAATTGGTACTAAAGACCGTCTCTCAAGTTCTTTAGCCGGAATCGAGCACTCCGCTTGACGGTTAGTAGTGGATTTAATCCTCACCGAGATCCCAAGCCGGGAAAGGATCGGTCAAAGTCTTCCATTTCTCGACCGGACGCGCATATTCTTCTGCGTTCAAAAGACAAGTCTCCAACTGACGCGTGATGGAGGAGAGTTGTGTTGCCTCACCGATCAGCACCAATTCCTGGCGACGATCGCCGTACGGTTCACGCCAAGTCGCCTGTATCCGCTGTAACGCCTCGGGTTCTTGTGGCCATTCCTCGCGGGGCAATGCCGCCCACCAAATGCCCGCGCCGCCGCAGGCATTTTGCCAACGTGTGCGCGAAACGCCGCCAACCAATAGATGGCGTGTCGCCAGCCAGATGAGTCCTTTCACCCGCAATAAACCGGGATGGTCCGCGTTGAACCAATTCCAAAAACGTTCCGGGTGAAAAGGCCAATGCGCTCGGTAAAGCGTGCTCGATAGCGACGATGTTTCCGGGGAGGCTGCTTCGGTTTGAGGGCGTAGACGACGTTTCATTGCCAACCCGAGTTCCTGCGGCGTGTCGGTCTGCGAGCAGATTTCTGTCGGAATTTCCCCATACGACGTCTCAATTATTCGCGCGTCAGGGTTGAGCTGATGCAGCGATTTCGTGCAGGTCTCGCGTTCCTTCTCGCTGATCAAATCACATTTATTCAGCACGATCAGGCTCGCTCTCTCGATTTGCTCGTTCTGGAAATTCCAAAGACCAGTTTTCGATGCAGGCACTTTGCTGGCACGGATAAATTCAAGCGCATCGACTACACAAATGATCTGGTGCAGCTCGGCCCATGAGGCAAATTCTTTCGGTTGTTCCGGCAAAAGACCAAAATGTCGAGCCAACCACGCCGGGTTGGAAGTGCCGCCAACCTCGATCAACACCCGCTCGAAGCGTCCGGCCCGGAAAAAGTCCTGAAGTTGGGAGGCGATCCACTCAACCTGCGTCGTTTCAGGGCCAGCGGGAATTTCGAGCACCGTATCGGACAAACGACGCATGACGCCGCAGAGACCGCGCAGGGCTTTGGCATCGAGATTGAGCGCGCCGGGATTTTCCACGAGCACCGCCAGATTTCCCCCGCGATGATGGCTGATGACGTGATGCAACAGCGAAGTCTTGCCTGCGCCGAGAAAACCTCCGACCAAGGTCACGGGCAGGAGACGATTCATCCCGCAAATTAGAAGCCTTAGGCACGCCCGTAAAGCCTGCGCGATTAGGGGGTGGTGAAAGTTTTAAAGATATTGGTAAAATCCCAGGGTTGTTGCGGGATGCCACTTCGAGTGTCACCATCTTTTTTGCCAGCTTTGTTATTGTCACGGTTGCTGGACCAGAAGGAGAGGCTGCAAACCCACGGTTGCGCGAGGGCCCAATCCCTCAGGACTTTCGCATCGCTTTCGGTAAAGATCTCCGATTTTTCGTCATTTTGACCGATGTCAGGAGTCAAGCCGATCTGGATCGCGGGATCGATACTCAGACATTGCTTATGGGCCTTAAGCGCGCTGGCGATGGAGACATCACTCATCTTTTTATTTTTGGAGAATTTCGGACCGAAATCCATCGTCATGATATTGGCGGAATGCACTTTTACACCCTTGGCTTTGGCATCGGTAAGTAGTGCCTGAGCATCATCGGAGATGCCCGTGGGATCGACCGGGAGTGTGTAGGAAATGATAAGGTCTGGATTCCTGGATTGGAGGCTGGCCAGGACCGTATTGCGCCGTTGATTGGCATCCGTATTTTCAAGGGCATCGCCTTCAATGTCGAAGTCGAGCCAGGTCAGCTTATAGCGATCGATAATCGATTGGTATTTTAATAGAAGCGACGAAACGTCTTTGTCGGCCAAGGCCAACTCAGTACCAGCTTCCCCGCCAAAGGAGACGATGACATCACCGCCACGGCTACGGATGGCGGAAATCTGGTCAGCATAAAAATTTTTGTCCATCGGAATGCGGCCATCCCAGGCGGGGTTGTTCTGTTTGTCGGCGATGATAAACGCGATGGTGTAGTATTTCTGGCCGGAAGCATCATCGCATTCGGTAAGTTTGAAATTATCGCCTGAGCCAACGTACATATATGGCGCAAAAATCCTGGAAGGCCAGGCGGCGCGGAGCGGAGGCGTAATCAAGCCCGCCGCCAGAAGCAGGACCGTGATGGTAAAAAAAAGATGTGGCTTGGGCATGGGGATTTTTTTAGAGATGGGTATAGAGACAATTCATGCAGCGGTATCGAAAATTCATAACTTAAGACGGAAACCTACGCGATTAAGCAATGCGGTAAATGCAAGAATCGCCGCTGCGCATCCGGCGGATCGCGCGCAGGCATTGAGAAGATTCGGTTCCGCCAGACCGGAGTACCAGTCTCCAAGGTGCAGCAGGTTGAGAAAAGAATCCAACCCTTCGCTGATGAGATAAGCCAGCAGCACGTTTTGCCCCGCAATGGCAAACGGTTTACTGATAAACGTGAGGTGTCCCACATCCGAGAGGAAATAAAAGATCAACCAAAGCGCGGCTGTCATGACGCAAGACCAGAGACACCAGGATGGCGTGGCGTCGTCCTTATTGATCCCATAAAGTCCGCGCAAAAGCACGGCGGCAATCGCAAATCCAATGATGAACAGCAGAGTGAATCGAATACGCGGACCAAGGGTGATGGTATCGGCAGCAGTCAAAATTGAAGCCAGCAGGACGCCCGCCACGGTGATGGCTGCCTGCGATCCCAGCGTGTCACCAATTCCGACGTAATTATTCAAAAAGAAATGATCGAAAACGCCGGTTTTATCGGCCGGGTAGAAAGACATCAGCAAGACCGTGCATCCAAGTAACGCGGTCCTATTTCCACGAAAGACAAGAAAGATGATGGAGGCGACAAGATAGGCCCAGCCGATAAGCCCTAGAATTCCATACCACTCGTGATTTATCGAAAAGGGCGAGAGAGTAATGATATGGCGTCCATTCCGTCCGCGAAAAGCAAACGCAAGCCAGATGAGCAAAGCAAAACCAACCAAGCGAAGAGCCCCTGAGACATATTGCCAAACGGGCAGTTTCGCGGACTGTTCCCGGCGAGCGGATGAGGCTGGAAAGATTTCACAGAAAGAAAAAATGGCGCTCAGATACATGAGCGCCGACCATTGAGTCGCAGACCACCCCATTGCCTGGGTGTTTGGCGATTCGTTGACCATCATGATGCCAAGTAGTAGGAGCGCGAGGGTGCGTGTGGCGACATGGAGGAATATTTTCCAGAGCGGTTCGCCTTTGGCCAGGCGCGAGCCCAGAGCAAATGGAATCGACATCCCGACAATAAAAAGAAAAGCCGGAAAAACCAAATCGACAAAGGTCATTCCATCACCCTTCCCGAAGTGTTTCATCCATCCGGGGACAATCTCGTCGGAAGCTCCGGCAAGATCGTTGACAAAGATCATCATGAACATGACGAAACCTCGAAGCGCATCGATTGAAGTGATGCGCGATAAAGGAATAGCAGGAGCCAAGTGGTCTTCACTCGAGGTGCCGGGGTGAAGTGCCTTGACCATAAACTCGCTTTAGCATGCAAGCATGAAAGGCCTATGTGCAAGTAAAGAACCCCGGATTTCTTTACAAAGGCATTTTGACCATTCGAAGGCCAAGGAAATCCATTTCTACTTGCCTCTTCTTTCCAATCCGATTTAGTATCTCACCCTTCACTTTTTGAAGGGGACAGAGGTCTTTTTTCTCCCGAATTTCCACACTGAATGGTAGAAATTGGATGGAGAAAGACTAAATGTGATTAGCTATAACATACTTGTTATAAACAACTAAGCCAGGGTAGCTCAGCGGTAGAGCAGGGGACTCATAATTACAAACGGGCATTTTTGGCCATTTTCGCCGAAGTCAATTTATCTGCGTTAACGCATACGATAGAGTGACTTGTGAGCAAATATTCGGCTTTTCTCGTCTGCTCAAATAGGGCCATTTTTGAGCTGCACTGTAGAAGAACACTGTAGAAGGGTTTTTTTGACAAAGCTATCGAAGGCGTCCGACGCGAGTAACCAAGAAGCAATTCAAAAACACTGCGCGAAAAAAGGAAATTCCGACAGCTCAGCCAGCCAATTTGTGAGTTGATCGAAGCGATAGTGGGTTGTCTCGGCGTGATGTGAATCAGTACCAGTTAATTAAGCCAAATGCCGCGGTTGTATTGGGTAAGCCATTTTTCGACGGCGCTGATGCGAAACAGACGGCGACCAAGAATGAGTCGGGAGGGGCAACCTTTAGCGATCCACCGCTCGATAGTACGGCGACTGACCGGATAGCAGGCAATAAGACCTTTGATGTCAACCATTGGCTCTATGTTCACACTCCCCATTATGTCACTTTTTTTGAGGCTTCCACGATAAAAGGGATGATCCGAAAAACTGTGGCTTTGGCAGAAAAAGCCAACAAAGCGTTAGAGTCGCATTAAGCTGGATCTTTTAACCGCCAGCCGCAAGACGAGCAAATAATTGCCTACCTAATCGATTTTGGCTTCATAATAGATGGAAATAGGTAGCACCTAATCGGAGCGTTTATGAATGGAATTCCCAAGACCAAAAATCTGGAACAGACTCTGCGGCGAGAAGCTGGGGCAGTTGATCTTTATGTCCCAAAGTCGATTCAGGACAGCCTTCAGGCATTGGCCGAGGCAATTGAGGGAGAGCTTGGACGTATCCTCCAACGCGCCCGAGCCCATGAACTTCAATTGCAGCGAACTCTTGCTGATACCACTCTCCTAAGTCGAAAGCAGGCGGCGCTCCTGTTAAATTGTTCCATGGGGAAGCTGGACCGATTGGCTGCTGCTGGCGCCATTGAGGTCACTTACATTGACCGGCGACCTCGTTTTCGGTTGGTGGAATTGAATCGGTTTATCGCAGCGCACACAAGATCCTGTAGACAGACAAATTGAAGGGCAGCGACAGAACATGATTTCGCGTGATCATGCGCCCTGATCTTCTCCGCCTTGCCGCCATCGCCGATAGACGGTTTCCGTCGCTTTATGCAGCCAGGCGACGTCCTGGCCCTTGGCGATGATCTCAACCGCGGCGAAGTGCTTGACGCATTGCTGGCTTGGTCGACCAAGCGGTTTGAGGAGCTTGGCTCGAACCATGATCGGAATGTCGTGCGTCTGAAACCCCAAAAATTCTGCGGCCTCTTCGGCCACCATCCTCGCCGGGTAAAGTGCTTTCATAGACATGACTGTACCCGACTTTGTGCGAATCGGCCCCCCTCGCTGAAGACTTACGTCAATCAGGCACTCCCGTCGAGATCATCTCCGGGCTTGGCCTGCCTTCACTAAGTCGTACTGGCCTCCCCACAACGGTTGCCAAAGTTGTGGTGACTCTGACAACCGAGTGGGGACGATCACAAGGGCGTTGTTACCATTCTGGCCAGCAATAAAAAATTGATCGGTTCAGGCGGATTTAAGGTGCTGGCGTAATTTTTCCAAGGCTGTCTCTTCAATTTCCCTGACCTCGTCGTAGCTCATGGAATGGCGTTCGGCGATCTCCTCATAGGAGCAGTACGGGCCGTTGCGTCTACGCTTGATGAGGCCTGAGGGCGTTTGGGATTTAAGGGTGCGGGTGGAGATAATTATTTTCCGTTGGTTGCCACTGCGCGGTTCCTCACCTGTCAACATGATCGTGTCGAAGATATGGACGATGGAGTTCTGAGTGTTGATTTGTCCCTGATAAATGAGAACGGTTTCAATTTTCGTCAAATTGCTCCAGACAATCGTGGCGACGGCTCTCTCGATTTTGTCAATCTGAAGGTGGACGAGACGGCTCATGGCACTCTGTGCCCGTTTCACGGTGTGCTGGGAGGAAACATGGGTGATGCGCATGGCGCGATTCAGGAAGGTTTGGAGGATGTTCCGGAAAGTGCCGATGATTGCGGGCTCTTGGCCGGTGCTTTCGACTGGGTGTCGGTTGGTCCATTCAAAAGGAATGGCCTCGGGGGCATCCTCCTTGGTTAAGTTGTGGTGGGTGACAGGGTTATTTTGATGAGGGTTATGATTAGTCATAAACCCCATCCTGACAGTCCCAACCCAATGGCCGTTGGGTCAGGCCGAGGATAGGAACCAACGCGCTGATCGGTGTGCGTTAGGGAAACAGGAGGACTGAGACCAAGCGCTGGAAAAGCCTGATGCTCGACGTGGCGCTACGCTAAGTCCCAAGACAAAGGCCGATGACTTTTGCCATCGGCCTTAACAAGGCTTTTGACCACGATGTGACCGCTCTGGCGGCAGGGAAACGGGTTGCCTTATCTAACTTTGTCTTGATTCCGCAAACAATTTACAAATCAGGCTGGTAAATGCAAGCTAACCAAGCTTCCCGCAAGACCGATCCTCTAAAAAAGCTCTTTATGATCCAGCCATCGCTTGAATCATCATTTGAAATAGCTCTCGATTTGGGCCATAGCTCCATCGGCTGGGCAGTATTTCAAAATGGCAAAAATTTCAATTTGTTGGGCACCGGAGTGGTTTTGTTTCCCGCCGACGATTGTCTGGCGGTTAAGCGTCGCGCCTATCGCCGTCAGCGTCGCCATGTCCGAGCGACTCAACAGAGAATCGAGCGCCTGAAAAAACTTTTGCTGCATATCGGTGCCCTTTCTAAATTAGACCTAAATCAACCCGGGTGTGCGTGGCCCTGGAAACTGGCCGCGGAAGTTCTCAGTGGATGTGGTCGCATCCTTACCTGGCCGGAACTTTGGGACGTGTTGCGGTGGTATGCCCATAATCGTGGTTACGACGGCAATGCTCGTTGGAGTCGATTGGAAGAAGAGGACTCAGAAGACACGGAGAAGGTGCAAACCGCCCGTGGTTTCATGCAGCAGTACGCGACTCAAACCATGGCGGAAACATTTTGCGCAGTTCTTAAAGTCAATCCTCTTGGCGTCACCAAGTCTTCACGGGAACGTTTCAAGGGACTGAATGCTGCCTTTCCGCGGGAGAAGATTTATGCCGAGGTAAAAACCATTCTGGAAAAACATCTCGGCATTCTTCCGCATCTTGCTCCGGAAATTATCGGCGCGTTGGTGGGTAACGATAATTATCACACGAATCAATGGGACGACGACGCATGGAAAGCAGTGGCAGTTCCCACTGTGAGTCTCCCGAAACGGTACGTGGGCAGTTACCTTTTTGGCCAAAGTGTGCCGCGCTTTGATAATCGAATCATCTCCTCCTGCCCGATCACCTACGAACGCGTACTCGCCAAGACCGGCGATCCCAAACAGGCAATGCGTGACAGCAAAGTACCCGCCAAAAAATGTCGTGAATTTCTGCTTTACCGCTGGGCCATGGTTCTAGCCAATCTTCGAGTCAACAAAGGACGGGGGATGGAACCGCTAACCGGCGAGGAACGGAAAGCGATCCACGAGGTCATGGTAAAAGGTGACCTTCTCGTTAAAAACAAACCGGGCCACCTGACAAAAAAGCAGCTCCAAATAGCTGTCATCCAAAAAACCGGCGCATTGCTGAATAATATCGATGCCTATTTTCTCACACCGCGAGCAGACGAAGCCCTCTGGTTACGCCCTGAAAAGCTGCCCACAGGCCGCGCGCCTTACACTCGACAGATATTAAAGGAAGCCACTCGCGAAGTTTTTACGGGAAAACATCCCACCGAGGAAGGAGGTTGCCTTTATCGGAGCGAAACAGTCAGACAAGCCCAGCTGCAACGAACGTTGGAAGAAAAAACCAATAATCATCTGGTGCGTCATCGTGTTCTTATCACACGACGACTAGTCCAAGACATCATCAAAGCTTACGCCGCGGGAAATGCTTCGCATATTGGACGGATTACGATCGAAGTGAATCGTGACCTCCAAGCCTTCTCAGGAATGACGAATAAGGAGATTGAAGGCGAACTCAACCAGATGCTCAAAGATCATGGAAATGTCGTTAAGAAACTGGAAAAAGATTTAGCCGACAGCAAACACCGGATTACCGCCGGCCTGATCCGTAAAGCACGTATCGCCGAAGATCTGGATTGGACTTGCCCTTACACGGGAAAAGACTACGACGCCATTGATTTAGCCACGGGTGCCTTTGATAAGGACCACATCATTCCCCGTTCGCTGCGTCCTTCGGACTCGTTGGAAAGTTTAGTCATCACTACCCGGGCGATCAATGCCATGAAAGGCAATCGAACCGCTCTGCAATTCATCAAGGAATTTGCAGGCAAAGAGATTGAAGGCGCGCCTAGCATAGGTGGGCAAAAGCCAAACCTTTTCACCGAAAAACTATACCGTCAATTTGTCACCAAGCTTGATGTTAAAAACGGTCATAAACAGGATCAGGAGCGCAAAAAGAGCCGAAAAAAATTGCTCGAATTGGAGCAATACGAGGAAAAAGGCTTTCTGCCGAAAGATTTAACACAGACTTCCCATTTGGTGCGACTTGCCGCTACCGAGTTGGAGAAAGAATTCGCTGGCCTTGAAAATAAGCCTCGCATCATTTCGCTGCCCGGCTCAATCACGGGAGAGATTCGAAAAGGCTGGAAACTTTATGGTTGTCTCGCCGCTCATAATCCGGAAGTACAGAAACTCTTGGAGCGGGCTGAGACAGAAGAGCTGAATATCAAGAAGGAGTTGCGTAATATCACGCACCAGCATCATGCCCTCGATGCCTGCATCATTGGACTGGCCTCTCACTTCCTTCCCAATGAGGGCGGTCTATGGGAGATCCTGGTCAAACGTAATCGCAGACCTGATGAAACAGCTCTTTTGTTTGCTAGAGGGATCTTTTCCCGCGATGGCGAAGGACGTGCGCGTCTGGCGCCTTTGAGAGATGAATTCAAACAACAGATCACCAAATGCCTGAGCGAGTGCCGCGTGGTGCAGCATGTTCCCAAAAGAATGGATGGCTTGGCCGGCCTGGAGGAAAACACGCGCGGTATTGTCGCGATTGAAATTCCAGATTCAGGCACGGGTAAAAAGGCTAAAAAGCCCAAACTGAAGGAAATTTGGAACAATCAAAGCGGCCTGCCTCTACCTGTTCTCGATAAGCTGGACGGGGTCATCGTTCACTTGCAGCAATACAGTGCGCGCGATTCAAAAAATGGAGACAAGCGGACTAAAAAATTCACGGAAGAAAAAGCAGCTAAATTGCTTGGCTTAATTCCCAAAGATGCCACTGGCAAATTACGGGCAATTAAGGGCGTCCGGATTGTCACAGCTAATTTTGGTTTAGCTCTTTGGAAAAAAGACGGAAAACCGGATGGGGAACCTCGGATTCGAATCATCTTATGGCACAAAGTGTGGCCTCAACTCAAAGCAATCGCTGAAAATGAGAATGGCAGCAAGTGGCCGCAGGTTTTCAGGAACGGGCAGTTAATTCGAATATCGAAAGGCCGTTACTTAGGTGTCTGGCAAATCTCCTCGATAAAAAATAATCAAAGCGGAATGGCAATCGACATGATTAGGCCCCAGATGACGAAGGTTCAAAATGGCGTCGAGTGGGCCAAAATAAATGTCTCTTTAAATACCCTTATCGAGTGTGGAATGGAATCTATTGTACACGGTTTGACCGGAGTTCCTCTTAATATGTAAACGCTGACCTGTGGCGTGAACACGTAATCTTATCTTCTCGTGTCCTACCACATCGTCAGCATCGATTCTCCGCAATGTTCGCTGACCTGTCGGAACGGCCAGCTCATCTGTCGAACTGAAGAAGGAGAGAAAAAGTTACCCCTGGAGGATGTCGCTTCAATAATCATCACCAGTTTTTCAGCCTCTATTCACAGTCAGCTTTTCCTGGAAGCAGCCAAACAGGGCGTTGCCCTGATTATCTGCGAGACTTTTCGACCTGTTAGCCTCGTGCTACCTGCGAACCGATCCACTGACACTTTGTTGACACGTGCATTACTTAAACTCTCTCCCCAGCACGTCTCTCAACTCTGGCGCACAACGATCGATGCCAAATGCTTGAACCAACTGACGCTGGCTGAACATCTGTCGCCCGCCGACAATGGTTTGGAATCATTGAGGGACGCTGCTCAGAGCCGCAAAGTTCACAAAGAAGCGGTTTGCGCCAAACTTTTCTGGCAGATTTATGGTCGCAGCCAAGGTCAGCCTGAATTCACCCGAGAACGTGCTCAAGAAGGGCTGAATAGCTTACTAAATTACGGCTACGCAGTGCTACTTTCCACAGTTTTGCAAAAGCTCTTTGGTGTGGGGTTAGATCCTACCTTTGGCATTTCCCACGCGACACGGGAACGAAGTGCTCCTTTGGCTTATGATTTAATGGAACCATTCCGGCCCTGTGTAGACTGGCGCGTGGTGCAGTGGGTTCGAAAGAATCCAGATGCCAAATCACTGGAAGTAACACCCGAATTCCGGCGCTGGGTAACTGGTTTCCCATTGGAACAGATTGATTATCTCGATTTGACCCTGGAAGTGCGCGGCTGCATCGAGGGAGTGGTGCGTGGCTTTCGCCGGGCGGTTTTGAATCACAAACCTGGCCTCTATAAACCATGGACACAGAAAAGTTCAAAATGGGCTGGCTAGTCGTTGCCTTTGATCTTCCCGTCGTTGAGAAGGAACAGCGAAAAGCGGCAACTGATTTTCGCCAGTACCTGATCGATGACGGTTACACCATGATGCAATTCAGCGTCTATGTTCGGGCCTGCGTTTCCTTCGCTCGCCAGGAAACCCATCTGGATCGACTGAAGAAGAATTTACCACCTGAAGGAACCGTCCGGGCGATCTACGTGACTCGCGCGCAATGGGAACGATCTTTCGTTATCCATGGCCAACCTGCTAAAGAAATTTCTGCGGAGAAACTTCCCGAGCAAATTCAACTCTGGTAACCAGCTTGTAAAGAGCTGGTTACACAGAGCGATTTTGCTCCCCCCGGATTTGGAATCAAGGCAAAGCGGCAGGTGGCATTTTGATGCCGAAAAGCTAATTTTGCTCCCCCCGGATTTGGAATCAAGGCAAAGCACGATGCCCGCATGGGCTCCAGCGTGTTTGATTTTGCTCCCCCCGGATTTGGAATCAAGGCAAAGCAGGAATCATCATAGGCTGTCTTGGAATATTATTTTGCTCCCCCCGGATTTGGAATCAAGGCAAAGCGCCTGCGACTTTGGCCGCAGCTTCCGCCGCATTTTGCTCCCCCCGGATTTGGAATCAAGGCAAAGCTCTTCATTGAGTGTGCCTTGAAAAAGATCGATTTTGCTCCCCCCGGATTTGGAATCAAGGCAAAGCTGGCGTCATCGCGACATGCAGAAGCTTGTTATTTTGCTCCCCCCGGATTTGGAATCAAGGCAAAGCTCTACGCAGGCGTGACGTAAAACACAAGTATTTTGCTCCCCCCGGATTTGGAATCAAGGCAAAGCTCTACCTTTCGCTGTATCCATCCAAAAGAATTTTGCTCCCCCCGGATTTGGAATCAAGGCAAAGCAAGGACGACCTCTTCGGCGACGAATTTCCCGATCGACGGCATGTATTAACCTTGCCCGTTCTTGACAAGATCTCCATGCTTTAGGCCATTCTGGGCTGTTTTATGACGTCGTCCAAATGTGTTGTTCAATATTGGAGGGACTGCCTGATTGATGGGAGTCGATCCAATCCCGATGACGACGCCCTTCGTTCCGGGGTACGCCCTTCATGGGAAGCTTTATCGGAGGGCAAACTAAGTGTCCAGGAAACCGAAGCCGTTTTTAACGAGTGGAAAAAGCATAGGAGCAAGAAAGAAAGGGAATCCCCCGATCCCGATTTCATCGACGTTATTGTTTGTCCATGTCTCGCCACGATTGTTTTTTCCCATGGCGAACCCGACCAGAATCAACCACCGCTTCTTGTTCCGCTCATCCTGGTGGGAAAGCTCGGCATTAAATCAGGAAGACTTGACCCAAGTGTCGATCCATTGCCCTGGATTCCCAGGAAGTTACTGGAGCCGTCGGATTCTGACGTGACCTTAGGCACGGTGGAAGCCGTCGATAAATTTCTAACTGCAAACGACTGGGAGTCGAAGAACACAAATTGGAGAGATGCTTTTGAATTTGCTGTTCAAATGCTCGAAACGGTTTCCGGTCAAAATCGCGATGACTTTGAAATGGAGGGTTACGAGATCCAGGCAGGATCGATCATTCCGATCAAAAGCCTAATTGCCGCCACTCAACACCTTCTCAAGCTCTACGATCACATTCTCAACAGTAAACAAAACGAACCTCTTCCTCTTCTGGACAAATATGCCTCTCTGGAAGATGCGCCCCTGAGAGAATTCCTAAACGCCGAAGAAAAAACCGCATTGCAGGAGAGCCATGTCGCTCAAATGGGAAATCAACATCCCTTGGCAGAGGATCAGCGGGATGCCTTGCTGCATGCGCTCCAGCTTAAGGACGGTGAAATCCTTGCCATCAACGGTCCTCCGGGAACGGGGAAAACCATGCTTCTGCAGAATATCATCGCTTCGCTCTGGACCCAGGCGGCAATGGGACCAGGAGATATTGAACCTCCGGTGATCGTGGCCACTTCCACCAATAATTCGGCCGTCAAAAATATCATCGAAAGCTTCTTCCAGCCGGAAGACAAAGAGAATCCATTGGGCTGTCACTGGCTCCCAGACGTCAATAGTTTTGGACTTTACTGTGCCAGCGTCAGCCAATCTTCGAATGCTTCATATCAATGTGAAGGAGGAAACTTCACCAAAAATTTGGAAACTCCTTTCTACTCGGATCAGGCTGAAAATGCCTTTCTGGAAAATGTGATTAAGTGGTCCGGCCAGCCGATGGACAGCGTTGAAGCGGCAAAAGTCCTGTTACAAACCAGGCTCATAGAACTTGCCGCTGAAATTCAACGGGGACTGAACCTCCACAAAGATTTGCTGGGGAAGATGGCCATGGGTGTCCAGAAGTTCCCACCCCACGGAGATTTTCATTCCGCCCTCGAACAACTGACTTCCCGCCTGACCGAACTTTCATCTGACAAATCTCTCTGGATCGACCATCAGAAGGAAGTCCTGAAATTTTATTCCGAGGCGCCGTTCTGGATGCTTCTGTTCAGTTGGTTCAAGCCGGTCAAAAGCCGTCTGGAAGCCAGGATGCAGTTTTTTCTTTTGGAACGTAATAGCCCTTACAAGGGAAAACCTGATGATTTGAAAGCATTTAATAAATTCATCCGCGAGCAAGTCGATCCCCTCGACCAGCAGATCAGCACGCTCGAAAAAGAAAAAGAGCAAATCAACGACTTCATAAAAGAACGTGAAAATGCCCGCAACACTTGGCTGGAATGGTGCAACCGGCATGGGGTTTCGTCGAATGCAGAAAATCCGAATACCGAAATCGACAAGAACCTTCGGTACAAAGCCTTTCGCCTGGCCCAGCATTACTGGGAGGCCCGGTGGCTGCTGGAACGCCATCAGGAGATAGAGGAGCGATTTCAGCAAAACCAATCCGTCCAGAATCAGCAGAAAAAGTGGAGACGTTACGCGAAAATCACGCCCTGCAATGTTTCGACACTTTACATGGTGCCGAGATTTTTCAACGCCTTCAGGGGAGAATATCAACCTCTCTACAATTTTATCGATTGGCTCATCGTCGATGAGGCCGGCCAGGTTACACCGGAAGTGGCCGCACCTACTCTTGCCCTGGCCAAAAAAGCCATTGTCGTGGGAGACCTGCTCCAAATCGAACCGGTCTGGAGCATCGGTCACAATGTTGATAACGGCAATCGGATCAAAAATAATGTTCCTGTCCCTGCGGAAAGCACGGAATGGTTTTTCGACCAGAGCGGTATGAGTGCCTCCCACGGATGTCTGATGCGAATCGCCCAGCGAGCCTGTTCATTCGGGCGGACGGAGTCCGACCGAGGAATGTTTTTGTCCGGGCATTATCGTTGTTTCGACGAAATCGTGGCCTATTGCAATGAACTGGCCTACGACAAACGACTGAAGCCCTTGCGCGGAAAGGCTATTCCCAAGGTGGTGCCAACCTGGGGCTATGCGCATATTCCGGGACATTGCTGGCAATTTCGCAAAAGCCGTCACAATCCCATCGAAGCGGTGACGATTGCAAAATGGATCAAAGACCATATCGAAGCTCTTGCCGATCGTTACGAGAATGAACCTTTAAAGGAAATTCTTGGTGTCGTGACGCCCTTCGGCTCCCAGGCGCGATTGATTGAAGAAAAGCTGGAAGAGCTGGGTATCAACGACATCACGGTCGGAACCATTCACCGGTTTCAAGGTTCCCAACGCCGCGTGATCATTTTCTCTCCCGTCTACGATACCTCTTTTCAAGGAACCTACTTTTTTGATCGAAACAAAAACATGCTCAATGTGGCTGTTTCCCGGGCCAGGGATTCTTTTCTGGTCTTTGGCAACATGACGATTTTTGACCCGGAGGTTTCGAGCCGCCCATCGGGATTATTGGCTCGGTATTTATTCGAGCACCAGAGCAATGAGCTGGGAGGATTTGAATTTCCTACCAGGGAAGAGTTGGAAGCGACCGAAAGGGTACGTCGTATCACATCTCTCCCGGAACACCGGGCCATACTTAGAGAGTGCCTGGAAAAAGCCACGCAACGGGCGGTCATTGCCTCCCCCTATCTTTCCAATTACGCCATTGAAGCTGATCGGTTTGACGACTTGGCTCAAGTCCATTCAGGTCGGATCAAGATCATGGTCTTTGCCGATTACTGGCTTAACCAAAAGGGCGGTCGATTGGCGCCGAATGTCCAGAAGGCGGTTGAATTGCTCCAAAATGCCGGAGTCGAAGTGATTTTTGCGGATCGTATCCATAACAAGACCCTGTGCCGGGATAATTCCCAACTGGTCGAGGGATCCTTTAACTGGCTTTCGGCGGTGCGCGAGGAAGGACATCCCTGGCAACGTCTCGACTATTCCATCAGCTATGAAGGCCCTCAAGTCGGCCAATTTATTCAAGAAACTCTCGACGAAATGCTCAAACGGCAAAGGCCCTTGTAAGGATCTTTTAATGCCTAGAACTCTCAAAATAAAAACCGGACAACCCGTTAGAGTTGTCCGGCAGTTATTCTAAACTTTATAGCAGTCGATTGGCGCTTGAAATATACCTGCATACCCCTGTTTTGCGCCATCGGTTCAACTGACTAAACACGAATAGGAGGCGCTTATTCTTATCGTGAGTATCTTTTTCACTTGAGCTTTGGATATAATTTATGAATTAGGTTATCGAACCGTGGATTATCGTTCTCAATTTTATATATGATATAGGACAAGGTAACAACCAGGTATATTGTAATAATATTCGCGGGGATATCTATCAAGATAAGTAACTTTAAGGTAATTAAAAATATGAATGTAAAGAGTATATATAATAATATGTTTATAATAGGGCCGCCCTTTTTTAGAGAGGTCGCGGCTTTCCTCTTTTTGGGCTTTCGCCCAGAGTCCTTTCGGGTTTTACCCATGGGTGCTTTCTGTTACGGCACCAGGTAAACCCAAGGCAATCAGCTGCTATAGTTGTCAAATAACTAGGCCCATAATACCTTCGGCTTATTCTCTGTCAAGGGGTGACATTTACAACCGACCAAGGTCATGGCAACATCCCTCTCTCGTGAAGCTTCCTCTTCTAAAAGCAGCGTGGAAATCGTGTGCGGCGGCAACGCTGTTCTACCTGGGTTCTCTTATGCTGGGACTTCTGAGTCAATGGTTCCTGCAACCAGTGGCAGCATATTGTGACGTAAAGTTGATCGGATGGTGTATCATTAGCGCGGGAACCTTTTGGTCTCTGGTTATTTTGATGTACAAGATGTCTTTAAAGCCGAGTCAGGAGGAAAGTATCTGCATAGGCCTTTTTCTTTCCATTGCGCTTGGTGTCTTTCTCTACCAGGGACTCTCGGGTTGGCGCGACCACAAAGGAGCTATCTTCCTCATTCTCACCTGCGTTAATGGCGTTGCCATGTTTTTGGGAGGAAACGTTCTTTTGTACGGTCTTCTGCAAACCAAATCCAAAGCAAGAGCAATCAGGCGAAAGCCCAAAAAGTGATTTAATTCAGGACGATAATTTCACTCTATTTGATCAATGCCCTCCAACTATTCCAGAAATGAGCAGATCCTCGCCCATTCTGGGCGCAACCGATTTCCCCGGCGCATCGAACCCGGAACCACCATTACTGCCTTCAAAAAAGAAAAATTTGTCATTATTGGTTGGAGTGACGGCCGCGATGTCGGCAACGGCTGCCTTAACCTGGTTCTCGCTCGCCCCGAGTATGCGCAGGAAATCGACGACTGCTGGCGACACATCGGCCTCGAAAGTTGGTACATCTTTAAAAAACTCTCTAAAAAATTCTACGTGGGAACACCCGCTGAAAACATGCCCGAACTTCAGGGCGGCAAAGAAATCATCGACCCCTTCAGCAAGCAAACTATCGGCTATTATCATGTTCCTGCTGCCGTCGCTGCACCGGATTACTACTTGATCGTAACGGGACCATTCGGCCACTAAATCATCGCAGTAACCCTGATGTTTTATTTAGAGAGTACTCGGTCTTTATCGATCAATGGTTTGAGGGTGACGTTGTGAAATTCCGACAGCTCGTCGCGCAGCCGTTGCGCGGACCAAGCCTCATCCATCGTGGCATGATTTTCGATAAAATAGGTGAGGTCATCACACATTTTGATGATCTGCTCTTCAAACTTCTTGGGTTCGCATTTTATTCTCATACGTTTCCGGGATTAATGTCGTGAGCGCCGCTACGGCCATTATATCTGTTTTTCAGGCTTCCCCGCGGTGGATGGGATCGCTGAATCAGATGATTTTATCTGACGAGTGAGATCGAGGGCAGTTTGGCCGACTTTCGTTTCACGACCTTGCCATTGGCAATACGGAACCAGAACTCACCCGTTTTCAGGGCTGAAAGAGTGGACGCATCAACCCGCGGGACTTCCCGGGTCACGATGATCGCATCTTTATTGTCGGGTTTTCGTTGGCGCCAGGCATCGTTCCTGATCAGCAACGGAGGAGCGATGAGCGAACGGTGCTGGATCTGCCGCTCCTTGACCTTCTTCTTGCCCATGAGGAATTCAGCCTGTCGGGCTGTATAAGGGCAAAGATTCGACAAATAGATTTGATTGGCGAACAGGGAGATCAACCGCGCGGCGTGGTCGGCGCCACCCACAACCGAATGGATTGAGGCAAGATTCTGGGTCGCGGCGATGTACCCGGCCTTGAACCCTCGCAACCGGTCCAGTGCGGTGAGTTCTCCGGTCGAAGGATCGGTGCTGACGTACGACTGAAATTCATCCGCCACGATAAAGAATGGTCTCACCTGGTTGACGAGATCCCATTCGTCCCCGTGGGACACTTCGATCTGATCACGGCTGAGGAGTGCCGTGAAAAAGTGTTCCTTCAACGCCAGAAGGAACGGCGTGATCGACGCGCCGAAAGCGGCGCCGGAACAGCCGATGACGAGGATCTTGCCCTGGTGGATCATGTCGAGGGGATCGATGGCCGGCAAAGAGGTGGAAGACGTGGTCAATGAAACGAGCGGTTCCTGTCGCCAGAAATAGAGGGTATTGCTGACCGAAGTTTGCACGCAGGGCCGGGTTTCGCTCGACGGTAGAGTCAGATAATCGCTGATCCCTTTCCGGGCCGACTCGGGAACGGAATAATCGCGGAGCCATTTGTTGGCCTCGCCCATGTTTTTGTACGAGTTGATCCGCTCCAGCGTTTCGTTCAAGACTGCAAAATTGACCTCGCCATGGATGGCGCGGGCCGTGGCGACCAACGCCGTCAGGAGCGAGCGCTGGGCATTGGCCCAGAACATTTCATCGCCGCGGGAGCGGCGTGATCCGTTGCGGTGGGTGTTGTTGGCCCACGAGATGATCTTTTCAACCACCTCATTGGAGGTAAGGAACGGATTCGCCAGGGGATTGTACCAGGCGCTTCCGGGCTTCAGGATGAGGACGTCCTCTTCGCGTCCCATTTCCTTTGCGGCCTCGACGAGAAAGGAGGCGAGTTCGTTTTTGGGATCGGCCACCACGAGCCCGCATTTGGTCAGGGCATCGTTCCCCGTAGCCCGAAGGATTTCCCGGATGAGCGGCATCAGGATGCATCGCGTCTTGCCCGAGCCGGGCTGACCGACGGCGAGTAGACCGCGGTAAAGATATTCGAGCGGAAATTCAACCCCGTGCAACGAAACCTTCCGTTCCGGTTCGAGCAAATAGTCGTCAGTCGTTTTCGGACGTTTCATTTTCTTCTCTTCTCGTCTCGATAAAATCGGACGCCCATAAAACCAGGGTGCTGAGCAACGGATCGTCCGGGTCACCCTCTTTGAAAGACGCTTGGCACAATTCCCGGACGAGATTGGGTTCCAATTTCAGGTCCACGATCATTTCCACCGCCCAGGGATTGGGCCAGTGCTGCCGGACCGCGGCCTCGGCTCCATCGGGATCGATCTCCCGGACCCAATGGTATGTCCAGCGGGGATCCTTTTTGATCAAGGCCTGATAGTCGGGCCAGTACGGAAATTGCGCCGCTGGGTGATAAACACTCCAGACCCGCAAGGACCAGTAGATCGCCTCGGCATGGAGAGACACCAGGGCGTGCCATTCTTTGGCCCGCCGGTCGATCGGTTGAAGTCCGAGAGCAAATGCGGCTGACAGCGGATCACCCACGGCGTAGTCGGTCAGCGTTTCCCAGGCATTGGCCTCGTCCAGGTCCTCGCTGACAAAATTAGCCAGGGGCCGAAAATGGGGGACTTTTTCGAAGGCTTCGGCCAACAAATCGGGTGGGAGAAGGTGAAGAAGCTGCCGCTTCGCGCAGAGGCTTAGCATCAGGCGCGCGTCGGGGAAAATAGGTCTGAGGAAAGTTTCACGTTGGTTGGGCCGGCCGAGATGAAACACGATATAGGCCGCGACGGGGCTCCGGCTGATGATGGTCCATAATTTAGCTTTATGGCGTTTGACCCAGGTCG
>Ga0206954_1109_pt1 | contig 22808 bp, 17 predicted proteins | sample Alteio_BWOrgHeat_37_FD_153250 | JGI IMG/M metagenome (GOLD analysis project Ga0206954, IMG submission 153250) | Enriched cells from forest soil in Barre Woods Harvard Forest LTER site, Petersham, Massachusetts, United States -... | ecosystem: Environmental > Terrestrial > Soil > Temperate forest >...
ACGGGCTCGGTTGCAGCGGCGATATCGAGCTGGCCCGCGAAATTGTAGCGATGGAAGAGAAACGGCTTGATGGTGCCGTGAGCGGTTGCGATTTCCTGATTCTCGCGCTCGGTCTCGCGGGTTCCACCGGGGTGGCTCTGGCAGAATACTTTATCGAGCAGGGACACAAGGCGGGGGCCAAGGTCATTGTTGTCGGGGTGCAGCCTTTTGCCTTTGAGGGTTTGTCGCGTCGTGAAAAATCGATCAAGACGATCACCGCTTTGCGTCGCGAGGCTGACAGTGTGCTGGTGCTTTCTCACGACCGGATCGCAGAAGATCCCGCCGCGGTGAAGAATGTTCGGACCGGTTTTCATCTCATGCACCAATTGATTGCGCAGGCAGCGCAGGCCCTGGCCCAAGTTGTTTGCAAGCGGGGACTCATTCAACTTTCCTTTGCGGATGTGCGCAGTCTTTATGGCCGATATGCTGGTGCCGAGGTGTTGGAGAATTGCTGGGTCGCGCATGTGGAAGGCGATATTCACGATTCCGCCCAGGATTTGGTGCAGCAGTTGTTCACCTGTCCGCTCTTGAGCGACGAATCGATTTGGAAACACGTCGACCACGCCATTGTCGCGGTCAGCGGAACGTGCCATCTCGAGCTTTCGGAAGTTCAGCAACTCGTAGGTACTTTCAAGGACCAGCTGCCGGTGAATATTCCGATTGCGACCAGCGCCAGCCTGGATGATGAGTCTCATGAGAAAGTACGCATGACTGTCCTGTTGGCCATGACCGCGCCCGCTGCGGTAGAAAAATCCCCGAACGACAAGCCGCCGATCAAGAAACCGCGCCCCGTTGCTGATACCGTGCCTCTACCGGGCTTGACGACAAAAGCAAAACCGGAACCAACGTCGACGAAGAGCGTCCCGCAAAAGTCCAAATCGATACCAGCACCAAAAGCAAAGCCAGCCCCGCTTCCGGTCGAAGAAGATGTTCCAGTCGAAGAGGAGGTGTTGCTGGAAACCGAAGAGGTCGTTCAGCCGAAGGTCTCGGCCAAGGCATCTTCCGGAAAACGTTTCGTCGCCAAGCAGGAAGAGATGGAATTTGAAGCGCCGACGCGAGGCCGGTTCGAAAAAACGCACGAGACATTATACAATGGCGAGAATCTCGATCAGCCGACATTTCGGCGACGTCGTCTGGCGATTAAGGTTTAGACGGTAAAATCTGCGCGCCCTCATTGTCCGCTTTCAGGATGAGAACATTGGCGGGCAAATCATGTTTCTTGGCCATTTCGAGCATGGCAGTTGAAATGGCATCCACGTGATCCAGCGTTATCGCCATGAGCGCGGAACCGGCGCCGCTAAGGAAGCTGCCGAGGGCGCCCGCTTCCTGCGCAGCAGCTAAAATACTGGTGAAGCCCGGAATGAGCGTTTGACGAAACGGTTGGTGCAGATGATCGATGAACATTCCGCGGAGAGAGGCGTAGTCGCCAGTAGAAAATGCGGCCGCGATTCGCGCAGTGCGTTGGGCATTTTCGACCGCATGGCGGAATGGAACTTCCTTTGGTAGAAGTCCACGTGCCGTTTCAGTAGAAAGCTTTAATTCGGGCACGAGCGTGACGAAGGAAAGATCCGGCTTAACCGAAAAGCGGGAATAGGCAAAACCGTCATCGGGATTGTCCGTGGCCTGGGCGCACACGGCGAATCCACCCAGAAAAGAAGGCACAGCGTTATCGGGATGGCCTTCGAGTTCGATCAGCCATTTCAGGATTTGTTCGCGTTCCAATGGAAACGATTCCTTCACAAGTTCGGCCAGCCCCATGAGTACACCGAGACGCACGGTGACGCTGCTGCCGAGGCCGCGTGAAATCGGGATATCACCTTCGATTTGTGCTTTGAATCCAAACGGTTTGATTCTCCCACCAGGCACTCGTTCGAAAAAGGCGGTGGCGGTTTCCCCGATCATCCCAGAGGGAAATTTTGCCGCTTCGGTGCGGGTTAGAGTGGTCGTGTTGTAAAGATTCAGGGCCAGACCCAGGCAATCGAAACCGGGACCGAGATTGGAAGTGCTCGCGGGAACGCGAACCTGCACTTGGGAAGAAGCCATAGAGATATTTATCGCATTGCTTGACGGGCGAACAGTCCAGAAGTGAAACGCGCTGGCAAACGATTACGCGAAACCCCTTGCTAATGCCGTCGGATAATGGATAGTAGTGCTCCGCGCAACTTCGGGCGAGATGCAAGCCCACGTTTGATAAGTTGCGCCACCCAATCGCGGGGTGGAGCAGCCCGGTAGCTCGTCAGGCTCATAACCTGAAGGCCGCAGGTTCAAATCCTGCCCCCGCAACCTTTTCCTTCTTTCATAAGTTAGTCGTTGGGGCCTTATTGGGGGGGGCGGACAAGGCGATGGGTGCAAATACCTCGCAAAAATCCTAGGCAAACCCGGTTGTTTTATGGTGCGCTGTCCCGGTGTCCTTGTCTTGGGTAAGATTCTTTTTCTGGTTCTACCTGCTTTTTTTGGTTTGGGCCGAGGCTACGGTGACCAATCCCGCTGATCCTGATCTCTGGCATCGTCTCGCTCTGGGTGAAGCCCTGTTCAAAACGGGGCATTTCCCGTCTGGCGATGCCTTCAGTTACCTGGCCGATTACAAAGAAGTGGCCGATCACGAATGGGGCAGCGCGATTGTGATTTACGCTCTTTATCATTGGGTCGGTCCCAGTGCCATGGTGGGGATGAAGCTTATCACGCTGACGATCACTTTGGCTTTTATCGTTTGGGCGGGGTTGTGGCAGCGCCGTCCCTCGGCTCTTACCGCCGCTTTTTACGCGTTGGTATTGCTTGCTCTCCTGCCTTCTTTTCAGTCGACCGTTCGGTGCATGACTTTCACGCACATTTTTTTTGCGCTCTGGCTTTACTGGTTTCAATGCGAGCGACATGGACGCCCGATTCCCACTTTGTTTTATCCGCTGACCATGATCGTTTGGGCCAATCTTCACGGTGGTTTTGTCATTGGTTTGGCGTGGCTTCTTGGTGTTGGCTTGGTGCAGGCCTGCTATCAGGAAGCGTGGAGCAAGTGGATTGTTCGCTTTGGATTGTGTTCCATGGCCACACTGATTAATCCCTTTGGCTGGCACCTCTGGATTTCCACGGGGCGCGCCTTGGTGAGTACGCGTCGTGACTTTGGGGAATGGGCGCCTGTTTCCTGGTGGCCTCAATTCAGTGCGTATCCCGGTTATAAACTTTTGCTTCTGGGGGTCATTATCGCTCTGATGGTTCTCATTGGCAAACGGGGCTGGAAGCGTGTGGATCGTTCTGGCGTTCTTTTGATCGGGGCGTTCCTGGTTCTTTCGCTTATCTCGGCGCGTCACACCTCTCTTTTTGCGGCTGTTTCCGGTGCGCTTCTTCCCGGTCTTTTTCCGCATGCGCCGCTGCCCAAGGCAGTCTCGAGTCCGATCAATCGGCTCGGCTACATGGCCCTGCGCTCGCTGCTGATCGTGGTCCCTCTTTTTGCCGCCATAATTGTTCTGCCCGGAGATGGGTTCCAGCTTAGATATCCACATGTCGCGTGCCCGGTGGGAGCCGTCCATTATCTCCAACGTCAAAACATTCGCGGCAACCTCCTCGTTCCCTTCAATTACGGCAGTTACGCTCTCTGGCAATTACGCGGGCAAATGCGCGTATCCATGGATGGCCGTTACGATCTTGTCTACCGTCCCGCAACCTTTCGACGTGTGGAGGATTTTTTTGCCGCCAAGGGGGATTGGCCCAATCTGCTGACGACGCCCGCGCCGGAGGCGATCCTTGTTTCCAGGAGTGACGACGTGTATTTGAAACTCAAAGATCTTCCCGGATGGCAGGAGACTTATCGGGATGACACGGATGCGGTGTTTTTGCCGCAGAAGTAGCCACTAATTTTCAAACTCAAGACGTCGCTTTTCCAGTTCATCCAGGATGCCGGGAACGCCTTTAAGTTCGGCCAGCGGTCTGAGTTGGGTGCGAATATAGTTCCAGTCCAGCTTTCCGGTCTGGCGGATGATAATGCCTTCGACATCAAGCCAATCCTTGGTGCGGGAGGCGAATGCTTTTAAGACGATTAGGTCTTCGGCTGAGCAGGTGCGAATTAACGCATCACCAGGATAGGCAAACAGGCTGGAGCGGGCGACGGCGGATTGATTCTTCGAAAGGCAAACCGCCCAATGCAATATCGAGACCAACGCCGGATTCGGTGCGGAGCAAAAGCACTCGACTGGTCAGGGCGAACTGCGCTGCGTCTTCCACCCGTGGGGCATAATGATTCAGAAGAGTTTTCACGAAACCTTCTTCGGAGCCAAAACCGGTCAAAAGGGTGAGATCGACATCAACCGTCTCGCGTGGTTCGCCCCAGCGCAGCAGGGCGAGGCCGCCGATCAAGCAGTAGCGCCACCCCTCCTCTTTGCAGAAGGCCTGGAGTTCGATCGCAGCCCGGATGACCTCAGTCACGATGGGCTGCCTTTAGGAACAAGCGTTGTTGCTCGACCAGTCCGGAAACGGGTTTTGGCGCGCGCGGAGCTACTCGATAATCGGCTGACCCGCAGAGGAGTTCGATAGCTCGTTGTCCGTCGAGGCGGCGTAACTCTTCCCGGCGCAATTGCTCCATGACGGGCCCCGCCTTCTGCCAGGCTTGCACCCAGCATCGACCTTGGGCGATTTGCTCGGGCGTCCAATCCGCCAAGCTTGATGTTTTCGAACCCATTTCTAATTTTAACCGGAAGAGCAAGGTGAAGCAACCTTGGAGAGAGAGCTAGCTTGTTTTCGTTTCGAAAAATCGAATTGGGAACAAGAAGGAATTCAGTCCCAAAGCCTCTTCTTTCCTCCTGAAACAGCTTGATATTAGTCCTTCATAAAAAATAAGTAAAAATTTTTCAAAAAACTATTGACCCTCTCTCGGATTCCCGTATGTTCGTCCTTACCCCGAAATGGGGAAGATGGTGCAGTTTGAGACTTCAGTACGGCCCGCTTCGCTGCTTTAAGCTGAGCAAATATGGGCGAACTTGTCTCCGGTATCATCCGCAAGTCAGTCACGTCTTTTGGTTTTAAACGAAAGAAGGCAGACAGCGGGTGAAGCGTCGTCGAGTGGAGCGAAAGCGACATTTCGAAGGCGGCTTGGTTCAGCGGTCGAAGTTAAAATCGATCAGCGGGCCAGACTAACTGCAGCTTCTCGATCTTTGAACACTTATACTGGAACCGTGTGGCGCATTTGTTAGCCGCGCTAGATCACACGGTGGAGACAACCTAAGTAAGAAGTACAGCGAATAGATTGAATTGTGCGGAACGTTGAGTTTCTTTCCTACGCGGATGAAGACTGGCGCAAGCCAGTACTCACATCGGTAGGATCTCAAAAGTTTTGACCGATAAGGTCAGAAGAAGCTGCCGCCTCCTAGCCGAGGCACGCAGCCTTACTTTTTGATTATGATAAAGTCCTCAGCAATGAGTGCTTTAATTAACGGAGAGTTTGATTCTGGCTCAGAACGAACGCTGGCGGCGTGGATAAGACATGCAAGTCGAACGCGATTTATCAGGTTAGCAATAACTTGGTAAATTGAGTGGCGAAAGGGTGCGTAACACGTGGGAATTTACCAAGAAGTGGGGAATAGCTCGGCGAAAGCCGAATTAATACCGCATGTGATCGAAAGATCAAAGCCGGGGACCGCAAGGCCTGGCGCTTTTTGAGAAGCCCGCGGCCCATCAGCTAGTTGGCGGGGTAAAAGCCCACCAAGGCTATGACGGGTAGCTGGTCTGAGAGGACGACCAGCCACACTGGAACTGAGACACGGTCCAGACACCTACGGGTGGCAGCAGTCGAGAATTTTTCACAATGGACGAAAGTCTGATGGAGCGACGCCGCGTGGAGGATGAAGGTTCTTGGATTGTAAACTCCTGTCACTGCAGAACAAGGCTATGCGATTGAACATTTCGCATAGTTGATGGTATGCGGAGAGGAAGGGACGGCTAACTCTGTGCCAGCAGCCGCGGTAAGACAGAGGTCCCGAGCGTTGTTCGGATTCATTGGGCGTAAAGGGTGTGTAGGAGGCTAGGTAAGTCAGGTGTGAAATCTCACAGCTTAACTGTGAAACTGCGCTTGATACTGCTTAGCTAGAGGATCGGAGGGGGTATCGGAATTTATGGTGTAGCAGTGAAATGCGTAGATATCATAAGGAACACCGGTGGCGAAGGCGGATACCTGGAAGATTCCTGACTCTGAAACACGAAAGCCAGGGGAGCAAACGGGATTAGATACCCCGGTAGTCCTGGCCGTAAACGGTGTGCATTGGGCGTATGCGGATTCGACCCCGTATGTGTCGTAGATAACTCATTAAATGCACCGCCTGGGAAGTACGGTCGCAAGATTAAAACTCAAAGAAATTGACGGGGGCCCGCACAAGCGGTGGAGTATGTGGCTTAATTCGATGCAACGCGAAGAACCTTACCTGGCCTTGACATGCTAGTAGTAGAACCCAGAAACGGGGACGAGGTAGCAATACCAGCTAGCACAGGTGCTGCATGGCTGTCGTCAGCTCGTGTCGTGAGATGTTGGGTTAAGTCCCGCAACGAGCGCAACCCCTATGATTAGTTGCCCAGCAATGGACCCTCTAGTCAGACTGCTCTGTGAAACGGAGAGGAAGGTGGGGATGACGTCAAGTCAGGATGGCCCTTACGGCCAGGGCTGCACACGTACTACAATGCTCAGTACAGAATGAACCGAAACCGCAAGGTGGAGGCAATCCCTAAAACTGAGCCCAGTTCGGATTGAGGGCTGCAACTCGCCCTCATGAAGTTGGAATCGCTAGTAATGGCGCATCAGCTACGGCGCCGTGAATACGTTCCCGGGCCTTGTACACACCGCCCGTCACATCATGAAAGCCTGTTGTACCCGAAGTGGCCTCGTGTCCCTAAGGTATGGCCGGTGATTGGGATGAAGTCGTAACAAGGTAGCCGTAGGGGAACCTGCGGCTGGATCACCTCCTTTCTAAGGAGAAGTGCTTGCACCTTTCTGTTCCCACCTCTTCGGAGGAAACGGGGCAGGTAAGATTGCAGCGCTAGGTCGAACGCTAAATCGATTCGCAAGAATCGACACGCGTTCAAACCCTCCAGGCTTGAAAGAGCCCAGAGGTCTCAACGTTACGCACAATTCAGTCTGGAATTTGCTGTAAAAGCTTGTCTCGGGAGAATCGCCTTCCGCGAAATTCCCTCCAGTACGATTTTAAGAAGAGCGACGAGCTGTCGCCTTGTTCTTTGGAAACAATATTTTTGGAAGAAAGAGAAAGACGGGGCGTCATTCCTTGACCTCCTCCTGGTATCGACACTAATTTGTGTAGGCTAAGGGGACATAGCTCAGTTGGTAGAGCGGTAGCTTTGCAAGCTATAGGTCAGGGGTTCGAATCCCCTTGTCTCCACGCCTGCGGCGGGCAGTAGTGGCGGTAGCCGATGGCTGCCGTCGGTTCGAATCGGACGTCTCGAATTACAGGGCCTGTAGCTCAGTTGGTTAGAGCATGCGCTTGATAAGCGCAGGGTCACTGGTTCGAGCCCAGTCAGGCCCACGAACTATAATAACATGGATATCCTTGGCTGGCTTATAGAGATCATTCTCGGTGTTTTTAATCCTCGCGTCGAGGGTGGAGAGATAAACTGGGGGGTCAAAGCTATCTTTGCTGTGGTGCTTGTGGCCATTATCCTCGGAGTGGTTTTCTCAGTTCTCTACTTTTTCCAAAAATAATAACGAATTTCGTCTTCGGCTGGCTGGCCATAAACCAGGCATCGAAGACAACCTGCAAAAGGAAAAGTAGACGCTGTCTTTGCGAAGCTTTACTGCCCTGCGCAGCAGTTCTTTGAAAATTATAGGTAAAGTAAATTAACTGAGTCTTTTAGTAGATCATCGGCTAGTAACTGATGGTCTGTCAAAAGCTCGGGTAAATACAACTTTATGCTGAGGCGTCTGAAAGTGCTCCGGGCTTTAACTACCCGGAGCAAAATAAGAGAACAATTGATCAAGCTACAAAGAGCGTATGATGAATGCCTTGGCGCCAAGAGGCGATGAAGGACGTGGAAAACTGCGATAAGCCTCGGGGAGCGGTAAGCACGCTGTGATCCGAGGATTTCCGAATGGAGTAATCCTATACGATTAATCTCGTATAACTCCTGTGTGAATACATAGCACAGGTAGAGCAACACCCGGTGAAGTGAAACATCTCAGTAACCGGAGGAAAAGAAAGAGAATCGATTCCGTAAGTAGTGGCGAGCGAAAGCGGAACAGCCCAAACCAGGAAGCTTGCTTTCTGGGGTCATAGGGCCACGACGTGGTAGTGTGAACGTTAGAGGAAGCGGATGGAAAGTCGCTCCAAAGAAGGTGAGAGACCTGTACTCGAAAACCGACACACACCTAGTGGTACCCTGAGTAACGCGATGCACGTGAAACTTCGCGTGAAGTGACACCGACCACGGTGTAAGGCTAAATACTACTTGGCGACCGATAGTGAACAAGTACCGCGAGGGAAAGGTGAAAAGTACCGCTGTGAGCGGAGTGAAATAGTACCTGCAATCATATGCTTACAAGGTGTCAAAGCCCGCAAGGGTGATGGCGTGCCTTTTGCTTAATGAGTCTGCGAGTTACTGTCAGTGGCAAGTCTAAGCACCTATGGTGTGGAGGCGTAGCGAAAGCGAGTCCGAAATGGGCGAACATAGCCGCTGGTAGTAGACCCGAAGCGGAGGTGATCTACTCATGGTCAGGTTGAAGGTTGCTTAACCGCAACTGGAGGACCGAACAGGTGAATGTTGAAAAATTCTCTGATGAACTGTGAGTAGGAGCGAAAGACTAATCAAACCCCGTGATAGCTGGTTCTCTCCGAAATAGCTTGAGGGCTAGCCTCGTACGCTGACTTGCGGAGGTAAAGCACTGGTTGGACTATGGTCCCTAACGGGATACTGAATCCAGTCAAACTCTGAATGCCGCAGGGCGCAGTACGGGAGTCAGACGGTGGGGGATAAGCTTCATCGTCGAAAGGGAAACAGCCCAGACCGCCAGCTAAGGTGCCTAAATACCGCTTAGTGGAAAGGATGTTAGGTTTCTATAACAGTGAGGATGTTGGCTTAGAGGCAGCCATCATTTAAACAGTGCGTAATAGCTGACTCATCGAGAGACTTGGCGCCGAAAATGATTGGCGATCAAGCGGTATACCGAAGCTGCGGATACATATGAATTTCGATTTATATGCATGGTAGGAGAGCGTTCTTGGTGCTGTGAAGCGGTAGGGAAACCATCCGTGGAGCGCCCAGAAGTGAGGATGCAGACATGAGTAGCGATAAGACAGGTTTAATTCCTGTCCGCCGTAAACCCAAGGTTTCCTGGGGAAGGTTCGTCCTCCCAGGGTTAGTCGGGATCTAAGTCGAGGCCGTAAGGCGTAGGCGATGACCAGCAGGTTCAATATTCCTGCACCACCGACATTTTAACCGGAATGACGCAAGAACAGAGACGGGCGAGGTGTTGATTATCCTTGTCCCGCAAGGGGACGTGAGGGCGCAAGCTCGAGCGGATCCGTTGACGTTTTTGCCGAGAAAAGTTCCGGCGTATACTAAGGTGCCCGTACCGTAAACCGACACAGGTGGGTGAGTAGAATATACTAAGGCGCGTGAGTGAAATCTCTTGAAGGAACTCGGCAAGTTAGCCCCGTAACTTCGGAAGAAGGGGCGCCCTCGCAAGAGGGCCGCAGTGAAATGAGTCAACCGACTGTTTAACAAAAACACAGCTCTCTGCTAAGTCGCAAGACGACGTATAGGGAGTGACACGTGACCAATGCGGAAAGATTACGGTAAGGGGTCAGCCGCAAGGCGAAGCTCTGAGCCCAAGTCCCCGTGAATGTCGGCCGTAACTATAACGGTCCTAAGGTAGCGAAATTCCTTGTCGGGTAAGTTCCGACCTGCACGAATCGTGTAACGAGTTGACTGCTGTCTCCAAGAGAAGCTCAGCGAAGTTGTAGTGGCGGTGAAGATGCCGCCTACCCGCAGCAGGACGGAAAGACCCCGTGCACCTTTACTGTATGCTGTTACTGGATTTTTATTCGGGATACTTAGCGTAAGTGGGAGGCTTTGAAGGGCGGATTTTGGTTCGCCCCGAGCCGTCGATGAAACACCACCTTTTCTGCGTGAAGATTCTAACCGTCAGCCCTGAAGCGGGCGGCGGGACAATGGCAGCGGGTCAGTTTGACTGGGGCGGTTTCCTCCCAAAGAGTAACGGAGGAGTTGTAAGGTTCCCTCAGCTTGGTTGGCAATCAAGCGTCGAGCATATGGGTAGATGGGAGCTTAACTGTGAGACACACACGTCGAACAGATACGAAAGTAGCACCAAGTGATCCGGTGGTAGAATGTGGAATTGCCATCGCTCAACGGACAAAAGGTACGCCGGGGATAACAGGCTTATCGCTTCCAAGAGTTCATATCGACGAAGCGGTTTGGCACCTCGATGTCGGCTCATCGCATCCTGGGGCTGGAGAAGGTCCCAAGGGTCCGGCTGTTCGCCGGTTAAAGCGGTACGCGAGCTGGGTTCAGAACGTCGTGAGACAGTTCGGTCCTTATCCGCTGTGGGCGCAGGAGATTTGAGGGGTTCATTCCTTAGTACGAGAGGACCGGGAATGACGAACCACTGGTGTTCCGGTTGTCGTGTCAACGGCAGCGCCGGGTAGCTATGTTCGGAAAGGATAAGCGCTGAAAGCATCTAAGCGCCAAGCCTATCCCAAGATGAGATCTCCCCATTAAGGTCCAGGTAGACCACCTGGTTGATAGGACGCAAGTGTATACATAGTAATATGAGAGCTAAGCGTTACTAATTACCTGATTGGCTTGATCTTGCCCGGCCCAAGTTTGTTTCCTCTACGGAGGGACCAGACACTGGGCTGGGAACAACAAGATCGTTTAGCCTAGCATAATGAGAGTATTTATTTTTCGAGCCGCACGTTTTTAAAACAACGGCCCTTTACCTATAATTTTCAGAGAACAGGTTCTTTGAAACGTAGAACTTAGAGCGTAGAACGAAGAACTTGTTCTTCGGCACGCTCCGAGTCTCCAGACACTCTGGGGAAAAAGTTGAGACTTAGTGATGGCAGCAAGTTCAGCGTTCTAAGTTCTTAGCTCTTCGTTCCTCAGCAGTCTGGTGACCTTAGAAGCTTGGCCCCACCCGTTCCCATCCCGAACACGGAAGTGAAACGAGCGTTCGCCGATGGTAGTGCATCTATAGGTTGTGCGAGAGTAGGTCGTTGCCAGTACCATGAACCCCGAGGAAGGAAACTTCTTCGGGGTTCCTTTTTGTCTGCGACAACAAGTTTTTGTGGAAACCACGTCCCACCAACACTAGCCTGACGCTAAAATCTAGCGCCTGTTAGTTTCCAGGATAATAGTGGTCCACCGGCTGGACGACAACGCGAGCGGGTCCATTAGTGGGCATGCATGCCGTGAATAGGGCGATGACTTCGCCTTTTTCATTGGTATACACCGCCGGTCGCTCTCTTCGACTGAATGTTTCGGTCGTGCCGTCATCGTAGGTGACCGTTTTGGTAAAGACGGGCTCAGTGCTCATAAGCTGATATTGAATGCCGTCTTTGGAGTAATACTGCGTGCCTGCTTTTACAATGCCGGTTGCTTTTCCTTTCCAATCGGTCAACAACACGTTGTATTGATTGTTTGCCCACCAGATGGTCGGATCTTCCAGTTCGTAATTATTGGGCAGTAGGTTTTCGCCTTTATTTACCATGGCATAGGGGCCTTCATAAGAGGGGGCGGTGGCTGCGACTCCGCGATTTACTTTAGAGCTGTCCCCTAAGCGACCAAAGCAGTAAATGCTCGAATCGGGCCGAACCAGTGGCGCAGGATTACTGAATTTCATGACCGCTTTGTCCGAACGGGTCCAGGGGCCGGTGATTGAGTCCGCCACGGCGTAACCTGTTAGATTTGCGGTGGAAATATAATAAAGAACATATTTGGAACCGACTTGAACAAGCTTCACATTATGAACCCGCGGGGCATCCCAATGACCGGGACGTTTTTGAAGCACAACTTCCTGAAAGGTATAAGGTCCCAATAAACTCGTTGAAGTTGCCCGGACACATTCGGAATAGGTCGTCCAGCCAGCCAAACCATACTTTGCTGGCCAACGAGAAGCAAACATGTGGTAGGTATCGCCGATTTTGATCACGGAAGAGCACCAAATGAAATAACCATCCATTTGAAACCCCCCGTTTTTTACCGCTGGCAACAGGCAACTTTTAAAGCTCCGTGCCTCGGAAACAGTAGGGCCAGGATCCGGGGCATCGGAAAAACCGTTGAGAGCCAAAATCGATTGAATGACAAAAAATATTCCCAGTAAACGTCGTTTCATTTCCATGACTTCCTCATTTCAAAAGTATTTTTTTAAGATAATGAGGGTATAAGCATGTAATTGCCATCGAGAAACTCGGGATGACCAGGGAAAACTCGTAACCGTTTTCCTCATGCTTCCAGCGCGGCCTTGATTTGTTCCTTTGGCGTGCGGTTGGCGAAGGCGTGAAACGGCTCCTGGGGCTGGCGGTTGGCCGTATAATAGTTGAGCAGCTTGCCCACGGTCTTGTGAATTTCCGTGGCAGGAATCTTGCCTTTCACTAGTTCATTAAAGCGGGCATCCGCGCCGAGCTTGCCGCCGATAAACATATCGAAGCATTCGGTGGCCACGCCGTTGATCCGGGTTGAACCGCCGCGAAAACCGATGTCGCCGACCTGATGCTGGCCGCAGGAACTCGGGCAGCCGCTAAAGTGGATACGAATCTTATCTTTATAAGCAGCGCATTCGGTTTCGAGTTGCTCCACCAGCGTCATCATCCGGTTCTTGGTCTCGGCGATGGCGAGATTGCAGAATTCCATGCCGGTGCACGAAACGCAGCCCTGTCGGAAATTCGAGGGTTGCCAGGAAAAGCCGTTGGCATCGAGTTCGGCCTGAAGACTCTTGAGATTTTTTTCCGGAATATTGAGCAGAATCAGGTTCTGCTTGTTGGTGGTGGTGATCCGATCCAGGCCAGCTTGGGCATACTTTTTCGCCAGTTCGGCGATCTTGAGCAACTGCTCTCCGCGGGTGCGGCCGCCCGCAAAGCAGACGCCGATGTACCAGAGTCCCGGTTGCTTTTGCTCATGCACGCCGAGGTGGTCCGTCTCCGGGTCTTCGGGAAAGATAAACTCGTGGTGACGCTGGAAGGTGCGACCGGCAAGTTCCTCGATCTTGGCGAGGATGCTTTCGACGCCACCAGCTTTAACCATGTCGCTGACGAGAAATTTGAAGCGGGCCCGATTGCGTTTCTCGCGATAACCAAAATCGCGAAAAAGCACCGACGTATAATGCACCATGGGCAGCACGTCCTCGGGGGTCAGGAAAACGGGCAGCGTCTGGGCGAGATGAGGGGAGCTGGAAAGACCGCCTCCGACCTTGATGCCAAAACCGGCTTCGAGTTGACCATTGATTTTGCGTTCCAGGCCGAAGACACCAACGCAATTGATGTCGGGTTGAGCACAGTGGATGCGGCAGCCCGAAACGGAGATCTTATATTTGCGGGGCAAATTGGAGAATTCACGATTGTCGGTGAAGTGACGGTTGACGTCGCGCAGTTGCGGCGTGGCGTCGATGATCTCATTCTTATCGATCCCGGCAACCGGGCAGCCGACAACATTGCGGGTATCATCGCCACAGGCGCCTGAGGTGGTCATGCCGACCGCGCTCAACCGCTCGAAAACTTCGGGAAAATCCTCAATGCGTAGCCAATGAAACTGGAAAGTCTGGCGCGTGGTGATGTCGCCGAAGCCATGCCCGAAATCGTTGGCGATATGGCCCATGACGGCAAGTTGGGCCGAATTGAGTTGGCCACCCGGAATTTTGGTGCGAAGCATGAAATAGCCGCTGTCCTTTGGGCGCTGGCGGTAGACGCCATACCATTTGAAACGGTCGAAGTCATCTTCCGGGATCGCTTTAAAGCCGATTTGGGCGTAGCGATAGATGTCGTGGATGACGTCGAGACCGTCTTTATCCACCTTGAGTTTTTCCTGAGGCGTGGGACCGGGAACGAAGTTACGTGGTGTCGTAAGAACCTGCATGAGCGGATTAAGTTTACATAATCTATCGACAATAGCAATACAGACCGCTTGGCCCGGCAGGTTCTGGAATATGACAGGGCCCAGCAACCCCATCTTCCCGATCCTCGTCGAAAGTCGGTTCTTGGCTGACGCACTCTGCGCGCTTTGCTGCTGTTTCCCAATCCTCACCCCCCGACTTTCGTGACTTCGATCAAATCCCCCCGTGTCCGTGTGACAAAAGAGCATGATGTGGAGTTCAGTAGCAACGCATCGCCAAGGGGTTACCTGGTGGAACTTTCATTTCAATACTACGTCGCTGTAGACGAGAATTAGTGAATAATATTTGTTACCGCAGAGGAGCAGGGAAGGTCCATGCCACCCAAGGATTCAAATTGATAAAAACAAATATCAGCATCATCCAGCCAATGTGGGGGGATGGGTGCAGGAGGCTCATTTTTCGGAACCCCATGAGGAAGGCTTTTGGTAAGGACTTCCCATCGAAGAGAAAATATAGCGAAAGGATTCACATAACCAGAATCGATATTCTCGCTTAAGATTTCGCCCGTTCGTCGGTTAATAATAACAAAAGAGGGATTTTCCGTATTTTCTTCTTCCAGTCTTTCGAGATCACCACGCAAGATTATCGGTATAAATGAAATATTCGATAGAAAGCGGATCGCGTTCGACTCAGTGGCGATTTGGCGAATTTCGTGGCTTTGACGTGGTAAATCGAGCCGGGCACCCGGTTTGAAGGGCATAATTTTCAAGATTTTGATTCGAACAACCCTGAAAGTAGCTGTTGTTTGAAATGAAGCGTTTTGTAATTCGAAATCAGAAATATCAGGTCGGGGATGCTTGGTGGAATCATCGTAAGCGTAAAAAGTATAAGTTCCGTTTTGATCGAAATTCTTAAAATTTGGATTGGTTGGCATCATTCCAGCACATTCCATTCGCAAGCAATCATAAAGCCATTCACCAAATGGATAAATACTGCGCATAGATTCATTTGCAGATTTGATCTTTCTGCCCGAGGCCAAAGTCACCTCAAGAGGGCCAAAATATGCAAAGCAAAAAAGAGGCCTTTCTATCCCTTCAAGATGCGTCTTTAGTTGTAAACGAAATTCGAGCTTCTTGTTGGCATCAAATTTCTCGTAATCCGATTTGGCCCAGGATCGCGAAACATCCCATGATGGGTTTTGCATCGTTAAACGAACTTGATCGTGAAGGGGTGAAGGAAGTTCATCGGAAGGCTTGGGAGCATCTGAAAAGCATTGATCGAGTGGATAAGTCCATAAAAGGGCGCACATCCCACAAAGATAAAAACCAGCAAAAACAAGGGTCACGGGTATTGCGAGTGATGGCTTCCAATAGCGAAGGATGCTCACGGGAATTATGGTCAAAGCCATGATTGCGCAAATCACTAAATAGCTGCTGATCCGTAGTGATTGGTAAAGATGGGGATTTATTCCTGAGGCTCCAGCTGACGTAGGAAATGCAAATAGGGTATCGAGACTTAAGGCACTCCAAACCACAGAGCCCAAAATGGCAAAGATGTAACCGAATAAAATACAACCAACGATAGTTAGGATAACGGTCGTCAAACGTTGAAAAAAGAGTGCCGGCAGGACAAAGATCGCGGCGGCGGCTGCAACAAAAACAGTTATCTCAAGGAGATGGAGCGCCTGATCTGCAAACGAAAGGTAAACTCCAATAATGTAGATTGTCGCCAGCCGCAGAATGACAATGGGCAGCCATAGAAATAGAAGGACAAAGAGAACTTTGCTGGCTAAGAGCACCGTCCATTTGATTGGACGAGTGGTAAGGAAGCGGGCCGAGCCACAGGTTGGATCGAGTAAAATCGTGGAGACGCCGCTAAAAATGATGAGAAAGCAGAAAAGTAAAAGCATCCCTCCTTCCGTTACAGTTAGAAGATCATTGAGATGTTCGTCCTGATAATAATAAAAATTGATTAGAGGCAATAAAAGCGCCATCAACCAGATCAGCAAGAGACGTATACGCTGATGCCGGACGTCTTTTAGTATCAGGTGACGGATAAGAAGGTAGTTCATGGGAGCAGCGTCGGATTTGTTTCTGTAAAGAAGGCCAGGACAATTTCCCGCAAAGCCATGGGCGCAATCTCCACCCGGTCTCCCAAAAGTTGTCGGAGTTCTTGGTGGCGTGTTTCAGAAAAAGCGGTTTCGATAAAACTGAAGTCATTTTCCCTTTTTTGTGGTTGCCACATTGATGGCTCAATCTTTGGGAAGGTATTGATGCCAAAGGCTTGTACGCGTCGAAAACGATTTTGGAGAGAATCGAGCGGCTCGCTGATTTTGAGTTTCCCAGTATCTATGAGACCGATGTCGTCGGATAAGCGCTCTACTTCAGCAAGATCATGTGAGGTGAAAAGAACGGCCCACTGTTCTTGCTGCGTTGTATCGAGAAGACAGGTTATGAGTTGTTCCTTGGCCAAGACATCAAGGCCGCCAAAGGGTTCGTCAAGTAAGAGCAGTCTAGGATGGAAGGCCATGGCCAAAAGCAGAATGAGCTTCATGCGTTCGCCTTTGGAATAGCGGTGCACCTTTTGCTTGAGAGGAAGTTGCATCTGTTTCGTCAAGTGGTCACAAAAAGCCTGATCCCAATTCGGATAGAGTGGTCGAGTGAACGCAATGAGCTCCTCGCCTGAAAGCCAGTCATATACTTTCTGGCTTTCTGACACGTATCCAATGGACAGCCAATCTTCAGCACGAATCCGCCGGGTATCACGACCAAGAACGGTCGCCGAACCAGCGCGAGGATCAAGCAAACCTGTAAGAATTTTCAGAAATGTGGTTTTACCTACACCATTCCGGCCAAGAAGTGCGTAGAAGTTACCGGAACTGACAGTGAGATCGATTTCATCGAGAACCTTGTGGTGCCCATATGAAAAGGAGAGGTTTCGGGCTTCGATAGCGTAGCTCATAAGCGTTTAAGTTTCCGGGCTTGGTTTTGTACAAGTGCAATGACTGCATCTTCATCCAGCCCTTGCTGAAAGGCATCCACCAAGAGTTTTTCAACAATAGGTTCGAGAACCTTAAGACGAGCTTTGCGATCCGTAGTGGTTGATGCCGAAGAAATAAAACAGCCCTGACCAGGGCGGACCTCAAGAATGCCAGCAGTGATCAAGGCCGTGACAGCTTTTTGGACCGTATTGGGATTGATATGAAGTTCGAGACTGATTGTCCTAATGGCTGGGAAGCGGTCACCTGGCTGAAGATGCCCAGTGGCAAGGGCACGTTTTACGGCATGAACAATTTGCTCATAGATAGCCCGGCCCGGCAAGAGGCTGATGGGGAAAGAGAGCATGACTTTCGTGTACTATGCGCCGTAGGACGCAAGTGGCAAGCTTCGCAGTGCGCCGAACGTAGGCTCTTTTCCGAGCAACCCGGTAAAGATCAAGGAGGCTGGGTTTGGAGTGACTTCCAGTTCCTCAACAATCGACGACAGGTAGAAGTGACAACTGCCCAGTAACGTAAAATGACCGAGTTGTGTTCTTCGGGAGAAAGGAATCGACACGACTAGAGCCAATGATTAACTAGCGGGCTTTACCTGCATGTTATTCAATACCGGTGAGTTCTGCTTTGTTTTTTTGCCCGTTACGCTGCTTTTGTTCTATGCGGCGGCACGCTGGCATTTGACGCGGCTGGCCATTTGGATCCTGGGGATCGCATCGGCTATCTTTTATCTCTATGGAGCGCCGATCTGGCGTGGCCCGTGGGGAATCCCGATCCCGTTCTACGGCTTACTGTTGCTCGCTTCGATTGTCGGTAATTATTATATCGGTGCGGCTTTGCGGCGTAACCCCACTCGCCTGGGTTTGGGCCTGGGCGTTGCGGCTAATTTGTCGGTGCTCGGTTACTTCAAGTATGCCCATTTTTTTGTGACCAATTTGGATCACTGGACGGGGCTGGGATTGGTCCTTCCGCAGGTCGTACTACCGTTGGGCATTTCGTTCTACACCTTCCAGTCGATCGCTTATCTCGCCGATTGTAAGCAGGGCAAGGTTGGGAAGCATTCGATGCTCGATTTTGCCGTCTTCCTCCATTTTTTTCCTCAACTCATTGCGGGCCCGATTGTCCATCACCGAGAGATGTTGCCTCAGTTCCGCTCGCTGCGAACTTTCGTGCTCAATCATCAGAACATGGCAACCGGCTTTGCTTTGTTCACGATTGGTCTGGCAAAAAAGGTCCTCATCGCCGACCGGTTTTCCGACTGGGTGCACGAGCCTTTTCTGGAAGTGGCCCGGCTTTCCATGGCAGAGGCATGGTCGGCGGTCACCGCTTTCGGGTTCCAGCTCTATTTCGATTTTTCCGGTTACAGCGACATGGCCATCGGGCTCGGGCTGCTTTTCAACGTGCGCTATCCGATGAATTTCAATTCGCCCTACAAGGCGGTCAGTCTGATCGATTTTTGGCGGCGTTGGCACATGACGCTCTCCCGCTTTCTCCGCGATTATCTTTACATTCCCTTGGGGGGAAACCGTCACGGAAAATTTCGACGCTACATTAACCTGCTCGCGACGATGCTTCTGGGAGGCTTCTGGCATGGCGCGGCCTGGACCTATGTCTGCTGGGGTGCATGGCACGGTCTTTGTCTGGCGATCAATCATGCCTGGGAAGATCGGGGTTGGAAGTTACCACGCTTCACGGGTCGTCTGCTGACACTGGTGGTTGTCTTCATGGGCTGGGGCTTTTTCCGTAGCGCGAGCCTGCACGACAGCCTCACACTTTTCAGTGCGATGTTCGGTTTACATCATACGGGCTCGGCCTGGCCGGTGGTAACGGAAATCGTCTGGCTTTCCCTGGGCGCATTGGTTGTCCTGCTTGCGCCTAATTCGCTGGAGATTGTTTCGCGCCTGAAACCGAACTGGAAATGGGCGCTTGTCATTGTCGTCCTCTTCCTGATCACGGCCTATCATTTCGACCAGACGACCGAGTTCCTTTACTACCAGTTCTAACGTCATGGCTGCCCTACTCTCATCTCATGTCGCGCGGAAGCGTTGGCGGCGTTTGAATCTTCTCTTTTTGAGTTTATTGCCGTTTCTCGCGATTTTTCATCTCGTCATGTGGTTTTGTTTCACGCGCACCTTGTTCCGGCCTGAGACGGGGAGTAGTAAACGCATCGGCTATTTGGTGGGACTGGAAGATCGGCAGGGGCCGCTGGAGGCATTGGAGCCGAAGACCGGTTTCACGTTGCTTAAACCGCAGGGCATGGCCCAGGCGGCCCAAGTCCCGGTGGTGATCTTTGGGGATTCATTCGGGGCGCGTTTGGGCAGAGCTTGTAGCCTGCAATGGCACGAGCCGGTGGGAATAATACCCGTTTACTGGAGCCACAAGAACGGTCTTTCCCAGATCAAGGCCTGGCTCAAGGACGACTGGTTTCGCACGCATGGCGTCAAAACCATCGTCATCGAGCGCGTCGAATGCGAATGGCTCGATGCCTTTTCCGATGAAGGCGACAGCACGTTGAACATCCCTCTTCAACAGGAGTTGACGGGCGATCTGCCCGCCATGTACGAAAAAGCGCCGGTCTGGACGTTTGCCAACAACGGCAATTTCAAGGTCGTCTTTTGCAACTTCGCCTATCTCTTTTCACCCACGGCATGGAACATGACCGATACCTGCGTCGTCAGCTTGAACAAAAAGCTTTTCAACTGCTCTTACGGCAAGCTGCTTCTTTTTTACAAAGGCGATATCACGCGTGGTGTCTATAATCAAAAAAGTCTGCCCCGCGTCGATCAGGCCCTGCAACATTTGCAGGAAGTGTCCGATCAATGTCGGCAACAGGGCCTGAAATTTTATCTCATCGTCCCGCCCAATAAATCGTATCTCTACTATGATTGGGTCATTCATCCCTTCTATCCCTACAGCGGTATGCTCGAAACGCTGCAAGCGCGGGCCACGCCCAACGGTTATGTCGATCTCAAGAAACCCTTTCACCAAAAGCTGGAGGAGGGATTTCAGGACCTCTATTACCCGGACGATCTTCACTGGAATTTTCCGGCGGCGGAATTTGCCGCGGAAGAACTGACCAAGGCCGGAGCAGGGCCAACGCCTTAAAGCCCAAGGAAATTAAGACCCTACCCAAGACCGCAGGACGGCCCTGCGATCACAGCCCTCCTCTTACTTTCTATTTTTCTGCAACCGGTAGGGCCGCTTGGGACGTTCCGGGTCATACGGCTCCACGTGCACCATCACGTCGCGTACTTGCGGTAATTCCCGCTGCAACTTCGCCTTTACCTCATGCGCGAGTCGATGCCCTTCCAGCACCGAAAGATTGGGGTCGACCTCGACATGCATATCGACCATCAACCGCATTCCCAACTTGCGCACCCAAACCTTGTCGATTCCCTCGATGCCCGGACAACTCCGACTCGTTTCGTAAATAAATTCCTGCAACGCCGGATCGACCGAGCCTTCCATCAACTCGTGTAACGTCGGTCCCAACAGCCACAACCCCGTTCCGATCAGCCAAAGACTCGCCAGCATCGCCGCCCAGCTATCCGCATGACTCCACGTCGGGCCGCCCGCCCAGGCCAAAATAATGCCTGTCAACGCCGCTACCGAAGTCACCACATCGCTTCGCTGATGCCAGGCGTCGGCCACCACCGCCAGGCTGCCGATTTCCCGACCCCGCGCCCGTATCCAGTGAAACATCCACTCCTTTACCAGAATCACCGGCACCAAAACCAACAGCGTTAACGGACTGGGCGCATGACGCGGCAAACTCAATGACAACGTCGCCTGCCAGAAAATTGCTCCACCCACCACGATCAACACCAGCGCTGTCACTGCCGAAGCAATTGTCTCCGCCCGGCCATGGCCCGAGGGATGCGTCTGGTCCGCCGGCTCCGCCGCCAGCTTCAAGCCATAGAGAGTCACGCACGAGCCCATCACATCCGCGAACGACTCCGCCGCATCGGCCACCAGCGCATAGGAATGACCCAGAAGCCCCGCCGCCAACTTTGCGGCACCCAACGCGCCATTCAGCAAAATTCCACGCAAGGCCGACCCTTGCCCCGTCCGCAGACTCCGCTCCGGATTCATCCGCGCGGCTTCGAGTGCTTCTGAACTCTGGATGGACATCTTCAAACTATGCGAACCCCCACCCAAGATTGGCAACACTAAGTGCTGCGCATGGCACTAACTCTCTCTTCACACGCTGTCATACTGAGTGAAACGCACGCTTGCCTGCCGCGAAGTCGAAGGACCTTCCCCGCCAAGAAGAAAACGAGGTGCGACACCAAGGGACTTTCTTTTCAAGGGGCCGTTCTCACTTTTTCAACAATTACTCCTCGGATTGACCCCGTCACCAATCCCTATTAACTTAGCGTTATGACAACCAGTATTCTGGATGTAGAAGAACTCAAAAAGCATATTTCTGGGGTTAAGGACGTTTCTGTTGTTCTTCTACCTGCCAAAGCCGGATTGAAAAAACCGGTTTCCGGGCAGGATCTCATCGATCGGGTCAAGGAGCTTTTCACTCCGGAAGAGGCCGAGGCGCTCGCTCGTCGCATCGAAGAAGGCCGCGAGCAGGCCAATGATTGAGTGCACATTCGATAGCACGACGCTCATCGACACGCTTCGCGGTAAGCGCAAAGTGGGTAACGTCCTGACACAATTTTCAGAGATTGGGATTTCTCACGTTGCCTTGGGAGAATTGCTTCTAGGGGTCTTCAAAAGTTCCGATTCCCGGGAGTCAACAAAAACTCTCCAACTCATTCGAGGCATGACATTGCTCCATGGAGACGACACAACAGCGGTTATTTACGCTGGCATTCGTCGCGATCTCGAACGGCAGGGAAACATGATTCCACAAAATGATATTTGGATAGCGGCAGCTTCCATTCAAGCGAACGCACCGCTTGTCACCAGGGATCAACATTTTCGCCACATCAGCCAATTAAAATTAGTGGAATATTAAAGAAATTTCGAATCTTCTAGTTTTGGCCAAAAATTCCTGCCCCTCTCCCTCCCTCAATAAATTCCATTAATTCCGTCAAAATTTCCCTGTCTCCTTGGTTCCGGTTAAAAATCCCTACTTTCGCCTTGCTCCCATCAGAAACTCTGCTTTAATCGACCCTCACCTTATGGAAGCAGCGCTGAAAACGGAATACACCAAGGAGTTTAAATTGCACGAGAAGGACACCGGCTCCGCCGACGTCCAGATCGCGCTTTTGACCCATCGCATCAACGACCTCACCAAGCACTTGCAAAAGTTCAAAAAGGACCATAGCTCGCGCCGGGGTCTTTTGATGATGGTTGCCCAGCGCAAAAAACTTCAGGATTACCTGAAGAAGTCCGATTCCGCTCGCTACGATAAGGTCATTCAGAAACTAAACCTGCGTAAGTAGTCTCCCGCACCGCGAAGGGCCCTTCCGCCTGGCGGACCGGGTCATCCGGAAAACTTCAGAGTACAATCAATTCCATCCTCCTGTAGCGGCGGTCTATGACCGTCGCACTTTGCAGCGGATGGCCTTCATTGTCCTCTGCGTTTTCTTTTCCGGCTGGGCGCCTGCCTGCGCTCCAACCTAAGAAAACATCATGTCCACCCCCATCTCGGTGTCGGCTCCCTTTGGCGCCCACCCCATCATCATTGAAACCGGCAAACTCGCCAACTTGGCCGACGGTGCCGTCACCGTCCGTTACGCCGACACCCTCGTCATCGTCACCGCCGTCTCC
>Ga0206954_1110_pt1 | contig 22745 bp, 21 predicted proteins | sample Alteio_BWOrgHeat_37_FD_153250 | JGI IMG/M metagenome (GOLD analysis project Ga0206954, IMG submission 153250) | Enriched cells from forest soil in Barre Woods Harvard Forest LTER site, Petersham, Massachusetts, United States -... | ecosystem: Environmental > Terrestrial > Soil > Temperate forest >...
TATCCCTCTTCGACGGCAAAACGCTGAACAACTGGAAGGTGGGCGACAATGCCGAAACCTTTTCGGTCGACAGCGGGCGTATCGTGGTTCATGGTAAAACCGCACACCTGTTTTACGATGGCCCTGTAATGGACCATAACTTTAAAAATTTTGAGTTTAAGGCGGATGTAATGACGCATAAGGGCACCAACTCGGGCATTTATATTCATACCGGTTTTCAGCAGGGCGGCTGGCCGGCAAAGGGCTATGAAGTGCAGGTAAACAACACCCATACCGACTGGATACGCACCGGCAGCCTGTATGGCATTGTAAATATCAAAGAGGTTTATGTGAAAGACAACGAATGGTTTACCATGTACATTACCGTGCAGGGCAAAAGGGTGGTGGTAAAATTAAACGACAAAGTGGTACTGGATTATACCGAACCCGAAAACGTACAACGCAATAAAGGCGATGAGCAGCGCGTACTCTCCAGCGGCACCTTCGCACTGCAGGGGCATGACCCGAACAGCCTTACCTATTTTAGGAATATTGTGGTGAAGCCGCTGCCGTGAGGCCTTACCTACGATGCATGGTTGAGTTAACCCATAAAAACTGGATTGGACGGGTATAGTTGCCTATTACACCAGGCGTTCCTACCGAACGCACCGTGCTGGTCTGTTTTCTACCAACGAAGCGTTCCGACGGAACGCAGGAAACTACATTTACACGTGAATCAATTAGCCCGTATTAACGTTCCATCGGAACGCCTGGTTGGTAGAAGAATTTCGTCTTTTATTTACGTTCCATAGGAACGTTTGGTGGTCGACGAATTAAAGGTAGCTGCGCGATATTTGCGCTTAATTTTTACGGGCCTCCTTAAGCCCAACTCAGGCGAACCGGCAAATCAACCCTCCGGAGGTCCCTGCAGTTCTTCTTTCTCAACAAAAGCATAGCAAATCATGTGGCAAATACCCATCTGGGCGTCCTCTACACGGCCGTAGTGGGTGTCGTCGATTATCATCACCGTATCGGCTAATTCAGCCAGTTTTCCTTTTTTACCGCCCACCAGGGCTATGGTGTGCATGCCCTGTTGTTTGCCCCACTCCATTGCCTTTACCATATTCGGCGAGTTGCCGCTAACACTGAGCGCCATCAGCAGGTCGCCGGGTTTGGCCAGGTTGGTTAGCTGGCGCATAAACACGTCTTCAAAGCAATAATCGTTACCGATGGCGGTTATCCAGCCGGTATTATCATTGAGACAGATACATCGGAAACGTTTATGGGTTTTGTCAGACGAGCTTTTGCCAAGGTCGGTAACAAAGTGTGATGCATTATTGCCGCTGCCCCCATTGCCGAAAACGAAGATCTGCCGCTCATCATCCAGCGCCGACCTGAATAGGCCGATCACTTCGGCCAGGGTATCTTTGTTGATGCTCTCCAGCGCCTTTTTTTGAAGGCCGATATATTCTGAAAAATAGTTGATCACGGCATGATTAATTTAAATGGTTTTATGTTGAATGGCCAGCAAAAGCGCCCCGACAGGCACCGCATCCTCTTTTAACCGTGACAGCTGCACCGGCGGCCCCGGCTGAAACACGTCCATTAAGTAGCCTGATAGCTTTTGCGCCACTAAGTTACGCAGCGTTTCGCCCATGAGCGATAAACCGCCGCCTAAAATGATCACTTCAGGGTGTACCAGGTGCACCGCATGCGAAATGCCGAATGCCAGGTCGTCGCAGGTTTCGTCCAATATTTTTATTGCATGGCTGTCCTGCAGTCCGATAGCTTCGCCCAGCCATTGCGCTTCGGGTGCGCCGCCGGTTTGCACAAGTTTTGCCAGTTGACCATTGGGGGATGCGGCAATTACGTCCCTTATCTTTTGGTCGACGGCCCAGCCCGAGCAGGAAGACTCCACCGTACGGCCGGTTTTATCCAGACGGATATGGCCCATCTCGGCCTCGCCGGGGAAAGCGCCGTGATAAACTGCTTTATCCAGCACAATGCCCGATCCTACACCGCTGCCCAGCGTGATGTAAAATACATTATCGTATTCCTTGCCCGCGCCCCGGCAAGCTTCGCCGAAGGCGGCAACGTTGGCGTCGTTGTCCACTGCTACCGGTATACCGGTAAGATCGCCCAGCCATTCTTTTAATGGGAACCCCGCCCAGCCGCCAATTTGGTAGGAGGCCAGCACTTTCCCGGTATGCCTGTCGATCGGTCCGCCATAACCAACGCCGATAGCGGTAAGATTTTCAATATTGATCGGGGTCAGCGTTTCGGCGATCAGTTGCCTGATCTTTTCGGCCCCTGCATGCCGGTCAACCGTAAAACGAAAGCGCTGCAATATCCGCGCATCAGCATCGCCGAGCACCAGCTGTAACTTGGTGCCGCCGATCTCGATACCGAGATAGGTTTTGTTTGACATGGCCGCGCCGGTTTATACTTTTTTACAAAGTAAGGAAAAAAGTAGTTCCACTTTGAGCTACCGACTGCCATATTCCAGCGTCAAAGGGATAGGGGCCGGGTTTTTGCCCGCCATGGTCGACGGTGTTAAATAAACCAGTTGCAGCGCGCTACCGCCATCTTTTTGAAAATATTCTATCCGGATGGGATAAAACCCCTTTTTTAGCGGTACCAGGTACGATTTGGCATTATCGCTGCCATGCAAGCCGTCATTATCCATGAGTAGTTGATTGTCGAGGTAAAATTTGGAGCCATCGTCCGATATCAGCCCAAACAAATAATACCCGTCTTCTTTCACCTCCATCTGCCCTTCCAGCACCAGGCCAAAGTTGTTTTGCGCAGGCAGTTTACCCAAACTAAAGGTGCTGTCGGCCCGTCCCGATCTAACCGGCTTTAATTTGCTGAAATCAGGGAGCTTATTCCACTCACCTTCGTAATAGTTATAATGCAGGCCGCCCGGTTCCAGGTTTTTTCCTTTTGGGTGCGCGGGGAGGTAATCGCCCAACTTGAAAACGCCGGTAGTGCTTTTGTCATTAGGCCCCGCGGAGGAAAATGATCTGGCGACGACTGTAGCCGGTCCGGATAAAGTGAATTCTTTTTCCATTTTGGGCGATGCTACTGTAGGTTGCGTTCCATCAGTTGTATAATGCACGTTTTTCGAACTGCCAACATATAACAATTGGTAGGGTTGGTTTTTCAATACGATACCGTTCATAGGGTGAAATTCCGGGCCGGTTTTGCTATAACCATCGTATGTAAATCGCAAGCCGTCGTACATACTCTTTAATCTTACTGAACCATGAGTTTCGCCGGTATAGGCCGAAAGTTTCCAGGTAAACCCTTGCGGCGCAAATTTTTTAAAGATAGAATCCACAGGCGGTATACCCATATCGGCCAGGGCATCTTCCCGCCCGGTGATGTATAAAGTTCTGTTCATATTGGCTATTGCCGGCAGTTTTTCAATAACAATATGGTTCATATAGTTTTTATCCCACCAAAAGCTGGGGTCGGCGGCTACATAAGATTGAAAAACCTTAGGATCGTTCAATAACGACCAGGTTACAAACAAACCACCGAAAGAGTGCCCAAAAAGGATGTTATAACCATCAGCGGGATAGGAGCGGTTGATGTACGGAATAAGCTCGCTTTTTAAAAATCCCAGGAACTGCGCCGCGCCGCCGGATGTTTTATTATCTGATACATGCGTGGGCGTCAGGTCCTTGTTTCGGTCGATATTCAGCACGCCGACAATAATAACAGGCGGCATAAAAGCCTCATCCTCGATAAACTGCTGCACGCCTTCCATCGTCTTAGTATTCCAGTCGCCGTCCAGCACATAAATCACATCATATTTTGCTGATGAATCGGGTTTAAAGTTGCGTGGCAAAACAACCTGGAAAAATCTTTTCTGGTTCAAAATCGTCGAATTGAGTGAATCTTTCTTTCCCGGCAGCGCCTGCCCGAAAATGGTTTGGATGCCAGTACAAACAAAAAGAAAGGAAAATACCAGGCAGCAGTGTAGTTTACAGTTCATGATCGGGACTTTATAGTGCAAATAGGACGACAGTACCAGGGCAAAGGTTGCAAAAAATAATTTGGTAAAAATTAGGATGATCATATTTCCCTGCAACCATGTTAAATCCGGCGCTTTAGCGTGAGTATAACATTATCATATACTTTATCGTGAAAGATAACCAGCAATAAATTCCGGTCCGGCTGCGACTTGAAAATGCCGTCAATTTGCTCCAGCGTCATCTTGTTCACCGGTTTAAAGTTTATCGACATGATCTCGTCGCCGGGTTCAAGCCCGATCACGTCCGCCGGCGAACCTGGTTCAACCCGGCTGATGATCACATGGTCAAAATCATCCCCCCCCGAATAGTATTCCAGGCCACTCATGTCGTGTTCAAACGGGTCGTCAAAAGTTACCCCCGGTTTTAAATAAACAGCGCTGTCTGGGTAATCTATCAGCAATGTAAATCGCTTCAATATGCCAACGCCGAGATTGCCATCGCGATGTTCAGCGTCAGCATTTCTTTCCTGGCTATAAACGGGGAAAGAGGCCAGCACGCTCTTCAGCTTAAATCGCCCCACATCCACCTCGTTGACCCGGCTTATAAACCCGGCGATGGGCCCGGTGAGGCCAACGCCAAGGTTGGCTGCAATAAATTTGTCGGGCATACCATGCTTTTCGATCATGTTTTCGAGTGAAACGGGGTGACCGGCCCCCAGGTCGAGTATCAGTTTGTCGTCAGCCTTGGTGCCGTTCGGGAAGGTCACTTTTGCACGTACATAGGGCTTCCTGTTTTCAATGATGATGGGGATCCTGTTGGCCTTCCCAAAAAACTTGGTATCCTTTGGTTTTGAAACGGTCAGGCTGCTATCGGCAAAATCGACCTTAACGACGAGGTTATTAAAAAACTCATAGCCGATAAGCCCGTGTATGGGGATGCCTGCAAAGCCCGACAGGCCGAAATGATCGGTTTTTAATATAGCAGCCACCACATCATAACTCACCAGGCCGGGGATCTCCACACTCAGCGGCGACGTGATATACGCCTCGTAGTCTTCCCCCTTCCCCAGGCCGGCGATCTTAATCGTACGTTTATTGGCAACATGGATGGAATCGACCAGTTTAGGGTCGGTAACCAGCATCAGGCCTACACCGGAGTCAACAACAAAATTAAAAGGACCTTTGCCATTGATATCCAGCTGGATAATGATCAAATCCCTGATCATTTTAAACGGGATGGTAACATGCTTGCGACTGCCCTGGAGGTCGAAATATTGTGCATTGGCCGTCCCACAGCAGAGGCCAAGCACAACTGTTGAAATTATCAGGCTTAGCCGGCCAACCTTACGCAGCGAGCTTTTTACGATATAGAGCAGAGCGATCAAACTAACGGTTATATTTGGCAATTAAATATACGCTTTAAACATTGATGCGAAAAAAGCTATTTATACTGGTGACGCTGATTTGCGGGCTAGTGTTGCAAACCAAACATGCGAATGCGGGCCACATTCACAAACGCAAGATAAGAAAACAGTTTAAACATTCCGCTATTTTAAATGATCATTTTACAGGGTTTGCCCTGTATGATATGGACAACCACAAAATGATCTGGTCGCAAAACGCCGACAAATTTTTTACGCCTGCATCCAATACCAAGCTATTTACTTTTTACACCTGTTTAAATATGCTGGGCGATTCCATCCCCGCTATTAAATACGTTGTACGCAATGATTCCGTTGTGTTTTGGGGCGTGGGCGACCCTGCTTTTTTGCATAGTGATTTAAAAGGTATAAAAGGATTTAATTTCTTAAAAAACAGCGGCAAGAAGCTTTATTTTTCTACAGCCAATTATACCGGCGACTTTTACGGCGACGGCTGGGCCTGGGACGATTACAACGACTATTACCAGGCCGAAATTAATGCGTTGCCGATAGAAGACAACGTAGCGACCTTTTATGCCGATAAAAATGATTCATTACAGGTGCGACCGACGTACTTAAAGCACTTTGTAAAATGCGACAGCTCTTTTCGGCCCACGCATTTTAAGGTTCAGCGGGATTTCAACAGCAATAGTTTTGTTTGCCCGGCGGGCAAGCCGCCAAAAAACTTTTCGCAGGATGTGCCCTGGAAAGTAAGCGATTCTTTAACAATGGCGCTGCTGCGGGATACGCTGAAACTGCCCGTAACAACAATTAACCTGCCCCTGCCCGACAGCGCCAAAACCATTTATGACGAAAATGCCGATACGGTTTACCGGCACATGCTACAGCCAAGTGATAATTTTATGGCAGAACAATTGTTACTGGTTTGCTCATCATCGAAGTTTAAAAAATTGAGTACCGATTCCGCCATCAGCTATTCAAAGGCCCATTTTTTGAATGACCTGCCGGATACGCCGCAATGGGTTGATGGTTCGGGCCTGTCGCGCCGCAACCTGTTTACGCCGCGCGACATGATCGCCCTGCTTTGCAAAATATCCGACCAGGTAAAAAACGAAGAATTATTACATAGCCTGCTGCCTGAGGGCGGTGTTGTGGGCACAATAAAACATGCCTATAAAACGGATAACGGCAAACCATTTATATGGGCAAAAACCGGCTCTCTATCCAATAATTATAACCAAAGCGGTTATTTTATTACCCGCAAAGGCAGGCGACTGGCTTTCTCGTTCATGAATAACAACTTTACAAGGCCGGCTGGGCAGGTAAGAGATGAAATGGTGAGGATCATTACGTGGATACACGAGAATTATTGAGTTGACACGAATTTTCACGAATTAGGTCGAATAACACTAATTCAGGCGGATGTGGACAATGACTTGACGAATGCAAGTCAGCTGATAGGCATTCGTAAAATTCGACCTAATTCGTGAAAATTCGTGTTAACTTAATTCGTGTCTACTCTTTAAGGTTTCCCTCCAGCTCGGGGTTTTGAGGCGGTAGCTCCTTTACTTTATGCTCCACTTCGGTTTGCATAATGTGAACTGCATAATCGGCAGGCGCTATATGGCTGCCTTTGGCTTCGGCGTAAACCTGTGTAAACTCAGCGCCGATATACAATATCGCCGAAGTATAATATATCCATATCAGCACGATCAAAATGGAACCGGCCGCTCCGTAAGCCGAGCTTTTTGCCATATATTGAATGTACAGGTTAATGCCATACTGCCCCAGCATAAAAAATATGGCGGTAAAAAAAGCGCCGCTGCGCACGTCGCGCCATTTTATCTTCACGTCGGGTAAAAATTTGAATATAATAGCAAAAAGAATGGAGATAATAATAAAGGTGACGCCCAAATTCACTCCCTTTATCAGCAGCGCGGTAAAAGTATGCATAAACCGTTCTATCCAGTCGCCAAGCGTGGTGATAACCAGGTTAACGATCAATGAGGTCAGCAATAAAAAACCTACGCCGATGATGAGTGAAAACGACAAAAACCGGTTTTGTATTAACTTAAGCCAACCCTTTTTAGGCTTGGCCTTTACCCGCCAGATCATATTCAGCGAGTCCTGTATCTCGATAAAAATACTGCTGGCGCCCAGCATCAAAACAATCAATCCGATAACAACGCCGGTTGACGATCTACCCGCCAGTGCCCGGCTCTTCAGGATGTCCTGTATCTGTAAGGCGGCATCCTTGCCCACATAATGTACGATGTGCGGGTATATTGCGTTGGCTGCAGCATCATTGTGAAAAAACAGGCCGGCCAGCGATATAATGATGATCAGCAGTGGTGCGATGGAAAAAACAGTATAATAAGCCAGTGAGGCACTGAGTTTTAAGCCATTGTCGTTAATAAATCCCATAATTGTGGCCACCAGTATTTTCCACAACTGATGAAAATAGGCCCTGCTGAAAAATTTCATATGGTTGATAAACACCTAAATAATAGAGACGCAATATTTTGCGTCTCTATTAGCGATAAAGATATAACGCAAAAAATTGTTTGAAAGAATTTTTTAGTTATTTGATTTCCGTAAACGGAATATCCAGCAACGGGTATTTATTCCAGCCGTTAAAATCAAAATGCCACCATTCAGTAGGTATTTCATGAAAGCCATGCGCTTCCATAGCTGTTTTCAGGATTGCGCGGTTATCGATCTCTGTTTTTGGCAAATCCACATAGGCTGAAGCGGCTTTTTTACTGAAACTGTCGAAGCCGGTGGGCATATCCAATTCTTTACCGGTTTTCAGGTCGATGGCGGTCAGGTCGATGGCGCATCCCCGGTTGTGCTTGGAGCCTTTGCGCGGGTCGGCCACAAAATTGGTATCGTGCGCAACCTCATAAAATTTCACGGTGATAGCATACGGGCGATAAGCATCGAAGATCTTCAGGCCGTATCCTTTTTTCTTCAGATCAGCCTGCGCTTGTTTTAGGGCTAAAACCACTGGCAGGCGGGCAAACGCCCTTGCTTCTTTATACATCTGCTGATGGGTGAAATTATTGGTGGTGGCATAGCGGATATCCAATACAATATCAGGGATATACCTTTTTATCTCCACCAGCCGTGTTTCAGGATGGGCCTGTATGTCTTTTAAATAAGGTTTCAGGCTCATCACTTTCGAGCTGTCAATGTATTTATAATGTTGTGCACTGACCGCGAACCATGCGGCCAGGAAGCTAAGTGATAGTATAAGCCGTTTCATAAATTAATGATGGGTTACAACAAGCAGATCAATATCCTTTGAAGGAATAGAAAACCGCTCGCCCATGTGTTTGTCGGTTAAATGCCCCTTGTAAATGTACACTGCTTCGCGCAGGCCGGCTTTTTGCCAGATGAGGTTTTTCAGACTACCATGCTCGCCTATATCCACCAAAATAGGTGCAAATATATTGGTGAGCGCATAAGTAGCTGTCCGGGCAACCCTGGAGGCAATATTGGGCACGCAATAATGTATCACATCATGTTTGCGGAAAACCGGATGGGTATGGTTGGTGATCTCCGAGGTTTCGAAACAGCCGCCCTGGTCGATGCTGACGTCGATGATCACCGAATTCGGCTTCATGCGGCTTACCGTTGATTCCGATACGATACAGGGGCTGCGGCCGTCCTCGGCACGCATCGCGCCGATGGCCACATCGCAGGTGGTTACGGCTTTTTCCAAAACAATGGGCTGGATAACGGATGTAAAAACCCGGGTGCCTATGTTGTTTTGCAGGCGGCGCAATTTATAAATGGAGGGGTCGAAAACCTTTACCTCAGCCCCCAGTGAAATGGCTGTCCGGGCAGCATATTCACCAACGGTGCCGGCGCCCAGGATCACAATTTCGGTAGGTGGTACGCCGGTAATGCCACCCAGCATTAGGCCCTTGCCATCAAATATATTACTCAGGTACTCCGCTGCTATGAGGATGGATGTTGCGCCTACAATTTCACTCATGGCTCTTACCACGGCAAGCGAGCCGCCTTCGTCGCGCAGGTGCTCAAAGCAAAGTGCTGTAACTTTTTTATTGAGGAGGGCGTGCAGGCAATCGGCTTTAAACGTGGATAGCTGCAAGGCAGAAATAAGCGTCTGGCCCGGCTTCATCATTTCGATCTCGGCCAGCGTTGGCGGCGCAATTTTTATGATAATATCCGCCTCGTACACTTTTTTGGCGTCGTAAACAATTTGAGCCCCTTGTTCGCTGTAGTCCTTGTCTAAAAATTTAGCGGCAAGCCCTGCATTACTTTCCAGCATCACGTCGTGACCATTATTCACCAGCAAGGCAACCGACAGCGGCGTAAGCGGCACGCGATTTTCCTGGAAGGAAATTTCTTTTGGGATGCCGATGTATAGCTTATGTTTTTTGTTTTTAACCTCCAGCATCGACTCCTGGGGCTGCATCATGGCTTGTTTGGCAATGTCGGAAAACCCGCTTAATTTCCCTGAACTCATGTTGTCTTATTTGGGATGATGAAGATAAGCAAAAAAATAGATTAAGTATAAATTAAATCCTTTCGGCTATTATTTGCCTCGAATTATCCCCGGTTACCTCAAGTTTTACGCGGACGTAATGCGTCGGCAACAGGTTAGGTATTTTTTCCGGCCATTCGATAAAGCAATAAGCGCCCGAGTAAAAATATTCTTCGTAGCCCAAATCCAACGCTTCGCTTTCATTTTTAAGGCGGTAAAAATCGAAATGATATATCTTGCTATCCCTCCCCTGGTATTCATTTACGATGGAGAAAGTGGGGCTGGTAACAGGCTCTGTTACACCTAAATTTTCGCATAGCGATTTGATGAAGGTTGTTTTGCCGGCGCCCATTTCGCCGTAGAAAAGGAAAATGCGGGAGTCTTTCGCAAATGAGATTAATTCGGAAGCCTTTGCAGTTAAATTATTCAGTATTGTCTCTTGTAAAATCAACTTAAAAAGATTTGGTTTTTGTTTCCCAAATATCAGGGTCTCTGCTCGTATGAATTATAGCCAGTATCTTTACTACGCTTTTCGCTTCGTCAACGGAGTAATGAATTATATAAGGAAATTTTTTTACCGGCAAGCAATGAATTTTTCTGTAACGAATGGTAAAGCCAATGGCATTTTTCTTTAGTCCGGCTATTTGTCGCTTTACTTGTTTCTTAAAACGAGCCCCTAAATTTTCTACACGTTCATTATACCAATTAGTTGCCCTTTGGAGGTCAGTTAAGGCATCCTCATCAATTATTATTTTAAAGGATTTCATTTGTGACTATAGGTTTTTTGAAACCTCGTCCCAATCCAAAAGTCTTGATGGGTCTTTTTCTCCTTTCTCAAGTCTGCTCAATACTAATTCCTGGTGAGCTTTTGGAATTTCAAAATCGTCTTCCCAGATTATCTCATTCAATTTAAATTTTTCTGCGGGAGAAAGCTGCCTTACAGCATCTACTACCTGATTGAAGTTTAATTGTATGTTAATTTTTGTTGCTTCCATAGTGAAGATTCAATTAAATACCAAAATGATTGGATAACAGGAAAGACTTACGAAGTTTTTAAACGGCGCAGCCCTCAACGAGGCCTTTGAAAAACAAACAACACCGAGTTAAACTTCGTAAGTCTTTTCGGTAATCAAAAATAAGAAAAATCTTTTATTTCGGCCCGTAAGTGGCAATAGGTATCAGCATTTCCTCCAGCGAAATACCACCATGCTGAAAAGTCTCGTTATAAAAATTAACAAAGTGATTGTAATTGTTGGGGTAAACAAAATAGCTGTCTTCCTTGGCAAAAACAAAGCTTGAGCTGATATGTAATTTCGGCAGCATCGCATCATGCGGATTGCGGATATGAAACACCTCCTTGGGATTAAAATTGAGGTTTTTACCTTGTTTATAGCGCAGGTTGGTATTGGTGTTCCGGTCGCCCACAATTTTGCTCGGGTTCTTAACACGGATGGTGCCGTGATCGGTAGTAATAACCACCCTAACCTGTTTCTGCGCCAAAAATTTCAGCAGGTCATACAGCGGCGAGTGCTCAAACCAGGACAAGGTTAACGAGCGGTAAGCCGCATCGTCGCTGGCTAGTTCGCGGATCATCTGCATATCGGTGCGTGCGTGCGAAAGCATATCCACAAAGTTGTAAACCACCATGTTCAGATCGTTGTTCATCAGGTTGCTTACCGATTCGTTCAACGCACGGCCTTCGTCAATGTTCAATATTTTATGATAAGAGAACTTGATATCTTTCCGCAATACCCGCTTGATCTGATCGGCAGCAAACTGCCCTTCAAACAAATTTTTTCCGCCTTCATCCTCGTCATTCTGCCACATATCAGGGTAGCGTTTTTCCATATCCAGGGGCATGAGACCCGAAAAAATGGAATTCCTGGCATATTGAGTAGCTGTAGGCAGTATGCTGTAGTAAGTATCTTCTTCTTCCAGCCTGAAATATTCAATTAAAATGGAATTGATGATCCGGAACTGGTCGTACCGCAGGTTATCTATCAAAATAAAAAATACAGGCCCTTTGCCGTCCAAGTGAGGGAATACCTTCTTTTTGAAGAGCTGCGGCGACATCACGGGGCCGTTCTCCGGATTTTTTATCCAACCCAGGTAATTCCGCTCTACAAACTTGCAGAATTGCGTATTGGCTTCGGCTTTTTGCAGCGTGAGTATCTCGTGCATGCCGGCGTCTTCCAATTTCTGCAACTCCAACTCCCAGTAAACCAGCTTTTTATAAACGTCTACCCATTCGTTAAAACTCAGGTTGTCATTAAGGGTCATGCCCAGTTGCCTGAAATCCTGCTGATAGGCCATGGTGGTTTTTTCCGTAACCAGGCGCTTATTCTCCGTTAGCTTTTTTATGGTGAGCTGTATCTGCTTCGGGTTTACAGGCTTGATGAGGTAGTCGTCGATCTTCGAGCCAATGGCATCCTCCATCAGGTATTCTTCTTCGTTTTTGGTAATTAAAACGATCGGCACATCATTGTTCAAATTTTTTATCTGCGACAATGTCTCCAGCCCGGTAAGCCCCGGCATGTTCTCGTCCAGGAAAACCAGGTCGAAATAGCTGTTTTTAAAGGCGTCAACAGCGTCAGTTCCGTTAGTTACAGTAGTTACTTTATAACCCTTTTCGGTTAAGAAAAGAATATGCGGCTTTAAAAGGTCGATCTCATCGTCGGCCCAAAGTATAGTGGTATCTTGCATTTTTTTTGGGATTACACCGATTTTTGGTGAGATTACACCGATTTAAATCGAGGGAATCGCAAGACAAATCGGTGCAATCCCAAGCTAATCGGTGTAATCTGAAACAATAACCGCAAATCACGTCATTTGTTATTGATATGCAGTTACATTAACAAAAATTAACAAATATACTACAGGGTTGTTACCTTTATTTTTCATTTTTGCACGTATTACAACACCTTGAATAAAAAGAAGATCATAAACGACCCGGTTTACGGCTTTATCAGCATCCCGACTGAACTGGTGTTCGATCTTATTCAGCATCCTTATTTTCAGCGCTTAAGGTATATAAAGCAATTGGGGATGACCCACCTGGTTTACCCGGGCGCGCTGCATACCCGTTTTCACCACGCGCTGGGCGCTATGCACCTGATGGGTATGGCCATTGAAACCCTGCGTAATAAAGGGCACGAAATCTCTGATCACGAAGAGGAGGCGGTCATCGTCGCTATTTTGCTGCATGATGTAGGCCATGGGCCGTTTTCACATGCGCTGGAGGAAAGCATTGTGGAAGGCATTTCGCATGAGGATATCTCCACCATGCTGATGCAAAAGCTGAATATCCAGTTCGAGGGGAAGCTCACCATGGCGATAGAGATATTTAAGGGAAGTTATCACCGCGAGTTTTTGCACCAATTGGTTTCGGGTCAACTGGATATGGACCGCATGGACTACCTGAATCGAGACAGCTTTTTTACCGGCGTTTCCGAGGGGGTGATCAGCTCTGACCGGATCATAAAAATGCTGAATGTGAAGGATGACCAGATCGTTGTTGAAGAAAAAGGCATTTATTCGGTGGAAAAATTTTTAATAGCCCGCAGGCTGATGTACTGGCAGGTGTACCTGCACAAAACGGTGATAGCCGCCGAACAATTGCTGGCCAGGATATTAAAGCGAAGCAGGGAACTGGCTTTATCGGGCGAACAGCTTTTCACCACACCGGCACTCAGTCATTTTTTAAAAAAACCCATCGGCCGGGATGATTTTATGAACGGGGATCATCACCTGGAGGCTTTTGCCTTGTTGGATGATACCGACATAATGGCGGCTATAAAGGTATGGGCTACAAACGAGGATAGGGTTTTGGCAAAATTATGCACCGATATGGTGCACCGCGACCTGTATAAAGTAGATATCACCAATGAGCAGCCAGGCAAAAAGATCATTGAAGAGCTGCAATGGAAAGCGATCAACCGCTACGGTGTAACGGAGCATGAGGCCACCTATTTTGTTTTCGAAGATAACGTTCGCAATAATGCTTACCGGCCAGGCGATGGGGATATCCGAATTTTAATGAAAGACGACAGTATTAAAGACATTACCGCAGCGAGCGATAACTCCAACCTGGAAGCATTGGCGCGAACGGTTAAAAAGTATATTCTTTGCTATAAAAAGGATTTGATGACTTAGTCCAAAGTCCGAAAGTCCGTAAGTCGGGAAGACGAATCCTGTACTATTCCGAGCCCTATTTATCTTTCGGACTTTCGGACTTTCGGACTTTTCCGACTTTCCGCAATAAATAATTAAATTTGCCCGATGCAATTTACCGCACATGAATTAAGCTTGATGCTAAACGGAACTGTTGAAGGTGATCCTTCGGTTGCGGTAAATCAACTGGCCAAAATTGAAGAGGCCCAGGCGGGGTCGTTATCCTTCCTTGCTAATCCCAAATACGAGCAGTACCTGTACACCACAAATGCCTCCGTGGTTATCGTTAATAACGACCAGGCGCTGGCCCAGCCGGTAAAGGCTACACTGATAAAAGTGCCCAACGCCTACAGTGCGATAACCATATTGCTGGAGAAATATAATACCATCAAATTAAATAAAACGGGTATTGAACAGCCCTGCTTTATTCACCCTTCGGCTAAGATCGGGGAGAATGTTTACGTCGGCGCATTTGCCTATATCGGGCCAAATGTTAAGGTTGGCGATAACTGCAAAATTTATCCCAATTGTTTTATTGCGGATGATGTAATTTTAGGCAGCAATGTAACGTTGTTTCCCGGAGTAAAAGTTTATTTCGATTGTGTGCTGGGTAATAACATTATCATTCATTCGGGCACGGTGATTGGCGCCGATGGTTTTGGCTTTGCGCCGGCGGGCGATGGAACCTATACCAAGATCAGCCAGATCGGCAATGTGATCATTGAGGATGATGTGGAGATCGGCTCAAATACAACGGTTGACCGGGCGACGATGGGGTCGACCATTATCCGCAAGGGCGTAAAGCTGGATAACCTGATACAAATTGCGCACAATGTGGAGATTGGCGCAAATACCGTGGTAGCGGCGCAAACCGGCATTTCGGGCAGCACCAAGGTCGGCGAGAACTGCATTGTTGGCGGGCAGGTAGGCATTGTAGGGCATATCACGATTGCAAAGGGGTCGCAAATACAGGCGCAGTCAGGAGTGAGCAGAACGATCACCGAGGAGGGAAAAAAATGGATGGGCTCGCCCGCATTCCCGCTGAACGACCACATGCGTTCGCAGATCGTGATCAACCGGCTGCCGGCACTTGAAAAAAGAATAAACGAACTGGAAAAAATAATTACGGAATTGAAGAAGGTTCAATAGTTCACTGGTTCATTAGTCCTGCCCGATGGCTATTTATCAAACTTTGCACTAATGAACTAATGAACCAATGAACCAATGAACCAGTGAACCAGTGAACCAATGAACACTAACAAAAAATGAATGTAAAACAACGAACCATTAAGGCGCCGGTTTCGGTCTCGGGCACCGGCTTGCATACCGGCGAACGTGTTACCATGACTTTTAACCCTGCGCCTGAAAACCATGGCTATAAGTTCAGGCGGGTTGACGTAGAGGGGCAGCCGGTTATCGATGCCGATTGCGATAATGTAACCGACACCTCCAGGGGTACTACGATCTCTCAAAACGGGGCCAGCGTAAGCACTATTGAACACGTGCTTGCCGCATTGGTGGGACTCGAGATCGATAATGTTTTGATCGATATGGACGGCCCTGAAACTCCGATCATGGACGGAAGCTCGATCGAATTTGTCGATGCGATAAAAGAGACTGGTTTACTTGAGCAGGAAGCCGATCGCGAATATTACCATATCCCTTACAATATTCACTATTCGGAACCCGACCGTAAGGTGGAGATGGTTGCTATGCCGCTGGATGATTACCGTTTTACCTGCATGGTTGATTATAACTCGCAGGTTTTGGGCAGCCAGCATGCCAGTATATCCACCATATCCGAATTTAATAAAGAAATTGCTTCCTGCCGGACCTTTTGTTTCCTGCACGAACTGGAAATGCTTTTAAAGCATGACCTGATCAAAGGCGGCGACCTTAATAACGCCATTGTGGTGGTAGACAAAGAAGTTGACGACGAAGAATTACAGCACCTGGCTAAAATATTTAACCGGCCCGATATTAAAGTTGCCCCACAGGGCATCTTAAATAACATCGAGCTTCGCCATCAAAATGAACCGGCGCGCCACAAGTTGCTGGATATGATCGGCGACCTGGCATTGGTTGGCGTTCCGCTGCGCGGCCATATTATGGCGGCAAGGCCCGGGCATGCGGCTAATGTCGCTTTCGCCAAAAAGATAAAAACGCTTATCAAAAAGGAGCGGAGCCGTAAGCACGTTAAAACCTACGACCCGAATATGAAGCCTGTTTATGATGTTACCCAGATCATGAACATCCTTCCGCATCGTCAGCCGTTTTTGATGATCGATAAGATTTTAGAGCTGACCAAAAGCAATGTAGTGGGCCTGAAAAATGTGACGATGAACGAAGATTTGTTTGCCGGCCATTTCCCCGGTATGCCTTTGTTCCCCGGCGTGCTGCAAATAGAGGCGATGGCACAAACCGGCGGTATCCTGGTGCTCAATACCGTACCCGACCCCGAGAATTATATCACCCTGTTCCTGAAAATTGAAAATGCCCGGTTTAAGGCCCCCGTGGTCCCTGGCGACACCCTCATTTTCCATTGCAGCCTGATAGCGCCCATCAGGCGGGGCATTGCCCAGATGAAAGGCATCGGTATGGTAGGCGAGCGCATTGTTGTTGAGGCCGAACTGATGGCGCAAATTGTAAAAAGACAAAAAACTGAAGAAGCATGATCCAGCCCCTGGCGTATATACACCCGCAGGCCCGAATAGCCGATAACGTGGTGATCGAACCGTTTGTAACCATTCATAAGGACGTTGAAGTTGGCGAGGGCACGTGGATAGGCTCAAACAGCACCATTATGGATGGTGCGCGTATCGGCAAAAACTGCCGGATATTCCCGGGAGCTGTCGTTTCGGCCCCGCCGCAGGATTTAAAATACCGTGGCGAACAAAGTACGGTTACCGTTGGCGATAACACCGTTATCCGCGAATGTGTAACGCTTAACCGCGGCACCGCACTGGATAAAAACACGACCACCATCGGCGCTAACTGCCTGCTAATGGCGTATGTGCACGTGGCGCACGATTGCGTTATCGGCGACAACGTGATCATTGCCAACTCCGTTCAACTGGCCGGCCATATCAATGTGTACGACTGGGCATTTATCGGGGGCACCTCTGCAGTGCACCAGTTTGTCGAGATCGGCGCACATAGCATGATCTCCGGCGGTTCGCTGGTTCGTAAGGATGTGCCGCCTTATACCAAGGCCGGGCGCGAGCCATTGTCGTATATCGGCATCAACTCCGTAGGGCTGCGTCGCAGAGGCTTTTCGGCGGCAAGCATCAACGAGATACAAGAGATATACCGAATTATCTTCCTGAAGAAATATAACGTTACCAAAGCGCTCGATATCATCGAAGCCGAATTTAACCCAACTGTCGAACGCGACGAGATCATCAACTTTGTGCAAAACTCGCAGCGGGGTATTATGAAAGGATTTGGGAACTCTTAGTTGGCAGTAGGCAGTTTGCAGTTGCCGGTTTGCTAAATACGCTCACTGCCCACTGCCCACTGCCCACTGAAAACTGCCCACTGAAAACTGAAATGCAAATCTCCCTCAACAACATTGGCCGCCGTTTTAACCGCGACTGGATATTCCGGGGGGTAGATTATACCTTTCAATCTGGCCGCGTATATGCTATCCTGGGGCCAAACGGCTCGGGGAAATCCACTTTGTTACAGGTGTTGAATGGGAGCCTGGGGCCATCAGCCGGCACCATCAGTTATGTTTATGATGACAAGCCGGTTGAAGTTGAAGCAATTTACCAGCATTTAAGCCTGGCCGCCCCTTACCTGGAGCTGATAGAAGATTTTTCGCTGAGTGAAATGATCGATTTTCACTTCAAATTCAAAGCCTATAAAAACGGGATGAATAACGAGCTGGTGACAGACATCCTGGCCTTGCCCGGCAGCAAAAATAAACTGATCAAATATTTTTCATCCGGGATGAAGCAAAGGCTGAAATTGGCGCTGGCCTTTTGCTCAGATACTCCCCTGCTGATGCTGGACGAACCCACCTCCAACCTGGATACCCAGGGCGTGGATTGGTACCTTAGCCTGGTCCAAAAATTTGCCGAAGACCGGCTGACGATCATCTGCTCCAACCAACTGCACGAGTACAGCTTTTGTGATGAATCGTTGGATGTTAGTGATTATAAAAAAGTGAAAGGCTCCGGGGCCCCTTAGCACACCCGACGGTGAATACACTTGAGCCGCCTCGCACACATATTTTTTGATTTGCTTGCTTTTATCAGTTTTTACTCTTCGAAAATGCTGCGACTTCACTGAATACTTTTTCTTCCCACGGTTCAGAAAACCCCGAAAAGCACAATGCAGGTTTATTGTTGGGCATTTATTTCAATTTTTTAATAGCCGGGTCGCCAATCAAGGATTTTAGCTGGCTTATGGCAATTTGGTTTAGTTTAAAAAGCCGCTCTTTTTGGGGTAGCGCCATTCGTATAAATTCCGCATTTATGCTTTCCATATTGGCCAACACCAGCAATTGTTCAATCGTGGCCTGGTCTCTTATATTCCCTTCAAGTTGCGGATTTTCGTCGCGCCATTGATTGGCAGTTTTACCAAATAAGGCCACGTTTAGTACATCCGCTTCGCTGGCATACACAAAACTGGCCTGTTCTTTGGTGATATTTTCGGGAATGTAATGCGCTTTGATGGCGTCGGTATGGATGCGGTAGTTTATTTTAGATAGTGTGCGGTTTAGGTTCCAAGTTAATTTGAGGCGGTCGTTCTCATCTTCTTTCAGGCGTTGAAACTCCTTGATGATGTATAACTTAAACTCGATAGAAATCCACGAAGCAAATTCAAATGCGATGTCTTTATGGGCAAAAGTCCCGCCATATCGTCCAGATTTTGAAGTAAGGCCTATGGCATTTGTACTTTCAATCCATTTTTTAGGCGTCATTACAAAACTATTTAGCCCCGCCTGCTTTGAAACCCCTCGAATTCGAGGGGTTTAAACCCCGGATTGTACATTTGTTCCCAAAAGCCTAACAGTTCAATCGTGTTTCTATTCCGAAGCCAGTTCTGAATGATGGAATCGGTATTGGCACTGTCTTTATGACGGGCAATGTCGGTAATCGAAACATAGTCCTCATTCCCATTTGAGAAAAGCCCGATCTCGGTCCCTTTTACATTTATTGATTTGCTTTTTGCCATCGCTTTGTCTTTTGCGCCCGAAATGCAGGTTTCTCTGAGAAAGACGCTGCTGAGACGATAGTAGTATGACTAGTTTTTCACCTTCGCCTCACCTTCCGCCATCTTCGTCCGCCATAGCTTTGGCGACGGCGGATCACTACCCTTTCTTCTCCAGCACCAGCACCACCTTATTAAAATCCGCAGAGGAGTTAATAATCTTCCTAAAAGTATCAAACTGCTCCATCGGGTAAAATTCGTGATGGTATTGCTCCACAATGTGGACCGACAATAGGTTTCCTTTGATCTCGTAGGTGCAAACAAAGCCCATGGTTTCTTCGCCGTTTTCGGTAAAAGTTTGGCTGATCTTCAGGTCGTTGGGATTGCTGATGGTATAGCCATCGGGGATCACAAAATCGATGTGCCGTTCCTCGATGTGTGCAAATTCAAAATTTACGGGTTCCTGGCGCGGCTTATCCTGGTACATTTCAACCTGCGGGCCAATGGCCGCGCCTATCTTCAGCAGTAGCTTGTTACCTGCACGTTCGATCAATTCGCCCGATTTGGTGGTGGTGTGCAGGATGAGCGGTTTATTGGGGGTTTCGTCCTCGAAGCCCTGGTTCAATACCTCGGACGACAGGATATTTTCGGAACTGGCGAACTGCTTGGCCAGGTCTTTTATGATATTCTTTTTTTGCTCGTCGTTTGAGTAGTTGAAGGCATCGCGGAACTGAACAGATGCGTAACCTTTAAAAATCTGTTTTTCGTCAATCGTTAACGAGTCAAGGCCGGAGCTAAGTTCCAGGCGGGCGTCGGTGTTTTGTACGGTTTGATCATAAGGCTCCGCCGGAACGATCTTTATATCGGCCACCGCGGTGGTCACATTGCCCAGGGACATCTTTTTGCAGAACAGGCCATTGGTGCCGGCCCACGACGGGAATATCCATGGATAGCGGTAATCCGGCCGGGTGGGCGCCAGGAATTTGTTTTCGGTGGGGAAATAAAAGATCGGGTACTCACAGTTATTCCAGTCCTCAAACTGCCGGTCTATCGCAAATTTTTCGCGGTTGCCCGATAATACATACTGGTAATTAACGCCCAGGTTTTGATAAATCGCGGTGTACAAACGCATGGTGCCGATCGTTCCGCCAATTTTAAGCTTAATAACCGAAGCCAGCGCGTTCCCGTCGGCGCTGTTGAGGTCCTCATTGTAGCTGAAGTTTTTCTTTATAAAATCCTCCACCGTGGTAATTTTCGTCACCTCATCCGGCAGTTTGTCCCAGCCATTTGCGGTAACCAGGTCGGATGCGGCCCTGTATTCTTTGTCCGAGAAATCGGTATAAACACTGTAAATTCTTTTGGCCAGCTCGTTCCAGGTGAACAGGCGCTCGGTGGTGCTGCCGGAAGTGTTGTAGGCCAGTTTATATTCAATGCGGTAAACATTAGCATCGAAATAGGCATATTTCTCCTCATCCAGACCCGGTGTATTTTTAACGACGCATTGTGCTATTCGCTTGTTATTGATCACCGTATCTGTTGCCGGCGCCGAAAAATTATATGATTTTACCTCGAATTTCAATCGCGGCGGGCCAATTACCTGCAAAGTGGTCTCCAGTGCAGGTATACGTTCCTGCACGGTTTCGCGGCCGAAATAGGTGGTCGACTTTTTTATCGTATAAAAGTATTCCACTTCACTGCCTTTTTCAAGTCCGTTCAATGCAAATATCTTGTAGGTATTGCCGTCTTCTTCCTTAATATCTTTGATATCATTTTTGTCCAGTTCGATGATCTTGCCATCGGTAAGTATGCTGCGGGCCTTTACGTCCACGATGTCGGCGTTCTCACTTAAGCCGAGGTATATTTTATTAAATCCTTCAATCCCGCGGTCGTCATTGATGTGAACGACCTTGTGGATGGTGTAGTATTCGTCAATCTCGTCTTTTGATGCGTCGACAAACTCTATCCGCCGGGTATCCGACAACACAACGGCTGCCTCTTTACTGTATTTACTGTCGATAGAGTGAATGGCCGGTTTATCAACCCAGGTCTCTTTCTCAATATTGGCCGATTGCGCAAACAAGTGCTGCGCCGATGCCAGGATCACTACCAGGAAAAGCGTCTTTTTATTCATTATGTTTAAATTTTTGAAAGGCTTAAAGTCTCTTTATACAATGGGAAAAGGTTTTGCAAAACCTTGTTCCAGGCTTCAAACTGATCGCTGGTAAGCATCAGGTGGTCGTTGTCAAACTGCTGCGTAAGGCTAACCCAGTTGCCTTTTTGCTCATATTGCAGGTCGAAACCAAATACATTATTATGGAAGGATTTACTTGGCGGCAAATAGGTAAGCTTGTAGCCATCGGGTATCCTCAGCATGGTAACATATTTCCGCTTAAAAATAAAGTTGTACTCGATGGGTACTTTTCTTTCAGGATAGTCTATCCGTTCGCCCTCAAAAAACCGGAACAGGTTGAGGTTAAGGTAATAGTCGTTCCCAATGTTTTTGGCATAATCGGGCAAGCTAAAATCGCCCGACAGGATGATCTCGTTATTAGGCTGTTTTTTGTCGATATTGAAGGTGTCGAGCCGGAACTTGTTGGTGCCGCGCACAAACTCGTCCTTCATGTCTTCTATCATGTTCTTTTTGTCCCAATACATCAGCTTCCCATAAATGTCGCTGGCATAATAGCCGGTTAGGGTTTTCTTAATTTTCCCTTTCAATCCATCAGGCGTGATCTCCAGCCACGTAGTGTCATTCACCGTATTGCGGTCTTTCTCAATAACCGGCACTTTTAATATTTTGTACTCCTTTTCGTTTATGGAGATCATGGCCTCTTTATCCTGCGTCATGGACGAGGGCATACCAAAAACACAAGTCGGGTCGGTGCCGTCCAGGAAAATGTATTTGCCGTTAAGCAATATGGTGCAGATCATGTGATTGCTTACCATCGGCAGCGGCGTTTCGGTAAACTTGTAGGGCATATCGCGCGTACCAATCCAGGTAAAGTAGGCTTGTACGCCTGCATAGTTCAGCATTTCGGTAAGGATACTGGCCATATCCTTGCAATCGCCAAAACGGCGGTTGCACACCAGACCGGCATCGCGCGGAACAAAGCCGCCCATGCCGTCTTCAAACGCCACATATTTGATATTTCCCTGTACCCATGAGTAAATACTGTGCGCTTTGCTTTCCAGCGAGGTGGATTTTACGGTCAGCGAATCAACAATATGCTTCAGCTCTGGGCTGATCTGGGTATTGATCGATTTGATATAGCTATAGTTCAGCTTGTACAGATCGTCGGCATTTGACAGGAAGGGAACGACATTTCCCTTGTCATCCTTGTAATTTTCGATATAAAAAATAACATGCGGCGAATACCACGAAAACCCGGGCGCATCATTGTATGATCTATCCCTCGGGCAGTTCTTATACTGGAAGGTATAGATCAGGTCGCGGTGTTTCTTTTCAACGCTAACGGTGATCTTGCTGGTATCAAGGCCCATCAAATGGTATTTTATCGAGATGTCTTTTGACACTGTTATCTTCAATTCACTATTGATCGCAGGC
>Ga0206954_1078_pt3 | contig 22574 bp, 30 predicted proteins | sample Alteio_BWOrgHeat_37_FD_153250 | JGI IMG/M metagenome (GOLD analysis project Ga0206954, IMG submission 153250) | Enriched cells from forest soil in Barre Woods Harvard Forest LTER site, Petersham, Massachusetts, United States -... | ecosystem: Environmental > Terrestrial > Soil > Temperate forest >...
CCCTGCGCCCTGCTCCCGCCCAACACGACGTCGTTTCGAAAAGCCGGTCTGCCGGCGCAGACGGAATGCTATTTCCGCGTCCGCGCCTTCTTCTACGGCAAACCGAGTGAACCCATTTCGGTGATGGTGCGCTGAAATGGAATGAACTATGAAGACGCTCTTCAAGTTGCCAACGACCAAGCAAACTGCCAGCAGGATCGCCAGTAAAAATCGCTCAGAATAGTGAGGGAATAGATTTGATTAGTGGTTGATCAACAATCTATTATAGATTTCAATCGGAATCCCTCCCCGTCCGCACCCTTGCAAGGGTAATAACTGACCTGACGCACAAGGTATTTGGCGTGACTTAGTCATCTGTTCACTGGCGACGGTTTCAATTAGTTGGATGATCTCTCAGCTCTGGAGATATGGGGTGGAAAACAGATTTAATCTCATAGCCCACCACTAAAATCACGATGCCAAGGACGATGAATATGAGAACAAGAACAATGGCAGTATACTTTACAAACTTACGGACTAACAATTTCGGTGGTCGCTCCGCATTCATCGGCTTTTTTTGGCGTTCTTTGCCTCTTCCCGCATGCCCAGGCGTTTGATGTCCTGCGAAGGTGCAAGATTGCGTAGGAGAAAATCAACATCCAGACCTCGATCGAATTTCATTCCGCAGTGGAACGAATCTCTGGTGAGATAGTCCATTCCCATTTTGATACGTGTAGGTCGTCTGCGTGCCTCCCACGATGGGAATGGGCTGCGATTGTGAACTTGAAGGCTGGCCAAAGATCGATTCAACCTCTGCTGCGGACATATCGGTCTGAACGCGGTCAAGGTTGGCCTGCGTCAGAGTTGATAAAGAATCTGGCGGAACGGGTGTTGTTTCCGGAGCCGCAGGCGTAGTAGACGTGACTGTTGTTATCGTCTTGGTTGTAGATTGGGTATCCGAAGACTCGGTCGAACGAGGTCCGCACGAAGTGACGATCAGGGCCAAGCCAAGACATGTGATTATTTTCATGGTTGAACAGGTTAAACAACGCCCAGAAGACGCAGCACTACCAAGAGGACCAAAATGGAGACAAGGCCTCCTCCGCCATAACCAACGCCGCCGTAGTAATAACCGCCGCCGCCGAACAGAAGCGCGAGCACAATAATAAGGACAATCAGATTCATAATTATCACTGTAGTCCCAGTGGATGCGATCACCAGTGGGGTAAATACCCCATGGCTAGACTTATGCTTTAATGTCTACGCTCATCATCAATTCAATATGAAAACATTATATAAAACAAAAAATTCTCTCAGCCAAAACAAAGCCAAGAACCTGACCTTTGGGGATTTGGTCGCCTCGACTTACCATGCCTGCGGGGAAAAGCGGGCCCGAAAGATTCTCCAACTGGCGATGGAATCGCATCTCATTAAGTTCTCGCAATTGCAGTGTATGGTCTAAACGGTTCAAAAATTATTTGAGAAATTCGATCTATTACTGCTTGATCATCGCCGGGGCCACCTCTGTCGCACTCAGTAGATAGCATTGTATGTAGCCTTTGCTTCTACCGAGATCGACGCAAGTGGTCATGGGGTTAAGACCCTATTACGATTATCTCGTAAACCTCTTATTCTTGAACCATGAAAACTAATTCCAAACGCTTTACCATGGAATCGCTCGATTATCGAAATATCGAAGTGCTGGCCCACTACCTCTATATAACTCAGGGACGTCAAGAAGGCCGGGCTTTGGATCATTGGATCGAGGCCGAAAAACAGCTGAGTGAGAATTTATTTTGGAACAAGCCTCATCTGAAGCAAACCTCGAGAAATCACATGTTATATTTATAGCATGATTGTATGCAAGGTAGACGAAGCGGGAGGAGTACTGACCATGACTTACAGTCAGCATGTCGGAGCTGAGGACATGAGACGCTGTTTGGGGACAGTCCGTGACCTCATGGAGAGCCTCAAGCCCGGCTTTCTTCTTTTGACTGATTTGAGCAGCCTGGAGTCGATGGACGTCAGCTGCGCTCCGGAGCTTGGCGCTATCATGGGTCTGTGTAGCGAGGGAGGAATGTTAACCGTGGTGCAGGTGATTCCCGATCCCAACAAAGACATCGGTTTCGATCTTATTTCTCGATTTCACCATCATCCACCGGTCAAGACGCAAACATATGAAAGTCTGGCGGAGGCGATAAAAAATTTGCTCACTGAACCCTTGGATATCGCTCCGACAGAGGCAACTTCGATCTGAGTCGTGGAAAATCTCATGAGGTGTTTTCCGATCTCATGATTTAAACGATGTTCTAAATTACTACTTATCTAATTTTTTGGGCTTGATCCACTTATCTTCGGAAATCCAACCGCTGCGATACATATAATCGGAAAGCTCTGCCGTAATTTCTCGTGTGGTGCGCGCCGTATCCTCCGTCAGGCCATGAGCGATGCCGCCAGCTCCGCCAGCCGCCACTTGAATGGCTATTTCCACTGGGTCGGTCGCAATCGCTGTAACTGCTCCAGGTTCTGCTCCACTGCCACCAGTCGTGGCAAAAGTAAGAAAAGGGACATTGGTATTTTGATTCAAGTCATAAACGGAAACATTGGTTTCCACCTTGGTCCCGCCCGCTCCAAAGCCGATGGCCCCTCGAAGAAGACGGCTGCCTTGATTGACCTTCGTAAATTCACCACGGATAAGCCAAGCGTTTTCAGGTTGAAATCCTTGATCCTTGTTTGCGGGAACGGCAGGAACGAGGCGATGGGATAGATCCGTGACCAGACCCGTTTGCATCATGCCTTGAAGATTTCGTTTAAACTCAGAGAGTTCGACTCCTTCTCGATCCACTTTGAATTTCCCGTGTGCCGTCTCAAATAAAGCTATGTAAACTCTTTGCGGCATCTGCTGTGTGGCATGCTCCGAACCTTGCTGCACACTGACGGAAGCGCAAGAAGTTAAAGCCAGGATCAAGGCCAATCCGGTTATAGATTTTATGATAAAATGCATAGTTGTTTTCACGGTTTCATTATTTTAATTTTCTATAGCTGGAGATGCGTCTGCTTATGTTAGCAGACGCACCCCCTACGTTCAACTTAGGGATTTGGAGTCGTTGTGGTTGTCGTCTTTCTCACGATGACTTTTGTGGCAACCATTTTATCGCCATCTTGCGTGTAATAGATGGTCACAGGAGAACCCGATTTTACCGTTTCACTTGAAACAGTATTGCCGTTTTCGTCAACGTAGGTCGTCGTTTTTGAGTAGGAATAAGTGGCCGGATCGGTTGATGTCGACGTTTTAACGACGATGGTGTCCGAACCATACTGACTAACGGTGCCATCGGATGATGTTGTGGTCGTCGTGGTTGAGGTGGTGGCAGGGGGAGGGGTCTGCGCGATGGCTAGGTTGGCGGTGAATAGCATCACCCCTAAAAAGGCGAAGCTGCTCAAAGGACGAATAGTGTTTTTCATTTGTATACTTTCTGATTAAACCGTCACAGGGATGGTAATTGTCGTGAGTGAACTGACTTGAGATTAACGACCGGGCATGGGGGCGGGTTTTTCGGGTTCCGGTGCTCGCTCAGGAGCATGTTCCCGGTCGGGAGCTGGCGACTGGGCAGGCATGAGCACAGTTTTATTTTCCACGGTCTTGTTGTTTTCGATCACAGTCGGGTTTCCTCCAAAGGCACCGTTTATATAGGCAAAACCGAATCCCCCTCCTAACAGGAGAAGGATAACGAAAATCAATAAAACAGCAGAACTGGATGAGTCTCTTTCAATGATAGTGGCCATGATGGTGATTTTGTTAACTGGTCATCAGATGTTGATAAAAATCTGGACTCCGCTTTTATCGTGGTCCCAATAGCCGCGATGGCCGCTATGTTGAATAAACGCATGATGCTGGTGATGTTCGTCAAACCAACCGGTGTCATCATGGTCATAAGCCAGGGTGCGACCGGCACCGACAGCAATGAAGAGAGCGACCAGAATGGATTGGATGAGATTTTGTTGGATGGTTTTCATGTTCTGAAGTAAGCGGAAAAACCTTGCCGACGCTATGGGGTGTTCACCCCCCTAGGCATTTTTCGTAAATTCAATTTTTGCATTTTGCACGCGTGAGAGTGAATAGAGTGATGGTTAGCAGTGGCCACAGCACGTTTAAGCTTGCCTGTGACCGTCTCTACGTCGCCTGTTAGGCCATGAAAGATAAGCACGGAGGCGCATCCATCATGTTCCATCCTGACACGTCACGCGCACTAATCCTCTCAGCGTTTCACAGTCTAGGGAATAATGGATGGGGTCGAGAATGGAGGAGTTAGATTCGTGATTCTCCTGTCGTTCTCGATCACTTCATTTTTTCCGGTAAAAAAACCACCCATGTAGGCTAGTCCCAATCCGTCTCCAAGCAGGACCAGGAATAGGGCGACTAACAAGAGGTTTTTCATGAGGCAACAACCCTAAGTCTGAGTTCATGGCTGACGCCATGAGTATTCACCCAGTCGTGATTCAAGCCCGCCGTTACCAACACTGGGTGGGCTAACGATGATGCTGAACACGGTGCCCTTACTGGCCCCTGGTCCGCGTCGGTGCCGCGGAAGTCGTCGTCGTAGAGAAAGTGAAAATCGTAAACGTGCGCAGTAAATTCACCAAACTTCAAGAATGCCTTTGGAGAATTGGTTTTCATGGTTTCTGTATACACCAGAAAACCGTGAAGACGTAATAGGGTAATTACCCCATGGAAGCGACGAGGTTCCCATTGTAGTCTAAAAATTACTATGATGCTTATCCTTCTTATTTTTGTTCTGGTTCTTCTTTGCAGCGGTGGCGGATATGCTTACCGAGGCCATGTCGGCGGAGGGGGCGGACTTGGTCTTGCGCTCGTTATCCTGCTCGTCCTCTATCTGACGGGCTACCTCTAATTGAGCAAACCTCCTCAGCTTTTCACGGTCTCAATAGATGAGTCAATCATTCGCTTGGCTGCCTGGGTTGCAAAGACACCCTGTGCGAGCGATCTTTTATAAAGATGTCAACTTTTCGCACTTGTTTGGAGCGCCTGTCGTTCTATTTGTGGATCGCCTTTACGATTTTTGCCATCTCTCTTGCTGGGGTTGGCATTGAAGGCATGGGTTTCGCCTGCTATCTGCTCCTGGTATCGAGTACGCAGCCTATTCATTTTCCACTGGTTATGGTCAGTGCAGGGGCCTTCGGAGTTTCTCTTTCGATTTTTTGGCGACAGGTTGGAATCGATCATCTCCATTACTTGCAGCATGACTCCGTGATATCTTCTGAAGGGGAAGATGAGGCCCCTGACAGAGTTCTCAGAGACTTGATTCATGAGGTCGAGAGCAGCGCAGGCTATGCCCGGACTGAGGCGAGAGCAAAGGCAAAAGCATGGCTCATAAGTCATGCCTGCTCTCTGGATAAGGAAGATATTTTATTAGTAAAGACTCACTTGGGATACCTGCTTCCCGCAGAGTGGGGCACTTAATTCGGATGCCCATATTCCGGCAACAACTCTCATGCCTTCTCAAAAGACGGGCATCTGAGGAGTAGGTGAACACCCCATAGCGGCCGCACGGTTTTCGCGGTTTACTTCAGGTCATGAAACCCATCCAAAAAAACCTTGTTCGATCACTCCTCGTTAGTCTCTTCATCGCCGTCGGTGCCGGTCGCACCCTGGCTTATGACCATGACGACACGGGTTGGTTTGACGAACATCACCAGCATCATGCGTTTATTCAACATGAGGGCCATCGCGGTTATTGGGATCACGATAAGGGCGGCGTCAGTATTTTTATCAATATCTAAATAAGCATTTAAAATTTGGCCGTGCGGCCATCCCGCCGACGTCTGGTTCGATTCCGGATGTCGGCGTTTTTTTTGAGCTTCGCTCCGTGACGGCTTAAGCCAAACAGCAGCGGACAGTTTCCGCCAATTTTTTTAAATCAAAAGGTTTGGCCAAAAAGGTGTAGTCGGTATTTTTCGTCGTTCTGCTCTTCTCTATCTCCATGCTGTAACCGCTCATGATGATGATCTTGAGCGAGGGCTTGGCCTTCCAGAGTTTTTCGGCCAGCTCCAATCCACTTATCCCCTGGGGCATGCGCATATCGGTAAGAACCAAATCAATGTTATCTTGATGTTGCTCCCAAAGTTCCAGAGCCTGTTGGCCGTTGGTCGCTGACAACACCTGGTAGCCTAAAAGGGTTAAGGCGCGGTTGCTGACGAAGAGGAGAGCCTCCTCATCTTCCACCAGAAGAATCGTTTCATTTTGTCCTTTGGAGAAGTTGAGTTGAGGAATCGTTGGCTGCGCCACCTCTGTTTTGGCCGAAAGAGGAAGATAGAGACGAAAACTGGTGCCTTGTCCCACGACGCTTTCCACGTTCATCCAGCCTTGGTGCTGATGCACAATTCCATACGCCGAAGCCAGGCCCAGCCCGGTTCCCTTGCCAATTTCTTTCGTGGTAAAAAATGGCTCGAATACATGTTCGAGGACATCTGCATTCATCCCGCACCCCGTATCGCTGATGCGCAGACAAGCAAAGCGTCCAGGCCGTGACTCTCGATGGTTTTGGACATTCTCAGAATTGAACTCTGCCAGACTGGTTTCCAACGTTAGCGTGCCGCCTTTGGGCATGGCGTCCCTCGCATTGAGACAGACGTTCATCACGGCCTGATCCAGCATAAATGTATCTGCTTCGACCCACAGTTCTTGGGTATTAGCGAAGCAAAGACAGGTGATGTCTTCACCAAGCAGACGTTTGAGCATCTTAAGCAGATTGGTCAACGCCGCATTGATCTCCAGTTGCACGGGTTGCATGGCCTGCCGACGGCTGAAGAGGAGGAGTTGTCGCGTGAGACTTGCCGCACGTTGCGCCAATCCCACCAGATTGTGTACCAGTGATCGAGTTTCCGCGGGCAATGAGGATTGCATCTCCAGGATATCGAGATTCAAGGTCATGGCGGCAAGAATGTTGTTGAAATCATGGGCCACGCCGCCTGCAAGCTGCCCCACAACCTCCATCTTGTGGGCTTGCCGGAGTTGTTCCTCCAGTGCCTTACGCGCGGCAATATCCACCATCACGACGCGAGCCTCTTGTTCATCAAGGGAAAGGGTGGCTTCGATTTCCACGGTATGCGTAGGCAGGCCTTCTTTGACCAAAACAACTTCGCAGGTTTGTTTGACCTGGGTCGTAAAAACTTGCTTGAGCCAAGCATTGAAAATGGGCCGTGTACCTGCGGAAATAAACGTTCCGAGGCAAGTACCCACCAGACGAGCGCGTTCAAAACCGAGCAAACGCGCACCCGGCAGGTTCAGTTCACGGATGGTGCCATCGACCGAGAGAGTGAAGTAACCCACGGGGGCAAAATCGTAAAGATCGGTATAGCGTTCCAGCGCCGTCTCCGCTTGCTCCCGCGACTCCCGTAATTCCTCGTTCTGTACCTCCAATTCAACCTGATGGACTTGCAGTTCGTGGACGAGTCGCTGCATTTGTGCATGTGAATACGGTTGATCTGGTTCCGGCACCTGGCTTTTCAAACGCTTCTCGGCACGCTGGCGCAGTTCGGCGGATTTCTCAGATTGCGGTGTATGCTTGCTCATCGCAGTTTCTTCGGTGTGGTGTCCGAGGCTGGAGGACATCCATGATCTCGAGAGCGCAGCTTGATTTCGGTCTGCAAATTCTTTTGGGCCTTGCCCAGTTCCACCGTTTGATGGGTGAAGCGTTCTTCCAGATTGACCTGGGCCTTCCGCAGTTCCGCCTCCAGATTTTTAGCCACAGTGACGTTGGTAAAGGTAATCACCACGCCGTCGATCCGGTTCTCCTGCGTACGGTAGGGCATGATCCGCACCGTGAACCAATGTCCCTGACGGGTGGAGACTTGTTTCTCGACGAAAATCAGAGTCCTCAGCACTTCCTGGGCATCATCGGCCAACCCCGGATAATCCAAGGCCGTGACGATATCGGTGATGGGACGCCCGATATCACCGGGTATGAGCTTGATGATGCTGGCCGTCTGAGGGGTAAAGCGGCGCACGAGGAGCATGTCGTCCAGAAAGAGGGTGGCAATGTCGGTGCTATCGAGCAGGTTCTTCATGTCGTTGCTGGTCCGCGATAACTCGTCCACTTTGATCTGCAACTCGTGGTTGACCGTTTGCAGTTCCTCGTTCATCGACTGCATCTCTTCCTTGGAGGTGGTCAATTCTTCGTTGGTGGATTGCAGTTCCTCGTTCATCGACTGCAATTCTTCATTGGTCGACTTGAGTTCTTCCTGCGAGGTTTGCATCTCATCGCGTGCAGCCTGCAGGTCCTCATGGGATTGCCGGAGTTCCTGCGCCATCGCAGCCAACCGGGCATGGTGAATTGTCGTTCGTTCGGATGGGCCAGGTGCTTTTGCTGCTGACGACTTGGCGACATCCGTAAAAACGATCATCACCATTCCCCGCAAGGCTTCCGGGTTAGTTACTGGCTGAACGGTGATATTCACGACCTGCGTGCCTCCGTTGGTTCCCACCTTCACGTCCTTGAGCGTAACGATTATTTTTTGCCGGACTGCCTTGTGAAAGGCTTCGCTCAGCGCGTTGCCCAATCCTTCGCGGGACATGGCAAAGAGGTTCCAGTTGGCTTTACCAGCAGCGGGTTCGAGGTATTTGCCCGTTTTACCGCTGACATAAAGGATATCGCCTTCCTTGGTGACGAGCACGGCCGCTGGCGAATAGCGCTGCAGGAGCAATTGGTCTGCAAGCGACTGGAGATTGGGCGCGGCAGGCGGCGTTCCCGATTGAGTAGTCAAAGCCGCAACGGTGTCCAGTGGAGTTCGGGCAAACACGGAAGGAAATTCGGTGAGATTTGGCTGTCGGGAGGTAACCAATCGCCGGTAGAGCCGCGACTTGCCCGCCAGGGGGGCAAAGAGATCCGTGGCCGTGCCGATGGTCTCCGCGCTGCCCAAAAGCAGGATTCCACCGGAATTGAGGCTGTAATGGAAGAGTGGCATGAGTTTTTTCTGCAATTCCGCGTCAAGATAGATGAGCAGGTTTCGGCAGGTCACGAAATCGAGCTTGGTGAAGGACGGATGCATGACGAGGTTTTGTGGAGCGAAGATCACCATCTCGCGGATTTCCTTTGTTACGGAGTAGCCGCCATGTTCGCTTTTAACGAAGAACTGGCGCAGGCGTTCCTCCGAAACATCCGCGCTGATATTGGCCGGATAGACGCCTACCCGCGCCTTATCGATGGCGTCCTTATCTAAATCGGTAGCAAAAATCTGAAATGAAAAGTTTTTTGCCGGACGGACCTGTTCCAGGGCTTCCTTGAAGACCATGGCCAGTGAATAAGCTTCCTCTCCCGTCGAACATCCGATAGTCCAGGCCCTCACCAAACCTCCCTGAGGTCGAGTCGCCAAAAATTCAGGAATGATTTTGTCTCTCAATAGATCCCACACTTTGGGATCGCGGAAGAAGCTGGTGACCCCAATCAATAATTCCTTAAAAAGAAGATCCGATTCCTGGGGATTTTCTCTCAGATAACGCACATAATCGACGATTTTGGTGATTTGGTGAAGCCCCATGCGTCGCTCAATCCGGCGATGGATCGTACTTTTCTTGTAGAGGGAAAAATCGTGGCCGCATTGGCTACGCAACAGGATCACAACCTTTTCCAAAGCGCTTTGGTTCTTTTCGATAATATCGTTCTCGGGTTGGACGAGCAGCGGGACATGCTGGAGGTAGTCGATGATTTTACCGGGCAGCTCCTCCGCCGGAGCAATCACATCGGCCAACCCGGCTTCGATGGCCATCCGGGGCATACTGTCGAATTTGGCTGAGGTTGGGGCTTGCACAAAGACGCCGCCGACTTTTTCCTTGATGGCCCGCAGCCCCAGCGTGCCGTCCGAGCCCATGCCCGAAAGAATGACACCCAGACTTCGTTCCTGCCGGTCATCGGCTAACGAGCGAAAAAAGAAATCGATCGGCAGACGCAGACCACGCGGTGCCGCCGGTTCGAGCAGATGCAAGACGCCGTGCAACATGGACAAGTCTTTATTCGGCGGGATGACATAAACATGGTCGGACTCGATTTTCATCCGGTCCTTGATCTGGACAACCGGCATGGTGGTACTGCGTTGCAGCAATTCGACCAGGATGCCTTTGTGGGTGGGGTCGAGATGCTGGACAACAACGAAGCCGAGACCGCACCCTTTGGGCACATGCGCAAAAAATTGTTCCAGCGCTTCCAGGCCTCCAGCAGAAGCGCCCAGACCGACGATGGGAAAGGAACGGTTTGTCTTGCCCTTGGCTTCCGTAAGTGACGTGGCTGCAGTTTTACGAACAACAGCAGGACGCTGTTGCTTTCGACCGCCATGCGGAGTTGTTTTTTTCATGGCTCAATAGCCATTAGCAAACTGTTTTACATGTATAGACAGCACCCTATCTCAATCCTTTAGTTTGACGAGTGGTCTTTCGTGAACCTTTGGATTCATTAGTGATAATTGGAATTTCCGCACTGATGGTTGTACCTTGCCCGGGCGCTGATTCGACGCCAAATTTGCCATCGATCATTTCCACCCGTTCCCGTGATCCAAGCAGTCCTAATCGCTTGTGCCTCTTGGCAAACAAGACGCGCTCCATATCAAAGGATTTACCATTGTCGTGAATTTCGAGGTGAATGACGTCGGGGAGTTTACGAATGCTTATTTTCACATCGGTGGCTCGCGCATGTTTGTGAACATTGGAAAGTGCGGACTGGGTCACGCGATAGAGCACCGTTCGTTGAGTGCTGTTTAATTGGTCCACTCCGACAAAGGCCTTGAAGTGAATGCGAATATTCGTCCGTTCCGTAAAATCTTTGATGAAGGATTGGATGGCGGGAATCAACCCGAGATCGTCCAATACGGTTGGGCGTAATTCCCGGGCGAATCGGTGGACGATGGTCACCGACTTTTCCACTAACCGTTGTGTTTGGGCGATTTTTTTTTCGAGTTCTTTGAGATTGACTGGGGCTTTTATCGTCAATGCGGCGAGGTGCACATTGATCCCCACCAAGGTCTGGACGATCTCGTCATGCAACTCCCGGCTGATCCGTTTGCGTTCTTCCTCCTGCGTCAGCAAAAGCTGACGCGATAAATGCCGCAGCTGTTCCTGCATGTGACGCGACTGCTCAAACAATTGGGCATAGTGGGCCTCGCTTTTCTTGAGGGCCACCTCCACCTTCTGTCTCTGGACGATTTCCCGTTTTAGCTTCTGGTTCGCCACGGCCAGGCCTTCCAGGCGTCGTCGTACTTCCTCCTCATGCTTGAGGGTTGTCAGGTCTGAGATTGCTATCCGGCACCATTTTTGCGCACCCATGAACGAGTCTGCGGATGCGGCCTGAAAGTCGGCCCAAAAAGGTATGCCTCGCTCGTTCAGAAGAGGTATCTCGCAGATCTGTTTTTTAGGATCGGCAAATACTTTTTTTAAAAAAGCGAAAAAGACCGTCCGACTCGGTGGATCCACAAAACCTTGCAGGCGTTGCTTGATTAAGCGGGACCGTTCAATGCCGAGCAATGCGGCTCCCGTCAGGTTCACTTCCAGGATCACGCCTTGTTCATTAACTGAGAAATAGCCGACTGGTGCGAAATCGTAGAGGTCGGTGTAGGTTTCCAGTAATATCTCCATCTTGTCCCGGGCTTCCTGAAGCTCAGCATTCTGCATCTCCAATTCAATTTGATGGACCTGTAATTCGTGCAGAAGTCGCGTGGCATCGGCTTCTGATCGAGGCGGTGCCAAACGCGCCTGATGTCCCTTGAGCCGGGCTTCAGCACGACGGCGCAGTTCGTCGGTATCCGCAGGAATGCTAGGGCGTGTTTTCAAAATAGGGCATGGTCATATTACGGTCCCACTGGTGCAGTAAGACTTTAGCACAACCTGATCTTTCGCAAATAATCTATCGATTACCTCTCGTTCCTTCCAATGGGGTAAACACCCCATATCGTCCCCTTGGCATCGCGGCCTATGTTCATTCAGCAAAATCAGTTAACGAAAGGTATATCTCATGAAAACAAATCCCTGGTTCTCCATGGAAGCAAAACAGAACGCAGATGAAGAGGAGGTTCACCACGACAATACGGTATGTATGGAAGGCGACAATATCCCCAAAAATTATCAACGCTATGGCACAGACAACCGACCTCTCTGCAAACAGTGCGCTCGTTTGGATGCGGCTGGACGATGATTTGCCCGCTAAACACCTCTTAAATAGAATGAAAAAACAAGAGCTCATTGTTTCCTTGCCCGTTAAACAAATTACGGTTCTCCTTGCGGAAGATCATGCGAGCTTCCGCAAGTCCTTAAAATTATTGGTTGAGTTGGACGGCGATATTGAGGTCGTGGGAGAGGCCAAAAACGGGCGTGAAGCCATGCAACTGGCAATGAGCCTTCATCCCGAGGTCATTGTCATGGACATCGCCATGCCCTTACTAAACGGACTACAAGCCACTCAGCAGATCATGGAAGCCTCCCCCACAACGAGGGTGCTTATTCTGTCCTCACATCCCGATCCAGCATATATTGAGCAAGCCATGATTTTGGGCGCATCCGGTTATCTTATTAAACAGTCTTCCACGCAGTTTCTTGCCCAAGCCGTTCGTGAGGTGCAAAGGGGAAATACTTATTTCAGCACGTCGATCTCCAAGAACCTTCGTAATCAATACCGCAAATTATTCGGTAAAAGCGAATTGCTAAAAAGGAAAACGGCTCTTGCCGCGTAACGTTCTTTTTATGGGTTATACACCCCATGGTTGGTCGGGTTTTTTGGGCTTAAGCTGGGACATCAAAAAACAAAGGAATTAATATGTTACATTATGCTATTGTCTTTTTAGTTGTCGCGCTCGTGGCGGGATTTTTAGGTTTTGCTTCGCTGGCTGGATTCGCAGCGGAGATCGCCAAAATCCTCTTCGCCATCTTCCTCGTCTTGTTCATCCTGGCCCTTCTTCGGGGACGGTCACCCCGAATTTAGATCGAATAGAAGAGTCGGATAAGCAACAGGTCCGCCATGCCGGATCTGCCGCAAGCTCTTGGTTTATTTTAAAGACGCATCAACGGCAATTGTCGACTGCACACTGCTTTCCACTATCCCTGCGGCAATGGCGAAGCGGGTGAGTCCGGCAATTTCGTGGATATTCAACTTCTCCATCAAATGTTGACGATGCTTTTCAACCGTTTTGATGCTGATGCCGAGTTCCGAGGCAATCTGTTTGTTCGCATGGCCCTCCGCAATCAATTGCAGCAATTCCGCTTCCCGCGAGGTTAACTGAGTATCATTCCTTTTTCGCAGGCCAACCCCATCGGATGATTTCTGATATTGCTCCTTCAAATACTTGGCAATCGAAGGGGTAAAGAAAGTTTTCCCTTTGTTCAATTCACGAATGGCCTGGGCCAAAACATCGCCTGAAGATTGCTTAATCAGGTATCCCAAGGCTCCTGCCTTGACGACCTGTTCGACGTATTCCGGATCGCTGTGCGCGGAGAGAATCAGTATCTTCGTTGTGGGAAAAGCCTTGAGAATCTGCCGAGTTGCCTCCAGTCCGTTCAGTAACGGCATGGCGATATCCATAACAACGATTTCCGGACGAAGGTCGCTAGTCATTTGCACCGCCTCGCGTCCCGTCTTGGCTTCTCCGACAATTTCAATATCGCCATCAGCCTCGACTAACAAGCGCAGTCCTTGGCGAACGATCGCGTGATCCTCAGCCAAAAGTACGGAGATTCTGTTCATAGTTGATAAGCCGACAGGTTATGTATTTTCAGGCCGAGACGCCGTCGCGATCCAATAAGGATAGTCCTCATGTTGTTAAGCGGCAAGTTATGATCAGATCATCTCATTTATGTGATGGATACGCCCAATGTCGGACACAAAGATATTTTATGTCCGACACACTTGTAATGATTTAACCAATGTTAATCCAAAAACGAACGCCGTCGTGTTGATTCCAATATCCACGATGGTGATTGTGATATTCATACTGGTGATAACCGTTCCGGTCCCAATACCCGTCACTACTTTGATAACCATTATAGGCCAAGGCCTGGCTGGCCCCTCCCACTAAAAAGGCGGAAAAAAGAACCGCCATTACCAACAACATTCCGCGGTTATGCCGCGACATTATATTTTTCATAGTTCGTAAGGTAATCGATTTCATGGGCCTGCGTAATGGGGCCTTCACCCCATAAGATTAAAGGATCCATGCCTCAGACGATTCGTCGATTACCGACAACAAAAGCAACAACGCCCGCAACGATAAAGATGCCTCCCACGATCGGAGGAAACGGAAGCGTTTTTGTTTCATCGTGCTGGATGGTCAGCGATCCAATCTGAGCATCTTGCTTGGTTTGTGTATAGGTGAAGCCCTGGTAGACCAGCGCTAATGTACCTAAAATAATTAATACGATACCTGCCATCTTAATCATAGAATTCCTTTTGCTTTGTGTTTATTGACTGAATGTTCCGTGCTTTTCTTTCATGAGATCGTTTTTAAAAACAATCGTTACTTCAGAAGAGTCACTGTGATAGGTATAAATCGTCTGAGTACCTCCGACGAGAGGTATCGGTTCAGATCTCGAATCCGCAGGCTCACCCAGAATGGATTTAACTTCCATCGGAGACATGTCGTCATGAATTTTGTCGAGATTGGCTTGCGTTAGGTACGCCGAACTAAAGGCTTCGCAACCGGCAAACAGTAAAGACAAGGCCAGACATAAATAGATTTTCATTTGCTTCCTTTTTATTTTGAGTGATTCTGCAGATTTCGGGTTATTTTTATGCCTTGCCATCCAGAAGGTTGTACAAACGATCGGCGGATTTGGGTGCAGGCACTTTGCCATCAAGAATATTCTTCATATGGACATCATCTCCATAAGCTTGCTGATTAATTTCATCTTTACGCTCAATGGAAGTGCCGCCAAAGGTCGCGCCGCCAAAAATACCGCCGGAGTCTTTGTAAACAACGACCTCCCGGTGTTCGAGATCAGTCGTCGATACTTTTTCCGTTCCGGTATCAGCGCCAGCTGTACCGGTGGCAGTGGCATCCCAATTCATTTTTCCGGAACTGATGAAATGTCTGACGGCATCGTCGGTATTTAAAATGACAATGTACCGGACTTCAGTAAACCCGATTTGGGCTCCAAGGCTGGCCCCGCCAAGATTGAAAGCAGAAGGAGCCGTCCAGGAATGCCAATTCATATCCCCCAGGCGCAACGTGACGATCCCCTCACCGCCTTGCCCACCGATTCCCAGCCCACCCTTGGTAACGGAGAAAATGGCAACACCTTTGGCGTGAGTGAGTAAATCCGCAGGAATGGGCTCATCGGAACGCTGCTTCTGATCTAGAATCTGCACGGCCGTTTGAATTCGTCCCTGCATATCTGCTGCACGCAAAAGGGCTGTTGAAGTGAATAGGAAGGTAATTGTTCCCAAGGCCAGGAATTTAGTGAAATTTTGTGTCATATATTTGAATTAGCCCGATATCATCTAACTTGCGGAACTTGAATGTCGCTCGAGTGGCCAAGAACACCGAAGGCGGATAAGAGCCATACGACGACACAGATCACCACGACAACATTGAGGATCTGCTTGATCTTCCCGTCCATGGGAATGTAGGTGTTGACCAGCCAAAGCAGCACACCAACGACGACTAAGGTTATGATCAGGGAAATCATTTGTTACCTCTATTTTGAATGAATTTATTATTTTGTTTCATGGATGTATTTTTTATTAAGCTGTCGGATGGACGGCGATTATTATTGGTTAAACTGGCTTGAATTTAGTGTTCAGATGTTTTTGCAACCTTCTCAGATTGAGATGCTTCGGAAGAAAAAGGCGCATGCACCTCGGTTGACCTGACCGTGGTCTTGTTTTTGATCGCTTGGACATTTTCAGTGACAGCGGTTCTTTTCTGAAAAGCACCGCTTACATAGGCGATTCCAAGTCCCCCTCCGATCAAGAATATACAGACGGCAAATATCAGGAGTATGGCAGGAGTGACTGGATCTTTTTCAATGAGGGTTGTCATGGCCGTTGTGTTGTGAATGGATCTATTTTAATACTTACAAATATGACCATACGCCGGACACCTGTTTGCTTCCATGGGGTGTGTACCCCATAGATAATTCGGGTCAGCCTTAATGGCCGGATTCATTATTCTGGTCATTCGATTGGGGAGCATCTTTCTTATCCTGCTTTTGTGGTTGGGCTTTTTGCTCGTCTTGTGGTTTGGGAGCTTCTTGCTTGTCTTGTTTTTGAGGTTGAGCTTTTTGCTGGGACTCTTGTTGAGGGGTCTCTTGCTTGGGTTGTTTTTGTTCTTGTTGCTGGTCGTGTTGCGGTTGACCGGTTTCCTGCTTGGGTTGGGCCTCTGGCTTGTTCACTGGTTTAGTAACTTCGCCGTTAGCCTGTGCCTGGGGATGAAAGGTTGGCGTCGGCTTGGGATTATCTCCATAAGGGGATGTCGTAGCGGCGGGCTTTGTTGGTTCATTCTTATTCACATGGGCAGGAGCATTCTCCTCTTTTTGCTGGTTAGGTTGAATGGCCTGTGGTGTGGCTGATGGTGCTTTCACCTCCGCCGTTACACCCAAGGGTTTTGCGGCTGAATCACCCCGATCGAATGTCGGGTGATTGATGGTTTGTCCCACTCGAGCAGGTTTGCCTTGATGCGCGGTAGTAGAATTTACCTGAGGCGCAAATACGGATAGGGAATTACCCTGTAAAGTGCTTCTTCCCGGTTGGCTGGCCTGGGTAAGTTGGACTGTTTGAACATGCTGTCTGGAATGAGCATTGATCTCGTTCAGCGGCGGCCCACCAGCGGAAACGCCATGGAAGTTGTCCGTTGCCCTTCCATTACTGTTGTTGATATTGGTGATATTTTTCGTGCCCCTGATAATGGTGAAATTATTGCCGCGATTGGCGTACCTTCCGCGGTAATTGGAGTTACCCATATCCTCGACGTGGACGAAGTTGTAGTAACCCGCTCCGATATGGAAACTGACGTCGACATCATCGCCAAAGTTGGACCCGTCAAGGGCCTCCGGAGGCAAGGGCGCCCAACCACAATAATCATCACCGTAGCGCCAGCTGACCCATGCCGGAGCCCAGCGATAACCGGGCACCCAGACCCATCCGGTACCATCGATATTAGCCCAGCGACCATAGTGGTAAGTGGCCCAGCCCCACGGTTCATCTGAAGCCCAAGCCCAGCCTTCATCCGTGCTGACCCAGTGACCATCGGTATAGGGAGCCCAGTTGGGATCAGTGACATTGGGCTGGAAAACGTAACCGTAGTCATCGGTCTGTATCCAGGTGCCCTGGTCGCCCAGTTGATCGTAAAAAACCTGGAACGAAACGCCCTGATCATCCTGCGCTCGAGCCGTTACGGGAGTGAAATAAAAAGCCAGTAAGACAAGGGAGGTAAAAAGTGCTTTCATAAAAGCGACCCTACGCCAGGAGCCTCTTCGTTCCTATGGGGTGTATGCCCCATAGATCTGGTCACATCAGATTTTGCTCACCAAACAGTCACGAAGTTTAATTCTCGATAAGTATATGGGGTGAACACCCCATACCGCCCGCAGAGCCTGCCTGCTTATGTTAGCATCTGTGAATTCCAAGGACTCAATCAAAAGCCTCAATAATCCATTAGCCAAGAATTCAGATCAATCCACCGTTCGTCATCAAGACAAGGTAAAGAAGGATCAAAACGCAGAGGAACTCGGTTACGACACAAAGATTGAACAGGCGGAGACTCGGACGGACCAAGCCAATACCCGGACGAAAGAAGCCGATGCGCGGACAGACCAAGCCAACACAAGGACAGACCAGGCCAATTTACGAACCGATCAAGCCAATACCCGGACAGACCAAGCCAATACGAGAACAGAGCAGGCCGAGGCGCGGAGCGTCGAGGCGCTAAAAGCCTCCGGCCTTCTTTACCGGAGGCTTTTTGAAACAGCGCAGGATGGCATCCTTATTCTCGACGCCGATACCGGGCAAGTGGTGGACGCCAACCCGTTCATGAAAGAGTTGCTCGGCTATTCGCAGGAAGAATTTTTGGGAAGGAAATTGTGGGAAATCGGGCCCTTTAAAGGTGAGGCTGCTTCAAAACTCGCTTTCGCCGAACTGCAACACACCGACCGGATTCGCTACGAAGGTCTTCCCCTGGAGACGAAGGAAGGGTTGCGCGTCGAGGTCGAGTTCATCAGCAACGCCTATCTCGTGGACAAGAAGCGGCTCATCCAATGCAATATCCGCAACATTACGGAGCGCAAACGGGCAGAAGCGGAAATCATACGTCTCAACGAAACCCTCGAACAAAGCGTGGCCATGCGCACGGCTCAACTGCAAGAGGCCAACAAGGAGTTGCAGGCGTTCAGTTATTCCGTCTCCCACGATTTGCGCGCACCGCTGCGCCACGTCCTGGGCTTTGTCGACCTGTTGAAAAAAGACGCCGGACCGTCGCTTTCTGCGGAAAATCTCATTCACCTGACGACGATTTCCCAAGCAGCGGCACGAATGGGAAATTTGATTGATGATCTCCTCGCCTTTTCACGGGTCGGACGTGCTGCCATGCAAAAAACAGACGTTGATCTCGACAAGTTGATCCAGGAAACCCTGAAAGATATCGAGGTGGACACCAAAACCCGAAACATCGTCTGGGAAATTCAGTCACTGCCCTCCGTGCGGGCCGACCGCTCCTTACTGCGCATGGTGCTGGTCAACCTGATTTCCAATGCGGTGAAATTCACCGGCTCTCGCGTCGAGGCCAAAATCGAAATCGGTTGCGCTCCAAACGAAGAGGGAGAGACCGTTATCTTCATCCGCGACAATGGTGCCGGTTTCAATCCGAAGTATACCAAGAAACTGTTCGGCGTCTTTCAACGTCTGCACAGCCACGACGAATTTGAGGGGACGGGCATCGGCCTGGCGAATGTCCAACGCATTATTAACCGTCACGGCGGCCGAGCATGGGCAGAGGGTGTAGTGGACAGTGGAGCAACCTTTTACTTTTCAATTCCCAAACAAACGGAGACATAAATGAACATCGGTATAAATGTAAACATAAGACATATCCTGCTGGCGGAAGACGATCCACGCGATGCAAAACTAACCTTGGCCGCGTTGGAGGAGTATAATCTAGCCAACAAGGTTTTTATCGTCCACGACGGTGAGGCGGTGCTCGATTATCTCTACTGCCAGGGAAAATTCAAAGGGCGTGAGGGCGGTAACCCTGTCGCGGTGCTGCTTGATCTCAAGATGCCGAAAGTCGATGGACTGGAAGTACTGAAGATCATCAAAACCGACGAACGTTTGAAGACTATACCCATCGTGGTGCTTTCCTCTTCACGCGAAACACCGGATGTCGTTGAATGTTATAAGTATGGCGTCAATGCCTACGTGGTGAAGCCCGTGGATTTCGGCGAATTCGCAAAAGCAGTCAAACAGCTGGGCATTTTCTGGGCGGCGGTCAACGAACCACCCCCACAGATAGGGATGGAGGAAACTTCGATGCAAAACGGTGAAGTCATTTCTCTCGACAAAAAAAAGGCCAAAAATGAAATCTCCGCTCCACATCCTGCACTTGGAGGATGATCTCAACGACGCCGCGCTCGTTCGATCCATCCTGAAAGCCGGGGGCATCGATTGTACGACCACTCTTGTGGAAACCCACGATGCCTTTGTGGTCGCGCTCGAACAGGGCGGCATTGACTTGATCCTTTCCGACTACTCGCTCCCCGCGTTTGATGGGTTGTCCGCACTGGAAATTGCACACGCACGCCAGCCTGATCTACCTCTCATCTTCGTGTCTGGGACGCTGGGTGAAGAACAGGCCATTGATTCGCTCAAGAACGGCGCGACCGATTATGTCCTCAAGGGACATCTCACCAGGCTTGCTCCGGCGGTACACCGCGCCATGCAGGAAGTCGAAGAACGGATTGAACGACGCCGACTGGAGGCGCAGTTTATCGAAGCACAAAAAATGGACGTGATCGGCCAACTCGCAGGCGGCGTCGCTCATGATTTTAATAATATCCTTGCCGTCATCATGGGTTACGGCGATCTGATCTCTTCCGACCTTGGCCCGGACAGTCCGCTGCGAAAATATACGGCGGAGATCCGGCTTGCCTCGGAGCGTGCCGCCGGGTTGACGAGGCAGTTGCTCGTTTTCAGTCGCAAACAAACGGTCCAATCCGTCGTGCTCAACCTTAATGATGTCATGATAGACACGGAACAAATGTTGCGGCGACTCATCGACGAGCACATCGAAATGACCGTTATTCCCGGAAAGCAAATTGGCTGCATCAAGGCCGATTCTGGCTATATCGGACAAGTGCTGATGAATCTGGTCGTCAACGCCCGCGATGCCATGCCTGGCGGTGGCAAGCTGACCATCGCAACAACCAATGTCGAACTCGATGAAAACTATGTGGGCGCGCGCACGGAAATAAGTCCCGGCAACTATGTGATGCTGAGCGTCAGTGACACGGGAATCGGTATGACCGAAGAGGTCCAAAAGCATTTATTTGAAGCGTTCTTCACGACAAAGTCATCAGGCAAGGGCACAGGTTTGGGCCTGACAACCTGTCAGACCATCGTCCAACAAACCGGCGGTCATATCGACGTTGACAGTGAAATTGGCAAAGGCACGACCTTCAACATTTACTTTCCGCGAGTCGAGCTGCCACTTCCTGCCGTGACAAAACGGGCCCAGACCGGACCATTGCCGCACGCCTGCGGATCGGAAACTTTGTTGATCGTGGAAGATGATCAAGCGGTAAGACATCTGGCTTGCGGCGTATTGGAAGCCCTGGGTTACGACGTGCTCTCGGCTTCAAACGGTCAGGATGCTTTATGCGTGGCGCAGGAGCATCAAGGATCACCGATTCAATTGGTGGTCACGGATGTCGTCATGCCTCTGATGGGCGGCAAAGAGATGGCAGCGGTGCTGAAAAGCGCGCACCCTGATCTTAAAATCCTCTTCATGTCAGGTTATACCGATGAATCCATCGCGCCCAACGGAGTGCTTGAGCTGGACATCGAGTTCCTGCCCAAACCCTATACGCCCGCCATGCTTGCCCGCAAAGTGCGCAAGATACTGGATACAACTCCAATCGAAGCTGATCGACCACAAGTAGTACATCGATAAGCACGGCAAAGACATGCCTGTTCAGAACAGCGGCCAGTAGAGTCGTAACTCTTACTGGAAATTTGCACGCCATGACTGGCATTTCTGGATCGGTTTTTTTTGATTTTTGCCGCCATATTTATTTGATGATCTACGGCTTGACCTGGCATTCTCACTCCATGGCTGTCCACCCATTTTGATCGGCAAGAAGATACGCTTCCAAGCTGAGGTCGGCGCTGCTGCCCGCGAAAGGTTGAGGGCGATGAGACCCGCACTTTTTGGCGACCATGAAATGGCGGCCAAAAGTGCTATCCTGTGTTGTGAGATGAGGCCACTGACCGGACTCCCTTTTTTGGGCCAGAGGGAGAGTTAGTGTCTGGGTAGTTATTTATGGTTTAGTTGATGTTCTCTGACTACTCAAGCCTGGACGCAGCGAGGCCAGCCGGCCGAGCGGAGTCCGGGCTTGAAGATTGTTGTTCGATCCACTGGTTGGGGCTCAAGTAACCGAGTTTGCTGTGGGGCCGGTTCTGGTTGTAATCGAGACGGAAATCTTCAATGACCACCCGTGCCTCGCGCAAATTGAGCAGGAGTTCCCGGTTGAGGCACTCGTCGCGCAGCCGGGCATGGAAGCTCTCGATCCAGCCGTTTTGCCACGGACTGGCCGGTTCGATATAGATGGTTTTAATAGGATGCTCCCGGAACCAGTCTTGCACCACATGGGCGATAAACTCGCTGCCGTTGTCGCTGCGCAAATAATCGGGGGCACCGTGTTCCCGCACCGCTTCCTTCACCACCTCCAGCACGTCCTCGCTTTTGAGCGTGCGGGCCGGGTGGATGGCCAGGCACTGGCGGCTGTACTCGTCAATCAAGGTCAACATCTTTAAGGTTCCTCCGTTGTCGGTGCGATCATGGATAAAGTCCCAACTCCAGACCTGGTGACGATGCGTCGCCCGTTCCAGCCAACCCGTAGAGGCACCTCGACGACGCACTCGCTTTTTCGGTGACTTCACCTTCAATCCCACCAGCCATCGCAGCCGCTGCACCTGCTTTTTGCTCACCGTCCAGCCCTCGCGGCGCAACAGCGCCACGATCCGTCTCTAGCCATACCTCGGATGCTTCCAGCTTAACGCCGTCAACCGCTCGATGAGCCGTGCGTGCTTCTCCTGCGGTCGCTGCAACCGGTACTGGAAAGTTGACCGATAGAGTTGAAAATACCGGCACGCCCGCCGCACCGGGTAGCCCTCCTCTTCCACCAGGAGGGCCACCGCTTTGCGCTTATGCGCCGGGCTTACCATTTTTTTGCGTTGACGATCTTTAAGGCTCGAACCTCCAGCAACGTCTCCGCCAGCATCTTTTTAAGCTCGGCGTTTTCCTTCTCCAGCCCTTTGAGCTTCTGGGCGTCGTCTAACTTTAAGCCACCGTATTTGCGCTTCCAACGGTGGAACGTGACTTCGTGGACGTTATGT
>Ga0206954_1111_pt1 | contig 21861 bp, 20 predicted proteins | sample Alteio_BWOrgHeat_37_FD_153250 | JGI IMG/M metagenome (GOLD analysis project Ga0206954, IMG submission 153250) | Enriched cells from forest soil in Barre Woods Harvard Forest LTER site, Petersham, Massachusetts, United States -... | ecosystem: Environmental > Terrestrial > Soil > Temperate forest >...
ATTGAGAAAGTAGATTACTATCATGGCATCGGCGTAAACATTTGCGAATTTCCCATCAATATGCCTACCGCCCTGCACGCTGCCAAACTGGGCATGCATGTGGTTGGCGGCGCTTCAAACCTCAGGTGTATTTTATTATTGATCAGTGTGTCTCCCCGAGAGGCCTTGTAAACCGTCTCGAATATCTCGTTCCGGCTGTATTTACTGCGGGAATGTATCTCGGCGCTGCTATAACCAATGTGCATGGAATGAAACACGGTGGTGAACCCGCAGCCGCTCATCTTTCGTTCCAGTTCCCGGAAAGCAATTTCAATTGGGATATCCGCACCTGACCGGGGAACGATCTCGGCATCCATCGCGTCCGTATGTATATCAATGATCCCCGGCATCAGTATAGCGCCGTCACCATCAATTATTGTTGCTGCTGCTTTTTCATCTATTTGCGGCGCAATGTGGGTAATGATGCCATGTTCAACCAAAACCGATGCATTATTCAGCACTCCTCCGGGTGTCACAACTGTTGTATTATTTATCAGTAATGAGGCCATTTATATATATATTTTGTAGAGACGCGATACTTCGCGTCTCTTTATTTCATATCGCCTGACTTTCGGTTACTTGTCAGCGGGAGACGCGATGTATCGCGTCTCTACATTTTTTCTTTAATTCGATTCTACTGCTATCGCATTGATCTCACCCATCTGCAGGTGCAGCCGCCTATCCACCAAACGGTCTAACGTGTATTCGTCATGCGAGATGCAAAGCACCGATGTACCATTCTTTTTCAATTCCAGTATCAGGTCGATCACCACATCTTTTGTTTTTACATCCAGCGAAGCTGTCGGCTCATCGATCAGCAAAAACCTTGGTTTGGCAATGATGGCCCTGGCAACATTAATGCGCTGCTGTTCGCCGCCGCTAAAGGTTACCGGGAAAGCGTCCCAAAGTTCGACGGGCAGCCCGAGCATTTCCAGCATGGTCCTGGCCTTTTCGCGGGCTTTATTCTTATCTTTTTCTATCCTGAACAAATTTTCGCAAACCACGTCTACCGCCGATACGCGAGGGATAACGCTTAAAAACTGCGAGCAGTAGGTGATCTCCGACTTTCTCAGGTCGATTACCTGGTGGTCATCGGCCTGCACCATATCAACCGGGCCTGAGCGCGATAAATAGATGATCTCACCCGACGTAGCCAGGTAGGTGCGATAAATACACTTCATCAGGCTGGATTTACCCGAACCGGATTTACCTGTAAGGCCTATGATCTCGCCTTCCTTCATCGTAAAATTGATCTGCTTCAGCGCCTCTATCCTTTTTTCGTTCAGGATGTGCAGGTTAAATAGCTTACTCAGATCATTTACTTCTAATATGTTCATAGGTCTTTTTATAATAGTGAGCTGACTAATAATTGAGAGTATTCATGCTGCGGGTCCTGCAGTATCTGGTCGGTAAGGCCGTTTTCTACAATGCGGCCATTTTTCATCACGATGGTCCTGTCCGTAAGCATCCGTATGACCGAGAGGTCGTGCGATACGACGATCATTGCGATGCCTAAAATATTCTGCAGTTCGCGAATCAGGTCGAGTACCTTTGCCTGCACAGACACATCAAGGCCGGTAGTTACTTCGTCCAAAAACAACAGCGGCGGATTGTTGGCTATCGCTTTTGATATCTGCACCCTTTGCTGCATACCGCCGCTAAAGGTGCTTGGGCGGTCGTCCATACGCTGAACGGGCACTTCGGTTTTTTCCAGCAGTTCATAAGCCCTGCCGCGAATATTACCGACATGCATATTGCCCGCCATGATTAGCTTTTCAGCAATATTACCGCCAGAGGAGAAGCCAAAATTTAAACCATCGCGGGGGTTTTGGTACACCATGCCCATCAGGTTATTGCGGATATAGCGCTTCCTTTGGTTCGATTCGTTTAAAATATTGATGCTGCCATCGTGATAAGGTTTAAGCCAGGCAGCGCCGCCCGTTTTTTCAAGGTCGAAATAAAGCATTTTTACCACGGTGCTTTTGCCGGAGCCGCTCTCCCCCACAATACCCAGCACTTCGCCGGGATACAGGTCGAAATTGATGTCGGCGCAGGCCACAATGCTGTCGGTTTCCGGGCATTGATTGCTGTTAAAAGCCGGGCCGGTTAATGCCAGCGTATTTTCACCCGGATCGCCGTATATTTTTGTCAGGTTGCGCACGCGCAGCAGCCAGTTATCCTCTCTCCAGGTCATATTCTTCCAGTTGATCGATGTATTTATTGGTGTATTGGTGGGTTTCCTGTTTCTCGGCTACTTTATCCAGGAAATTGCTGTCGCTGATGACGTACTTACGTGAGGCGTCGTCGGCATACAGTTCGTCCAGGAACGCTTTTTTAAAGCCGGTCTTGTAGCAGGCGGAATCGGCAAAGTCCTCTATCTCAAAATTGACGTCTTCAAATTCAAGCGGTTCCACGTCGGTATAGGGCGGTACGGCATATAACCGCTTTTCGCGGCCTGCGCCAAACAAATACAGCGTTTTTGCCTGGTGAAGATTTGGCGTGTCCCATCTTGGGATCGGTGAGGGCGACATGATGTACCGGCCATTTACCATCACCGGGTAACCTGCACCTTGCATGATGGCCCCATAGCGTACATACGATTCGTATAGCGACACCCACATTTTGGAGTAATCCGCCTCGGCGTGCATCTGCAGGGTTTTATATTCGTAACGTTCCACCATCCGCAGCGGCTCGGGCAATGGTACCTGGAAAACGATGATCTGTTTTTCGTTCAACTCTTCTTCGGTGATGCGGTGACGGGTTTGTACTAAAGTAGCTTGTGCGGTATCGAAAGTGGTTTCACAGCCGGTCATCGCATTTACAAACTCGCGCAGGTTGCAGGCATTCACGCTGGCATCGCTGCCCTGGTCGATGATCTTAAAAATATCAGCTTTACCAATTATCGACAGTGTAATATGTAGTCCCCCGGTGCCCCAGCCACGGGAAATGGGCATTTCAGGTGATGAATAAGGCACCTGGTGACCGGGTATGGCCACGGCCTTAAGCAATTTCCGGCGGATTTCCTTTTTGGTAGATTCGTCGATAAAGGCAAAATTGTACTTGTTGGAATATTTTTTATTTTCGACCATAGTAATTTTCTTTTTATACAGATTGTATCTGTCTGTAGGCTTCTGCCTCCAGGTTCGCCTGTTTGTTGCGCAGGATGGAAGCGCGCGTATTGCTTAATGCCGACTGGAAGGTGACATAGTGCGGCAGTTTAAGGTGATTGGTAAAGCCCATGGCCTCCACCCCTTCGGTATGATATAATACAAACTCCTGGTCGTTTGCCGGCGCACCCAATTCGGGGCGGCGCATGGCGCTGTCCAATGTGCTCATACAAATAACCTTTGTTTCGTTATGGCCAAAGCACAGGCCGTAGCCAATAGTAAAATATGGCGGCGTATTTTTTTTGCCGGGCCTGCTGCCGGTGATCATCTCGCACTCGGTAACTTCAATTTTGCCGATGTATCTTTTCTTGCCGTTGGGGTCTTTTACATTTACAGGGATTGTTCCATATCTCAACTCGCCTACTGTGGGGTGCACACTGCCAAATCCGCGCTGGCTGCTATAGCCTAATGCCATCAGGCCGCCGGTTTCAGCACGTGCCATCATTTGCAACCTGGCCGAACGGGGTGCAGGGAATTTTACCGCCTCGCGGGTAATATCCGTAAGGGTACGGTCTTCATTGGGGTCTGCCGGTTTTAGTAAACCTCCTGCTTTTAGCAGGTCGATCACTTTGCCAAAGGTGTTAACTCCCTGTAGTTTCTCGGGGTTGATCTTAGCGTCAAACTCATCAAGGAACGCATTAACATCTGCTGTTTGCTCGGTTGCTTTAGCCGTATCGAGCGTGCGTTGGGTATAATCCCTCGTCGGGCCCAAAATCTGCCCGCCGGGTATCTCCCGGAATGACGAGGATATCTTGCGGCGCACAAACATTTCTCGGGTATTGATGATGTCCGAGTAATAGTTGCGCTGCAACGTGGTGCGGAATGCCCTGAGGATAAATGCGGCTTCAAACACATCGCCTTCCGCTTGCTTTAACGCGATGGCCGCATATTCAGGGGCATAAATGCCGCCTTCGCCCATTACCTTGTCAATGGCCAGCCGCATTTGGCTACGCACCTGTTTAATGTCGATCGGCGTGGTATTGCCCTTCACCCGGTAAAACTCAGCCAGTTCGCTGGCGTTGTGTATGGCTTCGGTGCCGCCTTTTACTGCTACATATCCCATGGTTAAATATTTTAAAGGTTAATATGTTCAGGTTGAGAAAAACTGAATTTGTTGCTGCGCGGTATGCCCATCACATTGTTATACCTGTCGGTAATAATAAGGTCCAACCCCAGCGGGTATTCCACATTCTGCTCTTTCACAAATTCCAGCAGATCGGCGCTCAGGCCGCTTATAAAAACCTCCGCTTCACCATTTACACCGGGGCCGCGCAAGGTAATTTTAAGCGACTGCCCATGCGGCTGGTCGCTGATCAGCTCACTGTCAATAATAAAAGTCGCGCTGTCTTCGGGATAGGTTGGTGTACCGGTGCGTGCCTCGTACAGATCGTCGCCAAAATATGCTTCGGGAATGAAGACATAGTCTGCAACCGCAATTTCAGCCCTTTGCGAGGCTGTATTGATCAGCAGGTATTCCCAAATAGCATCCTGGTTTTCGCCGGCAATAAAATAAGTTGCATCCGGGTTAAGCAAAGCAAAACCGGTAAGCGCAGCTGCATGGCTTAGCCCTTCCGGCGGCAGTATGTCAACCGGGGGGAAAGTGTTTATCTTACCCGGCCGCGACATGCTGTCGAGCAATAAGCGAAAATGCTCCTGGGCGTCAAAAACGATATCGTAATTCAGTTCGGTTTGCATATTATTCCTGCTCCATCAGTTTAAAGTCCACCTTTGTGCGTAAAACCTGGTTATATTCCAGTTGCAGGGCTTTGCTGATCAATTCTCCCTGCTCACTTAAAAAAGCTTCCACGCTTGAAAGATTAGCCCCTGGCAACTGGGTTAATGCATCAATAAAAGCGATGCAGTAGCTGCGCACCGGTTCGTCGCCCAGGCAAATGCCATAGCCGCGCTGTCCTTCAACCAATACTTCGCATTCAGTGGTTAGCGCTTCGCCCAAATAAAATTCCTGGTACTCTACCGAGTCTTCAGCCTGTATCATTGTCATGCAAACCGATGGGCTTTTAACGAGTTTTACTTCAAACTTTTCTTCCAGCAAGGCCACAAAATTCTCCAGCGGCTCCAACTCACACTCGCATAATATATAGTCCTGATTTTCCATGTATCCGTATTGGTTTGTCCAAAAGTAGGCCGCAATTATTTGCGAATAATTAGTGAAAAAATATGTTTTTGTTAGGGTATGGTTAGTGGAGGAAGTCCGAAAGTCGGTAAAGTCCGGAAGTCCGAAAGAAGCTGCGATTCCTGGCTGTAGAGACGCAATATTTTGCGTCTCGGAGAAAAATATTCAGAATATTCCCAACAAGCCGTGTGCGTAAAATCCCGTTTAAGGGCGTACGCAAAATCCTGTCTAAGGCATCATCCTAAATTTCTAAATTGGGTTCGAGACGCAAAATATTGCGTCTCTACGGCTGTTTTGTTTTTTTAACGGCCCTTACCCTACGTGCTGACCTATCATTTCAGCTTCGCTAAACCTATACCCGACCGATCTAACCGTCTCCACCGCATCCTTATAATCACCCAATTTTTTACGCAGACCGGCCACCTGCACGTCGATGGAGCGCTCAGTGGCGAAATATTGCGCGCCGTTAATTTTTTCGATGATCTGGTTGCGCGAAAACACTTTGCCGGGCTGGTTGGCCAAAAGCTCCAGCAGCTTGAATTCGCCTATGGTGAGCTCAAGCAATTCGTCATTTAAAAATACCTTGTAGCTCACCCGGTTCATTTTTAAGGGGCCACATTCAATTATTTCACGCATTTCCTTTTTGGGCCGGCCCGCTTCCTCGCCCGACCGCCTTTTTAATATCTTTTTTACCCGGCTCAATAGTTCCCGTATCCGGATGGGTTTGGATAAATAATCCTCTGCCCCAACTTCCAACGCAGTCACCGCATCTATCTCCTCGTTTTTACCGGTGAGCATGATCAGGGGAATGTCCTGGGTCGACTGGCTCATCTTTAAATTTTTGCAAAGCTCCAGGCCGTCCATTTCAGGCAGCATCCAATCGGTTATCACCAAATCGGTATTATCGCCATTGATGTATTTGAGCGCATCAACCGCGTTAAAGAAAATCTTTACCTCATACCCGTCATTTACCAGGTGATGTTTTAGTATCTCTAGTACATCATAGTGGTCGTCGATAACAACCAGGCGATTTTTTTTCATAAACCCGCAGATTTTGTACCACGATATTAGCAAACACATTTGAAGTGAATTTTAGCCAAATGTTAATTGCTAATCATATAATGGCGATTCCAGGTTAAATTAAGTTTAAATTAACCTATAACTCATCAATCGCTAATATTTCACTAATAATTGCCCACCCGACTGTTTAGTATTTATAAACATTTGACGATTGTCAGCTGCCTTTATAGTTAATGAAAATCTAATCCGCTGCTAACGATAACTGAATGATGAATCAGCAATTTCGGGCGAGGCAAATCAATGGGACAGATACGGATCATCACCATAAATACATGGAAATGCGACGGCAATTATGATAAGCGGTTAGTGCTGCTGGCTGAACAATTGAAGGCACTCTCGCCCGGCATTATTGCCTGCCAGGAATGCTTTTCAAGTGATGAAGCCAATGCTGATACGCTGAAATTTTTATCGGAAAAATTGAATATGCAATTCGGTTTTTTGCCCGCGCGATTCCGGAAACGGTTATTTAAAGGAAACTGGGTGAACAGCTTCTCGGGGTTGGGTATATTATCCTCTTTTCCTATTCGGGAACTCGAAAGTTATATCCTGCCCGAGGTGCCCGGCGACGAACCACGCAAGCTGCAGCTGGCTGAAATCGAGCTGCCCGGCAATAATAAAATGATTATTGCAAACACGCATCTTACGCATTTAAGAAATGTTGAGTTGAGAAAAGAGCAGGCAGGATTTGTGGCCGATAAGGTTGCTGCCTTCGAAGAATATAAATACAGGCTCATTTGCGGCGATTTAAACGCCATGCCTGGTTCAACCGAGATCAATGCACTGACCTCAAGAGCTAAAGCCATCGATTGTTATGCGGCGGGCGGCGGCGCCGAGCCGCGCTATAGCCTGGCCGAAGCTTACAACCGGGGAATAATGATCTGTGTGGACCACATTTTCGCCCTACCCTATCCTTCAACAAATACTTACCCGGATTTTGTAAATTCAGCCATTGTTTTGAATGCGAAGGATCATGAAAAGGGTATATATCCGAGCGATCACTTCGGTATTTGCACAACGTTAGTGATTGATTAGTCCGAAAAAAGCTAAAAAGAAGTTTAGTCAGAAATAACCGTTAAAAAATAACCACAAAGGGCACAAAGAACACAAAGAAAAAATATAAACTATTAAGGCTTTGTGATCTTTGCGTTTTTCCCTTTGTGCGCTTTGTGGTAAAATTCTTAATAGTTTAGTTAGATAATATGCACAGAAAGTCGCCACATGTTTTAGCTATCGGGAGTTTTGCGGTACATGGTACGGCCAGTTTAAAAACTTTTATCTCCGTACTTGGCGAAAAAGTTTTACCTGTGCCCAGCCTGCTACTGAACGGCCTGACTAACATGTCGCTGGTTAAGAAATTTGATCCGCCGTTCGATGAGCTGCTGCATGCCACATTTGAATTGGCCGCCAGCCGTGGCCTTGAACTTATTTTATATATCGGTTATTTGGGTAAAGCGGAGCAGGCGGATATTATTCTGGAGATGATCAACACTCATCGCGCCAGCATTAAAACCATTATCACCGACCCCGTCTGCGGCGACCATGGCCGGATTTATGTACCGCAGGAAGTTATTGATCGCTGGCCGGAAATCATCAGGCTTTCAGACATGGTTTTCCCTAATGTTACGGAGCTCAAATTACTTACCGGTCAGCCCTTAAATTCAGCCGACCTGGTTTCCGTTTATGCGGCGCAATTCCAATCGCTTTACCCGTCTGCCGGGTTGGTGGTAACAAGCATCCGCGAGCAGGAAAACATCGGCTATACCGCTTTTGCCGGCGAACCCATGACCTACCTGCATGAAATGCTGCCTAAAAACTACGGCGGTTCAGGCGACGCATTCCTGGCCTTATTTATTTTAAATCATTTTTATAAACGGCTGCCCTTTAACGAGGCGTTGAAACTGGCAGCTGATCAAACCTATAACATCATCAAAAACTCTATTGAAAAGGGTTCGGATGACCTGGTACTTGAAATAATAACATAACCTTATGAGCAAACTATTTTATGTCATAGGCCCCTCGGGGGCGGGAAAAGACACCCTGATGAATTATGCCCGTGTAAACATTAACGGCCGCAAGCCGGTGATCTTTGCGCACCGGTATATTACCCGTGAGCCAGGTAACAGCAATGAAAACCACGTATATTTGAGTCCCGAGGAATTTAAGTTAAGGGTTGAATCCCGCTGCTTTGCCTTGCACTGGGAAAGTCACGACAAACACTACGGCATCGGCACCGAAATAAACGAATGGCTGGACAAGGGGTTCAACGTAGTGGTGAACGGCTCGCGGCAATACCTTCCGGTGGCGCAGCAGCTGTACCCGGAAATGATCGTAGTGCTTATCGGGGCCAGTCCGGAGGTGATCGGCAGGCGCCTGGCGGGCCGCGGCCGTGAAAGCGCCGCAGAAATAGAGAAAAGAATAAAACGCAGCGATGAAATAAATTGCGATCTAACCAATTGCATAAAAATTCAAAACGACGGCAGCATCGAAATCGCCGGAAATGAACTGGTAAACATTGTTACGCTTAGTACCTTAGAAAGTATCCTATCAAAATGAGAGCAAAAACCACATCCTGGGGGATAATACTCGCACTGGCAAGCCTAACCGCCTGCCATGGCCCAATAGGGCAAAACGCCAATAACAGCGCGGCTTTAAATATGCACAGCGCCTATGACGACAGCACCCTGACCAACAAACAACTCCCCGTGATGATGCCTTATAACCGGCTGATCGACCCGGCGGGGAAAGTGGTCCGGTTTGGCGACCCGCGTTTGGAAAACCACAGCCTGGATGCAAAGCTGATCCCGCAATCGCCATTGGTGGTTGTTGAAGATCGTTATGGCATCACGCTTATAGATACTACAGAAAACAAGGTGATCACCCAATGGAGTTACAATGCCGACCAGCGCTACGCCGGCCTCACGAGTACCTACTCGGGCATAAAAGTTTGGCGAATAGATAATGAAACCAATATCTTCTGGAGCGCCGCTGACGGCGGCCATCGCTCCTATGTGATGCAGGCCGTTTGGGACGGGAAAAAGATCAGCATAAAAAACGGTTTTAGCTTTAAGCCCGAAGCGCCATCGCCCTTGGCCCTGCCGAATGAATTGCTTATCCGCACCGAGAATTATAAAAACTACCTGTACGTGGTTTTAAACGGGAATAACCAGTTGGTAAAGATCGACCTGGCAACACAACAAACCGTTTGGACAAAATCAACCGGTGTAGCGCCCTACGGCATTGCCCAGGCAGGCAATCAGCTATTTGTAACCAACTGGGGCGGCCCGGCGCCGGGTGCAGATACCACCAGCAGAGAAACCGCCGGAGTTCCCTATGGAAAAACTTATATCGACCCAAAAACCGGGGCAACGTCCATCGGAACTGTACAGGTATTTGACCCGAATACGGGTGATATGGTGAAAGAAATCCCTGTTGGCCTGCATCCCAACGTGATCATTAATAGTAAAGATGAGCAGTTTTTGTATATCGCCAATGCCAACAGCGATAACGTTTCGGTGATCAACACTTCAACTTTGCAAGTCGTTGAAAATATACCCGTACAGCTGATGCAGGACAAAAAGGGCTATATCGGTGATTCCCCTAACGCACTGGCTATTGACGATGCGGGAACGACTTTGTATGTCGCTGATGGCCTGGATAATGCCGTTGCGGTAGTGAATTTGGGATTCGCTTCCGCCACAAATGGAAAAGGGAAGACAGCCGTTGCGGGCTTTATCCCTACCGGGGCCTATCCAGGCGGACTGCTTTTAGATGGCAAAACACTATTTGTGACCAACCTTGAAGGAGAAGGCTCGCGCATAGGAAGCGACGAGTTTAAAACGTCGGAGGTGCCTCCAGGGGTAACTGCCTATAACACACACCACGAGAAGGCAACACTATCGATCATCCCTGTCCCCGATAAACAACTCCTAAAGCAGTATACCGAAAAGGTAAAGGACCTCAATCTTACCTTCCGCGAGGAAATAGCGCAGGCCCTGCCGCGCAAAAACATTGCCCCCAAACCAGTGCCGGAGCGTATTGGCGAACCGTCGGTATTTCAGCATGTGCTGTACATCATCAAGGAAAACCGTACCTACGACCAGGTTTTAGGCGATATGCCGCAAGGCAAAGGGGCACCTTCATTATGCATTTATGGAGACAGCATTACGCCTAACCAGCACCAGCTGGCAAAGGATTTTTTGCTGCTGGATAACTACTATGCCTCGGGCAAATGCTCAGCCGAGGGCCATCAATGGACGGACGCCGCTATGGTGACCGATTATGTTGAGAAAAATGTGCGCTCATGGTTCCGCAGCTACCCGCATGTGCAGGAAGATGCACTGGTTTACGATGCCAACGGATTTATATGGAACAATGCCGCCGATCATGGCAAAACCGTTCGCATTTATGGCGAGGCGTGTGCACCGCATTACGACACTAAACTGGACTGGGCAACCATTTATAACAACTATAACGCCGGCAAACCCTTTACGTTTTACAATACCAGCACCATTTCGAGAGTGCGGCCGATGCTTTGCCCCACCTATCCCGGTTCGGATGAATTGAAGATAACCGACCAGATCAGGGCAGCCGCGTTTATAAAGGAATTGAAGGATTATGAAAGCAAACCCGGCGATGCATTGCCCAACCTGATGGTAATGGCACTCTCCGACGACCACACCGAAGGCACCCGCTATGGCATGCCAAAACCCGAAGCCATGGTAGCCGATAATGACCTGGCCCTGGGCCGCATCATCGAAGCGTTGAGCAAAAGCCGCTTCTGGAAAAATACGGTAGTTTTTGTTACCGAGGATGACTCGCAAGCCGGCTGGGACCATATCTCCGCGTACCGCACCACCGGCTTTGTGGTTAGCCCCTACTCACGCCTGCAGAAAACGGTATCGACCAATTACAATCAAACCTGTATCGTGCGTACCATTGAGCAGATATTAGGCATACCGCCGATGAACATTATCGATGCTACCGCCCTGCCCATGTTCAATTGTTTTAGCGATAAGCCATCTGATCTCACCTACCAGGCAGTCCCCAATCGCATCAAAATCAACCAGATCAACCCTAAACTCGCTACCTTAAAGGGGCAGGCGCTTTACTATGCCAAAGCCTCATCGTTACCCGTTTTCGACCATGTTGACGGCGGCCGCGACGACCTGATGAACCATATTTTATGGTTTGCCGCCAAAGGGGCCGAGGTTTACCCGCAGAAACTGGCAGGTAAGGATGATGATTGAGTTTCCGGCTGTAGAGACGCAATATTTTGCGTCTCCTCCCCAGGTTTGGCGAAAGATTGTTTTAATTCGATCATTTCGTTTCGAGACGCAAAATATTGCGTCTCTACGGCCGTTACGCCTGCGCATTCCGCATTCTGATAATCGAAAAATTAAGCGTCGATTTGCTTACATCATCTGCAATTTTAATAAGCAAGGGGGTAAACCTCAATTCAACATTGCGGCTTAGCAATTCAGCCATAGTATCTGTTATTGTCCGAATCTTTACAGGGCTTATTGTTTGATAAGATATATGGTAGCCCGCACATTCATCAAGCAGGGCAAAACTATCGCCGGGCAGTTCGTAGCAATATAAAGTGGTTTCTTTTATCCGCTGATACCAACCGGATTCCACGATGATCACGAAATCAGCTTTGCTCTCACCAAAAAATTTCTCTTTATCATATCGGGTCGTTTTGTTGCTTCGATAATAAGTAACCCGTGGGCAATCCCGTGGCAGCAGGTAGTTATGCAGCAACCGGTCCTCAATCGCAAACACCACGTCGCCGGTTATTTCGGCAAAAAATGAGGGCGAGGGCCGCGGCTCAAATAGTTCAATACCGGGTTCATCGCTTACATGAAAAAGCTTTTTAGAGTTTCTTGACGAATCCGGATGATTTGATGGCATAACCCATTTTTTGATAAAACACATGCGCGGTGTCCCTTTCGGCCCGGTTGCCGCTGCTGATCACTACCGTATGCAACCCCTGTTCCCTGGCCCATCTTTCCGACGCTTCGATTAATATTTTGCCTATCCCAAGTTTCCTGGCACTTCGCTTTACCACAAAGGCCAGGATACGCATATAGTTACCATTCATTTCATAAAATATATTTTTTGAAAGCCCGGCCATTCCAACCATTTCCCCGTTTGCAATAGCCACGATGGTGCGGTAATCCGGGTGGGCCGAAATATTTTCAAACCTCACTTTAAACTCTTCCAGCGTGGTTGGGTAACCCAAATCGGTCATTAACGAAGTTAGTTCTTCAACATCTTCCGGCTGTGCGTCTCTTATGATCACCTGTTCAGCTATCATTTTTGCAGGGAAATAAATAAATAATCGCCGGTGTCATTGTCGTACCCGGCTTTGATGGCTTCAAACCTGTTAAGTTCAATATCGCGTTGCAGTTGCTCAAGCCCGGTCGCCACCTCTGCTGCGTTCGACAAGGCCGAAAACGACGATATACCCGCCCTTACCCTTTCGTCAAAATACAATTCCGGCCTGTTTTTACCAACATATAAAAAATGATCCTGCAGATCATTTGATATAAAATATTTTTCGGTATCGCTTATCAAAAAACCCGCTGCCATAGCTGCTGTCTCAATTCGTTCAAATGACGGCATTTGATCGATCGAGTCCGAGAGCATGTTTGGAAAATAATGGTTCAGCCAGTAGCCATGCATCTGTTCGGGAGTTGCTGTAAAAATAACCAGTGGTGCATCCTGCTTCAATACCCGGTATATTTCGGTAAAGGCTGCCCACAGATCAGTCCAGTGGTGGATCGTCAGCGTGGCTATGCCTCCATCGAAAGTGTTATCATCCGCCGGGATATTTTCCGCAGTGCCGTTCAGCCATTTTATTTCGCTGTTATGTAGTCTTGCTATGCCGAGCATATTTTCAGATGGTTCAACTCCGCAAAACTTTAGTCCTTTTTCAGCCAGGACGACGGTATAATTGCCGGTCCCGCAGCCAATATCGAGGTACAAACCGTTGACTTCGGGTGCCAACAAGTGATAAAGGCGTTCCGTTAAGTACTGGTCAGCCCGCCGGGTGGAATTATACCTGGCCCCAATGATGTCATATAGTTTACTATCGCTCATTAAAATTAGACGACCGTTTTCTGAAGGTATTTTATTCGGTTTACGAACAGGAAAGTATGAACTATTTCCTCATTTTCAAAATAGGGCGCCAATTCTCCCGAAAGCCATTGGTCTGTTTCTTCATAGGTGTATCGCTTATTTTCAATAGCTGCGATAATATTGCTTTGGCTTGTAAAATAGCTGATCGATTGCCGTTTATTAAAACAGGCACCGTTTTCAAATTCGTCCTGGATAGCTATTGAAAAGCCTTTAAACTTTATAGTCTCCGCCGACCAGTCATAATTTTTGTTCCGGGGCGGTGACGGAAAATTTCCCAGGTACACCTCATCTACCCATTTTTTAAAATAATCGTTCCCTTCCATTTTACCGGTAAAATTATTTTCGTATATCACCAGCCACCCGTTTGCCTTCAGGATGCGCCTGGCTTCGTCCAAAAACGCACCAATATCAAACCAGTGGATGGCCGAGCTCACGGTGATCAAATCAAATTCTTCGTCCTCAAAAGGCTGGCTCCCGGCAGCAGCAACCAAATACCGTATCTTATCTTTTTCGGCGGCAAGGTCAAGCATTTCGTGCGAAGCATCTGTCCCATAAACTTCATCCGCCAGGGCCAAAAGCGCTTTGGTTGAAAGGCCGGTGCCGCAGGCTACATCCAACGCCATTGGTAATTTTTGGTTGATGCCCAAAAACGCTTTTACGTGCCCGATGGTGTTGGCATGAAAATCAGGCCTCCCGGCAGCATATCGTTCAGCGGCTGTTTTTGATCCGAAAAAATTCATTATATGGTGAAAAAAAATTAAATATAAAAGAGGTTGTCTCAAAAGTGTCGGTCTGAAAACAAATACAAAATAATATTTGAATAAGTTCTCTCATTAACATCTTTGTGTTCTACGTGCACTTGGTGGTTAAATTTTTTACCACTAAGTACACAAAGATTTTCACGAAGTTGCACTAAGACCTATCCCACCAAAATATAATTTTGTGTTAATCACTTAAAAAACACTTTTGATACGCCCTGCGAGGTTAGGAAAAATATGACTATTCCAAAAACTTCTTCTTCAGCGCAGCGATCTTCGCATCATCCAGGCCGATCTGCGTTCTCAAATAAATATCGACCGAGCCATACCGTTTGTTTATCGCATTAAAAGTAGCATCCAGGTCTTCCTTTCTCACACCCATCATCCCTTTGGCTACCTCGGGGTCGATATGCATGGCGGCCATTTGGCCGGTCATTTTACTGTTTACATCCTTGCGGTAATAGTTGGATGCCAGGTAATCGTTCATAATAGTTTGGTAAGGTACGCCCAGCGCATATAATAGCAGCGCAGCCCCAATACCGGTACGATCTTTCCCGGCCGAACAATGAAAAACGAGGGCATTACCAGCGGGCAGGCCGAGCAGCTTATCAAAAAATGGTTTGTAACGTAAAGCCAGCGAATCGGTATTGCTGTAATAAGCAATCATCAAGGAGTCTCCGCCATGCCCCTTTAAGTGCGATATCGTTTTCATCCAATTCATGCCGTCGCTGCCGGCGGGCAGTAATATGTAATCCATGCCGGGGTTTAAGCGGTCGGGCGCCTGGGCCGCTTCCTGGTGGCCACGCAGATCAACGTCATAATCAATGTTCCGGCTTTTTAATACCGCGAGATCCGAATCGGTCAGTTTACTGATATCCGCACTGCGGTATATCTCGCCCCATTTTACATGGTGCCCGTCTTTTGTTTCATAGCCGCCAAGGTCGCGAAAGTTTGCTGCGCCCTTTAAAACCACGTGCCGCTGGGCACTATCGGCAACTTGTGCCATTGCGCCGGATACCAACAGTACCGATGCAAAAAGTAATGTTATTTTTTTCATCTGCTTAAATCAAAAAAGCAGGGGGCCTGGCTAAAGTACCCCCTGCTAGTGTTGAAAATTTATGTAACCCTATTTTGTAAGCCAGGTATCTTTGGTCGGGTCATCCGAACCCCCAAACTGGGATTGCAGCGCTGCATTATAATTTGCTGTGTTATAAGTCGCTTCGTTTGCAGGATATACCCATCTGCGGGGAATAAGGCTATTTGGCGTACCAATACCAGCGCCACCCTGATCCCATGCCGGGATACCATTAGGGTTAGCTGAGCTAACTGATCTTCTCCACTCATAAAAAGGCTCCCAACCCGAGTTGGCAAACATAGCCACATAGCGCTGCATAAATATCTGCGCCAGGCCGTTAGCGTTGTCGCCTGCATAAGCCACGTTAGTCATAAATTGCGGCAGGTTAACCGTGGCCGTACCCCAGGTACCTCCCTGTGGGATCAGGCCTGGGTTAATGGCAGTATTGGTGGTCGATACCGGGTAGCCGATCGTCACTGTTTCACCATTTGTTATGCCATAAATAGCTAAGGAAGCGTTGATACCATTAGTGTACCATGTTGATGAGCTTCCGCTTGCCCAGCCCCTGTTGATACCTTCGGCAATATTGAAGCACATTTCAGCATAACCCACAAAGGTAAATGGTTCGGCTAAGGAACCGGAAGTGCTGGTATAATAACGGTTGTAGCTGGTGTATGAATACTGACCGTTATTGGAGTTGTTCAGCAAAGTAGGCAATGTTAAGTTGTCGTTTGAACCCACATAGGCCGTAAAATCGCTTACACTTTTGCCACCGGCAACCAGCAGCGGAGCTGGTGTGGCAACAACGTATACGCGCGGATCCTCGTTAGCAGCGGTTGCGTTGATATAAGCCTCGCCCATATTTGCGAAGTTATTATAAGGCTGGTCGCCCTGCTGATAAATAGGATATTCGTTGAAAGCAGCACTGTACGCGTAAATAACATTATCGGAATTGCCTGTCATGATCGGGTAAGTGCTGGGGTTATTAACGATGTTGGCAAATTTTGCAGGGATCGACAGGTCTGCATTATCACTTGCCCGTTTACTTAAACTGATCAGAACACGCAGGGTATAGGTGTTGATCAATTTTTGCCATTGCAGGTAACTTAAACCAAATATGTCACCGGCATCCAATTTAGCATTGCCATTGGCGGCTGCTAAGGGCGCCAAAATAGCATTTGCGTTATCAAGCAAAGCTAAACAGGCTTTATAAACGTCGTGCTGGGTATCGTATTTTGGTGTTGTAATGGCGGGGTTTCCTGCTTGTGAAAAAGGAATGTCTCCCACACGCTGGGTTAACCAAATACCTGCATAAGCTTTAAAAAACTGGCCTAAAGCGTAGTACTTATTGGTTTGATTACCTTGTTGCGCGGTAGATTGTGTTTCCAGGGCAATAGCATATTTCAATATGTCGTACGAATCTTCTGTAGCGCCATAGTTGTAATTGTTATTACCACGGTAATACTGATAGTTCGACAGCACATACTGGCCGGCAGTGGTTGAAACGAAGAAAGGCTGCTCATCAGATCTGATCAGCTTTGCGGTCAGGTGGTTAACCAGCAGCGATGCCGGGACCGTACCGGTTGACGCCGCCACGTTTGGATTGTCGATCAGGTCACCCTTTTGACATCCGGTAATCGATACCATTCCTATCGCTAACAATAGGGTTAATGGAATGAATGATTTTATTTTCATAATTTCTTTTTTATCAATTAAACAATTAGAATGTTAGGTGAATATTGATACCGTAGCGACGTGCCGTTGGGCTTGCCAAATCGCTGCCGCCATCCTGGCCCACCAACGCCCTGCTCGAAGCATCGTAACCAGAAGCATATTCGTCAAGGTCAATATCTTTCCTGGCTGCGAAGTATAACAGGTTCCTTCCCACAATGCTGAAATTTACCTTTTTAATAAAGCTGCCTTCCAACATTTTTGAAGGTAAGTTATAGCCTATTTCGGCCTCGCGCAATTTTGCAAATGAACGGCTGATCATATAGTACTCATCAAAGTTACCGCCGATGCCGCTGGAGATATAACTTTGAACCAATACCGGGGTAGTGTTTGGTGCAAACTGAAGCTGGCCCAGGTTGGTAATTACACCGCCGGGTCCGTAAGTTGGCGTACCGCTAACTAAGGTAACACCAGGCCCAACATACGAAGGAGTTGCCGGTTTGGTGCCTTCGTCAGTGCTGTTCCATTCTGCTAAACGTGCAGCACCATAAGCACCGCTTGCTGTCTCAACTGCAGTACCACCGTTAAAGCTGTGGTATTTGGTATAATCGTAAATTTTACCGCCTATCCGGCCGTCAAACTGGAAGCTTAAAGTCCAGTTATGATAGCTGAAGTGGTTGGTAACACCGAACGCGAAGTCAGGGTCGGCATAACCTAAAAACCCAAGGTTGGATCCGTTAGATGCACCGGGTGCCGAAATAGGAACACCCCCGCTGTTAATAATGTTACCGCTTCCGTCTCTCACAAACTTAGTTCCGTATATAGCATCCAGCCTGTCGCCGATGTTATATACATGGTTGTTTTGGTAAATCGAGGTTGCGCCGTTGTAAACCGATGCAAGGGTTTCCTTGTAGGTGGAGTAATTGAAGTTTACGTCCCAGTTTAAGCCATCTTTGCTTCTCAAAGGCGAGCCTACCAGTTCAAGTTCAACACCATCCTTTTTGGTTGTTACACCGTTAACGATCTGGTTGGCATAAGTTGTGGAAGGAGCCACACCCAACAGGATAATATTTGGACCATTGGTGGTGGTAAAATAAGTAGCGTTTAACCCTAACCTGTTACCTAAGAATTTTAAGTCGGCGCCATACTCATATGATTTTACGTCATAGGGTTTAATGGCCGGATTAGGTATCGTACTTGAAAGACTTACTGATGGCGTACCGCCATAATAAGTTGCCGGCGCCGATGGGTTGGAGTTACTGTAAGTCGGGCCGTTATACGGTGTGTAAAGTTCGGAACCATAACCTAAAAGGCCGCCCACCGGCTGCGAGTTCCAGCCGGTACCTAATGCTGTGGATTGTACTGCATTATATGAGGTGCCAATGTAAGGATTAGTTAAACCGCCTTTTACGTCGGCAAAGGAAGCTCTCAGTTTAAAGAAAGATATAAACTCGGGCAATTTGATATAGTCATTTACTACCGAGCTTAATGATACTGACGGATAAAAGAACGTATTGTCACCCGATGGCAATGTTGAAAGATTATCAACACGACCGGTAGTGTTTATGTTAAAATAGTTTTTATAACCAAAGTCAACTGAGTAGTAAGCACTGTTAACCTGCATCTTTGAATTAAAGTTATAATCCAGGATGGGGTTGGTAGAGTTATCCAGGTTATAAACGTTTGGAATTGACAGGTCCTTAGTAGTAACCCAATCAGAAAGGTACCTGAACGAACGTTCGTTTGCGCCCGCCAATGCAGTAAGGTTAAAGTTTTGACCAATTTTTTTATTATAGTTAAAGGTCAGGTCGGTGTTGTTTTCCAATAGGTTACGCTGATCCTGCCTGTAATCACCATACCATCCGAAATAATACCAGGGCAGGTATTCGTTAAGGTTGGTTGATGCCGGCACCTGCTCGGTGTTCAGTTCATTGTACGTATCCAAAGCGGTGCGCAGTTTAGCATTAAAATCGTTGTTAAATTTATAGGTAAACGCCAACGAACCATTTACAACCTGGTTATCGCGGCCGCGCAGCCATTTATCGGCAATAAACCAGGGGTTATTCTCACGTCCGTATTCCTGGGCATATTGAACCAGGTTTGGAACGCCCTGCGGGCCCTGGTAAATATTTTTCAATTCGTCGATCGGGTAATCCGAAGAACCATAAACCTTAAACATATACATGTAGCTATTGGGGCCGTAGCTTACATCCGGGATATTTGGAGAGTACTGCAGATTTAAGTTTAAATCACCATCAACACGCAGCTTGGGTGTTATATCATACCCAGCCATTATCTTAAAATTATCGATGTTTAGCTTGGTATTAGGGAAGTCGCCTTGCTGGTAAGTGTGGCCGTATGATACACGGATATCATAGTTGGAACCGCTGGCCGCCACCGACAAAGTGTTGGTATTGGTATAACCGGTTTGAACGAAGTCGTTAAAGTTGTTGGCACCCCTGGCTAACCACGGGGTTGGCGTACGTACGCCTGTAACCGGATCGTACGGGCTATCGAACTGGGTGGTTTCAAAAATACCGTCGAAACGGGGGCCCCACTCCGGCAATCGCTGTGTATTATCATACAAACGGTTACCGTAAGCATACTGGTAGTTGGTACCGCGGCCATACTGAGTTTGAGATTCCGGCTCGACAATGAACCCTTTTTCAGCCTCGGTTGTGCTGTTAAAATCAACCTGCCAGCCTTTTTTATCTTTTGTACCTTTTTTTGTGGTGATGATAATGGCGCCGTTAATACCGCGGAAGCCATAAAGGGCCGCTGCGTTGGGGCCTTTTAATACAGTATAGGTCTCGATGTCATCGGGATTAAAGTCATAGGTATCCGATTCAACCGGCTCACCGTCAATAACGTACAAAATGTCTTTGCTACCACGTAAAACCACGGTTGGCGCGCCAAAAAACTCGGAACTGGCGCCGATGCTTAATCCAGCTACTTTACCTTCCATTGATTGTAAAGGGTTGGCATCGCGGGCCTGGGTCAATTCATCGCCGTTGATCTGCGATTGCGAATAACCCAGTTTTTGAAATTCCTTCTTCACACCAAGCGCGGTAACTACAACTTCGTTGAGCGCGCTGGTGCTTAATTTTAGTTGTACCGATACGTAGGTATCTGCCCCGATCACTACTTCTGCGGTTTCGAAACCAATAATGCGGACCACCAGCGTTTCACCTTTTTCGGCCGAAATCGTAAAGCGTCCTTCAACACCGGTATTGGTACCGCGGGTAGTACCTTTTACCATAACACTAACGCCAGGCAGGGGCTGGCCATTGTTATCTAAAACAATCCCCCTGATTGTATTATTCTGCGCAAACAGGTTGCTGCAAAACATACAAACGATCACTAATGTGCTTAATAGTAATCGTGAAATTTTAATGAGTAAGTTTTGTTTCATGTGCGATTTTTATTTGTCGCCATAAAACTATCCCGGAAATGTTACCGGAACATTTATCCGGCAACAACAAAAAGTTAACAAATACTAAACAAACAAACAAAAATTCCACCATTGTTAACAAAGAATAATTTCCGCGTCACCGCTCTGTTATTACGAAAAAACCTTGCTTATTAGGAAAATTAGTCATTGTGAATTTTTTAAAAAATTGGCGCATTAACCATAAACTAAATAAAAAACAACCGGCTCATTTACCAACCGGTCATTCAAAAGCTCAACCCACTACTAATATTATAACCAATACTTGATTTTACGATTGAAGGGAGCGTGTCACCCGCCTCTGTCAGCGGGGGCATATGCAAAAAAATCAGCCGGCAGTTTTAAGCTGGCTTTGGCAGTTATTTAGCGCTTGCTCATCCCATCGGCCAGGTATCGGTTAATGGCATTGATGTTTTAAACCGTGTTGGTTTTTGTTTCGGGCTGGCAAGCCCCGCTTATCAATGTTTCCCGCCGTCGGATATTATTTATTTCACCGACATTTTATCCCCACACACCGACGTCCGTTCCTATCCTGCCAACATTCGCTTTGCAAACGTTTTATGGCAAGTTAATTTTGGGGTACCAATCAAAATAAAATGGAAACTAATAACACCACCCCAAACACCCCGCACAATGGCAGGGTAATGGCCGGCATCATTATACTGGCATTAGGCAGCATGCTGCTCATCAGGCAAATGGACTGGTTCTTTATCCCGCACTGGGTGTTCAGCTGGCCTATGTGGATGATCGCAATCGGCGTTTATATCGGCGCCAAACACGACTTTAAAAAGCCAGCCTGGCTTTGGCTGGTGGTTTTGGGAACCGCCTTCCTGTTTGCCCGAAACGTACCTTACGGCCATCGCATTGTATGGCCGGTAGCAATCATCGCAATCGGCGCCTGGATGGTGACCAAACATGACAGCGCGGCTAACACACCGCCGCCAAACAAAAATTTCACGGATTATACCGAGGTTAAATAGTTCGCGAATTAAGAACCAAGAGTCAAGAAGCAGGAATCAAGATAAGAAGGCAGATGTGTTTTTCTTAACTCTTGGTTCTTGGTTCTTGACTCTCAATTTGCACAGTTTAGTTTTAGTTTTATATATAAGTTGGATGGCCGGGCGGTTAAATTCGCCCGGCCTTTTTTGTTTAGTCGGACAAGTAAAACCAGGGAATATTGAAAAAGCCTTTCTTCAATTTAACATCCACCTGTGCGCCGATGGCGGTGCGGTTATAAAAGGATGAGGAAACCGATATATTTTCTTCGCCGTGGTTTTGGCCCCAGTCGCCAATGACGATATGATAAGATGTTGATTTACCATTATGCACGTACCGATCAGTCACTTTAG
>Ga0206954_1112_pt1 | contig 21733 bp, 17 predicted proteins | sample Alteio_BWOrgHeat_37_FD_153250 | JGI IMG/M metagenome (GOLD analysis project Ga0206954, IMG submission 153250) | Enriched cells from forest soil in Barre Woods Harvard Forest LTER site, Petersham, Massachusetts, United States -... | ecosystem: Environmental > Terrestrial > Soil > Temperate forest >...
TGCCAACCGCGACGGGGTTATTATCGGTGTAGGTAGTGCCATTTTCAAGGTTCCATTGAATAGTCGGTGTTTGATAAGGCAACGAGAGCTGTAACTTATAAGTGCTTCCTACACAGCCATTGGGCTGGGTTAATGCATGATTGGCGGGATTCGCCAGCACGATATTCTTGCTTAGGTTTTGAAGATTCGTTCCCGCCGCATACCCGTAGGATTCGGCGTCACCCCAGCCGTATGCGATGGCGTTGAACCCATCCGACGCATTAAGGGTATGTGTTCCGGCAGTACCTGTTGACGTTTGTACGTCAGTCCTCCCTGACTCTACGGGTATTTGCGCATAGGAGTAAGTATTGTCATTGGGCACCGGTTTAAAAGCCGTATAAGGCTGTCCATCCAGTGTAAAGGCAGATACCGAAGCCGTTTTCATTACCACATTGATATAGCTTTGTTTGATGGCGTAATTTCCGGTTGAGTATAGCGTAGTGTGGTCAATGGTCTGCTCAATCGGGTTCAAGAAAATCATTTCCGGGTCGCCCACGTCTACTTTAAAATCAGTGCAGTTAATACCCTGGTTCTGCGTAACCGCATATTGGACTACCTGGATAGGCTGACCAGAAGAAATAATAGATGGTTGCTGGGCCTGGAACTCGTAATAGCCGTTCGTAAAACTGCTTAGCGGGACCGGCACACCGTTAACCAGCGTGTTCGGGTCGGTAGTAGTTGCCGGATCGCTTAAAAAGATCCGGAAAACATCATAGCCGCGGCCATACAGCGGAACCGTGATATAATTTTTCCCCCACGATGCTGTTGGGTATACCTGCTGGAAAAGGTTGTCGGAAGATTGAAAACTGGGGTCGCAGCCGATATCGATCCTCGAGCTCCCTGAAAAAACCGCTACAGGTGCACAACTGCCGGTAGCAGCATTTGTTGCGCTGATGTGCGTGTCGGAAAGGTCGACCGGCGATAAACCCTGGTAAACCTGGCCTTTGTTTAAAATTACGTTAAAGGGCGCGGTCGCTTTATGCCCGTCGATCAGATCGGCCGACGGTGTAATTTTTACCCGTGTATTATCCTGGGTGCCGATCACCAAAAAATCTGACAAAGAATTGTGCTGTGAGTTTGATTTCTGGGTGTAGTTGATCGAAAAATAGTCCTGTCCCAGGGTAGTCGCCGGTAACAATAGTGTTGCGCCGGAAACTGAAAGGGCATAAATGTGGGCATAGATGGATACCGGCTTCGAAGCTAAAATATGCAGGGCTTTATTGGATACACCTGGTATCGAGTCCAAAAAAGCCTGTGGCGGCATGGTAATTATAGTAACCTGGTTGGCAGCAACGGAAAAATGTATCGGGGCGAAACTGCCATCGGTAATTGAAATAGTTCCGGTGGTATTGTAAACCGAGGTGATATACAAACTCATCAGGCTGCCGCCGTCGCGGCCGGTACCGTCCTGGCTGGCGCCGTTGTTATGATCCATATACGCGGTCCAAAATTCAGTACCCACATTGGTCGAATTTTGCGAACGAGCAGTAAAGGCAAAACAAACCAGCACCAATATCGCGAATACTATCCGGAACAGCTTTCCTAACATTCTCAATTACTAATCAATAATTTATCGCCCTGCCATTAAGTAACGTTGCTTAAATCAGGTCGTTAAAAATACACAAAGGTTTGAAGGAAATCACTATCGAACCAAAAAATCGGGCCTCAGCGGGCCCGGAAAGCCTCGCGCCTTGTACCGTGCTTAATAAAATTTAAAATATCTTTTTAACCTGGATACCGTTCAGAATGCTTTCCCCCTTTATGTCTTTGAAGCTTATATCAATTCCTGTGCCGCCCGTTACGTCAATGGTATAGCGAACGGAATAAGCGCGGAGGGGTTGCAGGTAATTATCGTTGCCTAATGCTTCGGCAACTTTTTGGTGGTTGATAAAAATGTCAAAACTGCGACCGGAAAGGGCTTCGTCTTTTGGATTTGCAGCATTCAGGTTGAAAACTGAAGATTGACTTTTAGTGTTTGAAGACAATTCGGCAAAAAGCAGTGTAACCTGGTATTTGCCATCCGGAAGGTCCAGCTTAAAACCACTCAGGCCTACCCTTTGGGTGGCGTAGATCGGATCGTGATCGGTGCCTAAAATGTTCTGATTTGAGCCAAATTTCTGCAGATTGGTGTCCTTCATAGCGAAAATATGGCCGCCAATATATCCCCAGCTTCCGGGCGAGTAAGGTTTTTCGGGCATCCAGGCTTGCTGCAGCATGTCATCGGCATAAAAACGGGTATCGCCAAGGTTTAGGTTAAGCTCCTTAAAAGGCAACGTTTTGTTATTGAGTAACGCGGGCTGAACCTTAAAATTTATGGTTGCAAGGTCATCATAAACCAGGCCGTTCGCTTCTGCCGAAGCCTTTACATTATTGATCCCATCATTAAAAGGAACATTAAAAACAGCCACTTTATCTTTCACCGGCTGCTTAGCAAAAAACTTTCCATTTAAGGTTAAACTCACCTCGCCCAGGTTGCTGTAAACCTCAACAGGTTGCGTGCATTGTGTATTTTCGTCCCCTATTCCACCCCGTATTACCCAGTTTCGCGAACCGATCCGGACAAACGGTTTTTTTAACAGGTTCGCCTGGTAATAATAATATACATCCTTTGGCACCCTTTCATCGGTGGCTACGCCCTTGGTGTTTTTATGCGGCGAGGCATCAATACGCGCATACGAATTAAAATCAACCAGGCACCACATGGCAGCGCCGGCCACAAAGGGCCTATCCATCATTGCTTTTAAATAATGTTTATGGTACATGGTTTCATATTCGATGGTCTTATCAAAGCGTTGCGGGTTAAAACTGTGCAAGCGGATGTCACCGTCGCACCCGTATTCGGTAACCATCAGGGGCTTATCGGGGAGCTCCTGGTGATGGCGGTCCAAAAACTTACCGAAACCTTCGAAATCAGGTGCATACCAGCCATAGTATAAATTCCAGCCGATGATCTGCGGGATTTTGGTGATACCCGCATCATTGTAGCGATCGAAATCGCCATGGCAGGAGATCATCGTATACCGTGATGGGTCCTCACTGCGGGTAAGGCTATCCAGCTTGCCAGCCAGCGAGGCTACATCGTGAAAATAGGCAAGCTGCTCCGGCGATCTGCTTTTATACCGTGGCTGCAGCAGTACCTCATTCATATAAGCCCAGATGACGATACAGGGATGGTTAAAATTCTGCGCGATCATCTCCCGCTGCATATTCTCGCAATTTTGGGTAAACTCTGGCGATTGTGTTATTCTGTTTACGATCGGTATTTCGATGGAAGCCAGGATTCCGAGGCGATCACAGGCCTCCAGGACAGACGGATCCTGCGGGTAATGCGAGATACGGATAAAATTGGCGCCCATATCCTTCAGCAATTGCATGTCGTGCTCATGGATAGCATCGGGCACAGCGTTGGCCATACCGCGATAATCCTGGTGGCGGTTAGCGCCGATGAGCTTTAAAGGTTTGCCGTTTAAGTAAAAACCCGTGGCGGCATCAAACTTAAACCAGCGCAGGCCAAGCGGGCTGATGGTTTCGTCCATTACATTTCCGTCCTTGTCGCTAATGGTGGTAACCACTTTATACAGGTAAGGATCATCAGGCGACCATAAATGGGGTTTAGCGATCCCGTTAAGCGGTTGGGTAATAGAACTCGTACTACCGGCTGATAAAGTTGCATGGGTTGCCACTTGTTTTACCAGGTTTCCTTCTGCGTCCTCGATGGATGATGAAACTACAACTTTCAGTTTCGTAGCGCCGGTGTTGGTGATTGAACTTTCGACGGTAATATCCGCATCATCATTGCCAACTACCGGCGTTTTTATCCTGACTCCCGGCCCGGAATTGTTGTCCAAATTAAAATGAACCGGGTTGGCGCTGATTAAATACACATCGCGGTAAATACCGCCGAAGAAAGTAAAATCGGCATTTAAAGGCGGGATATTTTCGTTGTGGCTGTTGTCCACCTTAACCGCGATTTGGTTTGGTGTTGACGTTTGATCGTATTTTAACAGTTTCCCTATATCAAAGCTAAACGCCGTATAACCGCCGACATGCTTGCCCGCCAGTCGCCCGTTGACATACACCTCCGTCACCTGGTTTGCCCCTTCAAAGTACAGGTAAATGCTTTTGCCCTGCCATATTTGCGGCACGTATATCGTCTTTTTATACCAGCCGATACCCCTATAGTAGCCGGTGTCCTGGGTTACGTCCGTAGTGTTCCAGCTATGGGGAAGGGATATTTCTTCCCATTTAGCGCTATCATTTTTTTGACGGAAAAAATCTTTAAAATCACCTTTGTGGAATTCCCAATTGGAATTAATGGTTTGTTTGAGGGTGGGTTGAGCGGATGCGGAATAAAAACTTATAAAGGCCGCTATAAAGATAAAGATTCCGTGCTTTTTCATATTGGGCAGATCGTTTTATAAAGACGAATATCGTTTGCGCTTCATGAATGCAATTTGCAGTTAACTAGAAATAATTTTCAGGCCAAACCAAGTCCTATTGAAAATCTCTTCTTAGCTCAAAACATCGAAAATTTTTTTGAAGTCAAACATAAAAGTATTAATGTTCAAATAGACAACCGTGGCGGAAGGATTATTGAAAAAAAGAATCAGCCTGTCATAACAATACTGTGGTAAAAAAAGATTAGCACCAATTTTCTTTCGGGAAAAAAAGTCATAAAATCCTTTTTCATAATCCAGTCTTTCGATGGCAGAAGTTTTTAGGCATACATTTTTTAACCAGGGTGCAAAATACTGCACCTTAATAAAATCCGTGGACACGAAAACTATACAGGCATACCGACAAAACTGCACATAAAATATTACGGTAAAAATAGCAAGATAGATAAGCCACTCAGGGTGCGAGAAAGACCTAATAGTCACAAAAACGAAGACTACGCCCAGTATTACTAAACTAACAGGGGGTTTAGTTTTCAAAAGGTAGTTCTCTGTTTTACCGATTTCCATAATTTTTATTCCGAAGGCCTCATCCAATAGGCCAATCTGAAGCGCCGTATGAGACTATCTAAAAATAACATGAATTTTTCATTCCATTGGCATAAAAACGCGCCGGAGATACAGAAGATCTATCCCTTAAACAGAAAAAGTGGTGACACGATCCTGTCACTGACAAAATTTTGTCAGTAGCTAAATATCTTATAATCATCAATTTATCACTTTGTATCGCTCTGTATCGCTTGTATCGATACGATACAAAATTGTTATGGTGACATTTATTAATTGATGGGGAAAACGTAAGGCATCGCGTCTTTATCAATGGCTTAAGCAGCACCGATGCAATTATTTAAAAAAACTTATCCGGGTTTGGTACCAGGTTTAAAAATTTGTCGAAATTTTCTTCGTAATGCGATTGATCGAGCTTATAGTAAAACGCACCTTTTTTTGATGACAGTTTATCTTTCTCCGGCTGTTTAACCAGCAAACCGGTCGACAACAATTTGCGGCTGAAATTACGGTCGTCAAAAGTGGTGTCGTACACGCCTTCGTAAAGCGCCTGCAGCTGCGGGATGGTAAATTTCTCGGGAAGCAGCTGGAATAATATCGGGTGCAGGGCCGCTTTATAACGCAATTCCCTTTGCGCCAATCGCACCATTTCGGTGTGGTCGAATATCAATTCGGGCATTTCGCTCAATAAAAACCATTCGGCATGGTATTCATCACTGAGTTGTTTTTCATACTGATGAATGTCGATCAACGCAAAATAAGCGATGGACAGTGTGCGCTCAACAGGGTCGCGGTCGGGTTTACCAAAAACCTGGAATTGCTCCATATAAACATTTTTCAACCCGGTACGCAGCTCAAGGATGCGGTTTGCCGCGTCTTCGGGACTTTCGGACGGCTGGATAAAGCCGCCCATCAGGCTCCATTTGTCTTTTTCCGGTTCAATATTGCGCTGCACCAGCAGCAATTTTAAGTTCCATCCGTCAAAACCGAAGATGATGCAATCCGTTGCAACCAACATTCGTTTCTGACCTGTATATCTCTGCATAAATGGTTATTGTGATTTACAAGTGTAGGAAAAAAGTTCGGAAGTCCGAAAGATGAAGGAGTCCGAAAGTCGGGAAGTCCGAAAGTCCGAAAGACGGATTTCGTTTCAATAGGGCATAGCGGGTAACGTTGACATTCGCTCTCTCCTACCTTTCCTCGGCGGAGTGAATCACAAAAGGCCTCGCTTTTCTTTTTCCTACTTCCGGACTTTCGGACTTTTCGGACTTTCGGACTCCTTCAACTCACCCTTTTCCCCTGCAACAACATATCGATCGCATGATCAAGCGAACCTGCGGGTATTACTTCTCCCGAGTTGACAAAGAATATTTCATCAGCATTTTCGATGGTATTGAGGCGATGGGCGATGATGACGCGCGTTGTGGTATCGGGCAGATTATTTAAAATGTCGCTCAGCAACTTTTCTGTTATCGTATCGATATTGGCGGTAGCTTCATCCAAAATCAACAGTTCCGGGTTGCGCAAAACGGCGCGCATAAAGGCGATCAATTGTTTTTGACCCAGGCTGATACTGTCTCCGCTGGAAGTAACTTTGGTGTCCAGCCCCTGCTCAAATATGGCCAGCAGGGTGCCTAAGTTGGCTTCTTTTATGGCTTGCTCAAATTGCTCGTTGGTATAATCAACGTATTTCTCGTTGCCGTACAGGATATTCTCGCGCACGGTGCCGGTAAACAAAAATGGTTCCTGCAAAATAAAACCGATCTTTTTTGTGCGTTCGGTTGGCGCGTAAGTGCGAATATCTTTGCCGTCCAGCAATACGGTACCCCTGGTAGCATCATATAGCCGCGCAATGATGGACGCCGTAGTAGTTTTGCCGCCGCCGGTGGGGCCTACCAGCGCGTAGGTTTTACCACGTTCCAGCTTAAAGCTGATGTTGTGTAATATCTCGCGGCTTTCGTCATAGCTAAAATGCACATTCCTGAACTCTAAAAGTGCAGGCGAGGTTTCGGCTGCAGCAGCAGGCAACGTCAACAGGTTGGTGTCGAGCGCCAATATGTGCGCTATCCTATCCCAGGCCGCCATTGCGGTCTGGAAGCTTGTCCATAGCGCGGCCAATTGCCGCAGGGGATTGTAAAACTGGTTGGCGTATGAAAAATAGGTGATCAGCATACCCGGCAAAAACTCGTGCGCTGAAATGAGATAGATACCATAGGCAAACACCACCAATTGCGCAAAGTTGGACAACATACCAAAAACCGGCACATAACTATTATTGGCAATGCCGGCGCCGATGGCAGTTTTGTAATTATCCTGGTTGGCCTCGTCGAATCGGCGGCGAAAATAGTCGCGACGGTTAAAGGCGATGATCACTTTAAAATTATTCAGGCTTTCCTGTATCTCCGCGCTCAGGCCGCCAACGCTTTTCAGGTTCCGGGCGTTTTTGCGCTTCACCCAGGCGGAGGTAAGCCAGGTAAAGATGAGAATCGCTAAAGCAGGAACCAGCGTTGCCGAGCCCAGCTTAATGTTTACCGACAATAAAAATATACCGGCACCCGTCATCGTTGAAATACTGCCGATAAACTGCATCAGCGACTGCGAGAAAAACTGGTTAACCTTATCCGTATCGTTGTTGATGCGTGAGATCAGGTCGCCGGCCTTATTTTGGTTAAAAAAGCCAACCGGTAGTATTTGCAGCTTGTTGAAGATCGAATTGCGCAGCGTAAACAACATGCGCTGCCCTACCCCGCCCATCAGCCTGGTTTGAAAAAAGGCTGCAAAAAAAGCCACCGCATACATCGAAAGCAAGTAGCCGCAGTTTACAAGCAGGCCGTGATAGTTTGGCACTTTGGTAAACAAGTACTTATCGATGGTTTTGCCAATAATGTACCAGGCAAAAAGGTTTAATGCCGAATTAGTTACGATGGCTGCTAACGCCATCCACAGCTTTGCGCGCTCGTGCCGGATCAATTGCAACAATTTGCCCAGCGACGACCAGGTCGACGATTTTGGCGCATTGGCCTGCAGTTCATTCAGATTATACTTCATAATTGCTGGTGCTTTGCTGCGAGTTAAAAATTTGTACATACTCGGGGCTGCTGTTCAGCAGTTCGTCGTGCTTGCCGGTGGCGATGATCTCGCCTTCCATTAACAAAATGATCTGGTCGTAATGTTCAACGGAAGCAATTTTTTGAGTGACGGAGATCAGCGTCAAACCGGGATAGTTTTTCTGCACGTTGGCCAGTATCTTGTTTTCGGTATGGGTATCAACACGCGCTGTAAAATCGTCCAGCAACAGCACTTTTGGATCAATAGCCAGCGCGCGGGCCAGCATGATCCGTTGCTTTTGTCCACCGGAAAGACTCGAACCGCGTTCGGACACCACCGTGCTTAATTTCTCGGGCAATGCATCGATAAAGTCCTTCAGCTCGGCCGTTTCAATCGCCTTTTGCAGTGATTCATCCGTAACAATATCGCTAAAGGCAATATTTTCCCGGATGCTCATATTAAAGATGATACTGTCCTGGAAAACAAAGCCCACCTGGCTATGGAAGGACTCATTGTCGTAGTCATTAATGTTCCGGCCATCAAACAGTATCTCGCCCAAGTTTGCTTTGATCAAGCCGGTCAACAAATAAAGCAGCTGCGATTTGCCGGCCGCCGTCGGGCCAATAATAGCGATCTTCGAGCCGGGCTTCACCTTAAGCGAAATATCTTTGAGCGCCGGCTTTTGTCCATAAACAACCGAAACATCTTTTAACTCTATTTCACCCTTTAATAATTCAACAATTGTTCCTTTATCGGATGTATCCTGTGCCTGCAATACCATATTAATGCGGTGAAACGATGCTGTGGCTGCCGCAATAATGTTGCTCATAAACCCGATAACGAATATGGGGAAAATGAGCATCGAAAGGTAACTGTTAAAAGCTGCAAAATCGCCGAAGCTCATACTGCCAGTAATATAAAAATGCCCGCCCAGTGCCAGTATGGTTAGCGTTGCGATATTTGCCGTGAAGGTAATAACAGGTATCAGGCCGGCAAAAAGCCGTAAAATACTCAGGCCAATATCCTTCGCCTCTGCATTCGCCCTTAAAAATTTATCGAATTCCAATTGCTGTGAATTGATCACGCGTATCAGCGCCGAGCCTAAAATACTTTCATTGATAACTTTATTAAGCCAGTCGATCACCTCGCGGCTTCTTTTGAAAAGCGCCCGTACACGTTTCAATACATAGGCAAATGTTCCGCCGATGATCGGTATGATAGCGATAACACAAAGACCCAGTTTCCAGTTAATGGTCAGCAGCAAAATACTCCCGCCGATCAGCGTAAATACCGATGATATGATGCTCACCAGCGCCTGGGAAACATACATCTTTATAGAATCGACGTCCGAGGTTAAATTGGTGAGCAGCTTTGCCGGGCTGATCCCTTCGATAAAAATGTTGCTTTGCCGGGAAATTTTGTCCGAAAGGCTGCTGCGCAGGTCGCGGGCAACTTTTTCTGAAGTATAGGTTTGAACGATGGTTTGCAAATAAGCGAATACAAAAATGATAAATACGGCAACAGAAAATTTGATCAGCGTGGGGTTAACGTTAAACTTAGTATGCGCAAACAGCGTATGTACATAATCATCGATACCATGCTGAAGAATTTTCGGCAGGAACAAGTTAACGCCGTTTGTGAACAATGCAAACAGTATCAAAAGCGCCAGCAGCCCGCGGTAAGGCTTCAAAAGGCTGAAAATGCCTGGTTGTTTGGGTGGTTGATTCGCTTTGTCCATTCGGTAATTAATGATCAGTTAAAAATAGCAGCGTGTAAAAATAATCGCTGATTTTATGGTTTTGCACGATTATGCAGAATATTTTTTTCGGCATCAGAAATTGTGAAATATTCCGTTTACCATAAACAAGCGGGTTTAGTTGGGTAGACGATTGGGGAGGGGCAATATTTTAGCGTTTGGTTTTTTGTAGAGACGCAACATTTTGCGTCTCCGAAACGAAATACAGGCATTGGACCTAAGCCCGTAAATCAAGGTCCGAGACGCAAAATATTGCGTCTCTACGTAGTATGAACCAACTGAAATATCGTATACAAATGATGCGCCTCATGCAGCAGGAAAAATTCCGTCCATTCAACTACGTCCATTTTACCAAAACGCTGATGAATACCGGTTCGCTGTAATTTGTCAGCGGGCAGGCTGGTGATCAATTGGTAGATGGTTTCCCTGTCGTGTGAGATTTTTTTTAAGAGTTCATATGGCGTAAAAGCGCAATAAATTTCAAATCCGTCATCATCTTCCGCGCGGTAGGCTTCAAATACGGGGTCGGCTGTGGTTAAGATCATTCGGATGCGATCCAAAAAAACAGGCTGGTATTTGGCCAGGTGGGCAATATTTTCGTGGATGCTCCATTTTCCCTTCACCGTGTGCTGGCTGATTTGCCGGTTGTTCAGCTTAATGATCAGTGCGGCAATCGTTTTATGCTGTTCTTTTAAACGTTGTGTTAATGATGGGTAGATCATATCGTATTTTACGTTTTAATAGGGCAAATGGTTGATTTGCGGGGTAAAATTAAAGTAAAACTGGGCGCAGCGTTTGTCATCCTGAGCGCAGCGAAGGATCTTCTGCGCGATGTATGCGAACTTTGCAGGCGGTAATGTCGCTTCAAGATCCTTCGCTGCGCACAGGATGACAAAAAAACCGGCCGCGTTCAATGACAAAATCAATCAAACTTCCATATCAATTCTCCTAATTTTTTCAAACAACGGTCTATTTCTTCACTAAATGGTATGCCGAAGCTGATGCGTATAAAATTGGTAAACCGGCTATCCGTGCTAAATAACTGGCCCGGCGATACCACGATATTGTAAACAAGCGCCTCTTCATAAAGTTCAAATGCGTTTACTTTTTTGTTGAGCTCGATCCACAGGCCATAACCGCCTTCGGGGCGGCTTACTTTTATATCAGGCGGGAAATACTCGGCTATGGCCTGGGTATAACGCAGGCATTGGGTATGCAGCGTGCGGCGCAGGTTGCGCATGTGCAGGTCGTACCTACCGGTTTCTAAAAAATGGGCTATGGCGGCCTGCGTCGGCGCAGCAGATGATAAGGCATGCATCAGCTTTAGGGTGATGATCTGCTCCTTAAATTTACCCGGTATACACCAACCTACCCGGTAACCCGGCGCCAACGATTTGGATACCGAGGAGCAAAACATCACCAGACCCTTTTTATCAAAGCTTTTGCAGGTACGGGGGCGGGTTTTGCCAAAATAGATCTCGCCATAAATATCGTCTTCTATCAGCGGCACTTCATGTCGCGCCAGCAGATCAACCAATCTCCTTTTTCGTTCGTCGCTCATGCAATAGCCTAATGGATTGCTAAACGTGGTAACAAACAAGCAAGCTTTTATTTGTTTTTGGGTGATGGCTTGTTCCAAATAATCCAGATCGAGTCCCGCAACAGGGTCTGCCGGGATCTCTACGATCTTTAAGCCAAGGCTTTGTATAGTGGTGAATATGCCAAAATACGTCGGACTTTCAATGGCGACTGCGTCGCCAGGTTTGGTTACCGCCCTCAAACAAAAGCCCAGCGCCTCCATGCAGCCTTGCGTGGTAATTACATCATCAGCCGACACATCCCCGCCCCAGCTAAATGCAAAGCGGGCGATTTGTTTCCGCAGGTTTTCATTGCCTTGTATCGCATCGTAATTGATGCAGCTATCCGGGCTTTGCCTGATCGCTTCGATCATCGATTTATTCAGCTTGGCCGCCGGTACCAGCGACAAAGCCGGCGCCGAGCGCGACAAACGGATGATACTTTCACTGGAATAATTGCGGTACACCAGCGAGATCATCTCGTCGAGCGTTAGCTTTTTGGTTTCTTTAACCTGTTTTTCCGGCTTGTGCTGATCAAGTGAACGCGACGGCGTATAGCGTACATAATACCCCGATTTTGGCCGCGCTTCAATCAGGCCCTTTATCTCCAACTGAACATAGGCTTTGTAAGCGGTGCTCAGGCTGATGCCCTGCTCCTGGCTGAGCGCACGGACCGATGGGAGCTTGTCGCCGGTTTTTAACAACTGTTGTTTGATCTGCCCGGCTAAGCGATCGGCGATTTGCTGGTAGAGGAAATCTTCGGCGATTGCAGGAGCGGAGGTAATTGTTGATGTCATATCAAGCAAGAAACGGGTGTTGACGTGTTTGGTTTGTGCTGATATTTGTATTGGATTTTATAGCCGTAGAGACGCAACATTTTGCGTCTCCCGCTTTGCATTTCCGCCAGTTTAGCGGGAGACGCGATGCATCGCGTCTCTTCGTTGCGAATGCAAACCTTCCAGGAGTTCTTGTGAACATCCATGCCGACAAAAATATTTTGTCCGCTAAAATCTAATTGCCTACCTTGTTTCATGAGTTCTTGATTTAAAGTGTTCGTTCAATTGTTAAATTAATCTACGACCTTTTTTTCAAGAACTCTTTTTCCTTTTTAGACTATCCCGATTTCATACATACGATCTCTACAATAACCCATCTGTTATGCACAAAAATATAAAATCTGCATCTGTTTTTTCAATAAATTATCTTTGATTTTTGTAACGTAAATATTTGTTATGGGTGAGTTAAATAATAAAGTCGAAATTGGTTTGGACCCTGCCAATTTGGAAGACTTCAGGGCTTTGGGGCATCGCATGGTTGATGACATGGTTGATTATTTAAAAAATATCGGTGAAGGGCCGGTGTGGACGCCTGTACCTGAAAAGGTGAAAGCGTCATTTAAAACGGGCATCCCGCAGGGGCCTACGCCTGTTGATGATATCTATAACGAGTTTAAACAAAACATACTCCCCTACCACGGAGGCAATATTCATCCTAAATATTCGGCCTGGGTGCAGGGTACCGGTACGGCGATGGGCGCCTTTGCCGACCTGCTGGCCGGCACGATCAACAGCAATGCTACCATGGCCGACCAGAGTTCGCTGTACGTTGATCAGCAAGTGATCAATTGGTGCAAGGAAATGCTGAACTTCCCGGCAAACGGCAGCGGCATACTCGTAAGCGGCGGCTCGGTGGCCAATATTACCGCGCTTATTGTCGCACGCAATACCATCATCGCCAACTCAAAAAAAGCAGGGGTGTATGCGGCAGAAGGGAAACTGACCGCCTATTGCAGCAGCGAAACCCACAATTGTGTAAATAAAGCTGCCGAAGTGATCGGCATCGGCGGCGAACAACTGCGAAAAATACCGGTGAACGCCAATTACGAAATTGATGTACAGGCGCTGCAGCAGCAGATCGATTGGGACAAGGCGAACGGATTTGTTCCGTTTTGCATTGTTGGGAACGCGGGCACGGTTAATACCGGCGCTATTGATCCATTAGATGAACTTTTGAAGATCGCCCGAAAAGAAAAATTGTGGTTGCATGTGGACGGCGCATTTGGGGCGCTGGCAAAACTCGTTCCGGCTTACCAGGAACGGTTAAAAGCACTCGAGCAGGTAGATAGTGTGGCTTTCGACCTGCACAAATGGATGTACGTGCAATACGAGGTGGGTTGCGTGCTGTTTAAAGATGCTGATGCCCATCGGAGCGCGTTTGCCAATGCCGTTAATTACCTTACAGCGCATGAGCGCGGGCTGGCAGCCGGGCCGGAAACGGTGTCGAACTATGGCATGGAACTATCGCGCGGATTTAAGGCGCTGAAGGTTTGGATGTCACTGAAGGAACACGGCATTGAAAAATATGCGGCGATGATCGGCCAGAATATCGACCAGGCCTTTTACCTGGGTGAACAAATAACCCAACAACGTCAACTGGAGTTGCTTACACCCGTTACCATGAATGTGGTTTGCTATCGTTATAACCCCGGCGGTTTGGATGATGAGCAGCTAAACGCCCTTAATAAAGAGTTATTGATGCGGATGCAGGAAGCCGGTGTGGCGGCACCGTCCAGCACTTTGCTCCAGGGTAAATACGCTATCAGGGCGGCGATCACCAATCATCGCACACGACGTCATCATTTGGATGAGATGGTTGCCGGGACGGTAGCTATTGGTGACAAATTGATGAAAGAGCTGGAAGCAAAGCTATTTAAGTTTGATTTTTTAGTCCATTAATTGAACATGCCGCTCACATTCACCATACGCCCCGTTTCGAGGGATGATTTTGATCAATGGCTGCCGCTGTGGAATGGCTACAATGCTTTTTATGGGCGTTTGGGTGCTACGGCGTTGGCTCCTGAAATTACGCAAACCACGTGGATGCGTTTTTTTGATTCGTACGAGCCTGTGCGCGCGCTGGTTGCAGAAAGTGAAGGGAAACTATTAGGCTTAACCCATTATATTTTTCACCGCACCACCGTCGCTATCGGGCCAATTTGCTATTTACAAGATTTGTTTACGCTTGAGAGCGCCCGCGGAAAGGGCGTCGCAGGGGCTTTGATCAATGAAGTATACGCCCAGGCTAAGCTTGCCGGGGCATTCCGTGTTTACTGGCAAACGCACGAGACGAACCATACCGCTATGAAGCTCTACGATAAAGTCGCGGAAAAATCAGGGTTTATTGTTTACCGCATGCCAATTTGATCCATTCGATATCAACCTTAATAACTCATAACATGACCCTGAATTTTAGCCCTACCAGCGAATATATTTTAGAAGATGACCGCGCTTTACTGCGGCCGTTGAAGGAAGACGATCTTGCATTGCTGTTACCCTTTGCCCTTAACGAGCCGGACACGTGGAAATATTCTTCCATAAGCGCCCGTGGTGAGGACGGCATGCAGCAATATTTTAAAGATGCACTCGACGGTCGTGCAAGCGGAACACAGTACCCGTTCATCGTTTTCGACAAAAAAACAGGGGAATATGCCGGCAGCACCCGGTTTTACGATATAAAACCCGCCTGGCAAACCCTGCAATTGGGTTATACCTGGTATGGCGAAAAATTCAGGGGCAGCGGGTTAAACAAGCACTGCAAATTTCTGCTGCTGCAGTTTGCTTTCGAAACATTGGGTGCACTAAGGGTTGAATTCCGCGCGGATTCCCGCAATGAGCGTAGTATCGCCGCCATGAAAAGCATTGGCTGCATACCCGAGGGGATCCTGAGGCAGGATATGCCCTTATGCGATGGCAGCCGGCGAAGTTCCATTATTCTGAGCATTTTGAAAGAGGAATGGGAAGGCGGGGTAAAGGAGAATTTAAGGAAGCAGTTGTAGAATTCCTCGTTTTGCCAATAATATACAATTGACTGATTATCAATTAGATGCAGCTTTACAAATTCACATAAATATGTAAATAACTGAAAATCAACAACATGCGTACAGTCGTCCGAGTGTTGTTGCGAAATGGACAAACAATTGGACAGCTTTTCCGGCTTTTTCCCCTGCTACCGGTAGTTTCATGCCCACGCAGCTGTTGTAACCTATATGGGTGTTCGGAAGATTTAAAGGAGCCGTGGCCCCGTGCGATTCCCGCCTTGGGGCGGGGAAGGGTGGTCCAAAGGACTCCTATGGAGGGTTTAGCGAACTATATAAACATCGTTTCAAGCGTTTATGGTCCTCCAACATGGCGGCGAAACCCTCCATAGGAGTCCTTTGGACCTCCCCGCCACCTCACAACCAGCCGCACCCCTCCCTGTGGGAGGGAGTTTTGGCGGCGATTTCAATCTTCCGAACACCTATGTTGTAACCTACGCCGGACCGCGCGGTGGCAAGTTGTGACACTATTTTGGCTGCAATAAGCAATTAGCTGATTATTAGTTAGATACAGCTCCATAAATTTACGAAAATATATATCAACTTGAAAATCAATTCTTTACATAAATACATGTGAGTGTTGTTGCGAAATGGACAAGAAATGGACAGGTTTTCCAAAACCATCTAAATGTCATAATTGATAAATCATAAGTTTTTTTGGATCGATGATCGTGTTAGCCTGTATATAAAACCGATGTTTAGTAACAAAATAGCCGTTCAAAAATCTATTAAATAAAAAGACATAGTGAGTACAATCCTGAATATTGAAAACCTGGGCAAAACCTACCAAAGCGCCGGGCGAACGCTTACCGTATTAGATCAAATAAATTTCGAAATAGTTGCGGGCTCAACCAATGCTATTGTCGGGCCATCGGGCAGCGGCAAAACTACCTTGCTAGGGCTCTGCGCCGGTTTGGACCGGCCCGGGTCGGGGAAAGTGGAATTAAACAACATTGATCTCGGCGGTTTGTCCGAAGACCAGCGGGCACAGGTGCGCAACCAGTATGTGGGCTTTATTTTCCAGAATTTCCAGCTACTGCCAACCTTAACCGCGCTGGAAAACGTGATGGTGCCGCTAGAATTGAGGGGTGAAAAAAATATTAAGGCACGGTCGCTGGAGCTATTGGATAAAGTTGGTTTAAGCGACCGCGGCCACCACTACCCTGCCCAGCTTTCGGGCGGCGAGCAACAAAGGGTCTCCCTGGCCAGGGCGTTTTCTAATTCGCCGGCCATCCTTTTTGCAGATGAGCCGACAGGAAACCTGGATGCCGAGACCGCCGAAAAAGTGGAGAAACTCATCTTCGATCTGAACAAGGAAGCCGGGACCACCCTGGTTTTGGTTACCCACGATTTGGAGCTGGCCGGTAAAACCCAGCGCATTATCCGCATAAAAGGCGGAAAACTCATCGCCGACGAAAAAACCGGGAACATTTAATGGCCATGGAGAAAAGAAAGATCAATATCCCCTGGCTTTTTGATATGGCCTGGCGCGACAGCCGGCGCAATCGCTCGCGGCTGTTGCTGTTTATTTCGGCGATTGTTTTCGGGATCGCTGCGTTGGTGGCCATCTACTCCTTCAGATACAACCTGGAGAATGATATTAATAGCCAGGCCGCCACACTGATTGGCGCCGACCTGGCCGTATACAGCGGCAAACCGGCTGACGGCGCCATAAAAAACCTGCTGGATTCATTGGGTGATGAGCGTTCGCAGGAACGTCAATTTGTTTCGATGGTTTATTTCCCGAAGGGTGGCGGTACACGGCTGGTACAGGTGCACGCGCTGCAAGGCGCATTCCCTTATTACGGCAGCCTGGAAACCCTACCGGTTGCGGCTGGCACAAACTTTAAAAACAATAAGTCGGCCCTGGTGGATAAATTGCTGATGCTGCAGTTTGACGCACAGGTTGGCGATTCGGTGAAGATCGGCAACTTAACCTTCCTAATTGCGGGCACACTAAACAAAGCGCCGGGGCAAACCGGCATCAGCTCAAACATTGCGCCATCGGTTTATATCCCGTTTCAGTACCTGCAGCAAACCGGCCTGCTCAAAAAGGGCAGCCGCATCAATTATGTCTACTATTTTAAGTACAACCACCCGGTTGACATGCATAAGCTGGAGAAAAACATCGACCGAAGGCTGGATAAAGCCGACATGGGTTACGAAACCATCGAAAGCCGCAAGGAAAATACCGGCCGCTCCTTTAGCGACCTGACGCATTTCCTTTCGCTGGTCGGTTTTATTGCGCTGCTGCTGGGCTGCGTGGGCGTTGCCAGCGCCATTCACATCTATATCCGCGAAAAGATCGCTTCCATCGCAATTATGCGCTGCCTGGGCGTAAAATCGACTGAAGCATTTTTAATCTATCTTATTCAAATTGTCGGCATAGGTATTATCGGCTCGGTGATCGGGGCATTTGCGGGCACATTTGTCCAGCATATTTTACCGGTGCTGATGAAAGATTTTATCCCTTTCGAAATTACTACCACCATCTCCTGGCTGGCGATCGGTCAGGGAATATTGCTGGGCGTGATCATTTCCGTGCTTTTTGCGCTGCTGCCGCTCATTTCTATCCGGAATATATCGCCCCTAAACACGCTGCGCATTTCTTATGAGGATATCAACTTGCTGCGCGACCCGCTCCGGTGGCTGGTTTATGGGCTGATCATACTGTTTGTGGTCACCTTTTCGTATTTCCAATTGGATACCTGGATCGGGAGTATCTTTTTCACCATCGGCATCGGCATTGCGTTTCTGATACTTGCGTTTGTGGCCTGGTTGCTAATGAAGGTAGTAAGGGTAATTATCCGAAACTCATGGAGCTATCTGCTGCGCCAGGGCTTTGCGAATTTGTACCGGCCCAATAACCAAACCATCATCCTGATGGTCTCCATCGGGCTGGCAACGGCGTTTATCTGCATTTTATTTTTTATACAAGGCATGCTGATCAAACAGGTTAGCCTGTCCTCCGGCAAAAATCAAGCAAATATTATATTGTTCGATATACAAAGCAGTCAGCAAAAAGGGATTGCTGATTTAACAAAAGAACAAAAACTGCCCGTTTTGCAACAGGTTCCGATTATTACCATCAGGATTGCACAGGTAAACGGTAAAACCGAAGAGCAGGTGGCAAAAGATTCGAATTCAAAAATCTCAAGGCATGTTTTTTCTTACGAGTTTCGCGTTACTTACCGGGATACACTTACGCCTTCGGAAAAATTAATCGACGGGGAGTGGACGGGCGTAGCGCCCGCCGGCAAAGATATCCCGGTTTCAATTGAAGATGGTTTTTCAAAACGGAATCATATCAAAGTAGGCGACCACCTGGTGTTTAATGTGCAGGGCCTGCCTATTTCAACCGTTGTGGGCAGCATTCGCCAGGTAAACTGGAACAAAATACAAACCAATTTCCAGATCGTTTTTCCCAAAGGCGTTTTGGAAGATGCGCCCCAGTTTTATGTCGAACTGACCCACGTGCCATCGGTAAAAGCCTCGGCCAAATTTCAGCAGGCGGTAGTGCGCAAATTCCCGAATGTATCGGTGATCGACATTGGCCAGGTGGTGAGCCTGCTGGACGACCTGCTGGATAAAATCGGCTATATCATCAAGTTTATGAGCGCATTTAGTATTATTACTGGCGTTGTGGTGTTGATCGCTTCTGTCAGGATCAGCAAATACCAGCGCGTGCAGGAAAGTGTTTTATTGCGAACGCTCGGCGCCAGTCGCAAGCAAATTTTCAGCATAACTGCTTTGGAATATTTACTTTTAGGGGGACTATCGGCGCTAACAGGTATCCTCATTGCCGTAACCGGCAGCTGGCTGCTGGCAAAATACAGTTTCGAAATTCCGTTTGTGGTTAACTTTTTGCCCGCTATTGCGTTGTTTGTAATAGTTGCCTGCCTGACACTTGTTATAGGATTGATCAACAGCCGCGGGGTTTTAAGCAAGCCGCCGCTGGAGATATTGAGAACCAATTAAAGAGGTAAAAGGTTAAAAAATTAGTTTGATGTACTTCAAAATCAAAACATATTTTGTGGGATTGCTGGTGGTGCTTTTTGCAACTGCCTGCGGCGGGAATAACAAATCGGGTCAAGATACCGAAGCCGGCGCGAATAAACCTGATAGCGCCGCATCGGGCAAAACGGTGTTATTTTTTGGCGACAGTTTAACAGCAGGTTACGGGCTGGACGATCCTTCGCAGGCATTTCCCGGTGTTGTTCAACACAAAATCGACTCGGCTCATTTGCCGTACAAAGTAATTAACGCGGGCGTTAGCGGTGAGACTTCGGCTGGCGGCAGGGGACGTATCAATTGGATTCTAAAGCAGAAAGTTGATGTTTTTGTGCTTGAACTTGGCGCGAATGATGGGTTACGGGGTTTACCGGTAAGCCAGACGACGGAAAACCTGCAGGCCATCATCGATACCGTAAAGGCGAAATATCCAAAGGCAAAACTGGTAATGCTGGGCATGCAGGTACCGCCAAATATGGGCTCCATTTATGCGGCCGACTTTAAAGCCACTTTCGCTACACTGGCTGCTAAAAATAATATAGCGCTGGTGCCTTTTCTGCTAAAAGGCGTTGGCGGCGTGCCTGCTTTAAACCAGAAAGACGGCATCCACCCTACAGTCGAGGGCGCAAAAATTGTGGGTGAGAATGTGTGGGAGGTTTTGCAGGGTATTTTAGTTAAAAACTAACCGCGCAGATTTGATCTTTTTGAAAGTTGTCAAATCTTTCCCACGCTTAACCAGCATATCACTATCTTCGCGAAAAATATAAACATGGAAAAAACCAGGCTCACCATAAACAATAACGGTTCGGTAAGAATAGAAGGCGATTTTGAGATCGTGGACATGCAGGGCAACGAGTACGGCTTACAGGGCCGCACGATAGTTTCCATTTGCCGCTGCGGCATGTCGCAAAACAAACCATTTTGCGATGGTTCGCACAAAGGGCATTTTGAGCATGAGGCGACTGCCTTCGATCTTCCGCCAAAGAAAGTTTAAGTGCATTGTTAAAATTTACCACAGAGGACGCAAAGAAGACCCAGAGGGTCGCAAAGTTTTAATAGTTTTTAATTTATTTTTTCTCTGTGTACTCCGCGCCTTCTTTGTGAACTCCGTGTTAAAACGCTAATCTGTGAAATCATGGAAAAATCTCTGATCGTTAACGGGATAAATATTAATTATGTCGATACTGGCGAAGGTGAAGCCATCGTGCTGATCCACGGACATCCTTTCGATCATACCATGTGGCAGCCGCAAATTGAGGCTTTCTCTGGTAAATACCGGGTGATCGTTCCTGATCTTCGCGGCTATGGCAAAAGCAGTTTGCCCGTAACGGGTAAAACCACGTTTGCAGATTATGCCACGGATATTATACTGCTGCTAGATGTTTTGGGAGTAAGCACCTTCCATGTTGCCGGGTTGTCCATGGGCGGCCAGCTGGCCATGGAATGTTTTCGCCAGGCGCCATCAAGAATCAAATCACTCATCCTTGCTGATACTTTCGCCGGCCTGGATACACCTGAAGCAAAAAAGGCCCGGAACGACGGCGCCGACCGTATGGAACGCGAGGGAATGGGCGGATACGCTAACGAGTCGATCCATAAAATGATCAAAGCCGAGCATGTAACCACGATGCCGGATGTGGCTGCGCACGTAATGCGGATGATGACTTCAACAAATCCCAAAGCCGCTGCAACAGCCATGCGGGCAAGATCAGCAAGAATTGATTATTTGAGGGAGGTACTGCCGCAGATAACGGTGCCTGTTTTAGTGGTTGTGGGCAGGCAGGACGAGTTTACGCCGGTAGCCAAAGCTGAGGAGATGCATGCCGCAATACCCAATAGCAAACTGGTGGTTATAGAGGACGCCGGGCACATGCCGAATTTGGAGCGTCCCGAGGAGTTTAATGGGATAGTTATGAAGTTTTTGGCTGGAGTTTAAGCAATGCTGAGAGCAGTAATTATTTCCGCAAAAACCGATCTTTTATGTTTTGATACCAAACATATTGTGCCCTGCCAGAATTTTCTTCATCCAGCATTTGGTCCATCATCTGTTTATAATCATCGGTTAACTCAAGACTCAAATGATGTTTATGGAGCAAATTCTCATAATCGCAGATCGGGAGAATAACTGCAACTTTCTCACCTTTTTGGTTAGTTATGAATTGAACGGGCATACGCAAACTTACGAAGTTTTTGAAACTTCGTAAGTTTTATCGGTCCATCGATACCATTACTTTGATCACCCCATTTGCAGGATCAAGCCAACTATTAAAATCCCTTTTTACTTCGTCAAACCCAACACGATGGGTGATATAAGTCTTCGGATCGATCAATCCTTTTTTCATACAAGCCATCGCCTGCTCAAAATCTGCTCTGGTGGCATTCCGGCTGCTCATCAGGGTGGCTTCGCGCTTATGAAATTCGGGGTGACTAAAGCTGATCTCTCCTTTTTGCAGACCGACCAGCACAA
>Ga0206954_1114_pt1 | contig 21291 bp, 13 predicted proteins | sample Alteio_BWOrgHeat_37_FD_153250 | JGI IMG/M metagenome (GOLD analysis project Ga0206954, IMG submission 153250) | Enriched cells from forest soil in Barre Woods Harvard Forest LTER site, Petersham, Massachusetts, United States -... | ecosystem: Environmental > Terrestrial > Soil > Temperate forest >...
TAAACACCATGGAAAGCGTGCCCATGCGCTGCTCAGAGCTATAAAGGTTGTTGAAATCCTCATTCAGGAATGTGTAGCTGAATTGCTGGTTGGGCGACAGGTTATTCCATATAGATTTGATCTGTTTAATCACAATAGCGGCATTTGCACCGCTTATCTTTACGCTTAGATCGGCAGCGTTTGGCTCATATCTCAGGATCAGCGGGCCGATATTGTCCCTCAGCGAGCTAAAGTTAAAATCCCTGATCAACCCGATCACATGGTACGATTTAAACTGCTTGCCAAAATCATCCTGCGGCCGGTACAAAGTTTGGTTGAGCGGTTTTGCCAGCCCTAACAGGCGTGCTGCCGATTCGTTAATGATCATTGCTGTTGAATCGGTAGCCATCTTCTCGGAAAAGTTCCTGCCGGAAACGAGTGTCATACCGAGTGTTGATATATAATCCTGGTCCACATCCCAAAGTTGGGTAAGTGTGCCTTGCTGCGCATTCATGCTATGGTCTTTAAATACCGATCCGTTGTTGCGCCAGCCGTTTACCGGGGTATAACCGGTTAAGGTTGCATTACGCACGCCGGCCAATTGTTTTACTTCCTGTTTCAGGATACGCGCCCTATCGCCCAGGGCCGACACGTTGTAAACAGATAATACCTGGTCGCGGTTATAGCCAAGGTCTTTATTTTGAATAAATTGAAGCTGGTTATAGATCACCAGCGTGCCGATGATGAGGAATATGGAGATGGCAAATTGAAAAACCACCAGGAAACTGCGTAAATAGCTATTGCGAAATCCGCTGGCGAGTTTGCCTTTGAGCACCTGGACAGGTTGAAAAGCCGACAGATACAGGGCCGGATAAGCGCCCGCAAGGCAACCGATGATGAATACCACCGCCAATAAAACCGGGAATAGTATTAACAGGAGATGTGGAGTAACGACCAACTGCTTGCCGGAAATTTGATTAAACAGCGGCAGCAGCAGGTATGCCGCGAATACTGCGATCACCGCAGCGACAAAGGCCACAAATATGGCCTCAGTTAAAAACTGGTACACCAGGTATTTACGTGCCGAGCCAAGCACTTTGCGTACGCCAACTTCGCGGGCGCGGCCGGCAGAACGGGCGGTGGATAAATTGATAAAATTAACGCAGGCGATCAGCAGGATAAACAAGGCAACTGCCGAGAATATGTAAACATATTGAATATTACCGTTTTGCCCCATTTCGGCAACTTTGTTCGATCGCAGGTGAATGTCAGCTAATGGCGTAAGTGACATGCTAAACCGGTTACCGCTCTTCTCGAAATTTTCTATGCTGGTATGGAGCGCGGCCTGCAACTGACTGCCCACATAGTCATGAACTACCTTCGGCAACGCCGCCGCTATTTTTGCAGGTCCGGCGCCTGGTTTTAATAATAAATAGGTTTGGAAATTACTACTCAGCCAGGTGTTTTCCCTGCTCTCATTCAGGGTGGGCATCGAAATAAAGAAATCAAAACGGAAGTGGGATTGTAAAGGGATATCTTTTATCACGGCGGTGATCTTAAAAGGCTTGCCGTCATTAAAGACCAGCGTTTCACCAACCACATTGCCCCGGTTAAAATATTTATGGGCCATGCTTTCGGTTAAAACAACTTCGTTTGGGTCGGCAAGGGCTTTGTTTTGGTCGCCATAGGCAACCGGCAGGGTAAATACTTTAAATATCGAATTATCGCAATAGGTAACGTAGTCCTCATGAATATTTTGTGTCCCTTTTCTTACCTGGAAACTACCGGCCTGGCGAAAGCGGACAGTGTTCTCAATTTCAGGGAACTGACCGGCCAGGGTGGCTGCCAGCGGCGCGGGACAAACCGCATCGTGCGACAAGTCGCCATTATACTTCACTTCTTCGTCCACGCGATAAATACGTTCGAAATTTTTGTTAAAACGATCGAAGCCCAGCTCATCACTAACATAAAAAATAATGAGCAGGCAGGTTGCCAGGCCCACCGCCAAACCCAGGACGTTTAACAGGGTGAAGCCCTTATTTTTCGAAAGGCTGCGGTAGGCGGTTTTGATGTAGTTGCGTATCATGGTTGGTTCATTAGTTCACTTGTTCATTAGTTCATTAGTCATTAGTTGGTTAGCCGCTTTGCACAAATGACTAATGACCAATGACTAATGACGTTCATCATTCGCTTCTCAAACTATTCACGGGGTTTGACAATGCAGCTTTTATCGATTGGAAACCGATCGTAATAAAAGCAATAAGTATTGCGCTTGCGCCCGCAAGTGCCAAAACCCACCATTGGATATTTACCCGATAGGCAAAATCCTGCAGCCATTTATTCATTAAATACCAACCCATCGGCAGTGCGATCAGCATCGCTATCAATACCAGTTTTATAAAATCAAAGGATAACATGGTGGTAATGGCTGATACACTTGCGCCCAAAACTTTCCGGATGCCTATTTCTTTGTTGCGCTGCTCGGCCGCATAAGCCGCTAAACCGAACAGGCCGAGGCAGGCAATTATTAAAGCAAGAGACGTAAAAACAACGGATACGGAGCCAGTACGCTGCTCTGTGCGGTAGGTGGCGTCAAAATCCTGGTCCATAAACGAAAAATTCATTTGGACACCAGGTGATAGTCCGCTCCATTTATCCCTGATCTGTGATAGCAGGGCCGGAATATTCTTCGCATCCATCCGGATGCTTAAAGCGCCGGTATTATGGCCCATAACCAAAACCATGGGGCTTACCACATCGCGCAGCGAGGCGAAATTGAAATCCTTCACAACCCCGATGATATGGTATTGCTTCGAGTTTGCTACAACCTGTTCGCCGCCGTTCGACCGGTATAAGGGTTTGTTCAGCGGATTATCCAACCCTAAAAATTTAGCAGCCGCTTCGTTAATGATAATCGCTGAAGAGTCTGTCAGCATATCACTTGAAAAGCTGCGGCCCGCAGCCATTTTCATGTCCAGGGTTTTGATGTAGTCTTCATCAACTTCCCAGGTTTGGGGAAAGAGCGCTTTCTTCTGATAGAAAGAAGCATCTTTAAAAAATATGCTTGTATTTTTTTGGTTGGCCGTAGGCAAATAGCCCGTAAGTGTTGCATCGGCAACGCCAGGTATTTGTTTTACTTCCTGTTTAAAGGTTTGCGCCTGGTTGCCCAGTTCAAAGGCATTTTGAACGATGAGCACCTGGTTACGGTTGTAGCCAAGATCCTTGCTTTGGATATAATTCAGCTGGTTATGAATCACCAATGTGCCTACGATGAGAAAAATTGATATGGAAAACTGCGTCACCACCAGGAAACTCCGCAAACCGCCGCCTTTAAACCCTGCCGACAGTTTACCTTTGAGCACATCAATAGGCTGAAACGCCGAAAGAAATAAAGCGGGATAGGCGCCGGCCAGCGAGCCCACAACTACAATAATACACAGCAATGCCGGTATAAGCCAGGCGAGCATTTGCCTATCAATGACCATGTTTTTTCCCGACAACTGGTTAAATGCCGGCAGTAATTCAACGGCGGCGACAAATGCCAGGATCGTTGCAACCAACGTTATCAAAATCGACTCAGTTAGAAACTGGAATACCAGGTATTTCCGTGGTGATCCCAGCACCTTCCGTACGCCAACTTCGCGGGCACGGTTTGCCGACCGGGCTGTGGAAAGGTTCATGAAGTTAACACAGGCGATCAGCAGGATAAAAAGAGCAATGGCCGAAAAGATGTAAACATATTGAATAGTGCTGTTTGGCCCCAGTTCGCCGGTACGGTTTGATTTGAGGTGAATATCGGTGAGTGCCGTTAAATTAAGCCTGAAATAACTACCGCTTTTCTCGAACGCGTCGGTGCTCATTTTCAATTGTGATTGCATTTGCGGGCCGCTGTATTTGCTTAGAAAAGCTGGCAAAGCGGCTTCCAGTTTTTTATGGTCGGCGGCATCCCTAAATAAAACATAGGTGTTATAGTCACTTCTTAACCATTCATCCGACCGGCTATCAGGCCAGGTAGACATCGATATAAAAAAATCGAAATCAAAATGCGAGGTCCGGGGCATATCTTTTATAACGCCGGTTACCTTGTAAGCGTTATTATCGTCAAAGGTTAATGTCCGGCCAACAACATTGGTACTGTTAAAGTATTTTTTTGCCGTAGATTCTGTTAGTACGACAGTGTTCGGTTCCGCAAGGGCCGATGCAGGACTCCCGCTGATCATCGGCAAAGTAAATACGTCGAACAACGAAGGATCTGCAAAAGCCATATTATTTTCGAGGATGCTTTCGGCACCTTTCTTTATGTGGCGCGACCCGGCATTCTTTATCCGTACCGTATTCTCAACATAAGGAAAATCACTTTTCAGTGCCTGCGCCAATGGCGGCATACAAACGGCGTAGCGCACATTATTTTCGCCGAGTTTCAGATCTTCATTTACACGATAGATGCGGTCGGCTTTGGTGTTGTAGCGGTCGTAGCTAAGTTCTTCGACCACATAAAAGGTGATTAACAAACAGCTGGCCAGCCCCAGCGACAAACCCAAAACGTTTAATATGGTAAAGCCTTTGTTTTTTACAAGGCTGCGGTATGCGGTTTTTATATAATTGCGTATCATTATTTTGTTTATTAGTCCTATCCGGCTGGCAGATTTCAACAAAAATGGACGAACGGGATGCCAAACAGTTAGTTTATTGATTATTAGCCTTTTGTGGTGAAAACAGCATCTTAAAATTGTCCGATTTTGATACAACGTGTACGGTTATGTGTCTGAACCGTTCATTTATCTGATTTTTCTGATTTTAACTCAGGTCAATCACTCAAATCAGCTAAATCAACGGTTCAGACAATTTTTATACCTTAGGAATATTAAACCCACCAATTATGAAATATAAATTATTAGCGCTTGCATTATTTATTACCTCCGCCTCCTTCGCCCAAACTGATGCCAAACTCACTTTACAACTGCAGGATGCCATCAAAGGCTATAACGGCCAGGTTGGCATTTACGTGCAAAACCTGAAGATCGGCAAAACAGCGGCTGTTAATGCCGATACCCTCTTCCCTACCGCCAGTATGGTAAAAGTAAGTATCCTGTGTGGTTTGATGGACAAGATTGACAAGGGACAGGTACAATATGATCAGAAATTATGTTATCGGGATTCACTCTTATATAAAGGCGAGGATATTTTGGGATCATTTAAAGATGGGGACACGATTGAGGTGAGCAAAGTTGCATTACTAATGATCACTATGAGCGACAATACCGCCAGCCTTTGGCTGCAAAAGCTGGTGGGTACCGACTATATAAACAATTGGCTGGCAACCAATGGCTTTAAAGTATACCGCGATAATTCGCGTGCGACCGGCCGCGATGAGATGCATAAAAAATACGGCTGGGGCGTAAGTACGCCGTATGAAATGTGCCGGCTGTTTACCATGATCCGCAACGGGCAGGCAGTTAGCCCTGCAGCAAGCGAGCGGATGTACCGTACGCTGAACCGAATTTTTTGGGATGATAAAGCGTTATCGGAAATACCGCCTTATGTACAGGTTATTTCCAAACAGGGCGCCCTGGATGAAGCGAAATCCGAAACGGTACTGGTGAATGCGCCGCACGGCGATTACGCTTTCTCCATCATGACCAATAATATTAAAGACCAACGCTGGACGGAGGATAACGAGACCTATGTCCTCATCCGAAAAATTTCGGCCTTGCTATGGCATTATTATGAGCCAAAAAGCGACTGGAAACCGGCGGAAGGGATGGATAAGTTTATGAAGGATGAATGAGTCCGAAAAGTCCGGAAAGTCCGAAAGTCCGAAAGACTGATGCGGTGCTGCCTATCGGTACGATGACTTGAACGTTTTCACAATACGCACCGCCAACCGCTGAAAAGGTTTCTCTATATAAACAGCCATCAGGTAGCTTAGAACCACGGCAGCCATAAATGCCGCGAAAAAAATATAAACCGGGCTGTATGCAAGCCGGTTGGAGATCAAGGAGCCGACGGTCAATATCAGCGGTACATGAACCAAATAAAAACTGTAGGAGATATCGCCAAAAAAAGTAAAAATGCGTTTTTGGAAAAAACGGCTTGCATTTGGACGGGCGAGAACAGTCATAAGAATGACGCAACTGCCTATTGCACATAGAAAATAGCTAAGAATGTATTTGGAGGGCAAATCGAGCTTTTTTATCGGCCCTAAAAGTTCGTAGTTGTTGTTATATAACAGCATTGCGAGGGATGCAATAACAACCACTACCCCGGCTTTCCACGATCGAATAAAGGTGAGCAGCCCGTCTTTATACTTCGCCATTAAAATACCCAGGTAAAATACGCTGATGGCCCAGGCATTGTGCTCGTAAGTGAGCCAGGCCATCACCAGCAGGAAGCCGATGTTTACTGTTTTGCTGCCGCGGGCAACGATCAAAATAAAAAAAGGAAGGATGATGGACATTTTCATCTCGATGACCAGCGACCAGATCGGCGGATCGATATAATTGATCTTAAAATCAGGGCCGATCAGCAGCAAGGTTTTTAAAATTTCCTTAGGACTATCCTTATCCCAGTTCCAGTTCCAGAAGTTGTTGAGCCAATTGGAATAAGGCGACAGTCCGTTTTTATCAAACACAAATTCTTTTAATAATACGGCAAGGATGATGGCAAAAATATATGCGGGGTATATCCTGAATATGCGTTTTATGTAAAATTCGCCCAGCTTTAAGGGCCTTTCGTTACCGACGAAAGGCAGGCTGAGCACGAAACCGCTCAACACAAAAAAAAGCATCAGTGCGGCCGTGCCATTGCATAAAATGCCCAATGGGGTTTGATGCAGCGTGTTTAATAAAGGCGACGCCATTTTAAGGCTGATAAAATGAGCGAAAAAAACCGAGAGCGCTCCCAGGCCGCGCAGGCTGTCGAGCTGCCGGTACCTGGGGACTGAGGATTTGACGGGTAAAGTTTGCTCCATATTAAAATGCCGTCGGCTAACAAACTTACGCCGCAAATGATTAAGCAGTTGCTTTGCCAAAAAATAACATTTTGGTAAACTGACCGATAGCTTTAAATTCGATAAATTATAAACTGATGAAAAGATCCCTGCTGATAGCCGCATTGTTTTTACTGGCTGGCCGCTTATTTGCCCAATCTTCAGGTGAGGGGCGCTACTTTACTTCGTTCGACAGCACAAAAATTTATTACGAGGTACAAGGCAGCGGTTACCCGGTAATATTGGTTCATGGTTTTTCAGGAACGGGGCAGGGATGGAAAAGTTGTGCGGTTTATAGCGATCTGCTGAACGCCGGGTATGAGGTGATACTGATCGATCAGCGGGGTAACGGGCATTCGGACAAACCCCATACCGATGCCGGTTACGCCAATGATGCTGAAGCCAAAGACATAATGGGCCTGATGAGCTTTCTGAATATCAAACAATATGACGCCGTTGGTTATTCGCGCGGGTCCATCATTATTTCGAGGCTTTTGGTATTGGATATGCGCCTGCGCAAAGCCATTATGGGCGGTATGGGTGATGCTTATACCAATCCCCAGTGGCCACGAAGGGTGCATGCATACGAGGCCCTGATGGGCGATACGACACACCACGATGTGGACGACATGATCAAATATATTCATAGCCAGCATTTTGATGAATTGGCGCTGGCGTTACAGCAAAAGTACCAGCCCTCAACCAGTCCGGCGGAATTGGCCGCGGTGAAAATCCCCGTATTAATTATCCGTGGCACCGAAGACAAGGAAAATGGATCGGAAACAGGTTTAAATAAGCTGATACCAGGCTCAGCGCTCGCATATGTACCCGGCAATCATAACACCGCCATTCGCACTCCTGAATTTGGGGATGCGGTGGTTAAGTTTTTAGGGAAATAGTACCGTGTTTTAGCAAAATCATTTTTTTGTTGCTGATACGCCACTTTTTCATTTTGTCTCCAAAGTTTCCGGCTAGTTTTAACGTTTGATGAGGCTTAAGGTTAAGATTATTGTTGCACAGCTGATCTGCTTTGCTCCGTTAGCGCTGCTGGCCCAAAGTCCGCTGGATAAAACGCATCTTAATTTTGACACCGCCGGTAAAAAAGACATTATCGACATCGGCAGGTCGCTGTTACACCAAATGCCAAGACCCGCTTCCACGGCCAAAAGGAAGATCTACTTTTCCATTTTACCTGTTTCAACATCCATACCCGGCGGCGGGTCGGCAGTTTTTACATCCACTACTGCCGGGTTTTTTTTAGGCGACAGACCTACCACTTACCTCTCCAGCATCAGTTTTACGCCTTATTTTAACCTGAAGGGCAGGTTTGGGTTACCGATACGATCGAATTTATGGCTGAATAATAACAATTGGCTGATACAGGGTGATACCCGCCTGTTAGTTTACCCGCAATATACATGGGGACTGGGCGGCGGCCAACCCGAAAGCGACCGCTTGCTGGTTAACTACAATTACTTCAGGTTTTACCAGGGCGTGCTAAAAAAGATCACTTCGTACTTTTTTGCCGGGATTGGTTATAACCTTGATTATTACATCGATATTGAAAACAACGACGGCAATACCCCTGCAAACAATATCGCAAATTTTACCCACTATGCAGTCGGTACATCCCCGGATAAAAACTCATTTTCATCCGGCCCTGGCGTGATTTTGCTATATGATACCCGCAAAAACGATTTAAATCCTATCCCGGGTGTGTACGCTAACCTTATCTACCGTTATAACGCCGAGGCGCTTGGCACCACCGAACCATGGCAATCTTTTTACGCCGATTTTCGGAAATATGTGGCGCTTACAGATGGCGCACCAAAAAATATGCTGGCATTTTGGGTCTACTACTGGACCGTGCTGGGGACCGCCGCACCCTACCTGGAACTGCCGGCCATAGGCATGGACCCCTACAACCGCTCGGGCCGCGGTATACAGCAAAACCGGTACAGGGGCAAAAGCCTTATTTATTTTGAAAGTGAATACCGCCGCGACATTACGCAAAACGGTTTGCTGGGCCTTGTGCTGTTCGCCAACGTAAATTCGGCGGCCCAGCAGCAGAGCGATCATTTCGCTTATTGGAACCCTGCCGGCGGGGCCGGTTTGCGTATCAAGTTCAACAAAAAATCGGATACCAACATTTGTATCGACTACGGCGTAAGCAAAAGCTTTTCTACTTTTATAGTAGGATTGGGTGAAGCCTTTTAATCCCCCGGCTATAAAACTGCTGACCGGCCTCTCAAACAAAAACGGAGATTTGCGCTTATATAGTTGATGAATAAAATTTTGCTTGTTCTTTTCCTTATTGCATTTCCGTTTTTACTTAGGGCTCAAACCCCGGTCGACACCACCAATGTGTACATTGATACTACACAACAACGAGATTTGCTGGACATTGGCCGAAAACTATTCAAGATACGTCCGCGCCGATACCCCAAAAATGACCAGAATCAAGTATATTTTTCCATTTTACCGCTCTCAACCAACGTTCCGGGCACCAATAAAGCGCTGGTTACTTCAACAACGGCAGGATTTTACCTGGGCCCGCGACAAACGACCTATCTTTCGAGCGTGACCTTCGCGCCGTACTTTAACCTCAAAGGCCGGTATGGGCTGCCCATACATTCGAGTGTTTGGCTGGAGAATAATACCTATAATATAGAAGGCGACACCCGGTTTTTAGTTTACCCCGAAGCAACCTGGGGACTGGGCGGAGGTCAGCCGGATGCACAGAACATTTTAGTTAATTATGACTACATCCGCTTTTACCAAAGCTTTTTGAAGCGCATCAAGTCCTACCTATACGCGGGGATTGGCTATGATGCTGATTATTATATCAATATTAACACAACCGGCCCCGTTTCGCTGGCTGATTTTAGCCGGTATCCGTACGGCACGGCACAACACTCCAATTCGTTTAGCTCTGGCATCACCTTTAACTTATTGTATGATTCGCGCCAGAACGCATTTAACCCTATACCCGGCGGGTATACAAATATTATTTATCGCGCTAATACCGGTATTTTAGGGAGCGATAATAACAGCCAATCGGTGTATATTGATCTGCGCAAATATGTTTCTTTGTCCGAATTGAGCCTTAAAAACCAGTTGGCCTTCTGGGCTTATTACTGGACAACATTAGGCGCCGGCACGCCTTATCTTAATCTGCCCAGCATCGGGATGGACCCTTACCAGCGTTCGGGGCGGGGGATACAACAAAACCGTTACCGCGGGGAGGCCCTGGCGTACTTCGAAACCGAATACCGGCGTGATATCACCGTAAACGGCCTGCTGGGATTTGTTGTTTTTGCGAATATAAACTCCGCCAGCCAACCCAATAACCACCAGTTTGCTTACCTCAATCCCGCCGCGGGCGCGGGCCTGCGTATAAAATTCAATAAGAAATCGGGTACCAATATTTGCATTGATTACGGTTTGAGCAAGGGTTATTCAGATATCAACCTGGCACTTGGCGAGGCTTTTTAGCGAAAATATAATCAGCAAGTAATTTCTTATGCTAACTCCGTATAAATAAGGGCGGTTATTAACATTTATCTAATAAATTATGTAATATGCAGTAAATTATTTTGTTATATTTGTTTAGAGGTTCGAGGGGCTGTTTTTCATAATCAATAATGGCATATGGTAGTTTCATTAAATGGCGATACCAGTTTAACCAAAGCTCACAAAAAAGTGCATACCTGCCCAAAATGTAAGGGCACGGCTAATGAACGCGTACACCGCGGGTTTTTCGTTAAAACATTTCTTTTCTGGCTTCCCATCAGAAAATATTCATGCTTCAAGTGCAACCACAAGTTTTACGAGTTGCACTAAACAATAAGTTTAGCCGGGCTTTTGGCTAATGCTTTTTTCTTACCCGGCTCCCGCCGCCTTCATTTGTAAATTAAGCAGGGTATTTTACCTGGTATTCCTGATACCTTAGTCGGACTGACAAAAAATGTCGGGTTTATTCAGATTTCGTGTAGCCTATCTGTCTGGATTTACGTATTGTCAATTGCTAATTATTTTACCCTAATATGATTGTGACCCTTGGTATTGATGAAAACGCAACCAACGCCGAAAAAAAGGTTTATTGTTGCAAAAAATGCAAACATGCATTTGACGAGCGCCTGCATAGGAGTGCTTTTGTAAAAACCTTCCTGTTTTGGCTTCCGCTGCGCAAATACGCGTGTTATTACTGCAAGCGTAACTATTACGTGCTACGTTAACCTGCGGTTTATTAATAATCCCGGCCGGCTATTTATGCCGCGTCATGGTTATTTATGCCGTCTCGAAATACCTGTGCAAAATCATTTATTAATTATTCGTATGAACCTTTCGCTATTCCGGCTATAAATTCGGCGTAGTCTTTTTTTACCTGGTCCGCGTATTGGCGCCCATAATTAATAGTCGGCCCGTGCCATTTTTTGCCGGCGCCAAACGCTATCAGTTCATCGGCTATGGCCGAACCCTGCCTGCCGGTGCTACGGAGTTGTGCGGATGCCGTGAGCACGGCCATATCCGCCACAACTTTTTCAATAGATTCGCGGTCGTCAACCAACTCCTCGAAATTGATCTTATCGGCAATAGGCTGCATTTGCTTCAAAACATAAGGCTCGTCTTTAAAAATAACGCTGTTTAATAAAGCAGGCGCCACATTTTGCATCCGCTGTTGTATGGCAATTACTCTATCCGCTTCCGATTTAAATTCCGGCTGTTTTACGGTGCAATAAGGCCTGAGCGACGAAGGCATCGCCTGTTTCATATCCAGGAACAAATATTTGCCCTTGGCGTCCGCCCTTTTTAACAGGAACATATAGCGTTTTACCCCCAGGCTTCCGGTTCCGGCCAGCCTGAAAACCGCATCCAATACTTTATGGTTAAGGCTTAACAGCTCGCCTTTTTGTACCAGGCCACTGATATAAGCCATCAACTCTTGCTTTAATGTTTCTTCAATTTGCAAGTGCTGTTCGTCTATTATCAGCTTAACATATTTCCCCTTCTTCGCGACAGCAAGCCGCTTCAGCAGCTCTTTTTGCTTTCTTTTCCTTACGGCATCTAAAAACTCCTGCACTACGCCGCATGCGGTTCTGGGATCAATGATCAGCGCCTTTCCCTTGCTCAAAACTGCGCTATAAGTGTCAAGGAATATCCCTGCTATTTTCCCCGCGGCCGCCTTTTTCAGCCCAATGCTGTCGGCCCCAACAAAAATACCCGATACCATTCGCGCCACTTCCCATAAAGCGGGAGCAAGCACCGCCTCATCAAAGTCGTTCAGGTCGAAATATTCCTGCTGGTCATCGCCTTTAAAGCTGCCAAAATTTTCCAGGTGCAGGTCGCCGCATATCCAGGTGGTTGGCGATATGGGCAATGGCACCGCTTTCGCCAGGTCTTCATAAAACAAATGGCAGGTGCCGCGGTAAAACGTGAATGCGTTTACAGCCATAGCCTTGTATTTGCGCTGGATCAGTCCCGGCGGGCGGCCTTTATTAAATTCGGTTATTCTTTGGTAGATGGTGGGCATGGGTGGGGTAGTTGATTGGGTTGGATTGAGTTGATTGAGTTGATTAAGTTGAATAAGTTAAGAACGTTTTAACCGGTGCAAATTACTAATTTAAGCGCCATTTTTAACCATGAACCATGAACCATGAACCATGAACCATGAACCATGAACCATGAACCATGAACCATGAACCATGAACCATGAACCATGAACCATGAACCATTTTTAACCATGAACCATGAACCATGAACCATAAACCATGAACTATTTCACCCCTAACTGTTTCAATTCCCGGTCAATCCTTTCATTCCATTTTTCCTGGGCGAAATGATCCAGGCCGTGCGTAGTTTCAGCATCATATTTTCGCTGAAGCGTGTCCATCTGGCGGTAAGCGTCCAGGTAATCCACATTAATGGGGCCGTCGTAATTATCAACAGGCAACTCTTCCGACTTTATTTTTTGAACGAAATGTATGGCGGCAATTTTGGCCAGGTCAAAGTGGCGTTGCTCATGGTTAAGGGTATAGGCGTCGCCGCGAACGCTTTCCTTGGCCCAGCAGGCGCTTTTGGGCAGGCACACTTTTATTTCGAGGTTTAAGCGGATGACACCATTTTTTACTTCCGTCTGTTCATTATAACCAACGGTTGGCGACACCTCGGCAGCATATCGGCTATTGGGCACGCCGCCCCTAAAATCATCCCAGGCAAGCGGCCGGTTTACCGAATAGTAAACAGTATCCCCCTCAGGTTTTTCGCTATAGTCGCTAAACGAAACGCTTACTGATTTTGCCAGGCGTATATCGCTACCTGCCTGTTTATTTATCCAGGTATTAAAGTACAGCAGGCTGTTCTCCAGCATTTTCCTCAGCGTTGGCTCAACATCCTGCGGCGGCCCGGCATTGCGGGTATAGTTAGCATTGCCGTCATAATCCACCAGGTGCTGCGTTTCGTCACCCTGCTGAAGATCGAAGGTGGCCGCCAGTTCGGCTTTGCCTTCCGCCTGCCCGTTAGCAGTGGCTGTCTCGGCGATATTGAATCTTTTGATATGAATAATGATGGCGTGCAGCGCGGTATTTTGCAGCATGCTGTTTTGTATAAATCGTTTAATAGCGCCAAAACCGCTGCTAAAATCAAAAGGAGCAGTTTTGGTATTGAGTTCCGTATTGTTAAACGGCAACAGCCAGGCAATCGCGCGCCGGTCGCTGCGGTCGTCAATAACATTGGCGATGTAAAATTCTTTGGGGGTGATGTTCAGGTGTTCATCTTGCAGAATGATTTCACCTGTTTGATACGTCGGCAAGATGAAAGCATACGACGCGGAGATGGCCGCAATAAGGATTGCAAACTTGAGTGCTTGACGTTTACGCGATAAGACGATCATTACAAAATCAAAAACGTTGCTGCTCATTTAATATTTTACGGAATGGTTAACCTTTCTTGCTGTTTAGGACCAGATTGGATACTAGCTATTATCCATTTTTTCTGTCGATGTAAATTAATTTTCTGTCGAAACAGATTGCCTTTCTATCGGAACCACTAAGTTATTTAATTCAAATTTTCCCAATATTGATTCCCGAATCAATAAAATGACTTGCCAAAGCAGATTTATTTACGTTTAAAAATAACTCACAGTATTTATTCAACTAAAAATAAGCTAGTATATGGTATCAAAAATTCTAAACAATAGCTATTTGTTTTGCTTATTGTCATTTGCTCTCTTTTTCACAATCGCCTGTATTGCTGCGATATCACCGAATTTGTTAGCGATTGCGGATACAGTTATTTATTGTCTTCTGACTTTCACTTTCCTGAAATTGAGACCACCTGAAAAAAGAAACCTGGTTACAGTTGCAATTATTTCCGCTCCTGTTATTATTGTTATTTTACCCATCCATATACTCCATTATAATGAAACCCTGGTTAGCTTGCCCGCTCTCTTTGGATATTTCCTGGGGATTATTTTTGGTGTCTTGATATTTTATTCTTCTGTTATTTTCAAATTTGCCTGGGCCGGACTTATCCTCTCTTTGCTGGTATTTATGTGTATCAAAGGCTTCGACCTATGGTCGAATAAAATAAACTACGGCAGTTATGTCGTGGACACAGATGACCCCGTCCCCCCCGGATTTGTGTTAAATCAGGACAATGGCCAGCCATTCAGCCTGAAAGATAATACATCGAAAATCACAGTCCTGGATTTTTGGAATACCCGTTGCGGCGTTTGTTTTCACAAGTTTCCTGACCTTCAAAGAGCACACGACCGCTACACACGCGCCTCCAATATTCAGTTTTATGCTGTCAATGTGCCCGTTGAACGCGACACTGCTGGGCAGGGAACTGCCGTGTTCAAATCTTTGAAATATTCGGTTACAAACCTGACCACTAAAAATGTAAAAGAAGCTTCACGTGCCGGTATTTTAGTGTTCCCTACGGTATTGGTTATTGACCACAACCGGATCATCTTCCGCGGCGATATCGACGACCTCGACAACTGCCTAAAAAAGTTGCTATAGTCGCTGCCCAGCACTTTCCCACACCCCCAAAAGTTTTCAACAGGTATACCACCAGCTTTATTTTGCCCGTTAACAAATCAATGTTCTCCACACATTGTGCATTACTATTGTGAAATACGCCCGGTGCGTTTAAGTAATTTTGCCAATCGTTAGTTCATGCCTCATGATGAAACTTAAATATATTTCGTTCTTCGTTCCCCTGTTTTTTGCCTCACAACTATACGCCCAGCAAAACCCATCCTTCCAGGTTTATAATACCTTCAACGCTGCTACAGACTTGCTCGACAAAGGCGAATACGTGGCCGCAGCGCAGCAATTCCGCCTGGTGGAACAATCTACGGTGAAGGCAAGTACGCAGTCCCGGTTCGAGTCGGATCTGTCGCTGGTAAAAGAAAATGCACAGTATTACGAGGCCCTGTGTGCGCTGGAGCTGGAAAATGACGATGCCCAAAGCATGTTTCTTCGCTTTATCAAAGAACACCCCGAAAATCCCTTTGTAAAACTGGCCTATTACCAGATCGGGCGCACCTATTCTAAAAATGAACAATTTGCGGAAGCCATCGAGTGGTTCAACAAAATAACTGCCGATGACCTGAATGGCGAGGAAAATACCGAATACAAATTCCGCAAAGGCTATGCGTATTTTGAAACGAACGATTATAAAAATGCACAGGAGCTCTTCAGCGAAGTAAAGGGCCGCCGGTCGCAGTTCACGGACGACGCCACTTATTATTTCGCCTACATCGCCTACATGAACAAGGATTATCACCTGGCGCTGGCAAACTTTCAAAGGCTTAAAAATTCAAAAAAATACGAGGCCAGCTATCCTTATTATATCACCGCCGTTTACTTCCTGGATAACCGCTACGACGACGTGATCAGCTACGCGGTGCCGATCATCAACAATACCCACCAGCAAAACGAAAAGGAAATGTTGCGCCTGATCGCAGCGTCTTATTTCGCGAAAGCAAAATATCCCGAGGCAGCCAAATATTACACCCGTTTTGAAGATGAGGACCTGGGCCGCACCCAAAACACACAGGACAGTTACGAGATGGGCTACACCTTTTATAAGGTGGCCAACTACCCCAAAGCGGCAACCGAGCTGGAAAAGCTGCAACAGCAAAACGATGTTTTCAGCCAGAACGGCGACTATACCCTGGGCGATGTCTTCCTGAAAATGAACGACAAGCAAAGCGCCCGGAGCGCCTATTTCCTGGCCTCGAAGCTAACTTTTGATAAACAATTACAGGAAGATGCTTTGTATGAGTATGCAAAACTGTCGTACGAACTGGATTATAACAACCAGGCGCTGGATGCCACGCGCCTTTATTTAAAAAATTATCCTACTGCAAAACGCAACGACGAGGTAAAAACACTGCTTGGCGAGGAACTCCTCAATTCCCACAATTATGCCGAAGCGGTTGACATACTGGAACCTATCCCCAATAAAAGCGCCAGTGCCATCGCCGCCTATCAAAAAGTCACCTATTACCGCGGGCTGGAATTTTATAACGAACGTGCTTTTGAAAATGCCATCGGAATTTTCCTGCGCTCGCTGAAACACCCGGTCGACAGCCGCATCGAAGCGCTTACCACCTACTGGATGGCGGAGTCGATGTACGAGGTACGTAAGTATGACGAATCCGTTGAAACCTTCCAGAAGTTTTTGGATATGCCTGATGCCCCCGAAACCAGCGTTTACAATTACGCCAATTATGCGCTGGCGTATGCCGCTTTTTACGGGCAGAAATATAAAACGGCCTCTACCTACTTCCTCAAATTTTTAGACGGCGAACAGAAAGATGCAGCTACCGCAAATGATGCTATTACCCGCCTCGGCGATAGTTATTTTGTATTGAAGAATTATACCCGCGCGCTGGAATATTACAACCGCATCATCGACCGCCACAGCCAGGGGCAGGATTATGCATTATTTCAACGCGGTATGATCGAAGGCCTGCAGGGCTCCCCTTCTGGCAAGATCAGCACGCTCCAGGATGTGTTAAACAAATTCCCGAAATCCGATTATGCCGATGACGCCTCATTCGAGATCGCCTATACCTATTACCTGCAAAACGACACGGTAAAAGCCAAACAGTCCATGCTGAACATGATCCAACTGTATCCAACCAGCAGTTATGTGCCTCGGGCGCTGGTTACTGTCGGCCTGATCGATTACAACGCAGGTGACGATGACCTGGCGATACAATCGTTTAAACGGGTGGTGGCCGACTATTCATCTACAGACGAAGCAAAACAGGCGTTGAAGCAGATCGAAAAGATCTACACAGACAAAGGCGACGGGCAATCCTTTATCAATTATGCGGCGACGGTGCCGATAGCGAATTATTCGCAAGCCGAGCAGGAAAATATCATGTACACAGCGGCCAGCAACCTGTACCAGCGTAGCGATTGGCAGGGAACCGTGGGCGCTGTGAATGCTTACTTTGACAAATTCCCCACCAAACCGATTTACGATAAAGGGGCAAGATTTATCCGTGCGCAAAGCCTGGTGAACCTGAAACGCACCGACGAGGCGGTGACCGACTATAATGTGATATTGAACGACTGGACCAGCGAATACACTGAGCAATCGCTGCTGGCTATGGCAAAATTGTACATCGCCCAAAAGAAATATAACGAAGCGGTGCCATTCCTCAAAAAGCTGGAAACCAATTCGGAATATAAGGCCGATTATACCTTTGCCATCAACAACCTGTTGCTTTGTTATGCACAGATGGCCATGCCTGACGATGCGCTGAACTACGTAATGGCGATCCGACAAAATGAAAAATCGTCGCAGGAGGAAAAATTTGAAACCGGCCTGTATGCGGGCGACGCTTACCTGGAAAAAGGCGACACCACCAACGCCGTGAAAGAATTTGAATACACCGTGGCTAACACTAAAACCATCGCGGCAGCCGAGGCAAAATATAATATTGCCCGTGTGGAGTATTTGAAACGCCACTATAAAGAATCGCAAAAAACCTGTTTCGAACTGGTAAAAGATATGCCCAATTACGATTACTGGGTAACCAAAACATTTATCCTGCTGGCTGATGATTATGTGGGGCTGAAGGATACCTTCCAGGCCAAAGCAACTTTGCAAAGCATCATCGATAACTATAAGGGGGATGATGATATCCTGCCCGCAGCCAAACAAAAACTCGACCAGCTTTCGCCGGCGGCACCAACACCGCCAGCCAAGGCCGATACTACTAACATAAAGAAGGACAAAGAATAATGAGAAGGGCAATGAAATTGAAATACATCATATTTACACTCCTCACCCTGTTTTCAGTATTATGCTTTGTTCCCGCCGGCGCACAGGTTAAACACAAAGCAAAAAAACAGGTACGTAAGGGCGCACATAAACCGGCTGCAAAGGGTCATAAAGCGCCGGTGAGGGTGCTGCATAAACCTGTAGTAAAGCCGGTGGCAAAACCGGTTGTTGTGCAAAAATCAGCAGCAAAAAGTTTGGGTGAAGACGCTGCAAAAACGAAGATAGACACCACCAAAAAAGGAAATTTGCCTGGTAACAGCCTGTCTGAAGAGATCATTGTAACAACTGCCTACAAACCAGTGCTCGCCGATGCGGTAAAGATCCGTATCAACCCCGATCTGGAAGATAAAACGCCGTTTAAAGCGCCCTTAACTTATTTCCCGATAGATAAACGCCTGGAACTGAATACCGATATCAAGCCTTTCGAAGCTATGAAACAGCCGAAGGAGCGCGACTCAGACCTTTATAACAATTATGTAAAAGCTGGTGTTGGCAACCTAAAGACAACTTTCGGTGAAGCCTATTTTAACAACGGGCGCGACCCGGGCCTGCAGCTTGGCGGGTACCTGAAACATTTTATGCAAAACGGCACCATAAAGGACCAAAACTCCAGCCGCGATGAGGCATCGATATTTGCAAAAAGCATCGGCGCCACCAATTCGCTCGACGGGAATATCACCTATAATTACCGCACCAATTATTTTTATGGGTTTAACCAGGGCGCTTTGCCACCGCCAAACCTGCAGCGTAACGAGCAGCATTTCAGCACACTGAGCGCACAGGGCGAACTGGTAAAAAACTACCAGGATGTGGATAATGATTTTACCTACGCACTGAAATTGAGCGGTTACAGCTTTAGCAATGCCTTCCAGGCGAAGGAAAGCAATGTAGTGCTCTCGGGCTTTTTAAACGAGACCATCCACCAGTTTTATGCCGGGGTGAGTGCATCGGTTGATGTGGCTACACAGCGGGACAGCGCGTATGATATCGATAACAGCCTGATACGGGCAAATCCTTATATCAAATTCCAGGGCGATAGCTATAAAGTAGAAGCAGGCATCAATATTGTGGACCAGTTTGGTTACAGCTCGGCCATCTACATTTTCCCGGCGGCAAAGGCCGAACTCCAGCTCGTCCCCAATTATTTAAGGATTTTTGTGGAGGCCAAAGGTGATGTTAGCCGCTCCTCACTGCTTGGTTTTTCGTACATCAATCCATTCCTTGGCCAAAATATTGCGATCAAAAATTCGGTCGACCGTTTGGACATCGCTGCCGGGCTAAAAGGCACGATAGCGCCCGGTTTGGGATTTAAGGCTACGATATACCGTGATGAAATATCGGACATGCCGCTTTTTGTGAGCAATTTTAATGTAGCCACGGGATATAACCGGTATACGGTGATCTATGATGGCGGCAAATCGCGGGTGAACGGCCTCAACGCCGAACTGGACTATAAAGCATCGGATGATTTTGATCTGTTTGGAAGGGCGGAATTTAAGCAATACCAGATGGCCACCCTGCCACAGGCCTGGAATATGCCTAAATTTAAACTTACTGCCGGTACCACGATACACGTAAGCAACCTGGTGAATATAACCGGTACGGTATTTGTGCGCGGCTCGGCGCTTGATCCTTATATTTATTCGTCCAGTTTGTCACCCAGCACGTCCAGCACATTTACCAATATCAGCTCATTTGTTGATGTAAGCGGCGAAGTGGAATACAAGGCAACAAAACAACTATCGGTGTTTGTACACGTTAATAATTTGCTCGACGGAACAAATACAACCTGGCTATACTATCCTGACTACGGATTTAATATATTTGGCGGTGTTGGCTTTAAATTTTAATTGATAGCCAAGGTAAAAAAATAGTTGTCTCCTTGTGACATCTTTGTGTCCATTGTGCACCTTGTGGTTTATTTTTTAACACAAAGTGCACAAAGATTGCACAAAGGCCACAAAGGTTTTTATAGCAGGTTCTGATAAATTATAATAAACCGTACTTTTAAGAAATGAATTTAGCCGATTATTTAAGCGAACTACTGGGACTGCACGATGAAGTGAACGTGCCGGGCCTTGGCTATTTCATCCGGAACCGTATAAACGCCTATTATAACGATACCGAGGCCCGGTTTTATCCACCCTACCACCAGGTAAAGTTTGTGCCCCAGCCGACTGATGATGAAACTTTTGCGCAATATGTTGCCGATAAAAAGAATATATCGCTGGCATCTTCGAAATACTTTGTTGAAAAGTTTATTAGCAAGCTGAGGGAAGATGCATCAGGCGGTAAATATCTATTTTCCGACCTGGGATCGTTCCAAACCGATATGGACCAGTTGGTTTTCAAACCAAATGAACGGATCCCGGCCGACCCGGCTTTTTACGGCTTTCCCCCTATAGATATTTTCAAGGCCTCGCAGCCAATACCGGCAGACGTAAAAAAGCCGGTGCTGGCGCCGGATCAACCTGCTTCGGTACAGGGTCCTGCCGCAGTAACCACCACCCCGCCGCCGCCCAGGGCAGTTCATTCGCCTGAATATTATGAAGAAGAAGTTGAGCAAAAAAGGCATGTTAATGTTTGGCTGATCATATTGATCTGCCTGGCTATTTTGGGACTCGCAGCGTTCGGCGTTTACAAATTTTACCCCCAGGCCTTCGACAAAGTGAAGGACGAATACAATAAAATAACAGGTAAAACGGCTGATACACCCGCTGTAATACGCCACGAAACGAAACCTGTAGTAAAGGATACCGCAAAAAAAACAACACCGGTAACAGATACTGCGTCAAAATCCGTTACTACAATGGCGAAACCGGATAGCGTAAAACAGCCCACCTATTTAGCTGTCGCAGAAGAGGTGCGATCATTAAGGACTGCTGGTCAGATCGTGTCGCATTTAAAATCGCTTGGTTTGGATGCATATATCGTTCCTAACACCATTGGCCCATTAAAGAAAATTGCGATCGGCCCCCCTTATGCAACTTATAACGCCGCAGATTCGGTTGAGC
>Ga0206954_1115_pt1 | contig 21222 bp, 17 predicted proteins | sample Alteio_BWOrgHeat_37_FD_153250 | JGI IMG/M metagenome (GOLD analysis project Ga0206954, IMG submission 153250) | Enriched cells from forest soil in Barre Woods Harvard Forest LTER site, Petersham, Massachusetts, United States -... | ecosystem: Environmental > Terrestrial > Soil > Temperate forest >...
GGCGTAAATAAAACTACAGGCCACCAATTTTAATTCCTGAAATCCTGCGTAATCATCAGTCCGTAAATTCCGCCGTCTTCAATTCCGATGCCCAGGCGACCGAAGGCGGGATTGAGGATATTTGCGCGGTGCCCGGGCGAATGCATCAGGCCCGAATGTGCCTCAGGCAATGTCGGCGCCAATGCCACATTTTCGCCGGCGGCCAAAAAATGAATATCGTCATTTCGCATCCGTGCAAAAGGATCCACACCCTCGGGGGTGTAATGCGAAAAATACCCCCTTGCCAGCATATCCACCGAATGGCTGCGGGCAACGGCGGTTAATTTCGGGTCGGCTTTAAGTGGGCTTAGCCCTCTTTCGGTGCGTTCCTTGTTTACCAGGCGCAGCATTTCCGCTTCCAGGCCGGGCCGTACTTCGGGCCGGCTTACGGTGAATGGCAGTTTGGTAAATTTTTCTTCCGCATGTTCCGTGCCCGGGCTGCGGACCACATGCGCAGGGATGTCCGCAAAAACGGGCGACAACCAATGTTCCAGCCAGCCCGTATTGCCGGCCAGCCCGTTGGCCAGTTTGCTGTTATGCGCCTCGCGGCTCAGTGTGCCCGAAAACGGCATCAGCAGCAAAAATACCGCCAGCAATGCCGCCCAGATGTACCCGTCGATCAGGCCGGGCAAAATGCCCAATACCTTATTAACGGCCGAAGTGTGCACATAAACGGGAGTTTCCAGCAGGATACGTTCGGCCAGGCGGGTTAACAGGATGCGGGCGATGATGACGATCAGCACAAACGATAATAGCCCCGAAAACCCGCCGATACCCGGAAAAATATGCAGCAGCACCCCGCTGAACGGCTTGTAAAAAATATAGCCGATAACCAGGCTGCCCAGCCAGCCAAGCAATTGCAGCGCGCTCAGGATAAAGCCACGCCGCACAGCTGCCAGTACACAAGCCAGCAGGATGATGAACAACACAAAGTCGATAAAATTCATTTCTTTTTATAATACTGATAGTTAAACCACTTGCGGGGCAATTGGTTTAAAAATGGGTTAAGTTCGGAAGTTGGAAAGTCCGAACCCTGATAGCTATCGGGGCCGAAAGGCGGAGAACTTTCGACTTTGAACTTAAAATAAAAGCGCTTTGGCTAAAGATTTTAGGGAACTCCAAGCCCAAACGTGTCGTTTAGAAGCTTTAACGAATTGTTTGCTCAAGCCCAGCTTAACTTGTTTTTATAACTCTGCAAATGATTATAAGCGCGTTCGATGCTTTCGTGTTTAAATAATTCCTTTTTACGCGTAGTCCAGATAGCTTTTACTACGTCATCAACAGTGTATTTGGGATGTTCGGCCAGGATGAAGTCAATTGTGGACAATATTTCCAATGAAAGTTCGGAGGTGAAGTTTTTCAGAAAGATAAGCATTTGATTAAGCCTGTCTCTGTCTTCGGTATTCATGCCTTGTACGTATTCGTTTACCGCATCCCATTTTGCATAGTTAAGCTGTAATGGTTCGAATGGCCTGGCCTGGCGCTGCTCCAAACCTTTTAAATAAGTTCCGTTGAGGTAATATAATACCTTTTCAACACCAATGGCATAAGGGCCATAAAGATGGGGTTTAAAATCGAGTTTAAGGTTTTGCCCCATGCGCTGTAAAAAGTAGGCCAGTTTATTGGCGGCAAACAGGCTGCTGTACTCGCCAAAACTTTCAAAGGCAAACAGGCTGTACAACAGCGCGGCACGCGCTGGGGTAAGCTCAACCGGCTTTTTTGCTTCCTGCTGCTGCAAAATCTCTTTTATAGCAGCGTTGGGCTCATAAATCTGTACGTCAATGGGTAAATCCCGTAAAGCATCTGTAATCATCGGCTTTACGCGTTCCCAATCGAGGCCGCCGTTACCAGCGCCAAGGGGCGGGATGGCAATACTTTTTATATTTTCGGTTTTGACCAACTCTTTCAACGCTTCGAGGCCTTTTGCGATGTATTCATATTGGGAGGGCTGACGCCAATGAATTTTTGTAGGAAAATTAATGATCAGTTTTTTCCCGTAAAGCAGGTTGGTATCCCATACGGCAAGCAATTTACCAGGCTCCAATTCATGATTTTTGCACGCCCGGACGTACTCCTTATTGTTATGCGGAAAGGCCTCCTTAAATTGCAAAGCAATACCCTTACCCATTATACCAACGGTATTTACAGTATTTACCAATGCTTCGGCATTGGCTTTCAGCAAGTCGCCTGTAAAAAAGCTAATCATCCTAATCGAAAAAATAAGGTTGATGAATATACACAGGAATTTTCAATCCTGCCACATTAATTTTATGCTCTGCCCAATCCTTCATATCTTCATTATAAACACAAATAGATTCGATGTGTTCAATCGGCACCGTATTGTGTACCAAAAATTCGGCCTGGTACCGTCTTTGCCGGTCATAATCACCATCCGATTTACTAAAATTACTATGCTGAATGCAGTCCCAATCAATTTGACCCAAATGTTTTAAATCATTATAGTGCGTTGTCTCGCCGTCATTTGCCTGTCCGTCGGTAAAAAACCATTTCGATCCATTAACCAAATCTTCAATACGGCATCGGATCACAATAATTTCGTCCTTACTGCGCTTTGGAACTTTAGGCGCATAATAACCTGATACAATATTTAACAGCATAATCGACCGTGGTGTAAAATAAAACGGCACGTATTCACCAATATTTCCGTACCCAGGTAAGCTTACTTCGGTGCCGCTCCGCACATCAACTATCTCAAAATTCCCTATTGCAACAAATTTTTTGTCAGCATTTTTATGGTGCTTGTTTACCAGTCCATATTTCAGCACATGGTCAAGGTTGTCGCGATGAGTAATGCGAAAACAAAAAACTTTATCCCTATTGATTAGCATTTGGTGGTTTAAACTTACCAAATTTATTGATTAATTCGACGGTTTGCGTTAGGAACAGCACATTCTACCAGCGTGGGAAACGCCCATATTCAAGTCAAAAGCCTGGAGTCGAAAGTCAAAATTCTTTTTCCGCCTTACGCTGGGCTAACCCCAGCACCCCGTTTCAACCTGTTTATCCCCACCAGCAAAAATACCCCGGTGGTAATGTTCCAAAAAATGATGGTGTAAACGGAGATGCGTTCGGTAATGCCGGGCGGGATGCTGTGCAGCATCATTAAAGCGAGCAGCCCTGCAAAACCCAGCAGGCCCATAAATATGCTATAGCTTTTAAACCATTGAGGCGCGCCGTTTTGCCTGGCGGCTATGCCTGTGCAAATACAAGCCAGGTTGCCAAAAATAATGGCCATTGCTGCGCCGATTACATGCAGTATACCAATGGGCTTATTCATTTCGCCGGGCGAGCCATGTACAATGGCCACCATAATAATACCCACGCCGTGTATAATAGCAAACAGCGGCAGGGTAAACCGCCATTTTTTTGAGCTAAACAATGGCCGCAACAGCAGGGCCGCCGCAATAGCCAAAACACCTTCGACAGCAAAACCGGTATTCACTACCCAATAAATGGGGGAGTAGATGTGCCTGCCCTGGAAAACCGTAGGCGGCCCTTCAACGCCAAGGTCGCTGATGTAGTAATGGATGTAACTGTAAACAGGGTTTTTCCAGGCCAGCGCGGTTATGCCTTCGCCTATTAAGTATTCCACTATGGCAGCCAGGGCAATGGCCCCGGTTAGCAAGCGGGTTTTACTAATCCCGTTTTTTTGGTACTGGCTTAAAATTCCTGGTGTAAGCGGCATGGCTGTTGTGGGTTAGTAGTAGTAGCAGTGGCAGCAGCAGTAGCAGTGGCAGCTACTATGAACTATGAACCATCAACCATGAACTAACTCAATTCCCAAAAATCTTATACAGTATCCAATCATCCGTTTCGTAAACCCTGCGGAATTTCAAGCCGCCGTTGGCGCGGGTGATCACGGGGATGTATTTTTGGTTGAGCTGGGTAAAGCCGGTAACTTCGTTTTTATCGGTAGCCAGTAGTATGTAGTTGTCGTATTTATCCGGCGCCTCAATGGCGGTAAGGAAAATGCCTTCCTGGTAAGGGAGGGTGAGTTTATGGATATTGCCGGTAAAGGCCACCACGGGGTAGGCAATACCATCGTCGATCAGCACGTGCGAATCTTCGGGCAGGTGGTTCAAATATTTGGCCAGCTCGCGGTTTTGATCCTGCCGGGTATCTGGCTCGCGGCTTTCGATCATCGAAATAAAATACCTTTCTTCGCCCACCGACGAATTTTTAAGGAAATAATACCCCGTAAAAAGCTGCACCACAGCCAGCACCGCGACGACTAATTTTAATATGACCTGTCGCTTGATGATCTGCGCCCGATAGAGGATACAGAGCAATGCCAAAACAACAAATATGAGGTAGAACTCCTGCGGCAGAAACACCTTGTCGTACTTGATGTGCAAAAACTCGATAAAGGCAAATGGCGTTAACAGCGTAAGGATTTGGTAGGTGCTGTCCCTGAAAAGGAAAATAGCCACCAAAATTAAGGGGCAAAACACGATCATCTTCAGCGAAAGCAACACCGAAGTCTCGGGTATGTGGTATACGGTACTGGTGGACAAACTATCAAAGCTCAGTTTATCGGCCAGCACGGTCCAGGTGGCGTAGGGGCTTTGGTTAAAGTAGTCCAGGTCCTGCGCGTGCGTAAGGTTAAGCAGCTTATAACAGATAACGCAGGAAATGGGCAAAATAAACAGGATGATATACAGCGCAAATGTTTTATTGATGAGCTTACGGCGCAGCGAAGGATTATTAAAACTTTGGTGCAGCCTGAAAATGGATTCCTGCTCGCCCAGGTTTAAGCTTTTTACCGTGATGGATAATACCAGCGGGATAAAAAACAGGGTGAGCCAGATGAATTTATAGTCGCAAAATATTAATATAACCAAACAAATACTGGCAATAGACACGTGGAAAGTGGTGTTTGACCTGTAGAATTTCAGCAAATTGAAAAAGAACAGGAAGAAAAACACCAGTACAAGTGCAATTGATTTGCCCGAGGTTGCCGCATACAGCATGCCCGGGTGTAACAGGAAGATGATGAGCAGGACAAAAATATAGAAAATATCGTTGGATCGTTTGATGAGCGTGCTGGCCATAAGGTAAAACAGGATGGCCATGCAAACCGCAGAGGCAATTACCGGCGGCGGCACAAAATTGATGGATGAAAATATAAAAGAGGAATAAAAAGGCAATATGGGCGCAGTAAGCCCCATCACCTTTAACCTGTCGCCGAGCCCGTTAAGGATGATCTTGGATTTCTCCATATAAAACAGGGCCTCCTGGCTGTAATAGCCCAGGTGGTTCAAATAAAAACCGCACAGCACGTAGTAAACCGCCAACAGCGCGGCAACAAGCAGCAGATATTTGGATTGGTTTCTCATTTCACAACATTTGTTGGGCTGTTAACTTTACTAAGCCCATGTTCTGTTTTTTCCCAATAAAAAGGCTTAACGATCAACTGGTACAGGCCTTTAAAGGCCGCTATGGAGTGCATAAGCCAGTAAACCGGATTGGCGATGGAAAACAGGATCAACTCGTAAAAGCGCCTTTTAAATACCGCCATCATGTTGATATAGATCATTAATATATTACCCACCATCAGGTTAAATATCGACATAAACAACACCCAGTCGGGAAATAACGAGCGGATGGTTGAAAGGTCGAATACCAGGTAGCACACAAATATAGCCAGCAGGAAAGGGTACACCAGGAAGGTTAAAGGCGTAGCCCCGATAAAGAAGTTGAACCCTAAAAAGCCTCTCCAGCCTACTTTGCGCAGCAGGGCCAGCGGGTTGCGCATGTGCACCAGGTAGGTTTGCATATAACCCTTTATCCACCTGGAGCGCTGACGGATCCAGTTAAAAGGCTCGTTATTGGCTTCCTCAAAAGTGGTAGAGTTTACAATGGCTATTTTATAACCCTTTGCGTAGGCCCGCACACCCAAATCGGCGTCCTCTGTTACGTTGAACGGGTCCCAGGCGCCCAGTTCCACCAGGTTATCCAGCTTAAAATGGTTGCTGGTACCGCCCAGGGGGATGGGGATATCCAGTGTGTCCAGGCCGGGCAGCATGTAGTCAAACCAGTAGCTATACTCCAGGGTAAACATCCTGGTGAGGAAGTTTTCGTTCCTGTTGTAATAATTTAAAGCACTTTGAATACAGATATAGTTGGAAGGCAGCTTGGCAAATAAAGCCACCACTTTTTTCAGTTGGTCGGAGTCGGGGATATCCTCGGCATCATAAATAGTAAGGTATTTGCCCCGTGCAAAGTGAAGGCCGTAGTTGCATGCCTTGGGCTTGGTCTTCGGCATATGAAACGGCACCACCACCACCTCGAATATTGCCGGGAAATCCAGGTTGCGTACCGCATTAAGGGTTTTGTCGTCGTCTTCTTCGATCAGCAGCTTGATATCCAACTGTTCGCGGGGGTAATCCAGCGACTGCAGGTTCCAGATGAGCTTTTTGATCAGCTTATCTTCCTTATAAACGGGTAAAAGGATGGTATAAATGGGCAGGTCGCCGGGGATTAGTTCTTTTACCTCATCGCGTGTTACCGCCTGGTGCAGTTCAAACCGGGAACCCACCAGCGCCAGGAACATCTTGAACAAAATAGCCACCAGGAAAAATATACTGATCAGTATATTGATAATGATGGAAGTATCTTTAAAATGAGTTACCAGGCCGGCAACTACAATGGCGAGCATAATGAACAGGAAAATAAGCTGACCGGATGAAAAAGTAATAAAAGCCGAGTTAGCGGGGTCGCGGTTAAGCAATTCGTACACGGCTGATTTTACATACTTGTCGCCAAGCAGCTTATGGCTCATCCAAACGATGTCCAGATCCGAAGCAACTATAATTTCGGGTTCGCAATCGTATGTAAACCGGATAAAATCAATAAACAAGCGGTTGCTGGGGTCGGCCATCAGGGTTATTACCCGGCCATTTTGGATGCGTAAAGGAAGCGCGGCGTTTTGCTCCGCGAATTTTAGCTCTATTTTACTTAAAACCTCGGTATCGTGTTCTTGTTCGCGCACATCCTCTTTAAAGGGGTAGCCCGCGTTGATCATCGAGCGCTCGTAATTTTTTCGGGAGATGTAACCGTAATTGAGTGCAATTTTTATAAAAGACTGCCCCGACCGGGACGAAAAGTCTTCAATCTGTTCCCGATCCCGTCGCGTGATGAAACCATCGTTAACCAAAAGTTCAGGAATAGACATATTTTAAGTTTTCAGTAAAAGTGTTACACGATTTATCAAGTAGCCTCAGCGGGTATCGCCCGCTAAGGTTACTTATTTTTTAATGCCTCTGCCAACAAAATTAGTCGTTATACTGTTCCTGCGATCTTTGAACTCTTGAACGTACATACAAGAAAGACAGCAAGATCAGTATCAATATGCCTAACAGAATGTACAAATTGTAAGTGTCCCAAAAACGTGTGAGTGAGCTCTTGGGTTCCACATATTCCAGGTTGTCGCTGGATTTGTTGATATTAAACAAATACTTATTGGAAGCGGCGTCCGTTACGCACACGTTGCTTGAAAGTGTCGATAATTGTTCACCAATTGCCCTGGATACATTTAAAAATGCGTCCGAAGGTTTCGATCCTGTTGCGGTAACGATCAGCGTTGCGTTGTTTCCGCCGCCATAAAATATTTGTGCAATACCGGCGGATGACGTATCCGACACCTTGTAAACGGTTTTGCCGTTGTCCCTGTTATACAGCCTGAAATTTTCCTGAAATTTGATCGGCGGATTTGAGAATTTACCCATTAAAGGATCGTCCTTATCCAGTAAGGCAATGATATTGTATTTTTTAAGGTCACCGTCAGGAACCGCGTCTGAATAAAGAAACTCGGGGAAGTTGTTAGCATTTACGTTGTTGTTCAATTCGTAAACAATTTCGCCAACTGCGCCGGCAGTATTTTTCGCGATCTGCTTCGAAACGATCACCTTAGTAGTGCCGCTATTGAATGCCTCCGGGTATTGGTAGAAGCTCAGGTCGCTTGAAATGAACGGATTTTTCGACTCGAGGTAGGATTTGTCTGCGTCGACTTCGCCGAAGAAGTTGATAAAGCTGTTCTTACATTCGCCGTTAGTTGGGAAAAACCTGAATTCCGATTCAAGGGTATTGTATTTATGGTGCTGGTAGCGGTTGATCGTTACAGAGGTATTCAGTTTGCCCGAGGCATCCAATTTTTCGCTGCTGATGAGCAGGCCATTCAGGTAAATATTGAAGTAGCCTCTGTCGCCCGGATTTAAACCGCTGTAGCTGCCCATAAAATGGATCTCAACTTCTTTGGGTGTAAAGTCAAAATCGCTGTTTTTAAAGGTATAAGCGCTTTTTAATGAGCCAACACCCGAAAGGAAGTCGCTGGCGCCGCCAACCTGTTTTAAGGTCAGCCTCGAACGGTTTTCGTCGAGATTTTGGATATGGGTATTTTCAGCCTGATCGATCAAAAGGTATTGGCCGAAGCTCGAATTCAGTATATTGATGTTACCCATCGTGGTGATCGCCTTTTCATAGCCGGGGTCATCGCCGCCGGTTACAAAAAGAATCTCGGCCGGAACCTGCTCCGCAGTAGCAGTTTTAGTGTCAACCGGTTTGCCCCTTACTATTGTCCTTTGGGTTACGGTATCGGTAACGGTAGTCATGGATTGAGCAAGGTATAATAAGCCCTCGCCGCTTTGCGGACTAACCTTTATCAGCGATTTTTTATCGTCAGGCAGGGTGCCTAAATTTCCTACCTGGATATAGTTTTTAACACTATCAGGCACCTTATCAGCCTCAAAAACCAATATTGGCTTACTTTGGCTCTTTTTCAGGCGTGCATAGGCCCATGCCACCGCCTTAAGGTCATTTAACGACGGATCGGCAGGGTAAACGATCGCTCTTTTTGTTTCGAAGCAATTGCTGATATTGATGTCGCTCAGGTTTGCGTTTTTGTTTTTAAGCAGCGACAAGTAGGAATAATCTTTTACCTTTAACCACATTGCGGGGTTATCCAGGTCTCGGCAGATATCATCTGTCACAGTTAACAGGGTCTTTACCTGGATCTTCAAAAACCTTCCCTGCGAAAGGTCCTGCTGAGTCAGGTTGATCGTTACTGTTTCGATGGAATCGGGCGTAAGCCGGGCGCTGTAAACAGGCATATCGTTGATAATAACGTTTACAAAGGAGTGTTCCTTTATAACGGCCTGTGATGGCTCCAGCTTTAAAACCAGCTTGCTGCCTTCAATTTGTACCAAAGGTGAAAGCTTTACATACACTGATTGGGCTCCGCTCATGCCGTAGATCGCCTCATCCTGGTGCCCAAGTGACTTGAAGGACACTATCTGTTGAGCCAATGATGCCTTACTTAAAAGAAACACAAGGGCTAATAAGGTTAAAAATTTATTCATTGGTTGTCAGTATTAGTTTATTACTTGAAATTCTACTCTAAAATAGTTTCCGTTATCGTCGCTGCGATACGACAAATCGCCCCCCATTTCCTGGGTCATTAATTTTGCTATTGAAAGCCCAAGCCCAAGCCTGTTCTCCACATGACTTGCCGCTTCGTTAAGGGTTTTTAATTTTCCAAACATATCATCGAGCTCATAGCGCCCGATCGGAATTCCTTCGTCTATTATTTCAAATACAAACCGGTAACCCTGTAAACTGGTAGCAACACGTATGCTGTTATTGGTTTGGGAAAATTTGACAGCGTTTGAAAGCAGGTTTTGGAATACCTGGCCTGCGAATACCTTGTCCAGCCGAACTTCCATCGGGGTGCGCGAAATGTTATCAACCAGGTGAATATTTTTTATTTGTGCAGTTTCAATTAATCCCCTTAAAACATGCAGCACCTCGGTGTTGATATCAAAGATCTCCGGGTTAAATTTCAACTCCTGCGAAGTTTCAATTTCACGCACATCCATCAGCTTATTGAGCAGGTATTGCATTTTTTCGGCCGACTGGCTGATATAGCCCGACAGCTCCAACTGCTCGGGGCTTAAACGGAAGTCCTCGTCCTTAAGCAGGTTGTTGCTCATGATGATGGAGCTTACCAAATTTTTAAGATCGTGGCCGGCAATGTTAATGAAGTTGTTCTTTTGTGCGTCCAGCTTGCGTAATTGCTCGTATTGCGTATCAATGATCGAGTTTTTACTGTTGATGTCCGAGAACTGATCCTTTAGCTGGTCGTTTGATTTTGAGATCAGCAACTGCGAGCGCACGTCCCTGGAAATCACTTTATACCGGGCGCCAGGCACCAGGCAGCTGATCACCGCGATAATAAAGAATACCGTGCCGCCGTTTGCAATTACGATGTCTAACGTGTAGGTGCTGAACAGCTGGAAAAAAATGGCCAGCAGTACCAATGCGATGGCAGCTTGTACAACTGAATTTATGGCCTCCCAAAATACCTGCAGGTTAAAATAAAGGAAAATGGCCGAAAACATCAGGTAATAAATGTTCAGTACGCCTATATCGACCAGGTTGCAAAGCAAAGCAGATGTTACCGACAGAATGAGCAGTGTAATGTGCAGCAATATCCGGTAATTATAACTCCTGCGTTGAAACAGGCTATAAACGGCTAAAATAACCAGGTCGGTGATAATGCGGACGATAAAGAATTGCAGCCAAATGGAGGGAGCAAATATAAAATCGACGATACTGAACAGCGGATAGATAAAAATAATGGTCCAGATAATATTATTGGTCTGGTACCAGGCCTTTTTATTAACCTCGCGTAGAAACTCTTGTTTTGTTATTTGAACAAACATTATTCAGTATCTGAAATTATGATAATATTGGTTACCTATAAATTAATTCGCATAAAGTAAATGAAAAATCAAAAAACTGTTGACACATACTTATGCACATTTACACATCCCGGTATTATCGCCGAAAGGGCAAATCTTATTACGATCAACCTTTTCTGCGTGCTTGTGCTGTCACTTGCCATGGCAGCGTACCCACTTATAGCAAAAAGCAATCCAACAATACCCGCAGCACGTTTAACAGCATTCAAGCGTGCCAAAAGCCTCGACAATGGTCTTAGTTTTTCGTGGCTCGAGCAAACCTGGAATAAGGATGTCTTAGCTGAAAACCTTTTTAATGATACGGATCTTCGTCTTTTAAGGACACTCGGATTTAAAAGTATCAGGTTGCCTGTCGCTTTTGAATATTATGAAAATGAGCATATTGCAGATGAGCAAATATTTTCCCATATTGATAATATTGTTAAACAATGCGGTTTATACGGGTTTAAGCTGATAATAGATTACCATAATGGTAATTTTAATGAAAATAATTTTCGTGACGAGACAAAAACCATCATTAACCTGTGGTTGAAGCTGGTAAAACGCTATAAAAACGTTAGCGCAGACGACCTTTTTTTCGAGATTTATAACGAGCCGCCTCATATGGATCCGCAAATATGGAAAGATGCAGCATATAATATTGTAACGGCAATACGGAAGCTTGATGTTAATCGCACCCTTATTGTAGGCGCCTCAAACTACAACAGCATTTATGAGCTGAGCCGCTTTGTAAGGCTTGCCGATGAGAACATTATTTACACCTTTCACTTTTACGAACCCTTTTTATTTACGCACCAGGGCGCCGAGTGGGCCGGCGACCAGGAATCAACCGTTGGGGTACCATTTCCTTACAATGCGGAAAAATTTCCAATTATTAACCCAAAGGCAAAAAATACCGACGGAGAGAAAAATTATAAGGAATACCCGATTGACGGCAATGAGCAATCGGTAAAAGACAAATTGCAGATCGTAAAAAACTGGGGCGATAAATACGATGTGCCCTTATTGTGCGGCGAATATGGCGTGTATAACAAATATGCCGATCAGGACAGTCGTTGCAGGTATATCAGTACAGTACGGCGAACGCTAAGGGCCCTAAATATCCCGGGCATGTTATGGGACTATAATGGCAATTTCTCCATTTTTAACGGGGAGCCGTCGGTGGGGAATTTGCCGGATTGTATGAAGGAAGCGATTGGGTATACAAACCCAAAATGATGAGTTCATTATGCTAAATGAGCAATGTTTGAATCGTCCTGATTACCTGAGCTTCTACGTTGCTACCAATTTCTCCAAGTTTTCTGTCGACCATAATCTTTTCAAGTGAAGCTATTTTATGCGTTCGTATTACCGACGGAAGCTGCAATCCACTTTGTTTCCAGTTCTTTAAATCTATATCATACGGAGAATGGTATTGCTGACTGGTTATGCGGCAAACGATCACATCACCGTCGTTTGTATCCTTAATAACTAACGCAGGACGCTTTTTAAAACCAAGGTTATTCGTGAAGGGAAATTTTACAAGCACAACATCGCCTAATTTGAAGGTCGCCATACTTACAAATTATCATAAACCGAATCTGCCTCATCATAGCCATTCAAAAACTGCGCGCCGGCCATGTTTTTAAATTCTGCTTCGTCATCTTTATCAAATTCATCTATCAACACAATAACACGCACATGTTTGTCTTTTGATGCAGCTAATTCCAACCGAAAATTCTCCGGTATCTTTATTGTATTGTCCGATAATTCCGATTCAAACTCAACTGCTTTCATAATTGCTCGTTATTTATACAAACTTACCTGTATATCTTTTAGTATGCAAATCGTGTTGTATGACGACCAACGCTTAAACCAGGGAGAGACCTGCGGGTATTAAAAAAATTAACACCGAAATCTTTATTACGACATCGACTTTATATCTGCTATCTTCGATTACGCGGGGTCACTCGCAGAGGGCCCTTTTGATATAATGCGGCGCCTTGCCCTAAGGCGGGAGGCTTGTTTAACCAGTGATGTTACTTGTCCCGGTCGCTGGTCAGATATTTCCAAACCGGAATGGCTAACGCGGCTCCGCCGGTTGGTGCAACTACATAGAGCCATAAATGTTCCAGGTGTCCCGAAACGATAGCCGGAGCGATAGATCGCGCAGGATTCATGGATGCTCCGCAGATGGGGCCGGCAAACATTGCTTCCAATCCTATTACTCCTCCAATCGCAATACCCGCGAATTGTCCTTGTTCCTTACTGCCGTGTGCAACATTCATAATAACCAGCATCAAAAAGAAGGTGAGCAGCAACTCGAGGATAAACGATTGCATTTCTGTTCCGACGGGTATCGTCGCCCCCAATAATGAATTTCCGGGAAAGAGGAATTTAAGCGTGAAACTGGCCATTAACGCCCCGGTGACCTGGCTGACGATATATCCCGGCAAAAACTGCGCTTTAAAACGCCCGGAAAGCGCAAATGCAATGCTCACCGCCGGGTTAATATGACATCCTGATACTTTGCCTAAACCGTAGATCAAACTCATGACGGTAAGCCCCCAGGTGATGGCTACACCCACATGACTCACCCCGCCACCGGTTTGCTGATCGATCACCATAGCCCCGGTACCGCAAAAAACAAGGATGTAAGTGCCGGTCAGCTCTGCTGCATATTTTTTCATGCTATGTGCCCGCTTACAAAATCCGCCGCATAGGTCCTGATCATATCCCTGACACGTCTGAATTCATCCATTATTTCTTCGGGCGTTCCTTTAGCTTTAGCCGGATCGGGAAAGTTTTGATGAAAACGCTTTACTTTGCCCGGAAAGAAAGGGCAGGCTTCGTTCGCATTATCGCATACCGTTATCACAAAGTCGAATGGGAGAGCCATGTACTCGTCCACGTGATTAGACGTGTGCCCTGAGATATCGATGTGATCTTCAGCCATTACTTCAACGGCTTTGGGGTTTACCCCGTGCGTTTCGATGCCGGCGCTGTAAACATTTGCTTTGTCGCCCGCAAAATAACGCAGGTAGCCTTCGGCTATTTGGCTTCGGCAGCTGTTCCCGGTACATAACACCAATATATTTTTCATGAGATCAACCTAATTTCTTTTTCATGACTATTGCCGAGACCGGGCACACGTGGCTAAACTCGGATGATCGCATAATTTCATTTGGCACATCATCACGGCTGATCTTTTGAAAACCCTTAGCGGCAAAATATTCCGGGGCAGTTTCCGTCAGGAGATACATATTCTTTAGCCCTCTCGACGCTGCCTCACTTTCCAGGCGGGCAATTAACTTAGCTGCAACCCCTTTGCCCCGATATTCAGCCAATACAGCGACCGAGCGAAGCAATCCATAGGTACCATACACTTCCATCCCGGCAACGCCGATGAGTTTTCCATTTTCTGTCGCTATTAAAAAGTTATCAAGCGTTTCGGGAAGATCATCTACCGGCAGCTTTTCGGCGGATAATATTGCTGCAATATCTTCGCGTTGATTTTTTGCTTCTTCTATCAACATAAATTTCAATTAACAGCAGCCAGAGCCAGTTGTGCAGCAAGCCGTTTCCACGGCTAAATTTCTGAACACCGCTTTTTCTTCAGCAGGCGGCGCGATGCAGCAGGCAGAAGCGGGTTCTTCAAAATGCGGGTCATTAAACTCCGCGTCGGCATGAAAGTAGTAAACTTCCCATTGCACGCCATCCGGGTCGCTTACCCAAAATTTATCCTGGTTAGCAAAACAGCAATTGGTGCCTATTTCTTCGCGAGTCACCAGGCCGGCCGTTTGCGCCGCTGCAAGCCGCTCGTTTAATTCCTCCAGCGTTTCTACCTGGAAACCCAGGTGCCCAAAGTGCTCCTGAACTCTTTCATTATTTTCAACGAAGGAAATAATAAGGGAAGGCTCATCTAAAACATATTTAGTATAACCGGCCCTTATTTTAACGGGCACTTGCCCGAAAAACAGGTTGTAAAACGCAATTGTCTTTGCCAGGTCGCTCACGTATAAGCTCACATGCATACGGGGGAATGGTGCGGTTTTCATGTTTTATTATTTTTGGTTTATTGTAATATTGCGATGAATTAGCTCAAAAAAAATCAACAACAGGTATTGAGGTCTTTATAGGATTTAAACAGTTCATTCAGTTCCGCCTGCAGCCCGGCCCAGGCCAGGGGCTCAATGCAGTAACAAACGCTAACCCCGTCAATGGTACCTTGTATCAGTCCGGCATTTTTTAGCGCTTTCAAATGCTGCGAAATGGTCGGCTGTGCCAAACCCAATTCATCCACCAAATCGCCGCATATACAAGTATTTGCACCGATGATCTGCTGCAAAATGGCAATACGCGCCGGATGCGCCAACGCTTTGAGCATAACAGCTAACCTGTTTTGCTCTTCGGTAAATATCTCTGTTTTAGTTACACCCATATATATCGCAATATTACGATTAATCGATTTACAATTGCAAATTATTTTTCAAAATAATTTATCCCACATTAGAAACACACTGTTCATAGAGAACCTGTCGGATTGTATGAAGCAGGCGACTGGTTTACAACCCCAAAAATGATAAGTTCATTTATAATTATTATTCCCTACCTTTGCACCCTATTCGAATGTTATGAAATTCTTTGAAGAAAAGCGACGGGAAGTGATGATACATATCGAAAAATTCATGCTTGAAAAAAAGAATGATTTTTTGAAACCTATCGACACGATCTGGCAGCCATCCGATTTTCTGCCCGATTCATCCCGCGACACTTTTTTTAACGAGATCAAAGAATTGCAGGAAAGCGCCCAGGGTTTGTCCTACGACCTTATTGCCGTATTAGTTGGCGATACGATCACGGAAGAAGCGTTGCCGACCTATGAGTCGTGGCTGTCAATGGTTAAAGGCGTATCAACCGACGAAAACGACGGCTGGATGCAATGGACCAGGCACTGGACGGGCGAAGAGAACCGCCATGGCGATCTGCTGAATAAATACCTGTACCTGTCGGGCCGGGTTAATATGCGCATGATGGAAATATCCACCCAATACCTTATTTCGGATGGGTTTGATATTGGCACCGGCCGCGACCCTTACCGTAATTTTATCTATACTTCGTTCCAGGAACTGGCCACCAACGTTTCGCACCGCCGTGTAGCATCACAGGCTAAGCGCGACGGCGATTCGCTGCTGTCAAAAATGTGCGGCGTAATTGCCGGCGACGAAGCGCGCCACGCAAGGGCCTATAAATATTTTATCAGCAAAATATTTGAGGTTGACGCTAATGAGGCGATGATCGCTTTTGAAGACATGATGCGGAAGAAGATTGTAATGCCGGCCCATTTTTTACGCGAGGTAGGCCTGATGATCGGTCAAACTTTCGGGCATTTTACCGATGCTGCACAGCGCCTCGGAATTTATACCGCAGTTGACTATGTTGATATCCTTAAAGAACTGATCGAAGACTGGCATATCGAAAGCATAACCGAGCTTACCGAAACCGGCGAAAAAGCCCGCGATTATATCATGAACTTGCCCGCCCGTTTACTCCGTGTTGCCGAGCGTATGAAAAACCCCATGCTGGAGTATAAGTTTAGCTGGATAAACGGTTAGGTGAGTCCGAAAGTCCGAAAAGTCGGTAAAGTCCGAAAGATGAAGAATAAATTTTTTTGTCATCCTGAGCGCAGCGAAGGATCTTGAAGCGACAGGTAGCGAACTTTGCAATCGGCGACATGCTGTTCAATAATCTTAACTGGCGGCCACTCCATTATGTCCGTATTTAAAAACCGCCAATCAGAGTTTTCTTCTTCTATCAATTGTACTTTTTTACTCCGTAACCAACCTTTTATCTCTTTCTCGCGACTGATGGCATTATTGATGTATTGATGCCATTCAAACCAAACTAAGTAATAACATTTGTATTTGCTGGTAAAAGCATTTTGCGTCCCTAAGCCGAAATAATGTTCATACAATCTTCTTTCCAAATCATTGGTAACACCTGTGTACAAGACTTTTCTCTCATAATTGGTAAGGATAAGGTGTAGAAATTGTAGGTTCTAATGTTATAAAAATAGAGATTTTTGCTATTCCGATGAAACTGTGCATCTTTTCACCTGGCTAGCGGTAATGGCGCTTCAAGATCCTTCGCTGCGCTCAGGATGACAAATGCAATTATTCATTTGCTGGCTGCATTAACGCTGCTTTTTCTACCGTCACCTACGATGATCTGCCCCTTCCGATAGCCAAAGTTGCCGTTCATATCGGTTCCTTCGATAATATAGGTGTAGCTCGTCGGCTGGTCGCCGGCAAAAAAGGAGATCGTTGCTTCACCTTTTTCATCGGTGTCGATGTTTGGTTCCCAGTCTATCGTGGAGCGAAAGGCAGGGGTCTTGCTTGCAGCTGTATCCTTAACGGTGTATTTCGGCTTGTAAAATTGCTTTGGCCAGCTCAGTGCGAGGGGCTTGTATAAATACACACCCGGTGTATTATCTATCACCGGTCCATGCCCGCTGCGGGTGGTAATTTCAACAAAAGCAAACAATTCCGGGTCGGCCATAGGATACAATCGCGAGGCGTATGTCCAGGCATAGCCGGCGGAATGCATTACTTCCATCCCTTTAAGGTCCTCGGCGGTATGTGCCTCCAGGTAATCTTTAATGTCGAGAAAGGTATATCTCGGCAAAACAGAAGAAAGTTTGATCCCGTCTACCAAAAAAATAACGATCTTCCCGTTAATGTAATACCTTTCTATAGATGTTCTCGGGATATATTGCTCATGAAAACCTTTAACACGCTCTTCCAACAGCTGTAAAAAATTCTTTTTACCGGCGTTTTCCATGTCTTTTTCATCCAGCACAAGGTCTGCTTTACCGGAGCCATTTAAATTCTCAGAACCTTTTATCACTTTGGTGGCTGTTACTTTCACCTCCTTTAGCACATGGCCGCCGGCGTTAACGTATGCCGTTTGCTGCGACAGCTTGTTACTGTTGACGGCGCCGACCACCAGCGGATCGGCGTTTACGTTCCATGCTATTGTGTCGGCGTGCACCGGCACCGTAAAAGCTGGCCAGGTTCTTTCGTCGATGGTGACCCCGATATTCTCGCTCTTTCCTTTTCTGTTAACGGCCTTTATCAAAAACAAGGGAGTATCAACGCGCGGGAAACCATTAAATACGAAGTTACCATCATTATTGGTCACCGTATCCATCAATATTAACGGCGATTTGGAAAACAGCGTTACACGTGTGCCTTTAAGCGACTTGTTAAAAAACCCTTGCACGTTGCCGGTCACCGTAAACTCGCCCTCATGCTGATAAGTTATAGGTGGGGGATTAAAAATGCGTTCCCAATCATAACCTACCCAGCCTTGTGTCAACAGCAGGTTATCAAGTGCAGCATAGCGGTCGGCATTGTTGGGCGAAAAATAATAGCCGGGGTTTTCAACATAGCCCTTTATATCCGATGTTAAGGATAAATGCGCCAGTATGTCCTCGTCATTTAACGAGCGGGGATCAACCAATTGGTCGTTAGTAATCGCCATGGAAAAATTGCCTTTCAGCGGGTTTCCCTTTCCGTCCGTAGCTTTCACTGTCAGGGATATGCTGTCACGGGGACCATATTGGGTTTTATGGGTCGTTAATGATAAGTTTACCCGATCGTGAAGGTCTACATAAACTGCGCGTTCATTTACCGGGCGACGGTCGGCCGTCATTAATGTAAAGTGCACCATTCCGGTGGGGAACAAATTTTTGGGGATCGCGCCCCTGATAAATTTGTCGCTTTGGAAACTGATCAGGGCCGCGTAACAAATTATCCCCCTGGCCCGGGCGATGAAATAATACTTCTGGCCCGCACGCATCACGTCGTTTGTTGCGCCAACAGATATATTCAGCGAATCACTTCCGGGCAAACTCTTCACCAGCAATACCGTACCTGAGCTTTTCACAGCTGGCAGTTGAAACTGTCTTACGCTTCCGTCGGGGAGGTTAACCTTCGTGATATAAGTCCCTTCGCTTTCCACCAGCATACCAAAACTACCCATCCCGCCATGCATTGTTTTAAACTCGGCCACCTGGTTTTGCTGGCTGTCGAAAATTGTCCCGTCAACATCAACACCTTTCCCGTCCTCGCCAACCGCTTTTACACCAACACGCGCAGGCAGACCTGATACCAGCGCGCCGCCTTCTGGCAAAAACTGAACGTCGGCATTTATATAACGGTTGAGCTGCACAGGGATAACGACTTTTTTATCTCCTTTGCCATCCTGCGCCACGATCTTCAGCTTTGATGTTATGGAGGGCGTCGGTACGCTAAAACTGAGGGCGCCATCTTTATCGCTTTGAAATACCTGCTTAAGCAGGCGTTTATCGCCGTCAAAGGCTTGTATGCTGACCGGAATATTCGCCTGCGGCGATTTAGACAGATCGCTAAATCGCAGGTGAATTGCCGCAGCCCCTGCAGCGGATGTAACTTGTTTGCTTACCAGCCAGTTGTTTTCAGACGTACCTGCCAGGTAAAATGACTTTGTAAAAAAAAAATCTTCTCCCGAATTACGCATCCAGTTGGTATAGGCCCTGATGGTGTAAGTTCCCGGCGGGAAAGTTCTTTCGTCCAGGCTGATGTTTCCCCAGGTGATGCCGCCGACTACCGGGAAGCTATACGTTTTCGCTATCCGGTTGCTGTCGGTTGCAATATCAACATACATGATCGCACTCCTGCCGGATGGCATTAATGAAGCGGCGTTCACCAGGTATGCTTTAAACCAAATGGTATCCCCCTGCAGATACCAGGGTTTATCCATTTGCAGGTAGGGTTTTTCGGACGAACGAGCCGCGGCTACACTGTCCGACCAGGTTTTGAGTTTGATCAGTTCAGGTCTCAGGTTTTGCTGGCTGACCGGGACGCTCCTGATTTCCTTTGTGGCCGGCGCCGTATTACTTTCAGGCTGTACCGCTATCCAGGCCGGGTCATAGTCCACCGGCAACAGGTCGGCAACGCGGCTTCTCCCCCAGGCCCCGTCAAACGAAAGGCAGCTTGGATCCATCACACAGCCATTCTTATCAAACAAAACATAAGGCGCATCAAAGTTCACTATGGTGCGGTTATCGTTGCTCGCTTCATTCAGGTCGTCCGTGCGGATCTTTGCAGGATAATGGTGCGATTTGCTATAAAATACATACAGCGAACATTTATCGCCTGCCAATGCAAACAAGTCTTTTTGATTGGTCCGCCTAACCAGGTCCTCCTGTTTCAGGGGCTCGGGCAGCAGTTTGTCAATGGTTGCCGGCAGTTTGTTTTTTCGCAGCCAGTAAGCCAGCGAATCTTTATAACTGCGTCCTTTTGATTTCAGGCCCAGGTACAATTTAATTTTCCGGCTGATCAGCGTGTCGGGTGGGCGGTTGGGATTGGACAGATGTTCTATGCGTAGTACACGGAATCCTTCTTCTTCGTAGCTGTTATTTAATACCGAACGCAGAAAATGCATCATGGAGCCATCGTACTCTTCGGCCCTTTGTTTCCGCCAGCGCTTTTCCTGGGCCGGGTTGCCCCGCATTTCCTGGAATAAAGCCGGACCGCCAAACTGCACGTCGTTTAAGTTACTGTCGCCAACGTTTTTGATGAAATTTGTGAGCAGGTATTTTATTTTGTACCCCAGGGCATCATTTTCAATTTCGAGAAAGTCTTCCGACGAAGCCGTTAAAATACCAGCTGAATAATCGTAGTTAAGGTCGAGCAACTCCGGGTTGAGTATTTTACATCCCGCGGCCAGCGGGCTGGATCCTAAAAATTCATTTTTAAATAAAGTGTAATTCTTTTCCCTGTCGGGATCGACCCTCGAATCTACCTTAACCTCCGTCAGCACGATGGTTTTGGAGGAAATGGCTATCGCCGGCATAAGTACTTGTTTGCTATCAGCGATCACATCCTGCCGGTAAGTGTCGTAACCAACAACCGAGATGATGAGCTCATATTTTCCCGGCTTTACTCCTGGCAGGGAAAAGGCGCCGTCGCTGCCCGTATGGGTGCCGATGGTTGCATTGCTCAGGAACACGCTGGCGTTAGCCAGTGGCATTTTGTCAATGGCGGTAACCACCGTTCCTTTTATCTCGCATGATGTTAAGGGCTCTTTATGCTCCAGCAAAATATGGTTGTCCATTTGCCTGAAACAGAGGCCGGTGTTTTGCAGTAACGCAGTGAGTGTTTGTGCGATGGTGCGTGTGTCGGCGTTTAGGTTGAGATGGGTAACCGGCTGCACATCCGCCTCGCGGTAAAAAAAACGAAATGGCGACTGCTGCTCTATTTCTTTGATGGCGGTTTCCAGGCTTTCGTCTTTTAAGCCCAGTGTAACTTTATCAGTATTGATATCCTGGGCCCTTGCCGCCAATAAAAAAAATTGAAACGCGAAAATTATTAAAACCGATGCA
>Ga0206954_1116_pt1 | contig 21202 bp, 18 predicted proteins | sample Alteio_BWOrgHeat_37_FD_153250 | JGI IMG/M metagenome (GOLD analysis project Ga0206954, IMG submission 153250) | Enriched cells from forest soil in Barre Woods Harvard Forest LTER site, Petersham, Massachusetts, United States -... | ecosystem: Environmental > Terrestrial > Soil > Temperate forest >...
AAAACTTGGCCAGCGAGTCGGACGCCATATCAGGGTTTTTATGAATGAGAAAAAAAATGGAATTGATGCTGTTGAACAAAAAATGCGGGTTGAACTGGTAGCGCAGGAATTTCAGCTCTGTTTCGAGTTTTTCCTTTTCCAGTAATTGCTGGCGTCTTTGCGTTGCTATCCAGTTTTTGGTCAGCTTAATGCTCATGGCCAATGTGATCACGCCCAAAGTAAAACGGAACGGCTCCTCCTTGACCAAATGATAATACCCGTTTAAATTGGGAGAGATGCCGAAGATTTTTTCGGCGGTGCTACCGTCGAGCCACGCGCTAATATAATAGCCGGATGTGATCAGTACCGAGGTGATAATAATGGTAAGCGCGAGACAAAACAGGTATAATCCGTAGCGCTGCTTTTCGAGATATCGCGGGATCAGGAAATATAAATTAAAATACACGCCTAAGGCCGGGAAGATGACATAAGATAAGAATTTTACAAAATAGACCGAGAAAAATATGGTGTGCATGGCATTGTAAGGGCTGTCAATTGCCAGCGACCAAAGCAGGTAGTTATACAACATCCAGAAAGGGATGTGGTACAGCTTGTATTTTACAAACCAGTTTTGCGGTGGGATAAGCGATGCCATAGTGGATAAAGTTACGGGTATTCAAACACAATATAGCAGCCGGTACATGAGTGACGGCGTTTAATTGACCAACTGCATGCCGTAAAGGATAACCGGTATAAATGCCCGCTTTTAGTGAGAAAAACCCCTGCCGGCGCCATTACCGGCTACTCATCAATTATCCATTACCATTGGTCAATCCGGTTTTTTGGTGCGGAGCTTCAAAACTTTCTTTGGCAAAAAAAGAACCGCCATGAAAGCATTGCTTCTTAGCCTGTTTTGTTTCATCGTCATCCTTAATACCTATGGCCAGGTAAGCGGCGTGTTAACAGGCGGCGACGGTAAGCCGGTTGATTTTGCCAGCGTGGCCCTCATCAGCAATACGGACAGTGTGGTTGTTCGTTCCGTCATAACCGATCACAAGGGAGCATTCAGCATTACCGAAGTCCCGGACGGCATTTATATGTTAAAGATCACCAGCGTGGGTTATATAAACTGGTTCTCCAATCCATTTACCTTAAATGCCGCTCAACATAGTTATGATGCAGGGACGATTGTGCTGAAGGCTGCCAGTACACAGTTAGGCGAAGTGGTGATCCGCTCGGATAAACCGGTAGTGCAACATGCGGACGGTGGCCTGGCGGTAAATGTTCAGAATAGTTTGATGACCAAAGGCAGCTCTGTTTTGCAGGTGCTGCAGCGTGCGCCAGGCGTGACCATCGATCCGCAAAGCAGTAACATTAGCCTTAACGGTAAAAGCGGGGTGATGGTGATGCTGGATGGTAAACTGATGCGGCTTTCGGCTACGCAGGTGGCTGCACTGTTGGACGGCATGCCTGCGGACGATATTGAAAAGATAGAGCTGCTTACCACACCACCCGCCAAATACGACGCCGATGGTGACGCCGGGCTGATCAACATTGTGCGAAAAAAGAGCAGGAAAGCCGGCACCAACGGCACCGTCACCGCCTCAGCAGGGTACGGTAAAGGAGAAAAGGCCTCGGCCGATGTGCGCCTGAACCATAATGGCGGCAACCTGAGCCTGTATGGATCATACAGTTATAACCATAACCGCAGCTACGGCTTGCTGCTTGCACAAGGGACAGAGGATGTGGGCGTTATTGGAGGGCAGACCGCTTTTCATTATAATGGGGAAAGTAAGCCGGTGGCGGATTACCATGGTTTTAATGGTGGATTAGACTATCGCGCCAGCACTAAAACAACACTCGGCGGCAACGTATACTACTCTATTGGCACCAACCTGGGTAACAACAATAATTTTGGGAATTACATCAGGCCCGACTCAACACTTGTATACGACTCGCATATTACAAGCACCAGCAATTCGTACTTTCTGCAGCCCGGTATTTACCTAACGGAAGCTTTTAGCCAGGATCAAAAACTAAATGTTGACCTGGATTATTTTGCTGAGAACAACAATAGCCCCACCCAGGTGCAAAGCAATTTCAGCGACTCATTGTTCGCGCCACGGCAGCGCAACCTGTCCAATACTGCTATCAAAGTCGGCGTAGCTAAAATGGATTATTCCGGCCAGGTTAACAAAAAATTGAAACTGGAAAGCGGCTTAAAAGGCACTTACACCGTTACGCAAAGCTCATCGGGCATCCAAAACTATGATAACGGGCAGTGGGTGGCCGTCGGGGCCGGCACCTCGAACGACCTGGGCACCAGGGAAGTGATAGGAGCAGCGTATACCACGATGGACTGGCAGCCCGACAGCCTTAACAATTTATCGGGCGGGGCGAGATACGAGTATTCGCATAACAGCACTGATCATTCGCTTAATGCGCAATATGCGGTGGACAGGCGTTTAGGCAAACTATTTCCCAGTGTTTTTTATACGCGGAAACTGAGTGCGACCGACCAGCTCCAACTATCCTATACCGAACGCATCAGCAGGCCCACATTTGCCGACCTGGCGTCGTATGTTTCCTATAATGATCCTGTTTCGGTGTTCACCGGTAATCCGGCTTTAAAACCTACCATCACCCATAACCTGAAACTGGCTTACGGGATGCAGGATTGCCAGTTTTCGCTGTTGTATAGCCGCGATGTCGACCCTATCCTCGGTATCCAGGTAATGACCGGCCCCACCAAAGGCCTGGTTTACCTGTTGCCCGAAAATGCCGACTGGCAAAATAACCTTACTTTGCAGGCCGTTGTTCCCATCAGGCCGGCTACCTGGTGGGACATGAACTATACCTTTACCGGTGGATGGCACGAATACCTGATCAGCTATTTTGCCGCACCGCTGGACAAAGGCTATTTAAGTTATTCGCTTAATTTTACCGAAAGTTTCAGGCCCGCAAAAAGCTACTCGATTGAACTTTCAGGCTATTACAATTCGCCATTTTACTCCGGCAATTCCCGTTCAAACGGCAATGCCATAGTTAACCTTGGCTTTAAGAAGGATCTGCCCAACAATGGCGGCAGTCTCCAGCTCAGCGTCAATGATATTTTTCGCGCGGCAAATTATTATAGCCGGCTGGGCGTGTTGACGACCGATGCGTTTAACAGTAATGTAACCGTCCATTACCAGGCCGAATCGCACAGTTTCCCTATCGTTAAACTTTCTTATTCCAGGTTGTTTGGGTCGAATGCAAAAAAGGTATCACACGATAATAATGCAACCAGGGAGGAGCAAAACCGGCTTTGAGGCGTGTTAAAATATGCTTTCGGCTAACCCTTCGGCCAGTTTCTTTATCTAAAAGTAAGGCCGCTTACTTCTTCTCATCATTTTTCTAAACAATTATTTTATCCGCTTTGTCCAAATTAAAGATGCGTGATCGTTGTGCTGGCGTAAATGAATAATTGTTAATCAGCCTTACCGTCTTGAGGGCCTCTTTAGGTGGGAGGGCTATAGAAATTAAACAAAATGAAACAGCGGATCAATGCTTATGAAAAAGGCCCTGGCGCATTACAAGCGCTGTATGGTGCAGGAGCTTACTTGTCGAAATCGCCGGTTGAAAAATCCCTTTTAAATTTAATTTATTACAGGGTATCGCAAATAAACAGTTGTGCTTATTGCCTGGATATGCATTCGAAAGATCTGCGTGCCGCCGGCGAAACCGAGCAGCGGCTTTATGTTTTGGACGCATGGCGCGAGACCGCCTTGTACAGCGACCGCGAACGGGCCGCGCTGGCCTGGGCCGAAGCCGTAACAAAAATTACCGGCGGCCAGGTATCCGATGATGTCTACGAGGAAGCTATCAGGCGGTTTTCGGAACAGGAAATGATAGACCTGACATTGGCGGTGACCACCATTAACACTTACAACCGGATCAATATTGCATTCGCCGTGCAGGGGGGCAGTTACCAGGTTGGACAGCATTCTGGTTGAAAGTCCTGAGTCTGAAGTCGAAAGTCCCAAGTCAACGCTATATTTTTCTGACTTTCGACTCAGGACTTTTGACTTAAAACCTAACCCAGCATCTTCGCCAGGTAATTGAAGCTATTGGCCACGTTTTGCAAAGGTTGCGGTGCCCCGTCCTGCTCTACAAAGTAATATTTCATTCCCGACTCTTTAGCATTATCAAAAATGGGCTTAAAATCAATTGTCCCTGCGCCGACTTCTTCGGGCTGCTGGGAGGCTTTGCTCAAATCTTTTACATGCCACAGCGGGAAACGGCCGGGGTGCAATTTAAACAGTGCTACCGGGTCTTGTTTGGCTTTAGTTGCCCAGGCAAGGTCAAGTTCCATTTTTACCAGGTGTTTGTCGGTGTTGCCAAGGATATAATCAAATGGGCGGTGGCCTTCCACTTCATCAAACTCGGTGGTATGGTTGTGGTAGGCAAATTGCACCCCGTTTTTCTTACAGGCCTCGCCGGCTTTGCTAAATACATCAACAGCGGTCTTTATTTCATCTAAAGTGCTCACCGGTATGGAGGAACATACCGCATAAGTAAGGCCGCCTTCAGCCGCATCATCCGCTACCTGCTGGCAATCGTCTTTCCAGTTGAGCTGTTTCGGCATATTTTTAAAGCCCTCCATCATCTTTCGTATTCTCGCCGAATCTTGCGCTGTTTTAGCCATTTTCATGATCTGGTCAATAGTAAAAGGGGCACCACCGATGTGTGCCGACCGCCAGGTCATGCCGGCATCTTTTACCATTGCGGCAAACTCTTTTGGCTTAAAGCCATACCAGTTTCCTTTTTGCGAGCTTGCGCTTTCAACTTCCTTATAACCTATGGCCGCCACTTTTTGAAGGGTGCCCTGGGGGTCGGTTGTCATCAGGTTGCCGAGCGTGTATAACTGCAGCCCCGATGGCGGAAATGCTCTTCTGGCCGAAAACGGGTCTGCTTTAGCATAACGGGCAAGCAGTAGGCTTGCTGCCGCGAGGCTTCCGCTTTGTATAAATTTTCTTCTTTCCATAATGTTGGTTTGTTTAATGGTATAAACTGTGTGAGTGCGCTGGTGTAAGTTAATACTTTTCAGGCATTCATTCCATGTTCATCTGTTTGTATTAAATAACTTACACTAATAATGGTCGGCGGATTAATATCGAATGAATAATGTCGAATGTGTAATATCGAAGTTTTAACTTCGGCGTTCGAAATTCAGCATTCGTTATTCGACATTAAAAACCATCTTGTCCTTAGATGCAATCAATAACTCAACCCAAACCCAAACTTATACAATGGATCTTTGCTATCATAAGGCATATCCTCCTTCTGGTTCCTCACTGCTTCCATCGATGATGGCAGCTCAATAGGCAAATGTCCCTCCGGTTTGTATTTACCAAAAACCACATCCAACAAGGCCGTATCGTTCGATCCGAAGTTAACTAAAAGTGCTTTTGCGGCGGCGCTGATCTCAGGCACAACCGGCGGGCGGTCAATATAAATATCAACTACTGTTGGCACCGTTTTTTCCAGGTCGAGGATATCCTGCAGTTGCTGGCCCTTATAATCCAGGTCGCCCCAATGGAACATGCCTGCGATAAAGTTGCCCTTTGCTTCCGGGATGGGATAATTTGGGGTTTGTAAACGGATGATCGCAATATCTGCCTGCTTTGGGTCGCTTACCACAGTTCCGTATAAAGCGGCAATTTTTGGGTTGATATTTTTGATGTAGATTTTTAGCTTGCCGGGCGTCAACGGCAGGGTGTGGCTGTCATTTTTCAGTAAAGTGATCGACCTGCGCTGCGCAGCCTGGCCAGCCGCCATAAATTCGGGGTTGCCAACAATTGATGCGGCCTTTTTTTCATCCACAAAAGGATTGTCGAACAGGCCCAGCTCGAACTTTAAACGCAGCAACCGTGTTATCGATTCGTCAATACGCTTCTCGCTCAATTTACCGTCTTTCACCAGCTTCACAATTACATCGGGCAGGTTTTCGCCGCCCAGTTGATCAACGCCGGCATCTATAATTCTTTGCACACGTTCTTCGGTATTCAGGTTCTCCACGCCCCAGGCCCGCGCCGGGAAATTTATGGTGCCCAATTTCGAGTCGGTTACCAGTCCCCAGTCGGTACAAACCACGCCATCGTAGTGGTATTTTTGGCGCAATAGTGTCGTAATGATCGCTTTGTTATAGGAGAAGCCCACTTCGGGTATATCTTTTTGCCCCATCGGTACGCCATAATAAGGCATAATAGCAGCAGTGCCTGCTTTAAAGGCAGCCTCGAAGGGGATCAAATGGTAGTTAAAATTATTGCCGGGGTAAACTTCGCCTTTCTGGAAATCAAAGTGCGGGTCAAGGCCATTCTTTTGCGGACCACCGCCGGGGAAATGTTTGGTCATCATGGCAACACTGTTGGGCCCAAGTTTTTCGCCCTGGTAACCTTTAATATAAGCCGTTACCATGCGCGATGACAATGCGGCATCCTCGCCGAAGGTGCCGGCGATGCGCGGCCAGCGCGGCTCCGTGGCCAGGTCCACCTGCGGGTGCAGGCCCTGGCGTATGCCGGTGGCCAAATACTCCTGCCGGGAAATATCGGCAAATTGTTCCGTCAGCTTATCGTCGCCGATTGCCGCCAAACCCAGCGGGTCCGGCCACATGGAGAATGTTTTGGCCGACATGGCGAAAATGCCGGCGCTGCCCTGGTTGCGGGGGTCGGATGCAATGGTTAGGGGAATGCCCAGCCGGGTTTTTTCCTCGTACTGTTGTATACGGTTATACCATATAGCCAAAGTATCCGGCGCCGGCACGGCAAACAGGTTAAAATGGGTGATGTGGCGTTTATCGATCTCGTTAACACCAACCGGCGACAAACTTGCCAGCAAACCGCTGGCCGGCTTATCTTCGATAGTGCCATCGGCATTTACACGGATAGGCGAGTAAAACATCATGCCCGCTTTTTCTTCAAGGGTCATTTTTTTAAGCAGGTCCTGCACGCGGTCTTCGATGGGCCGGCGCGAGTCTTCGTAAACGTCCAGTTTGCCGTTTTTATTCAGGTCGCGGTAAGCAAAGTTGCCATCTGTACGCACTAGGCTTGATTCAGCCATAACAGTTGCCGGTAAATTGTTCACCACCGGGCTTTTTGAAAAGGCGAATGCTGCGGCCAGTGCACCAACTCCGGCAAAATAAAATAGTAATTTGTTGATCTTCATTGATTTATAATTTAGCTTATTGGAATTTGAAAGTGGTTGATAACTTGTTCAACAAGGATAATTTTATATTTGTTAAAAAATAATAAATGAAGGTATAAAATTTATTTTTACATTTATTAAAATTTAATAAATAATTTTTGGACGATAGGAAACTGATGGAAAGTTTAGTGGAAATGCAGCATTTTTTTAAAGAAGGGCATTTGGATTACCGTCCGAACCTGACGATAGATTGCGCGATATTTGGCTATAACGATGGCGAACTGCAACTCTTGCTGGTGAAGAACAAGATCATCACAACATGGTGTTTGCCCGGTGGTTTTGTACGAAAGGATGAGAGTTTAAACCAGGCCGCTACCCGTATAACAGCAGAGCGTACGGGCATAGCAAACTTGTTTTTAAAACAGTTTGAAGCTTTCGGAGATCCGGGCAGAAATGATCCCCGCGGGGCATTCGAACCCGAAAAACTTTTTGAAATGGCCGGGATAACGCTCGGCGAACACACCTGGTTAACAGGCGAAACCGTGTCGGTTGGGTATTACGCCATTACGGACATGACCAATGCCAGGCTCAAAGCTGATTTCCTGTCGAGCGAATGCGCCTGGTTCCCGGTAGATCAACTGCCCCCATTAGGCTTTGACCACGAACACATCTTTCGGGGGGCCCTGTTTGCTGTCCGGATGCATTTATATCATTTCCCGATAGGAAAAAATCTTTTACAGCAAAAATTTACGCTGAAAGAGATCAAACGTTTTTATGAGGTAATGTCGGGCAAGCAGTTGAATGCATCCAACTTTCCCAATAAGCTGATTTCGCTGGGGCTGATCGTTAAACTGGATGAAAAAAAGGCTATCGGCGCGCATCGTTCACCCACGTATTATAAGTTTGATGAGGAGAGCTATGAGCAGGCTTTGAGGGAGGGGTTAGTGCTGGCGTAGGCTCCCGGGCCAGATTTTAATATCAACTATCGCCGGTATTTAAAACGAGGTATTAATTTTGTACGATGAAGTCTCAAAATAATAAGAAAACGATTGCTATCGATATGGATGGGGTTATTGCCGATGTGGAGCCTCAATTGATAAAATATTATCAACAACAATATAATATCACAATTGAAAGGTCGGCGATACATGGATTATCCGGGAAAGAGGCCTTTCCGGAGGATGCGGATAGTAAAAAAATGCTGAATACCTCAGGCTTTTTCAGAACGCTTGACGTTATGCCCGGCGCGGTGAATGCAGTAAAAAAGCTAATGGAAAATTACGAGGTGTTTATCGTATCCGCTGCTACTGAATTTCCCCTTTCCTTATTGGAGAAAGTCGATTGGTTAAAAGAGCACTTTCCTTTTATTGAGTGGCGGAATGTTGTTTTATGCGGTGACAAAAGCATTATCAAAACGGACTATATAATAGATGATCATTGTAAAAACCTTGACTTTAGCGCCGGAAAAACGATTATGTTTAACGCACATCATAACATTAAGCAGAACCATCACTTAAGAGTAATGAACTGGGATGAAATACTTGATTTTTTTGAAAAAGAATAACCAGGGTTAAGGCTGCGCTAAATTCTATATTAATGCTACGATTCGTTGTATTATATGCTGAGAAATAGCAAAGGCAAATGGCTGCCGCATTGCAATGATGTAAAATGGCAGGGCAAATCTTCACCGAAAATCTTCCAAAAAGAGCGCCGCTTTAACAAAACCACTATGAAAGCTGGCAAAAACCAACTCGATAAACAACTCCAATCAAAATACCGGCGACTTCGCGTAACGGGTCTTGTAATGAAAAATCCCATCGCCCTTGCTTTGATGAGGTTTTGGATAAAGCGGAGCAATGGCAAAAACATAGAAGGGCTGGATTGCAGCGAGCACTATATTCATAGCCGGTCGGGTGGCCCGGACATTCGTATCCGCATTTTAAAACCTTTGAACAACCAGGGACGATTACCCTGTATGCTTTTTGTCCACGGCGGCGGCTACATGCTGGGGAATCCCGAATCGGCTTTCAATAGTATAAAACAACTGATAGACACCCGGGCCTGTGTAGTGGTGGTCCCTGATTACCGGAAGTCGATAAAATGGCCTTACCCGGCCGGGTTTAATGATTGTTACGATACATTGCTTTGGATAAAAGAAAATGCGGCCACGCTGGGCGTTTATCCCGGTCAACTTATTGTAGCCGGACAAAGCGCAGGCGGCGGGCTGACGGCGGCGGTGACCTTAAAGGCCCGTGATACCGGTGAAGTGAATATAGCTTTTCAAATGCCGCTTTACCCGATGATCGACGACCGGCAAGTCACCGGGTCAGCCAGACAAATGAACCTTTACCCCTGGACAAGCGAATTGAACGGAAAGGCCTGGGACCGATACCTTAAGGATTTAAAACACAAAAACGAAGATATCCCCGCTTATGCAGCGCCCGCCCGTGCTGAAAATTATACTGGCTTACCGCCAACAATAACTTTTGTGGGCGAACTGGAACCCTTCAGGGATGAAACGATAGCTTATGTGGAAGTATTGAAAAAAGCCGGCGTTAGGGTTGAATTTGAATTGTATAAAGGGTGTTTCCATGCGTTTGATCTTATAGCGCCGGATGCGGACGTCAGCAAAAAGGCAGACCGGTTTTTAATGACAGCGTACGGAAAATATTACGACAATTATTTTAAAGAAGTGTAGGAACCTTAGAACATGACTTTGGACTTTCGACTCAAGTCCCGATAGCTATGGGGGGATTCGACTTAAACCTAATTTCCGAACGAAACTTTCAGGTCCCGGTCAACATAAGCGTTTGCCTGTACGCCTTCACATTCGTCAATAAAGTGAATTTTGAATCCATTATAGTTGCTCGGATAGCCGATAATGCGCAGCAATTCGTGTGTGATACTTTGTGTTTGTTCGACATCTAATTTAGCCGAAGTAGAGACATAAATAGCGGTCTCTCCCGATAATCCTCCTGTTGCCATAATTGTATTAAAAAATTGCCTCATACCATTTGTACGCATTTGGTAACAAATAGTTAACAATGAGTGCCCTGCTCATGATGTAAAGGTAAGGGGACAAAAAATGCCGTACAACGGTGCTGATACGGGTTTTAATCGCGTAGAAGTACGCATGGAAGCAGTTTTGAATTAGTGAATTAGTGATTTATACGGTGTTCGGTCATTCGCACATCTGCACATCTGCACATCTGCACCCGGGCAGGTTAGGGTTTTACCAGCCCATAAACATGCTCATCCAGGATCACCCCGTTTTTTACCATGCTGTTTTTCAGGATACCCTCTTTTACAAAGCCGGCTTTTTCCAGCGTGCGCATGGAACGGAGGTTGTTACCTAAAACGCCGGCTTGTATGCGAATGATGTCGAGGTTTTGGAAAGCATAGGCAGCAAGCAGTTTGATAGCGGCGGTCATGATGCCGCAGCCCCAAAGCGTTTCGCTGATCCAGTAACCGATGAGCGGCGATTTTAAGTAAACGTCGTCCCGCATTTCGAGGCCGATGACACCCACGGCGTTGCCATCCACTTCGATGACAAAATTGTAATTGGGTTCCAGGCTGAGCATATAGTTTACCCAGCTTTCGGCAACTTCCATGGTGTAAGGGTGAGGGAACCTGTCGAGCAAATACGAATGTACGTTGGGATTATCGGCATGCGGTTGAATAGCCGCTGCGTCCTCTTTTTTCCATCCGCGAAGTTTGAAGCCGTTGCCGTTTAATTCCATATAGTGATACAGTGTAGAGAATGATTAGCTTGGTCTTTTGTTAGGGTTTTCGCTTCTTTCTCGGGTGCCTGCTGGTATGAAAAACAGAAACGATCATAATCAGTTTGCGGCGCTTATTAATACGGTATACGATCAGGAACGGAAATGTATCCGTGTTTGCCTCACGTGTTCCCTTTTTTAGCGGATAATGGAGGGGATTTGCAGCTATCAGTGATATCTTTTCAAATACTGCGTCTTCAAAACGATTACCTAATCCCTCCTGCTGCTCCTCATACCAAACCCAGCTTTCGAATATCTCCTGACGTGCTTTGAAGAGCAAGTCGACCGAATAATTCATTTTTTGACACGTTTGAAATACTCCCCCTTCATTTCATTCAACGTCGACCTGGCCTCTTCAACGGAAAAACCCGGATCGATCCCAGCCTCGTACCGTCTAACACGCTCATCCAGTTCTGCTACAAATTCTTCATCTTCCGACCAATAGCTTTTCGGAACGATTTGATCTTCCAGCAATGCGTACATTGCTTTTACCTTCTTATCGTCAGCCACCCTGATATAATCGGTTAGCCGTTCCCTGATCGCCGCTGTTGTCATCTCGAATATCTTTTAAAACAAATTTACTGATAAAAATGCAAAACTGGTATCTTGCGAAAGCATTTGGTTGATCGATATCCAACTCAATCAACCAATCAACTGACCGACATGAAGAAACTCATTACCCTCCTGCTGCTTGCAGCGTCAACCGGCGCTATTGCTCAAAAACTGGACACGCTTACCATCGAAAAAATTATGCGCGATCCGAAATGGATCGGCGTATCACCCTCCAACATCCGATGGAGCGATGACAGCAAACACCTCTATTTTAATTGGAACCCTAATCATACTGAACGTGACGAGTTGTTTTCCGTCACCCCAATGGAAATCAAACCGGTGAAGGTGAGCATCGACGAACAAAAAGTTTTCCCCTCGGGATATGGCGCAATGAATAAGGCACGTACGCTGAAACTTTATGAAAAGAACGGGGATATTTACCTGGAGGACATCAAAACCGGCAAAATACAGCAACTTACTAATACGGTGGAGCGGGAGGCTAACCCACAGTTCAGCGGCGACGAAAGCAAGGTGATCTATACCACCGGCGGCAATTTGTTCTCGATGGGACTGAACGGGGGCGGCATCACGCAACTCACCAATTTTTCAACTAATGCGGCGCCGGCTGCACAACCCACCGGCAGAAGGCGCGGCGGACGTGCGGCCAATACCGACCAGGCTGCAGGCAACCAGCAGGAAAGCTGGCTGAAGGCACAGCAACTGGAACTTTTCGACATCATTAAACTGCAGGCGCGTGATAAAAAACTCGACTCGATAGAACAAAAAGAATTTGAGCCGAAAAAACTGAAAGAGATCAGCACCGACGGCCGCAGCGCAGGCGCTTTGCAGCTGAGCCCGGACGGGCGGTATATTACGTATCGCCTGGTTAAATTTCCCGACGGCGAAAAACGAACCATTGTGCCCGATTATGTAACCGCTTCGGGCTTTACAGAAGATATTCAGAACCGCGAGAAAGTGGGCGGGCCGCAGGCAACCTATGAGTCGTTTGTTTTTGATACGCAACGCGATTCGGTGTATAAGATCAATACCGCAACCATCCCCGGTATTAAGGACCTGCCCGATTATGTGAAGGATTACCCGAAAGAGCTGGAAAGCCGCACCAAGCTGAATGCCGACCGCCAGGTAAGTATCCGCGGCCCGTATTGGAGCGAGGACGGCAAAAATGCCGTGGTGGTGGTCCGCGCGGAGGACAATAAGGACCGCTGGATCATGAAACTCGACCCGGAAACCGGCAGCTTAAGCTCACTGGACCGTGAGCATAACGACGCCTGGGTAGGTGGTCCGGGTCAGGGTAATTATGGCTGGGTTGACAATACCCATTTTTATTTTGAGAGCGAAGCCAGCGGCTATGCCCATATTTATACCGTCGACGTAACCAACGGAACGGAGAAACAACTCACCAGCGGCAAATGGGAAGTGCAGACTTTGCAGCTATCCGGCGATAAAAAGAACTTCTACTTCACCGCCAACATGGATCATCCCGGCATCACCAATTTTTACAAAATACCGGTAACCGGCGGCGAGGCTGCAAAAATTACGTCGATGAAGGGCATGAGCGATGTAACGCTTTCGCCCGACGAAAAATGGCTGGCCATCCGTTACTCGTACACCAATAAACCGTGGGAATTATACGTTCAGCCCAATAAGCCGGGCGCGGCTGCAGTACAGATAACCAATTCAACCACACCCGAATATAACTCGTACCCCTGGCGCGACCCCGAGATCATCACTTTTAAAAACCGTTACGGCAGCGATGTTTATGCGCACCTGTACCTGCCCAAACATCCCGACCCGGCAAAACCGGCCGTTATTTTTGTACACGGTGCAGGCTACCTGCAAAATGTGGAGTACGGCTGGAGCTATTATTTCCGCGAATATATGTTTAACAATATGCTGGCCGATAATGGTTATACCGTACTGGACATGGACTACTCCGGCAGTGCCGGCTACGGCCGCGACTGGCGCACCGCCATTTATCGCCACATGGGCGGCAAGGACCTGAGCGACCAGGTTGACGGCGCAAAAATGCTGATGGACAAATATGGCGTAAACTCAAAACACATCGGCTTGTATGGCGGCTCATACGGGGGATTTATGACGCTGATGGCCATGTTTACCGCACCGGATGTGTTTACCTCTGGCGCCGCCATCCGCTCGGTAACCGACTGGGCGCACTACAACCACGGCTACACCGACGAAATTTTAAACGAACCTTATAACGACGAAAAAGCCTACCGCCTCAGCTCGCCGATCTATTTTGCCGATGGCCTGAAAGGCAACTTACTGATGCTGCACGGCATGATCGATCAGAATGTAAATTACCAGGATATCGTCCGCCTGGAGCAAAAATTGATCGAGCTGCACAAGGATAACTGGGAACTGGCTTCCTATCCTATAGAAGATCATGCTTTTGAACAAGCCAGCAGCTGGACGGATGAGTATAAGCGGATATTTAAGCTGTTTGAGACGACGTTGCGTAAATAGTTGATTAGGTTTTTGGGGCGTAGAGACGCGATGCATCGCGTCTCTGGACGAATGACCGAATTTGTGATAAATTGAAAAACATTGGGGTCGAAGACGCGATGCATCGCGTCTCTACGTCGGATAAATAGGCAGTTGATTGGAATGGGTAGTTTACCAATTGTGATATAACTGTAGGTGTAGCATGCTACAGGTGCTACACCCCGCTACACGGCTGAATATTAACAGTTTAAGTACTGACACGATTTTGTCAGTGACAAAAATGTGTCACCATTTTGGCTTGAACCGGCGGGCAATGCCGGGTTTTAACCTAACCAACCACTCACCTCCCCGATGACTATCGGGGCAACTTAATCAACCTATAAAATCCTTATATCGATCCAGGTCCTTCCGGTTATTTACCCCCAGCTTGGCATAAATATTATTCACATGCGTTTTAACGGTGCTCAATTCGATGTTCAGCGCCAGGGCAACTTCCTTGTTTGATTTGCCCGATAAAATAAGGCCGACAATATCCATTTCCCGCTGGCTCAATTCGCGCCAGATCTTTAAAATAGCCCGTCGTTTATAAAAAAGATAGCCGTAAATCACTAACGCTGCAACAAGCAAAACACCGCCCGCCAGGTACAGTTTCCAATAATTGGCGGTCCTGTACTCCGGCAAAATATGGGCGCCGTAGGCGTTATGCTGATCATAATGGGCAAGCAGATCACTTACCTGCTCTTTTTGCCCGTCTTTCAGCTTGTAGGTGCGGCTGATGGCCAGCAAACCTACCAGTTGCGAGGTTGATGTGTCCGCTACAGCAATAAAGGCGTTATTACCCGTTGTGTCGTTGGCTGCCAGCCGGAGCAAAGCATTCAACCCGGCATTAGCTTTGCTGCCGCTGATGCCCGACTGGCTAATAGGCAGGCCCGCTGTTTTTTCAAAATGGATATGATCGGCCTGCCGGGCGATAAAGAAGACATGGTTTACATCCCGGCTGCCGATGATGAGCGTCGATGCCGGGTCGCCTTTCCGGATAAAATGGAGGCGATATAGCGATTCGTCCTTCGTTGCCGGAAAATTGACCGAAAAATTCCCTGCCGTATCGATATCGCCTTGCGCTATGATCAGTGCGCTTGACGTGGTGAACATATAATCAAAGCCGGGCATGCGGCAAACATAAAACTTGCGCGCCCAGCCCGTGTCAAGGCTTACCTTGCCGGATAACCTCGCTTGCTGACCAAATCCCAAACCCGGCGCCAGCAGCAACAATCCTAAAAACAACCTGCAGCGTTTCACGGCTTTATCACTTCAATTTGATAACTAATTCTCCCTGTCGCATTTTCGGCGCTGATATTGAATTTCCAGGTGCCGGGTACTTTCGGCTTCAGGTCGTCAGATAATTCGCCTTTTGAGGGCTCATGGCCCCCGCTGCTTGTTTTGGTGCCTAAGGTAACGTTCATCGACTTTTTATCGTTGGGGTCACATAACGATACCGTAACCTCACCCTCGTCCGCATAAACTTTTATAACATACTTCACCGATTTTGTTCCGGCCGCCACTTCAAAGGGGATGCTCCGGTTAATGGTACTATCCCGAAGGTCGATGGAACCTTTAATAACCTGGGCCTTCACCTGCACGGCCCCCAGCACCAGCAAAAAAAATAATAGCTTTTTCATGTTTTTAAATTTCCGGTAAAGTTTTGAAATATACTCAACCGGAAACGAATTTCGCCGGGTGGATAATGGGTGGAGCAGGGATGGATTTGTGGAAAGAAGGGTTTTTTTTGTACCCTATCCGTGGTTTAAGCGACCAAGTTGAATCTGGCAGGTACATCTTGTGGTAATTTGAAACAAATCTTTTCAAATTGAGAACTTTTTGCTTATCTTAACGCACATGAAAAACTGGAAGATATTAAAAACGGAAACTGACTACAGGAGTGCTTTGGCCAGGCTTGATGAAGTGATTGATGCAACCATGGGCACAAGTGAGGGAGATGAATTGGAGCTTTTGGCTTTGCTGATTAAAGATTATGAAGAAAAACACTACCCTGCCCGATTGCCCGACCCGATCAGTATGATTAAACTCCGCATGGAGGAAATGGGGCTTAGGAATAAGGACCTGGTAGATATAATAGGTTCAGAAAGCCACGTTTCATCTGTACTAAGCCGCAAGCGCCAAATCACCTTAGAAATGGCCCGAAAACTTTCAAAGCGGTTAAACATAAGGGCATCAATTTTTATAAACGATGACCTAACATTTGACCAATACGAAAGCCCCTCATTTATAGTTAAAAAGACTGAAGCCGCATAACCGTGCCGATTCAGGCCTAAGTTTTAAGTTAAGGGAATTAATATCGAACACCGAATGTCAAATTTTTAAGTTAAAACTTTCCCGTTTCAGCAGGTTCTCTCGCAGAGGAACCTGCATCGTCCTGGGACATTGCAGCGCAGCGTCTCGTTCCGAAGACCCTGCTGGGACAAAACCGCAGGCGATAGACAAGTGCTCCTTTTACTATTATTTATTTTGCGCTATAGCCGCCAACGCACGTTCTAATTCGGTGTCTTTCCCCTCAACTAAAGATGGCTCAACTTCAATTTGCGGTTTAATACCAATATTTATAAATTCTGTTCCATCGGGAAATTCGTCTGCCTTAGCGCATATTCTTGCCGAAAAACCGCGTGGAATATCAAAAACCAAGGGCTGCCCGGAACTGCCGCCGGTGGTTTGACCAACACGCACAACGTTTTTACTGTAATTCAGATAAATGAGGAAATCTTCTGCTGCCGAAAAAGTTCGTTTTGAGGTCAATATATAAACAGGCATATTCAGCCGGGCTACGTTTGCCGGTATGCGTATTGTGTCTCCGGGATGCTTTTCCCACACATCCCGGTGCAGGTAGCCCGCTAATGAGGTATCGCCCTGTTTGGCCCAGGCCTTTTTCGCCGCATTGTTAATACGCGTTTTCCACATAGAACCGACAATAAAAGGCCGGTCGGTTAAGTATTCGGCTATTTGTAAGGCATAGTCATCATTGCCACCCGAGTTGTTCCTAATATCTAAAACAAGCGCCCGGTGCCTGCGGATTTCGGGTAATGCGTTTTTAAATTGCGTAACAACTGCCGAATCGGCAAAAGTTCCCAGGGAAACATAGGCCACATTTTGGGATAACGACTTGTACGCAAAATTTTCCCCGGACGAAGAAATGATATTCGGCGCCCATTTTAATTTTTTAGCGCGAAAGAGTTTGTTAGCGTTCCGGGTAACAACAACTTTTGATTCCTTTTTATCCATTGTCAATATCGTCAGCGCTATTGGGGTACCCTCAAAACCATACCAATCATTATTTTCCAGGTCGGGGCCATTCAAAAAATCCTCCCAACTTTTGCCATTAAGCATTGTAATTTCAGCCCCTGCCGGAATCTGGTCTTTGAGCGTTGAATCGGCGGCGATAACATATCGTTTACCTTGCCTGTTCTCAAATCTGACGGGTGGCGAATCGATATCATTCCAATAGGTTTGGTTTAGCATAATACCGGTATGCCCATCTTTAAGGGCGCCGATAAAGTTTTTCAAAACCTTCAGATATTCGTATACGTTTTTAGTGGCCAGTATCTTCGGGATGTACGCCATATACAAGCTATCCCAATTCAAATGCGGTTGTCTGTCAAAAAACGCGAAATTGTAGTCCGCCTCCTTCCAGATCAGTGATAGCGCATAAATTTTGTCATCCCTCGAAACGGTATCCTTCATCGCTTGCGCGCGCGCTTTTACCGAAACAAACAATAAAATGAATAAAGCGAAGAAACATAAAAAGCGGTTCATAATTTATAGTGGAAGTTTAGTGATAAAGATAGGTTTTGATTTCGAAATAATATGAACCGGAAACGAATTTAGTCGGGGTGGATAATGGGTGTGGAGGGGAGGGATTTGGGGCAAGGGTGATTTTTTTGTCACTTGCCGGTTCAAGTATGACGTTTGAACAAATGCAGAACTCTTATTTAAAGCTTGGTCTTATTATATTTAATTGTATTCCTTTATTTATTAAACGTCTCTTTTGTATTCTTGTAATATAATGAGCATTGTGATAGCCGAACGTTTATTAAGCCAAGCCGAAAATATACGACTGGAGTTCAAAGAAGCAAGAACTGCTTTACCAAATAACCTTTTTGAAACCATTTGCGCCATGCTCAATCGGGAAGGCGGCGATATTTTACTTGGTGTTGCCGATAATGGCAATATTACCGGCATTGACCCTGACAGAATTGATGGAATAAGAACCGACTTGGTTAATCTTTCTAACAACCCACAGAAGCTCGATCCGCCTTTTATATTGTTTCCTGTTGTTTACAAAATCAGCGGCAGATACCTCATGTATGTTCAGATACCTGTAAGCTCGCAAGTACATAAATCAGGAAGTCATGTTTACGACAGAAGCAATGATGGTGATTTCAAGATCAATCAGCCCAATCGGATAGCGGAATTATATAATCGTAAAAAAACGCATTATACTGAAGGTATAATCTATCCATATTTAAGACTGGATGATTTAGATACGGCCGTTATTCAAAAAGCGCGCATCCTGATCAGAAATAATAATTCTAATCATCCCTGGCTTAATCTTGACGATAAACAACTGTTACAAACAGCCGGTCTTTGGCGAAGAGACTTGCAAACCGGACAGGAGGGTTACACGCTCGCTGCCGCTTTGTTATTTGGAAAAGATGAAACCATTCTAAATATCTTGCCTTATTATAAAACAGATGCGTTGGTAAGGATCAATGATATAGACAGGTATGATGACCGTGATTACGTTCAATGTAATCTGATCACAGCCTACGAACGTTTAATGGACTTTATTGGGAGGCACTTACCTGACAAGTTTTATATGGAAGGCGATCAGCGAATAAGCCTGCGTACCAAGATATTCCGGGAAATTGTCGCTAATATTTTAGTCCACAGGGAATTCACCAATGCTTATCCGGCAACACTTACAATTTTTGCTGATAGAGCTGAAACTGCAAATGCCAATGTACCCAATGGTGTAGGACCTATTTCTCCCGAACGGTTTACTCCGTTTCCAAAAAATCCTGCTATAGCCAAATTCTTTATCCAGATGGGCCGTGTTGAAGAATTAGGATCGGGTATTTTAAACGTTAATAAATACCTGACAATTTATTCGGCGGGCAATAAGCCAACGTTCATTGAGGCAGCTATTTTTCAAACTATTATTCCCTTAAATGCAAATTTGACCTGGAGCAGCCGGATAACTGACACAGTAATTGACACAATAACTGACACGGTAACTGACACAGTAAATCAATTAATGGAGAATAAATTCAGTATTGCAGTGATAGTCCGCTTACATAATATCATTTCAGTTATTTATAAAACACCTGGCTTAAAGTCAAACAGGATCGCCGCAACTCTGGGTATTGATGAAAATAATATCCGGCGCGATATCCGGAAATTACAGGAACTAAAACTTATTATTTTTAAAGGCCCCCCTAAAACCGGCGGATATTTCATAACAGACGAGTTGCGGAAATGACCAAACGGGTGAGGTAATGGCTACATGGCTGCCGCGCTGATTTGGGGCCCTAGCAGATAATCAACCCAGTCGGTTTCAGAAAGATTTCGTGTGAACGGATTAAAATTTCAGAAAAAACCGAGCCGCTGCCTGGCGAATTTAGGTTCAAGCGGGACGTTTGAACCGGCGGGGGATACAGCTACGAGGCTACCACGGTGTAAACTGCAGTTTTTTTGCCAGGCCCAATAAATTTTTATTCCCTTTTTTACTGAACCCCTCGGCTGGGTATTTATAATTTTTACCGATTGAGATGCTGTCGGCCCATGTTGCCGGGATGGGTATGGACGAACGCAGGTAATTGCAGCCAAGCGCTATGCTGACGCCCGCAACGATTTTAGTACCATTGTAAAAAACCACCCCGAAGTTTGGCTCAAAGCAAAATGCGTATGTGTGCCCATAAGTAGACTTTGCACCCAGGCAATTGGTCAGATCGTTGACCTGCTGCTGGCTTAATTGCTGTTGCTTATTTATCCTGTCGATAAGCTTGTTGTTCTCAATAATTTCGTATATATCTTCGCCATCGCCGCCTACACCATCATAGTCATAGGCAATCACTTTATTATAGTTTAATTTGTTAAACGGAGGCCCCGCATCATGGTTTGGCTCAATGGTGTTGCTCTGATTAACATACGACAGTAACGTCTGCTGCGGGATATACTTTTTGTAAGGTTCTTTATCAAACTGGCGCCCCGGCGGTTGAGGGACTATGGGTGTTTGTGATACCCTGGGATTTGGTTTGCCATGTGAACAGGAGAATAATAGCCCCGTTAAAATTACAGCGAACAAATAAAGATATACTTTAAAGTAACCGGTCATTTGCGATTTGGTATTAAATTCACTGCCGAACACCCCCATGCTCAGGGTCCCGCTGAACCCAAACAAATGTAAGCCTCCCCGCTTACAATAACATATTGGCATGATAAGAAAATATTCCACCTATTTATTGTCCGGCGTAACGCTCCATTCGGCGAACTTGACCTCATGAAAGACATCGGGTGAAGCCAGCGAGACGGCGGCCCCAATTTAGGTTCAAGCGGAATGATTGAACCGGCTGAGAAACTTTCACTTATACGATATTTCCGTACAGTTGACATTCATTACCGGAACTAAAAACCTTCTAAGGAAGCATTTACTAAAAATTCTTTTATCAAATTTTCGGGCACTTCAAAACCAGGCATAAATTCTATCTGCTCGTCAAAACTAATACCCGTAAAATAGCTCAATTGTCCTCTGAAAAGCTTTTCGCTGAACATATCGCCGAAGATCTCAGCAGCCCTGCTGCTGATTATATTAACAGCGTAGTGGCTTTTAATAATAAAATACAAATCGACATAGTCTTTCCATTTACTTCTTCTTCCCAAAGCAAAAGCTTTCATCGCAGCCAAATCTAACAGGGTCGGCATGGATATCGCTTTTCGAACAATTATCGGGTGAGAGACTTCATAATCAAAATTAATAAAGGTAAATTTTACATCGCGGCACATTAAATTAAGCTGTCCCTCTCTGTTTAATGTTATTGCGAATTGCTCTTTTGCCTCATCAAATTTTGAAAAAATGCCTTTGGGTTTGATGTTACCGATCTTAAACAAATCGAAATCAATGGAGAGCCTATGCCCGATATGCAGCGCAATGG
>Ga0206954_1091_pt1 | contig 21088 bp, 13 predicted proteins | sample Alteio_BWOrgHeat_37_FD_153250 | JGI IMG/M metagenome (GOLD analysis project Ga0206954, IMG submission 153250) | Enriched cells from forest soil in Barre Woods Harvard Forest LTER site, Petersham, Massachusetts, United States -... | ecosystem: Environmental > Terrestrial > Soil > Temperate forest >...
CTTTTACCTCAACTTTCCGTTCTTTCCAGCCAACGACTCCCAGAGCCTGTTTTCAAAATAGTCCTGATTGAACTTAAACAAAAAACTCCAGAGGCTAAAGCCTAATAAAGTTCCTTTTGTCGGCACGACTTAAAGTCGTGCCCTGATACTTGCAGTGGCTGAAGCCAGAAAACCGTATGCTACTCACGCAATCGCTAAAGCCCTTATGTTTACTGAAGGCTTGCGGGACGGCCGAAGCCGTGCCCTTCCACCAACCTATTTCTGAAGCACACTCTATATAGCGCTCTTTCTCCGGATTCCGGTCCCCGTTTACCGGTTATGGTAAAGCCGTTCTTCGGCAGCTTTTGCTGATTGGGCGCGTCGCAAGCCGTTTTGCGCTTGTCTATTGTTCGGATCAATCAGCAAAGCCTGTTTGAAATCAGAGATGGCCTTGTTGTAATTGGGATTTTCAGCGTTATTCAGCTCTGCATTCCCCATATCGATCCATGCCCCTAGTTCCTTGGTTCTGGAATCAACGGTTGGATGTGGGCGCGGCGTCTCCCGCTCTACGATGCGCGGTGTCTCTTCTTCGATAGCGCGCGGCGTGGCCCGGGGCGTTGGGACCGGCGTTGGTTTCGGTGTCACAGAGATGTCATTATCCACGTGTTTGACCCCGCTGACCGACCAGGCGAGATTCGCGGCCTGATCTTTGTCAGGAGCGTCCGCCACCTCTCCGGAAAGCGTCACAATCCCCTTGTTCACGCGCACGCTGACTTTATCTTCCTGCAGGGAGTGATACGAAGACTCATGGAACTTGCCCACTACTTTCTCACGAAGATCCGCGTCACTGACTCCATTGGGGCTGAAAATCCAGTACAGGCCGCCGGCAACGCAGATCACGACCACGATGAGCGCAATGATCAGCCCGGTGCGCTTTGGCGGCGGAGGCGTCTGTTGCATCGTCCTGGGTCCGGGATCGGGGGTCTGCCATGGTGGCTGCTGCTGTTGTGGTTGCTGTTTGGGCAATGCCTGGGGATATTGTGGCTGCTGCTGGGGCTGAGACTGTGGTTGCTGCTGCGGCAACGTGCGTTCGAGCGGCATCGTCCCCTGCGGCATCGCAGAACCTTGTCCCATATTTGCCTGTGCGCCCTGCCCCCGATTCGGTGCAAGTTTGAGCGCCTCGGTCACAGCCTCCTGAGGCACTACGACGGTCGCCTGCAGTTGCTGCGGCATTGGAGGTGGTGGCGGCGTGACCTGCCGCGCTGGGAAGTTTGCCGCCATCCATGCATCGGGATCGCGAAGGGCGCGAATCAGTTCGTCGGCGGTCTGGAAGCGTTTGTCGCGATCTTTCTCGAGGCACTTCATCAGAATCAGCGAAACCGCATGCGGAATATTCAATTGCGGGCACAATTCGTGCGGCGGGCGAGGAATCGCGCTCACATGCTGCAACAGCATGCCCATCGGCGTGTCGGACTCGAACGGAATACGGCCGGTGAGCATCTCATAAATCACAATGCCCAGCGAATAGAGATCGGCACGTCCATCGAGTTTGTCACCGACTTTGCCGATCGCCTGTTCGGGCGAGATGTATTGCGGTGTGCCAAGCAGGATTCCGGTCTTGGTGGCCGTGAATCCGCTATCCATCGTGCCTTCTTTTACTTTGGCGATGCCAAAATCGAGCACCTTGGCGATTTCGCGCCCATCGGTGCTTCGGGTAAGGAAAATATTGTCCGGCTTGATGTCGCGATGGGTGATACCAATCTTGTGTGCGGCGCTTAATGCCGAGGCGACCTGCTCGGCGAGCAGCAGCGACCGCTGTACCGGCAACGGGCCCTCTTTCTGAATCACGCTGCGGAGGTCGGTGCCCTCCAGAAATTCCATGGCAATAAATGGACGACCGTCTTCGATCTCGTCCAGGTCTTCGACCCATACCGCATTTTCGTGCCGCAGCTTGCGGGCAATGGCAGCTTCGTGCCGAAAGCGCTTCAGGAAGTCTTCGTCACTCGCGTAGCGCGGCAGCACCACCTTAATGGCGCGCATTTCATTGAGCAGGCGATGCTTGGCACGATAGACGGCGGCCATGCCGCCCGCGCCGATCCACTGCATAATGTGATATTTCCCGCGAATGATCATGCCTGGCTCAAGTTCGCGGACAAAGCGCAGCTGCGTGTTATCGTGCGGGCAATTCAGTGCGGTATCAGCAAAGACGAACTGACAGGTAGTGCAATGTTTCATGCACACCTCCGGGGGACCGCCGAAGACGTCGATCTTTGGGCCATAGCCATTTGAGTGTATTAGAAAATGCGGCGCTTTTCCCGTCGATCATACCGCCAAACCGGGATTCCCCAGAAGCAGTAAATTTCCACGACCTTCCCATGCCGGGCTTTATGCCAAAGAAATCTGCGATTTTATGGAATCTAGCGGATCACGCTAAAGGTGTAGGAATCGACGTCCTGCGCTTCGCCAGTCGCAGCGCGGCCGGAAAGCTTGACGATGTAGTCGCCCTTGACCAGGGATTGTGCGAGCAGCTTCACGATCACAATGTGACCGCTATTGTGGCTGGAGCGGCCTTTCAGGCCGTCAAGATGCTTGATCACCTTGCCTTCCGCAGTTCGAATCTCGACTTCGTAATGCGGATAGGCGTCCTCTTCCATATCGAGATGCAGAAGCACGGTCTCGGTGGCATCCGTGATCATCAGGCGGTGGATCTGATTGTTGCCCGAGGTATCACGCACCATGCCAGGAGTCAGGACAATGGCGACAGTGGCCAGTTCATGGCCGATATGCGCTGTGGTTTCGTCGGGAGTCTTTTCCGGGCTGGTGGCGAACGGGGTGGGCTGCGATTGGGCCTGCTGTACACCCTGAGGAAGGGATTTCTGCCTGGCTTCGTCTTTCAGCTTCTGATGATGTATTACCAAAAGGATGATTACGACCGCGGCAGCGACTGCTCCGGCTGCCGGCGCCATGTTGAAAGCTGGACGCCAGCTACCCCCGAAAAAACCTGTTAACCCGCGCCACCTCGGCTTTTCGGCGGCTTCGGCAACAACCGGCATTCGCAGATCGTAACTAAGCAGCGTCCGGGCAAATTCTAGTTTGGCACGATTGCGGGGGGACTCAAGGAAGTAACTCTCGAACTGTTCCTTTTGGCGCTGCGGCAGGCCGTCGCGGACGTAGAGGTCGATAAGATCCTGTTCGGCGGCATTGAGCGCCTCCCAGACCCCGTCATTGAGGAAATACTTCTCTTCAAGACTCTCCCGCTCCAATTCCGGAAGATCTCCCAGAAGGTATCGCGTCAAGACCTCATGATTGTCATCGTTCGCCAAAGTCGCTCCTTAAAATCGACTAACTGCCCAAAATTCAGTGCGATCTGAATGGGCCTTCACCGTTCTTATGTCTATTACTGCGCGTGCCGTGGAAACGTTACGGGGTTTCTTACCTTAATTCCCTAAAATATCAGGTTACTTTCGTGCCTTGCCCTGTCCACAGCGCACACCTTCGAAGCATTCTTCGAGTTTTTCCCGCAGCCGGGCCATTCTGGTTCGCAGAGCGCCACCGTTAATTCCAAGGGATTCTGCCAGTTCCTGCCGCTCCTGCTCCAAATTCTCGCTGTCGGGCGGGTAGTAGGCAAGAATCAGCTGCCGGTCCTTGGGCTCCAACTGGTTGAGGCATTTGCGAAACAATTGCAGATTGCGCTTCGCGTCGATGCCCTCGACGATCGTTTTTTCGGGGTTTCCATCTTTCGCCGGAAGCTCACCCTGCATATCCTCAATCGGAACTTTGGCCACAGTCTGGCGAAACGACTCCCGCCGCAGGTTGCGGGCTACGCCAAAGGCAAACTCCGCAACATTTTCGATCTCATACGAATCGGCCTTCTTGGCAATGCGGTCGAGCGCCTCTTCGGCAAGCTCTTCGGCATCAACGTGACGATTGTGCTCAAAGAAAACTACCAGCTTACGCCGCAAATTGTAATAGGACTGCCAGGCAACCGTGGGGTCGGCATCGAGACGCGCGAGTAGCCGCTTGAAATCTTCGGGATTCGCCTCGCGTTTTCGTCTGACTACTATCTCACTGACCATGGGATTCTCTTACTCACGCATGCCGCCCGGCACGTCTCCTTATTGTTCCCCAGCATTGTGCCCGGCGGCAAGCGGATAAGGTTGAAACCACTGAAATTGAGGAACTTTCTTTATGAGTGCAACAACTGTTTTTGTAAAGGGACTGCTATTAAGGAAGACGCACAGACCGTGATTTTGTCGCACCATGACAGGCCAGAAATACAGGAACAGCCCAAGAAATGATGTCCCCCTCGGAACGAAAACACGCTTTAACGTTCAAACTCATGGATGATGCTGGCCACCGGCTTGCCCTGCCAATGTTGCTGGTAATTCTCCATGGTGCTGAGTGAGCGGCTGCGCATGCGATCGACATAGACTGTTCCGCACAAATGATCGATTTCATGCTGCAGAATACGCGCATACCAGCCGGAAGCCGTAATGACCTGAGGCTTACCGCGGTGGTCGAGACATTCGACTCGTACCGTCCGCGCCCTTGGGACAACTGCCGTTAGCCCCGGCAGGCTGAGGCAGCCCTCAAAAAACTCAGGCTCCGTGCCTGGCAGCAGATGCAGTTCGGGATTGATGATCACATGAAATGCCACCGGCTGACGCTCGCGCTCGGCCATCTGCGCCGGCGTGAGCGCGCGATGATAGTCCGCGCGATCTTCGATCACGGCCAGTTGCAACGACTGCCCAATCTGCGGAGCCGCCAATCCTACCCCTGGAGCCGCATGCATAGTCTCGCGCATCTGCTCAATCAGCCGCTGCATTTCGGGGCTGACAATTTCTTCGGCACTCAACGCGCGAGCGCGCTGCCGCAAAACCGGATCACCTACGCTAACGATCTTCAGTGCCATAGATCAGGAATGTGAAGAAAACAGTGAATCGGAAATCAGGGAAGTCCGAGCACGCCCTTAACCTTGTCGGCAAGCTGACCGGGCGTGAATGGCTTTTCCATGAGGTAGGTATTAGCAGTAGCCAGCGTCTCGCGTTGCAACATGCCTTCAGGGTACCCGGAAAGAAAAATCACCTTGAGATCGGGACGCGTCTCCAGCAGTCGCTTGCGTAACTCGATGCCGTTCATGTTTGGCATCACCACGTCGCTGATGAGCAGATCTATCGGCTCAGTCTGCTGGCTGAGAAGCTGCAACGCATCCTGGCCATCGGAGGCCTCGAGCACGGTGAATCCATGCTTACCCAGCACGCGGCAGATCACGTTTCGCACTTCCGGCTCATCTTCCACCAGCAATATGGTAGTGCTCTGGGACTCTGGCATCTGCGGCTCCCGCTGTTGCAGGTTACTACGGATTCATACCGATTGCACGCCGCCGTTGCCCTAATTGCAAACATCCGTTTAGAACGAAAATGCTACCTGCAGATCGATGCGGCGATTGGCTGCCTGGGTATTGAATGGGCCGCCGGCAAGCGCAGAAAAGTGTCCGAATTCCAAAGCATTGCTGAGAGTAGCCGCTGGTGGCGCATAGTCAGCATTGTTGAAGATGTTGCGCCCGGCAACGGTAAACGTCAGGCTGTATTTGCGGTCGCTGGTATCGCCGCCAAAGCCGCCGGGGCCACGGCCACCGCCAAAACCGCCAGGGCCTCCTGGCCCGCCGCCACGTTGACCGCCTTGCCGCTGCCCAGCACCCGCATTCGCATCGGCCTTCTTGGGACCAAAACCAATGGTCTTGCTGACGCGAAGATTAAAGGAGAAGAGCGCTGGTCCGGTGCCGTAGTAGAAAGGTACGATCGACTGCCCCGCCGTTAGCGGCACAAAGCAGTTCACGTTGGTAGCCGAGGTGCACGCTCCTGAAAACGCCGGACGTTCGTTGTAGACCGAGTCGCCATTGAATTGCTGGCCGTCCAAAATGTTGTAGGGCGAACCGGAATTCGCAATCACAAAAGGACTGAGGCGGAATGCGTGCGGCAGCAGAATACTGCCGCCGAAGACGAACCGGCTGCGAACATCGTAGGACGTTCGACCGTAGTCCGCGTTGGGATCGAACTGATCGACCGGAAACGCCGATGCCGGAGGCACGCCTGAGCCGGCAAGATTGCCGCCGCCATTCGGCAGACTCACATCGCCGTGGGCAAAGTTCAGTGAATAGAACCCGAACAGGAAGAGCTTCGGCCCCACACGCATATTGAAGCTGTTAATGAGCTGGTTCTGCTCGAAGGCGCCACCGGTTTCAAACTGGTAGATGTTTCCGCACGGATTCTGCGGCAATGGGCAATTGGCAGCAGAATACGGAAACACGCCGGTTCCTAACCCGGTATACGTTCCTGGCAGCGGCGCATTGATGTTGTCGAGGAAAATCTGGTGCAGTCCGCGTGAGTTCAGATAGGTCACCGACAACGTCGCGTTCTTGAAAAGCTGGCGCTCCATGGTCAAGGCGCTCTGGATGGTATACGGCGCGCGCAATGTGGGCGCCAATAGATATCCACTAGGTGATGTTGCCGCGAGAACAGCCAGCGTGGATGCGGTCGGAATCGTACTGGGCGTAAACGCTGGCTGATTCACAACGAATTCCTGCTGGTTGACATCGTTGAACTCATCGCCAGCCATCACCACCGATTGCGACAGGCGGTCATAGAAGATGCCAAAGCCAGCGCGCAGCACGGTCTTCGGGGTACCTTTGGCTTTGCCGAGTCCCCAGGAAAAGCCGAGACGGGGCGCGAAGTCGTGATGGTCGCTGATGTCGTTCTGCGTCTCGTAGCGCAGTCCGTAGCTGAAGGTCATGTTCGGACGAATGCGCCAGTCGTCCTGGAAATACAGCCCCAGATCGGCCAGAGTGTCGGAAATATTGGGTTGATTAATTACGTTCTGGGAGAACTGCGATGCCGAGCTGGTGAGGTAGTGTGGAAAGTCAACGTAGGTAAACGTTCCATTGGCATTGGAGTTCGAGGTCGTGCTCGCCGAACTGATGCGCAGACGTCCGCCAAACTTCACCAGATGCGCACCGGCAACGATAGATGTGTAGTTCTGCAGCTCGTAGTGGTCCGAGGTAGATTCCATGTTGCCCGAGTTGCTGCCACCGGTCTGGAATGCGCCATTCACCGCGATGCTCGGCAGGGAGCTCAACACCGTTTGCGTAGAATCGTCGCGCTGGAACTGGAAGCGCGTCTCGTTGACAATCTTCGACGAGATCACCTGCGTATCCACCAGTTGCACCGTATGCTCGGTGCTGCTGTCGTTATATCCGGTGGATGGCGTTGAAAACGTTCCAATGCCATCGTTGGTCTCGCTGTTGTGGGTGTACTGGTAACGGACCGTGAGCGTATTGTTGGGTGTGAGCTGAAAATCCATGCGCGGCGTAATGTTTAGACGCGTGCGCGGATTCGGCACCGCAATCTGGCAGGCCGTCAGGTTCGCAGTGCATGCCGGCTCGTTCGGAATCGACGCCGGATTAAAGCCCGTAGTTACTTCATTGATGTCACGGCGCTCCACGTTGAGGAAATACGAAGCCTTCTTGCCCAAAGGACCGCTCAGATTGCCTTCAAGCATGTTGGTGTTGTAGCCAGGCTCATTGGGAAGAAACGGATTCCCCGTGTTCAACACGGCATTGTTGTCGTTGAAGAAAAATCTTCCGTGAAGCTGATCGGTGCCGGGCTTGGTGAGAATCTCGATGCGTCCGTAGCCGAGCTTGTCATACTCCGCCGAAAAGGGATTCTGGTTGATGCGTATCTCGCGAATCGAGGATTTTGGCGGAAGCTGGCCGCCAGTGAATCCGTCGATGTAAATCTGTCCGCCATTCGGACCTGCTGAGGGGCCAGCCAGCGCCTGCAACTCCGATTGCAATTCGTCAGGATCATCGGAGAGCATTTCCAGGTCTTTATCCTTCAGAACAATTGCGCCAGCATTGCTCTCGGGACTCACATCTAAAGTTGGCGTCTCATCTTCGACCGTAACCTGCTGCTTCTCGACCCTGATGTCCAGAGCGGCATCCAGTTTGAGGGTTTGCCCTGCGGTGATGGCCACACTCGCCTGCAGGAAGCGCGCGAAGCCCTTCGCGACCACACTTACCGTGTAAGTGCCTGCAGGCAGCCCCTGGATCGTATAGGCGCCGGTTCCGTCGGTCTTTGCGCTCGCGGTCTTGCCGCTGGCGCCGGTAGCCGTAACCAACGCGCCGGGAATGATCGCGCCCGTCGGGTCGGTTACGCTGCCCTGCAGCACCCCGGTCGTCTGTGCCAACAGGCACTGCGGAACCGATACCAGGAAAAGAAACAACACTATGATTGCTTTGGACACTATGCGGCCCTTCATTCCGTGAACCCTCATTAGCTTTAGAACGTGTTGCGTATGAATTCTTGCTGAACTTATTGGACGTCTCCAGAGGACGAGAGATTCCAGGAGGAAAGCAAACCTGCCGCCCCACTGGCTCCGGGGGAAGCGGTGAGAATCGGCTCTACACCGGTCAATACCGTAATTGCGGTGCCCGGCGAGTCGGAAACCGGTTCGGTGGCGACAATCATTACCGCCTGATCTTTTTGCAAATCGGCAAGCTTTGTCTCAGGCAGGCGGGCCACCATGCGCTGAAAATCCGGCGGACCGTTTGGACGGCCATTGCCACTTCCGCTGCCACTGCCCTGCTGCTCTCCGCCGCGCCAGTTGCCTGATCCGTGCGTCGCACCGGCTGCTGCCGAGGCATCGCCATCCTTGGAGGCATCCGATGGCCCCTTGAGCATCATGGCAATTCTTTGCGCCATCGGCTGCGGCAGCGAGTGCATTTGCGAATCGGCGCCGATCTTCACCACAACCGTCTTTTTCGACAAGACATCTTTCACGGTAATCGCGGAAGCGCCGGCATCGACAGACTGAATCGTGCCTGCAATATTCTGGAAACTTCCTGAAATCACCTCATCGGCGGTGAGCTCTTTGCCGTCGCCGCTCTTGGCGCCGCGTGCGCGAATCTGGTCTCCTACTTTGATCTGGTCGAAGGTGCTGCGGGCTGCATCGCTGAACTTCACTGATCCATTCGCATAGCGCAGGAAGCCGGTCGTCTTTGCGGTATGTACCAGGATGGATTCTTTCGGCGTCGTGGCGATGGTTATGCTTCCATCTTCGGCACTCACGGTGCGCACAATGCCGCCAACACCATTCTTCTGCCACTCTTCGCGCTCGTGCTGCTGCTTCTGCGCAACATCGGATTGCTTCATCACCACGATGGTGGAAACGGTGACGGTAACACCATCGTTGGCCAATTTGCCTCGGAAGAGGACGCGATCACCTACCTGAGCCTCTGACAATTGGACTGGCGTGGCGGTCTTCAAATCCGTCTGCCCCGGCTGCAGGCGCAGGATACGCGCGCCTTCCGGCACCATCGCCTTCAAGTCCGCACCGGAATCAGGCTTCACCGTCAGTGTGCTGCCCTGAATGGCAGTAATCACACCGACCTTCTTCACCGATGTATCAGCAGGTGATACGGTCGTGCTTCCCGATTGCCCCATCGCAACCGCACTCAACGCCGCGCATAGAAATACCGAGGAAAAAATCGTTTTGAACAGTCTTACCCTGTGCATGTGCTTGCCTATGAAATTGTTCAAAATCTCTTTCCAAGAAGTACATCGATTGTGCAAATAAGTCTAGTTTGTAAGACGAATTTCAGTGCAATTAGTTTCGTGTGGGATGGAACTTGGCCGGTCTTCACCGCTGGCTGGCTTTCCCCTGTTGCACTGCCTGGTTGAATGCTGTCGACTGTCCACGGGGAACGCTCAACGACTTCCACTGCTGATGCTGAAAATGCTTCGCCAGCATGACGATCTGGCCGATGTGATAAGCGTAGTGCGCGATCTGGCGATTGATGGCCTGCATGATGGAATGCGCTTCGCCACGAATGGTAATCGTGCGTCTCATATCGTGATCTGAAAGCGGTTCAAGCGCGGCAAAAACCGTCTGCCAGCCCGCCTCCCACATCTGCAGCAACGCTTCGCGCGTGGCCGGCGGATCGACGAACTCCACGTCGCGATTGCGGTCGGGCTTTTCGCCATCGCTGGTAAGAAAATCGGTGAAGCGCGAGCGCATGTTGCCGACCATGTGTTTGGCCACAACCGCAATCGAGTTCATTTCGCTGTCCTGCACGGCGTGAAGTTGCTCATCGCTCACCTGCTGCATCGCTCCTTCCGCCAGCTTTTTGTAGTAGCGCAAGAGCGACACCGAATCTTCCATATACGACGTAGTGAATGTGTGTGGCATATATTTCTCCCAGCCAAAGCGACCGTTTGGTCCATTTTATGTCCGGCAATCAGGCAACATCCTCGCAAAAGAAAGTGGCGCAAAAAGAGACAGTAGATGAAATTATTTTAAGCTCACAGAATTTTTACATCCTTCTGGCAGAATGATGTCATCCTAGTGACAGCTATTGCCACCAAATAGCAGAATCGGCCACATGATATCTCCCCCTTTTTCACGCGAGTTAGCGCACAATCAGGGGACGCTCGTATCTTTACCGAGAAGAGGTTTTATGGGGATCCCGCACGACGATGAGCCAGAGAAGAAAGAAGCCGCGAAAAAGCAGATCTACGTCGCGGCCCACGATCTCAACAATGTCATGATGGCAATTGCCGGGTCGGCAGAGCTGATGCTCGAAGCCACCGGTGACGACGCACAATTGCGCGCCATGGCCGAGAGAATTCTGCGCGCCTCGAAACGAGGCATCGCCCTCGTCGACAATCTCAGAACGCTCGGAGCTGTTCCCCAAAACACCACGCGCGTACCGTCTGGTAGTTCGCCAAAGGATGACCTGGCACTCAAACCTTCGACGAAGATGCCAGCCTGATTCCTCTGCCGTTGTTGCTCTTGCAGCTTCCTTACACTCCAGACGCAGGCTGGGGTGTGCCCTGCCACCATGCGCTACTGCCTTCACTGCCCCGCTGTCGCAGCGCAGGACATTGTATGAAATCAGGACACTTGCAAACTCAGCTAAAATACCTATAATCAATGACTTAAATTGTGGCATGCGACATGCCTTATAGAAACCTCGAAGGGTCGTTTACGACGCACTTGCGAGGATCGAAATGCTGCAGACAACAACAAAGGTTAGAAACGCTGGTTCGCTCTCAGTTCCAAATAAGCTATCGGACTCCAGCAAAGAGGAAGCGCTGGTCAGCGAGATGTTGCCCGAAGTCAAGCGAATCGCACGTTCCATTCATGATCGTCTGCCGCAATCCGTTTCTCTTGACGATCTCTCTCAGGCGGGCGTCATCGGTCTGCTGGATGCGGCCAAGAAATATAAGCCTTCGAAGAATGTCCCCTTCAAAGCCTATGCGCGCGTGCGCGTACGCGGCGCCATCATCGACAGCCTGCGGCAGGACGATTGGGGACCGCGCTCACTGCGTTCGCAGGCACGCCGCATTCGCGAAAGCGTGTGCGAGTTGCAGTCAAGACTCGGCCGCGAGCCGGAGGAAACCGAAATCGCCGAAGAGATCGGCCTTTCCCTGGAGAAATATCAAAAAGTCGTCTCAGAAATTCGTGGACTGTCTGTGAGCAGCATGTGCGTCAGTAATCCGACTGACGAAACCGAAACGGAAATTCAGGCGCCGGCGGCACCTGAAGACGATCCCTTTTATCAATGCTCGCGCTCTGAGTTGCGCAACATCATTGCCAATGCGCTGGCGACACTTTCAGAAAAAGAGCGCAAGGTGGTTGCCCTCTACTACTACGAAGAACGCAACATGCGCGACATCGGCGCGTCGGTAGGCGTGGTGGAATCGCGGGTCTCGCAGCTTCACTCGCAGGCCCTGGAGAAGCTGCGTTCTCGCCTCTCCAGCGATCTCACTCTGTAAAACCTCAAACACTTCCAGCAAACAAAAAGAGGCGGCCCGCATTGTGGGGATCGCCTCTTTTTGTATACCGCTGATGCGAGCCAGCGCTTACGGCAGCAAGCCGTAAATATCCAACTCTGAGGTTGTGCCGACGAATACCTTGCCGTCGAAGATAGTAGGCACTGCGAACTTCACGGCATTGCCCGCCGCATCCCGATTTCCGGAGGCCTGCGTGGAATCATAGAACTCCGTGAGGTTTGCGGGGTTATAGGCATGCAGCACCGACGGACCAGTCGCCGCGCCAGCCCCGTTATTGGTGTTATCCAACAGCCAGAGGATTCCGTTGGAAGATCCATTCGCAGAAATCGACGGAGTCGACCCCGGATATCCGATGCCGTTGTTGATGGTCTGCGGCGCTGCCATGATGGCGTTGCTGATGACGTAGCGATAGAGATATCCCGACGTATCTTCAAAATAGATATTCCCGTTGAAGTACGCTGGCGTATCGAAGGCGCTGCCAATCAGGCCGCCACTGGTAGCGTCTCCCTGGAACTCCTGCACGATGTTCGTATCAGGACCATTGGGAGCGCAGCAGTAGTGCCCCATGTTGTCGCGGTTCACAAGATAGACGACACCTTCTTTGCCGGAACCGGTGATGAGGTGCGGAATCGCGCTGCTGCCAACGGAATCTGGCAACACCAGCGGACCACCTGAACCCAGATCAAAGTCTCCGGAAGCAAACATGGCCTGCTCGCCAGGTGTGAAGTAATCGGCGACCGTAAGACCGCTGCCGGTGAGTTTCATAAAACTGTCACCGTAATCGAGGCCTCCCGCGTTGGCATCAAATGTGCCATTGCCGGTCATCACGTAAAGACTTCCGTTGGCGTCTCCGGCAAAGCCGTTCCCAGATGCCCAGATGCCGCCATCGTTTCCATTCGGACTAACATTCAACACACCCAATCGCGAAAGGTTCGATGCGGAATACGAGAAGATCCAGCCATGAAAATTGCCCTGGTCACAATTGGAACCAAAGCCGATATACACGGCTCCGCTCGAAAGCGTGAGCGCTGCGCGGTTAAGGTGCTGGGAAGCATCAAAGGCCACCTGCCCATTGCTACTGCCCACACCAGTGCCCGAAACGGTGGCGCTGATTTCCATGGGCCCGCCAAACTTCTCGGCACCGGTGGCAATGTTCAGGGCATGAAGCTGGTAGTGATAGACGCCGTTGGCGACGCTCCAGGCAACGATGTAGATCGTTCCCGTAACAGGATCGATCACCGGCGTACTGGTAATGCCGATGTTGGGCACGATGCCGCTACAGTTGATGGTAGTGGCTGATATCGGCAGACCGCCTGGAACTGCAACGGCTGCTTTCCAAAGTACGGTTCCATTGCTGGTATCGATGGCATATACGGAATCGTTCTCGGTCGCAACATACGCTACGTTGTGAGAAGCACCACCGATACTTACGCCATGAACGTAGAGTGGCTGGGCATAGATCACGCCATCCACCGGCACCGAAAGCAGTTTGCCAAATGATGAGAAGTTTACGTTCGATTGCGTCAGGGTTGTCTCAGCGAGATCTTGTCCGGTTCGTGCCAAATCGTTGTGATAAGTAAACACGCCGGTGTAGGGCGCTGTAGGCGTCGGCGTAGCTGTTGCTGTTGCCGTCGGCGTAACGGTTGGCGTTACCCTGATGGTGGGCGTTGGTGTCGGAGTGGGAGTTGGTTTGACCGTTTGTGTTGCTGTAGGTGTCGGTGTAGGAATTGGACTCGAACCCCCGCCGCATATACCCTCGGGAATCCAGGGCTGTCCGCTGCCCGCGGGGCCACTGTTGGTAGATGGATTCGAACCTTGCGACCAGAAAGCCGCCTGATAATTTTCTCCGTTGTAGCTCACCTGCGCGCCACCGTTGTATGCGTTGGTGGCACTCCATGCTGTCCAGCAGACTGCGCCTGAAGGAGTAGCTGTCGCGGTGGCTGTGGCGGTAGCAGTCGGTGTCGCCGTAGGCTTTGCCGTAGCCGTGGGTGTTGGTGTAGCGAATGCCAGACAGGTGCCGGCGCTCGTCCACGGCTGTCCGCTGCCAGTCACGCCATTGTTGATGGCTGGATTCTGATTTTGCGTCCAGAAATTGGAAACGTAGTTGAGACCGTTGTAGCTTACCTGTGACCCGCCACCATAAGCGGTAGTGGCATTCCAGGTGGGATCGCATACGCTATTTTTCGGCGTCGGCTTCACCACCGGCGTTGCCGTGACGACTGGCCTGGAGGTCGGCGTGGGACTAGGCTTGCTCGTCGCCGTAGGTGTAGGCGTGGACTTTACGGTGGGCGTTGGTGTGGCCGAGCGCTTCACGGTCGCGGTGGGAGTTGGCGAGTTCGCCGCGCAGGTTCCCATGAGCGTCCACAGCGATGGAGCATCAACCGGATCCCATCCAGCTTCTGAGGTGTGCGCCTGTGCGCATTTGTATTCTTTGCTCTGGTAGGCCACCAGCGCGCCCATAGCATAGGCCACGCTGTTTCCGGACCACGCCGGAACTCCGGAACAATTTACGGTTTGGGCAGGGACGAGTGGCGCCAGCAGGAATGCCAGCACCACGGTCGCGCCTGCAAAAGAGAACGTTCGCTTCATGACGGCTCCTTTATTGGACACAACTTTATTTTTATGTACATACTATGTCGTTGGTGACATAGCGGGACACACATCTGGCCTAGGCAGATTGGGAAGAGATGGGAAGAAACTCAGGCTCGGGCTTGCAAGTTCTCAGGAGCTTGGACGGTAAACTCCCAATATGGACGCAACAGCAACAACCCAATTCTGTATTGCGCACAAGTGGATACTTTCCCTCCACCGTGCTGACCGGTCAGGAATGTTAGTGACTTTTAAATCCCTCTGTCAATTTGATTTTAGGCTAATACACATATTGAATCGTTTCAGTGTTCCGTTAAGCCACAGGTGTGGCTGAAAAGATTCAACTTCAAATGGTATTTGTTGCAAATCTTTACAAATCGAATCATGGAAGGTTTGCAGCCAATGATTGCAGCCATACGAACCGGATCGCCGAAGGTCGCAATTTAGCAAAACCGCAGACACCATTATGACCATGAGCGCACATTCATCTCGCCGCGACTGACAGAAAGCGCACGTCAAAGCATTCCATCCCACAAGAAAAAGAGGTGGCAAACTGCGCCACCTCTTTCGTTGTGTTCGTAAGATGTAAATAACGCAGCTTACTGACAAGCTCCGACCAGTTTCCACAATGCCGGAACGTTTGGCGGTTCCCATCCTACAAGTGATGTATGCGCCTGCAGGCAGGTGTAGTTATTGCCTGCATAACTGACTTCCTGGCCTATAGCATACGAGGTGTTTGCAGCCCATGCAGTCGCACAGGTTGATCCACTCGGTGTAGCCGTGGGCGTGGGTACTGGCGTTGCCGTGGGCTTGGGCGTCGCAGTCGGTGTAGCTGTAGGCGTCGCAGTTGCTGTTGGTTTCGGTGTTGCGGTTGGAGTTGGAGTAGCCGTAGGCTTCGGCGTGGCCGTAGGTGTTGCAGTTGGTGTTGCGGTGGGCTTGGGCGTAGGCGTCGGAGTCGGAGTTGGCACAGATGCCTGTCCTGACACGGTGATGCCGCTGACCTTTGGCTGATCGGCGCTGCCTACCGTGAACTGAATCACTATCTGTCCACTGCTGTTGACCGTGGTGTTGAAGTTTTCCTGGATCCCCTTGTTCTCACCGCCAGTGGCGGAGATGATATCGAAGTTGGTCAACACCTGTGTGCCGTTGATGAGCACGTTGAATTGGCGCTGTCCGGAGGCCGTCCAAAAGATTTCAGCAAAATAGAGGTTAACGGATGCGGGCGTTCCCGGAACAAAGCCGCCCATGGTGTACGTCATCGCTCCCCAGCGCTCATGCTGGAAGACCGATTGCGGTGGTACTGGCGCTGAGACCAGCGCAGTCGTAATCGCCGCTGCCGTGGACGCGGCCGTGCCTCCAATGAAATCCGTGTCGGCTACAAAGCTACCTGCAGCCGGACCACCCGCGCTGATCGAAATAGAACCTCCACCGCCTGCGACCGGTGTAGCTGTCGGAGTCGGGGTTGCTGTTGCTGTCGGCTTGGCTGTTGGCGTGGGCGTCGCTGTTGCCGTCGCTGTTGGTTTCGGAGTTGGAATAGGTGTTGCAGTCGGCGTTGCTGTTGGCTTAGGCGTTGCCGTGGGAGTAGCCGTTGCCGTTGGCGTCGCCGTGGGTGTTGCAGTCGGTTTCGCTGTCGGCGTTGGTGTCGCTGTTGGCGTGGGAGTTGCCGTCGGTGTCGGAGTCGGCGTTGGGCTCACACCGCCACCGCCTGTAGTAAGCGTTCCCTTCTCGGACATCAACGTACCGGCAGGAACCGTGAACACCGCTCCGTCAGAGAAGCTCACCGATGCGCTGGTGGTTGCCGGATTGTAGGCCACGTGCGTCCGCGTGCCATTGTTGTTGAATACCGCATACAAAGGAGTGTTGGCAGTGACCGTCTGGTCTACATGGCCGAGGGCCTGCAGATTTTCGAGCCAATAGTATTCATGCGCTTTGCTCTCGCCGTCGAAGACGAAACTGGTGCTGTTCCAATGCGTGATGGCGGTTGCCGGATCGGAGAGTGCTTCGTACTCTTCCATCAGATCGGGCCAGTTCGTGCTGGTCGATGCAAACGCATTGGGATCCATGCTGGTGACTTCAGCAAGGTTTCTGTTGATGTAGGCGGGATCGGCTCCCAAATACAGTGAGCCGCCGTGAAACGGCAGGAACTCGATGCCATGTTCCTGCTCGATCTGTCCGCTGAAGAAGGTGCCGGTGTCACTCTTGGCGTCAAAGACGTTCGCAATCTCGGTGCGGGTGAAGCCCGCGGGGAAGGTCGCGACCGGTCCATCATTGAACCAGTAGTCGAAGACCGAGTTGGTTTCCTGGGTGTACATCCAGATGGCGGCGTCACGAAGTTGCGTGTTGCCGGTTTCAGCAGCGTAGAGAATCAAGCCAGTCTCTGCGTTGACTGCTTCGGAGCTTGATTCCTCATTGCTGCCGTCACCAAACGGCGCCTGCCCTGACGCCCATGAGTGTCCGGCGTAAACATCAAAGTAGCGCAGGAAGGGGAACATCGAATCGGTGCGTACCGTGGTTGCAATATCGCGAGCCAGCAGGTTAACCATGCCACCCCAATTGCTCGACTGAATCCAGTTGGAGTTGAATAGGCCGAGAATGGCCGAAGCGTGAATCCAATATCCGTAATGGAAGTGGTGATCATTCAGCGCTACATCGCTGCCGAAGCCCGCAGGATAGCCGATCAGCGATCCCCAGGTGCTGTCATAGTAGAAAACGTTTGTGCTCTGTCCGGCTGCGCCGCCATACCAACTCTGCAGCTCTGCTTCGAGACTTGACTCCAGGTTATTGAAATCGACGGTATCTCCCACCGCACTCGCAATGGGAAGCAGGTGCGCAATTCTGGCGAGGTCTTTGCCGACATCGTAGGTGTCGGTACCGGTGAAGCTGTAGTGGCTGCCTTCATTCACCACCGTGCTCAGATAACCCTGCATGACGCTGCTGTTATAGGTCCCGGTCGGCGGCAGAAATGGAATCACGCCGTGATACGTCTGTACCGTCGAGAAAGAAGTGCCCTGCAGAACCTCTAGCGGGCCGCGCGGACTGGAATAGGTAAAGCTGGTATTGATCGAGCTCCCCTGCAACGCCGTGTATTGGTGCGGATAGAGCGCCATCAGAAAACCCGTCTGCGTGCCCTCTTTTGCCTGCGTGGTAACGGTATAAGTAGTTGTCACCTGACTGGTGCTGGGGTTGTAACTCCAGCTTACCTGCGTGTTGGTCGGGAACGAAAATGCAAATTGTGCATACGTGCTCAGCGCAGCAGCGTTAGGCAGCAAGGCCATCGAAAAGTAATTGTGCCCGCTGGGCAGATTGCAGGTGAGCACCGTTCCGCCGATGCCGCTCCAGGTTCCGCCCGCCGGGCAGAAAAGCCCGTAGTTGTTGTTGGCGATGCTGACGCCCAAAATGTTTCCGCCGTTCGAGAACACCGTCGGCTGGCCGGCAAAGGTGATGGTTGGGTTCGATCCAGTCGTGGTTACGTAGACGAAGGGCATGCCGCGACCGACGCGCGCGGTCATGGGACCGAAATTGAAATCGACGCTCCAGTCGCTATAGGCACTCACGGGAATGCTCGAAGCATTCAAACCGGCAACGCCCAGTGTAAGGTCTCCCTCGAAAGGCTGCTCGAAAGCCGTAGCCGGGCTGCCGAAGAGATTGAGCGCAGCATCATAGCCAAGCAACAATCCGGTAGGTGTGGTCTCCATGCCCAGCGGATGAGGGAACATCATGTACGGTCCGCCCCCACCGCCACCGTAGGTAACCGCGCCGTTCACGATGTTGGTGGCATACCAGTTTTTTGCCGTCCAGAACTGATGCGTGCGCTTGGGGCCGGCTACGCTATTAAAGGTTTGGGTTGCGGGCGTTGCCGCTGCAACTGGAACGGTAGTGGTGTAGCTGCCGGCGCCGAGCGTAACTGTTTGCGCCATTGCAGAGGCCGAACATGCCAGGGCACAGAAAACAGTCATGATCCATGTTGCGCGGGACCGATTCGTGGGGGATAAAACTGAGCACATCATGTAAAACTCCTTCATCTTAATGCCGGCTATTCGCGCTGGCGGCTTGCAGACAGGCAAACCTGGACACCCGGAGTCGCAAACAATTTCCCGGTCGATTTCGTGATAGACGGGCGATGCGGCACGCACTTCCCGTACAAGGTTTCTTGATCAGGCCCTGAGGGTTTGGGCGGCGACATTCGATCTGGATGCGAAAAGCATCACGTAGTTAGCACGGAATATAAGCTTTTTGGAAAGTAACAGGAACTGAGCCTGACGGCACAAGGAATGCAGCCACGCAGGGAACCTTGGATATACCCAGCACAAAAGTGTGGGAACTGCTTCATACAACCTCCAATGGACGGTTTGGAGTACAGCCCTAAATTTGCTGCAATCTGCCGGCTGGATTTGCCGGTGCAGAAACTGTATGGCACTCCTGTGACATTGTCAACCAAAATCGCCATGAACCTTTAACTAAAACGATTTAGAAGACGCATCTCGCCACCAGCGCAAAAGCAAATTGTTGAAAAATAGGGTCTTAGCAAGAGCACCGGGATCATCGCGACGCCCGCAACCGTCTTTCAACAAGATTTTCGCCCCCAAAAAAACAGACCGCACGGGGCGTGCCTGCGGGGAACTATACGATCATCTATTACGAGCTTGGGCGTCCAGGGGATACCATGGGAGATTCGGGCAAACAATCGGGGGATACGGGTGCGCATAACAAGACTGGGAAGCCATAGATTCCTAAAACAAAGCCTGTTGCATTTCATCATTGTTCTGGGTATGTGTGTCGTGCCCCTACAGGCGCAAAACCCGCCGGAAATGCCCATGCAGGAAAAGTACGAAAACGGTGCGGAGTATCGCTGGCTTCACAAAACCGTGCTTGCTTCCCGCACCCTCGACACCATGGAAGACCTGTCGTCGTGGTCGTTCAGCGGATCAGGCGAGATGACGCTTTCCACCGAACAGGTAAAAGAAGGCACGCACTCTCTGCGCATCAAGTCGCTCACCAATACCGCTCAGGTCGGTGGTCAGGGTGAGTGGCTCGATCTGGTGGCAACGCGAAAATTTGCCAATGAAGACTGGAGCCGCTACAACCGCATTTCATTATGGATTTATGCGGACGTGGTCGGCGCGCCGGCAATCTCGTGCTCTTTGACGCTGCATAATGATGGCGCACACAAGTTGCCCGACCACTACAACGAAGGCCGACACGAATCCATCAATCTCAAGAATCACACCTGGAATCACGTCGTCTGGGAGATCGCGCCGCTCGATCGCGACAAGATTACTGCCCTCGACATTGGTTACAGCCTGCCGAAAATGTTTCCCGATCCCGGCGATCAGACGATTTTGTACTTCGATCAACTCGAACTGCAGTCGGTCAACGCCGATCACGTGGAAGGCTGGGATGTCGCTCCCGGAAAAATCGCATTCAGCAACAGCGGCTACACCACGGGGTCTTCGAAGTCCGCGATTGCCAGCGATCTGAAAGCCAGCGAGTTCTCACTGGTGGACCAGGCGACTGGAGAAGCCGTCCTCACCAAAAAGGTTGAATCGATCAAGACGGCCCTGAATAGCTATCAGGTGCTCGACTTCTCCGAGGTTCGCAGACCTGGAACTTATGCGCTTCGTGCTGGAGATGCCACGACCCGCCCCTTCCGCATTGGCGACGATGCCTGGCGCGACAGCATCTGGAAGGCCATCAACTTTATGTACAGCGAGCGCTGTGGCACCGTGATACCGGGCATCCATGGCATTTGTCACCAAGATGACTATAGCATTCACAATGGCAAGCGCATCGTCGTTAACGGCGGATATCACGACGCCGGCGATCTTTCCGCAACCGGCAACACGCCGGGAATGTCCTATGCGCTTTTCTCTCTTGCTGAGCGCCTGAAGCGGCAAAACGAAGATCCGGTCCTCTATACGAGGTTGATCGAAGAAGCCAAATGGGGTTTGCGTTGGACACTCAAGACCCGCTTCGGAGATGGCTACCGCACCACCGGACAACTGATCAGCTACTGGACCAACGGCATTATGGGCGACGAAGATGATCGCTTTTCTGAGGGCGTCAACAACCCGGAATGGGATTTTCGCGTAACCGCCGTTGAAGCCCTGGCCGCGCGCATATTAAAGGATAGCGACCCTGAACTCGCCACTCGAAGCCTATACACTGCCGAAGATGATTGGAAGTACGCGGTTGCCGGTCTTGAGAAGGCCGCGCCTCTTCCCGAAGTCTATGGCGCGCAGGATGAACTAGAGAGAATTTCCTACGGCGTCGTCGCCTCGGTTGAGTTGTTTAAAGCAACGGGCGATCAACGCTACGCCGATGAGGCACTCAAGTTAGGTGACCAAGTACTTGCCTCGCAAGAGCGGCAGATACAACCGTGGAACATCCCGCTTACCGGCTATTTCTATACCGGCCCTAAGCGTGAAAACCTCTTTCATCGTTTTCATAACGGCCAGGAGCAGGAGCCGATTCTTGCGCTGGTCCGTCTGTGCGAAGCCTTCCCCAACGATGACCGCTGGATGAAGTGGTACTCGGCGACGGTGCTGCATTCCGAGTACTACCTCAAAGCCGCGGCCAAGGCAGACGCGCCGTATGATGTGCGCCCGCAAACAATTCCGGAGCGGTGAGGCTGCAACAAATACCACCGACATTGCTGATGCCGCCGGCAG
>Ga0206954_1118_pt1 | contig 20895 bp, 16 predicted proteins | sample Alteio_BWOrgHeat_37_FD_153250 | JGI IMG/M metagenome (GOLD analysis project Ga0206954, IMG submission 153250) | Enriched cells from forest soil in Barre Woods Harvard Forest LTER site, Petersham, Massachusetts, United States -... | ecosystem: Environmental > Terrestrial > Soil > Temperate forest >...
AACCCTAAGCCTCCGGTTCCGCTGCAGGCAGGCTAATATAAAACGTAGTACCCTGGCCCGAGGCGGTCTCAAACCACACTTTGCCGGCGGCGTTCTCGATAGAGTTTTTTACAAATGCCAGGCCAAGGCCTGTACCCGAGCTTTTTGTGGTAAAGTTTGGCTCGAATATTTTTTCGCGCAGGCCTTCGGGTATGCCGTCGCCGTTGTCCTTTATGGTGAGCAGCATGCTTTTGGCGGTGATCAGGTAGTTTATCTCGATCATACCCGGGTGTTGTGCCGGCGTTGCTTCAATGGCGTTTTTCAACAGGTTATTAAAACAGCGCAGCAACTGGTTGCGGTCGGCGTTTACAATAAACGGATCGTCCGGGGCAATAAACATAATTTTTATGTTGTCCATTTCCTTAAATATGGTAACGGCCTGGCTTAGTATATCAAATACATTTAACCGCACCATTTTTGTTTCGGGCATTTTTGCAAAGGCCGAAAATTCAGAGGCGATAGACGACAGGCTTTCAATCTGCTCGACGAACGATTTGCTAAACCGCTCGAATTTTTGATCGAATTTTGGGTCCTTATCCTTCCATGATTTATCCAGCAATTGCAAGCCAAGTTTTAGCGGAGTAAGCGGGTTCTTAATTTCATGGGCCACTTGTTTGGCCATTTCGCGCCAGGCATTTTCCCTTTCACTTTGTGCCAGTTTTTGCGCGCTGGTCTCTATTTGGGCGATCATTTTATTATACTCTTTTACCAAAGCGCCAATTTCATCATCCCGGTCCCATTTGATGGGCTCATTTTTTTTGCCGTAAACCGTTTTGCTTAAGCTGTCCTGTATAAAACTCAGGGGCGAAGTAATTTGCCTGGCGATAAAGACAGCGAACAAGCCGATAGCCATAAAAACTATTGCATAAACATTCAGCATGATATTGAGCAGGGAGCCAATATGCTCTTTATAGTCGGATTCATTTGAAAAATACGGGAGCTGCAGGTAAGCCACCGTTTCGCTATTTGAATTGCGCACCGGCACAAAAGCTGCTTTATAGTCCAACAAGCCAATTTTTTCGTCATTTGCAAATTCTGATCTTTTCAGGCCGACCAAGTTTACATAAGCCCGGGCGTTCATTCTGCGTGATTGCAAGCCGAAATCGTATATCTTGGGCTGCGTGGTAACCACCGCTACGCCGTGCAGATCGAACAAGATAAGATCAGCGGAATAATCGTTGGCAAAATCGTCAAATTTAACCTGGTTCTCCTCAGGCGAATTAGTAAGATAGCTGGCATATTGCCCGTTTTCGAGCGTCGTTACGATCTTGTTGATCTTGTCGCGAATGGTTTTATTCTGCTGCGCATCATATTCGGCGCTTATTGAAACGAAAGTGATGATGCCCACCAATATCAGGGTTGCCACCACGGCAAATACCATCGAAAACTGTATACGGGTTTTGTACATCACCAGGTCGAGGTTAATTTTAAAGTTCCAGCTGATGCGGTTGTTCTTTATGGTCAATACTTTTATCCTTAACCAAAGCCACCGCACCAAAATCACCAAAACGCTGAAAACCATGAATACCACAAAAAAGAAAGTACTGGAAGCGGTGATAAAAAACAGCGGGCTTTTCTCCTTGCTCACCACGATCATGTTCCGGGCAGTTGGTTTGTAGATCAAATGGCTGTAGGTATCAAAACGTTTGAACCATACGTCGCCGTTATATTTTGTTGTTTTAAAAACATATTTCCGCAATTTGCCGCTGAAGGTGGTGTTCTCAAGGTCGTACGAATAGTTTCCGCTTTGGTTCCAAAGCCGGTTGTCTATATAAAATGCGTAAGAGTAGCCGTCGAATTCATCGTTATTGTTTGATTCGCCGTCGATCAGCAGCCCCGGAAATGAAGCGCTGGTTTGGATGGGCTTCGTCCGCAGCCTGATAACGATGGTGCCCAGCTTTTCTCCATTTTGTATCACGGGCAAAATGGCGAAGTATTCTAAAAAGCCGAAGGATTGATTTTCCCGGTAAAAATTGTCCGATACCTTGTTGTAGGAGCTATAAAGCACCATGTCCTTAAAAACGCTCAGGTCATAGCCTTTGTCATTTGTGAGCGGCTGTTCCTTACTGCCATATACATAAGCGTTAAACTCATAGCGCGACAGGTAACCATTGAAATACAGCTTTTGAAGGTGATTTACTATAAAATTGCCGGTTCGCACGCTGTCTTTAAAATGGTTGTTAATGGAGGTATCGGTGAGGATTTGTTTTTCAATCCTGTTGAAAATGTCGTCGGCGGTAGGATCATCCGGTACTTCGAGTTTTTTGATAAAGGCCTCGCGCCTGGTTTTCTCTTTTACGGATTGGTAGTAGTTGAGCCGGATTGCCGACATGAACGAACACACCAAAATAATGATGGCCAGCGACGCCGCATCCATTGCACCGCCTGATTTGCGGTAGGCATATTCCCGGGCGAGTACTAAAATGCCCCAGAGTATGTAAAATAACGTGAATACGTAGTGCCACGCATATAAGATGGTAGCTAAAATAATAATGGAGACGAAAATAACCACCTTTTGCCGGCCGGGTACCGGCAGTTTGAGGGCAATAGTTAAAAAAACCTCGGACAGCAGAAAAAAGATCAAAAAACCAAAGCATAACATCAGCACCCCCAACAGGCTGTAATTGGAAAGATTGAGGATATTACTGACATCGAAACTAATGGTGGAGTTAACTACCAAACTGTAAAACATGTTTTGTAATGCAGTTGATATGATAACAAGGGCTAAAATACCCGCCGTAAAAACAAGATAGCCGGTAAACTTTCCCGTTTGCCGTTTCAGGATTTTTTTTCGGTGGATATAAACAAAGATGACCAGCCAGGCGATCAACAGGATATTGATACAAAAATCGCCCAGGGAGGGATTAACGACGCTGGCGTGGAATAACTTTGGCCCAAATAGCTGTAGTTCGGCAGTGAAGTCGGGCCAATGGAAATAAAGATTAATAAACCTGGTAATGATAATAAACACCGCCAGCACTGTAAAGGAGGCAATCGGATATCCCTTTCTACAGATATAATTACACACATTGGTCGTCAGCACACTAAAGCTCACCAGTGTTAATATCCAAATGGTCAGTTCCTGGTACAGATAGTACTGGTTTACCTCGCCTGGTTTTAATTTAACCGAAAACAGGTAGGTATCGTTAGTGCCGCGGATCTCCGCCACATTTTTGTCGGTAAAATCAGCCATTTCGACGCTGTTATCCTGTAGCAGGTCATTGGCAAATGTGTTTTTAAGGAATTGGTTCTGGAAGGCATAGTCCAGTTTCACCGGTATAAAAAAAATGGCCGAAAAATCGCCTTCGCTCTTTCTTATGGCCTCGTAATAGCCGTTTGGCTCCTTTTGTAACGAAAAACCATCTTTTATCAGCCCCGGGTATTCCGGGATAACTTTTACCCCGCTCCAAAAACTCAGGTTGTTTTTGTTAAGGGTAATAAACCAAATGTTTTTATCGGTAGTGAATTCCTGGATGTACTTTAGCGCCCTGGTGGGGTTATCCGGGAGGTCTTTCAGCTCATTGAAGTTCCGCTCGTTGTAGATAATTTGGGTAACAAAGCCTTCTTTTTGGTGCAGGTTTTTGCTTAGCGTTTGAGCAGATTGCGCCAGGTTAGCGGCTGGGGTAAAGGTTTTTTGGACTATAATGGATGTTAATAACAAACTTATGCACAGCAGTGTCAGCAATAAGCGTATTTTACCTTGTGCCCCCAATTTGATCGTATTTATCCTTAAACCAAAAATAGAGCCGCCTGTTTCACCGGACAGCTTTATTTTTTATTAAATTTCAGCGCTTTCAGTGGGTATTTGCCGGTCGACCTTTTTAACCAGCCCCTGCAGTACGCTGCCCGGCCCTACCTCGGTAAACGAGGTTGCACCATCCTCCAGCATGTGCTTCACCGTTTGGGTCCAACGGACAGGCCCGGTAAGCTGTGCTATTAAATTATGCTTGATCATTGCCGGATCGGTGTAGGGCTTGGCGTCGATGTTTTGATAGATGGGGCAGATGGGCGCATTTATCGCTGTATGTACGATAGCATTTTCCAACTCAACCCGGGCCACCTCCATTAAGGGCGAGTGAAACGCACCGCCAACATTTAGTTTCAAGGCCCTTTTGGCGCCTGCGGCCGTAAGTTCCTCGCAGGCTTTATCAACCCCGGCTATGGTGCCCGAAATAACCAATTGCCCGGGGCAGTTGTAATTAGCAGGCACTACAACATCACTCATCCGGTGACAAATATCTTCCACGGTAAAATCATCCAACCCTATGATCGCTGCCATGGTTGACGGCTGTATTTCGCATGCTTTCTGCATCGCGTTGGCGCGCGCAGCTACAAGCCGCAAACCATCTTCAAACGACAGGGCCTTGCAAGCCACCAGTGCCGAAAATTCGCCCAGGGAATGACCGGCAGCCATATCCGGCTGAAAACTTTTGCCCAAAACACTGGCTAATATAACCGAATGTAAAAATATGGCCGGCTGGGTAACTTTGGTTTCTTTAAGGTCTTCAACGGTGCCTTCAAACATCACGTCGGTGATGCGGAAGCCGAGGATCTCATTGGCTTGTTCAAATAATTTGCGGCCTTGTTCAGATTCGTCGTAAAGATTTTTACCCATCCCTACAAACTGGGCGCCTTGTCCCGGGAAAATATAAGCTTTCATGCTGGTTTATTAGTTCATTGGTTCATTAGTTCATTGGTATTGTTTAGCGGCAATAAACTAAAAAAGCTATGCAAATTAAACGATTTTAATCTGCATCGCGAACTTTTCACCGCTCAACAAATCAACTAATGAACTAATGAACTAATGAACCAACAAACTACCCTAACCTGGAAGAGATCAAGTTTAAAAATTCGGCCCTGGTCTTTTCTTGTAAAAATGCGCCGGTAAATGCTGAGGTTGTAGTTACCGAATTTTGCTTTTGAACGCCGCGCATACTCATGCACAGGTGGCGGCATTCAATAACTACCCCAACACCCAGGGGCATTAAAGTATCCTGTATGCAGTCGCGTATCTGGTTGGTAAGGCGCTCCTGTACCTGCAGGCGGCGGGCAAAGACGTCGACAACGCGAGGTATTTTGCTCAAGCCTACCACATGGCCGTTGGGGATATAGGCCACATGCGCTTTGCCAAAAAAGGGCAGCATGTGGTGTTCGCACATCGAGTAAACTTCAATATCCTTCACAATAACCATCTGGCTGTAATCTTCGGTAAACACAGCCGAGCTCATGATCTCCTTTGCATCAAGATCGTATCCCTGGGTAAGGTACAGCAATGCTTTTGCAACCCGTTCGGGTGTTTTTAACAGACCTTCCCGCTCGGGTTCTTCGCCAATATGTTTTAAAACTTCGCGGTAATGAACAGAAAGATTATTGATCAGTTCCGGGTTGTAGCGGTCAATTTTAACATAACCCTCAATATCGTCGTCGTCCCGGTCGGGCACGTGGTTTTCAGTGATCATCGTTTACATTTAGCCGCCAAAGTACTCAGCGGAGTTGTTTTCGGTTTCGTATAATTTAACCGAGTGCAAAAAAACACCCTCATGGGCTTCAATGGGCGCCTTTAACTGGTTAAAAATTTCGATGCAAAGTAACTCGGTCGAAGCCATTTTGCCTGTCATAAATTCGACATCTTTATTAATGTTTTTATGATCGAGCTTTTCTATCACCCGCTCATTGATAATAATTTTCAATTCTTTCAGGTCAATAAGATAGCCGGTGGCATGGGTAACTTCGCCTTTAACCGTTACAAACAAATTATAATTGTGGCCGTGCCAGTTAGGATTGGCACATTTGCCAAATACTTCAAAGTTTTTTTCCTCGCTCCATTCCTCGCGGTACATGCGATGCGCCGCGTTAAAATGTTCTTTGCGTGTAATGTATATCATCATAACAAATAAATGGTGCAAATATACAAAACAAAAACAGGGCTTATGTTTTATCTTAGCGGGCAAAAAAAGCATGCGGATATTGCTGGTAGTGGCTACGGAGGCTGAATTAGGGCCATTTATTTCGGATTTCGGATGTTCGATTTCGGAATTAGAGCAGAATAAACACGCCACAATATTTAAATCCGAAATCGAACATCCGAAATCCGAAATTCTCATTACCGGCGTCGGCATGGTTGCAACTGCATTTGCGTTGGGGAAGCATCTGGTCGCAAACAAATACGATTTAGCCGTTAATCTTGGCATCGCGGGCAGTTTTGACAGGAATATTCAGATTGGCGAGGTAGTTGAGGTAACAAAGGATACGCTTTCCGAACTCGGCGCGGAAGACGATCATTCATTTTTAACCATGGGCGAATTGGGCTTTGGTGATGATACGTTTTATCCGTCGACCAAACTTGCCGACCTGTACAATTTGTTCAATAATTTTAACCTGAAAACAGCTACAGCAATTACGGTGAATACCGTTCACGGCAATGAGGCATCAATAGAAAAAGTAAGAGCAAGGCTGCACCCGCAACTGGAAAGCATGGAGGGAGCTGCCTTTTTTTATGCCTGCAACCAGGCGAATGTTCCCTGTATACAGATCAGGGCCGTGTCAAATTATGTGGAAAAGCGCAACCGCGATAACTGGAACATAGGGCTGGCTGTCAAAAATCTGAATACCTTTGCGGCGGAGTTTTTGAAGCTGTATGCGTAGTTGGTTGTGGAAGTTGTAAAGGTTGTAATAAGTTGTAGACGTTGTAATGAGTGACGTATACCATAACCTTTACAACTTGTTACAACCCTTACAACTAAAAAGCAACGAAATCAACTAACTAATGAAACTAACCCTCGGCTTTTCGCCATGCCCCAATGATACTTTTATTTTCGACGCCCTTATACATCATAAAATTGATACCGAGGGTCTGGATTTTGAGGTGTTTTATGATGACGTAGAGACGCTGAATCAAAAAGCCATGCGCGGCGAGCTTGATATTACTAAACTCAGCTACCATGCCTTTGCTTATGTTGCCGATAAATATGTTTTGCTTGATGCTGGCAGCGCGCTCGGCTTTGGCGTAGGCCCGTTGTTGATTTGTAAAGATGACCCCGAAACCCTTCGCGCAAAACTCACTACTCACAATTCACTACTCACCATTGGTATTCCCGGCAAATATACCACCGCGAATTTTCTATTAGGGCTGGCCTTTCCAAACGCTGCGAACAAAGTCGAGCTGGTTTTTTCCGATATAGAAAATGCCGTTTTGGAAGGGCGGGTTGACATCGGCCTGATCATTCACGAAAACCGCTTTACTTACCAGGATAAAGGCCTCAAAAAGATCATCGACCTGGGCGATTTCTGGGAAAAACAGACCGGCTGTGCGATCCCATTGGGCGGCATCGTGGCTAACCGCCGCTTGCCTTTAGACATTCAGCACAAAATAAACCGCGTCATTCGCAAATCAGTCAAATTTGCTTTCGCCAACCCAAAATCCGGCCTTGAGTTTATCCGCTCCCACGCCCAGGAGATGAGCGAGGAAGTAATGTACAAGCATATTGAACTGTATGTAAACAAATATTCGGTAGATTTAGGTGCGGAAGGTAAAAAGGCGATAAAACTATTGTTTGACACGGCGCGGGAAAAGAATATCATACCTGAAATTAAACAGGAAATTTTTCTGACCGATGGTTTGCTTCATAATATTTAGCGATGGTGTTATTTTAAAATAATCCTCTGATCTTTTTAATCTTATAAATCATAACCACGACTTGAAGAAAACATTCACCAGCCTGCACGAATTCGCAGAAGGCCAGTTGCTCCTGGTCAACAAACCATACAACTGGACCAGCTTTGACGTGGTTGGTAAAATTCGCAACGCTTTTAAACCGTTAAAGCTAAAAGTGGGCCACGCCGGCACGCTTGATCCACTGGCCTCGGGCCTGTTGATCATCTGCACCGGCAAAATGACCAAGCAGATCGATACCTTCCAGGTGCAGGAAAAGGAATACACCGGCACCATGGTATTGGGTGAAACTACCCCGTCATACGACCTGGAGACGGCGGCTGATCAGCAGTTTGATATCAGCAATATCAACGAAGAAAAAATAATCGAGGCAACCAAACAGTTCACCGGCGAGTTACAACAATATCCGCCGGCGCACTCGGCCGTTAAAATTGACGGCGAACGGCTGTATGAAAAAGCCCGTCGCGGAGAAGAAGTTGAACTGAGGGCAAGAACAGTCACTATAAACGAATTTGAAATAACCGGCATAAACCTGCCGGAAGTACATTTCAGGGTTGTATGCAGCAAAGGCACTTATATCCGTTCATTGGTACACGATTTTGGCAAAGCCCTCAATAATGGTGCATATTTATCACGGCTAAGGCGCACCCGCAGCGGCGATTACAAAATTGAAGACGCCCGCGAAGTAATGGAACTGGTAAATAGTATCAGGGAGTTGAAGCTTAATACGCCGGATGTAGAATAGCAAGGAGTTGATTAAGTTGGATTAAGTTGATTGAGTTTGTACATGTTGCAATCGGTGTAATCACACAGTAATCCCCAAAAACAATCGGTGTAATCCCAAAAAATAATGATGAAGATCTACCACAATATAGACGAGTTTGTTCCACTAAAAAATGCGGTTGTGACGATAGGCACCTTTGACGGGGTGCATGTCGGGCACCGAAAAATTATTTCGAGGATAAAGGAACTGGCGGCAAATACCGGCGGCGAAACAGTGCTGCTTACCTTTTTCCCGCACCCGCGAATGATCCTGCATCCGGAAGATGAAAGTATAAAACTCATCAATACCATGCCCGAAAAAGCAGAACTGCTGGAAGAATTAGGCGTGGAGCATCTGATCATTACACCTTTTTCGAGAGATTTCTCCAATCAAAGCGCCGAGGAATACATCCGCGAGGTATTGGTGAACCGCATCGGCACAAAAACTATCGTGATAGGCTACGACCACCGTTTTGGCAAAGACCGCCAGGGTGGGCTGAATGACCTGCTGCGCCTTGGCCCAGTCTACGGTTTCGAAGTGGTGGAAATACCCGAACAGGACATACACGATGTGGCCGTGAGTTCAACCCGCATCAGGGAGGCGCTATTAAACGATAATATTGAAGAAGCAAACGACTTTTTGGGATACCCCTTTTTTGTGACCGGCACGGTTGTCCGCGGCGACCAGATCGGGAGACAAATTGGGTATCCGACGGCCAACATCGTTGTGAATGAAAGGTATAAATTGGTTCCTTCCGGTGGAATATTTGCGGTTAGGGTAATGGTTGGCAACCAAATGTATAACGGTATGGGCTATATCGGTACGCGCCCGACCATCAACGGCCTGACCCGCAACATCGAAGTAAATATTTTTGACTTCGACCAGGATATTTACAACCAAAAGATCAGGGTTGAATTCCTGAATTATATACGGGGCGACATAAAATTCGACTCGCTCGAAGCACTAAAGGTCCAAATTGCGCAGGATAAACAAGATGCAATCCGACTACTTACCACCGGATGATAACCAATTTCATTTGTTTTTCAGATATTTATAGAAATTAGTATAACAGAACATAAATTGTTCCGGTGCGTTGTAATATGGTCCATGGACCATCGACTATGGGCTAAAACATGAAACTGAACCTCGACAAACAAGAAAGTGATTTTTTAAACAAGGCGATCAGTCATTGGGAAGAGAACCATGTGATAGATGCCGGCACTGCCGACAAACTCCGCAAATCATGCGAGGTTAAAGGTTTTGACTGGATGCGCCTGGCTAAATATTCATTTTGGATCGCGCTGATCTGCGGCGCCATAGCAGTTGGTTCCTTGATTATCGACGTGAGGGTGCTTAACTGGATAAAAAACCTATATTATACACCGGATATTGTGATCAGCGTTGCCTCCGGGATTATTTCAGCACTATGCTTTTATTGGGGTAAAATAGCTGAGCAGAAGCACCCGGAAAGAATATTCAGTAACGAAGCGGTTATTTTTACAGGCGTTTTATTTATGGCCAGCTGTATCGCTTTTTTGGGTAAGGCGATCGATCACGGCTCCGGCCATTTTTCATTGCTCTTTTTATTATCAGTTTTTGTATATGGTGTCCTTGCGTGGCGCATGGATTCAAGGCTGATCTGGCTTTTCGCGCTTGTTTCGCTGGGCAGTTGGTTCGGCACCGAAACCGGCTATCAAACCCATTGGCACGATTACTTTTTGGGGATGAACTATCCATTACGCTTCGTGCTTTTCGGCCTGGTGCTGGTGGCTTGCTGCCACATCCTTAGAAGACAAAAATGGTTCGACCGTTTTTGGGAGCTAACCTATGTTGTTGGCATGCTGTATCTTTTTATGTCGCTTTGGCTGCTCAGTATTTTTGGCAATTACGGCAATATCGACCGGTGGTGGCACATCAGGCAGATCAGCCTGTTTTACTGGGGCATTATTTCGGGAGCAGTGGCCACCTGTTTTATGCTTTACGGGCTAAAAAATAAGGATGTAATTGCCCGGGAATTTGGCATCACCTTCCTGCTTATTTTTATCTACACCAAATACTTCGAATACTTTTGGGACAACACCAACAAAACCTTGTTTTTTGCCATACTGGGTTTGTCCTTTTGGCTGATCGGCCGCAAAGCGGAGCGAATTTGGAATTTGAGGGTGTAAGTTAGTTGACCCGATTAGATTAAGTGGCGCTATAATATTTTGTATGGGTAAAATAAACTGCCGAGGCGCATGGAAAGAATAGCGAAATAGTTAATGAAGGATAACATAAAACGGGTGTGTAAGGAATTTCCTAATTATAATGAAACAGGTTGAAAATCAGCATTTTACATGCAGGTATTTAAAAATTAAAATCCTGGATTAATTGATTATCAGCTATTTATAAAAATGTGTCAATTTATAAAAAATGGAACATTCTGATAATGAGCATGTTTCACAGTGTTCCACTTTGTTCCGCGTGTAAAAATGGAACACTCGATCGCAGTCCATTCAAAATTAAATTGGTGATTATCAGCGTTTTTCAATTTTGACCAGGTGTTGCGTATACAAACAGCAACGGCGATTTCAGGCACTTAGCCTAGGTTTAATCTTTTGTTTAATAGTAAAACTATTGATTATCAACATGTTTCATGGTGTTCCACCTGTTCCGTTTGCAAATTGGAACGCTTGAAATCAAAATATCAATGAAAGCATTGGAATGCTCACCCGATCCGTTACGGAACCAATTAAGTTGAAGGTCAGTGTTTAAAGAAAATCAAATATACCTGCTTCACTACGTGGTAGGCCGCGAATGAAAAGAATAAAATAGCAATCCCGGTATTGATCAACCGGGTGCTCAAATCAAATTTTGTTTTAAAGTACTTCGCGAATTTGGCGTATAAAAACAACGCTAAAAATGAACCGGCAGCCGCTCCTAAACTGAAAACTACCAGTGCCGGCCTGCCGTCGAGTATCCAATGATGCGTGATGAGGTAAGTTCCGGTAATGATCCAAAAAGGCACCTGCATCGGATTTAAAAAACCGAGCAGAATTCCGTATCGGATGCTTTCGGTATTTGAATAGTTGGTTTTAGGCATCTTTTTCCGGTGCATCCAGGTTATTGCGCCCAAAACGCCGAACAATACCACCATTACCCAATCGATCACCATGTCGAGTTTTACCTGCCCCGACAACCAGCGCGCGGCGTGCATAATAAAATAAGTGAAGAAAAACTCCACGCACGAAAACGCGATAATAAACAGTAACGCCTGCTTCAATCCGCGATTAACGGTGATCTGTACCAGGGTGAGATTGATGTTCCCCGGTGGAATATACCCGATAAAGTTTGCAAACAGCCCGATAAAGAAGGTAAGGAATATCATTCTTCAAATAAACAAGTTTTTAATGGAATAAGATTCCCGTCCATTTGTTTGCGGGGTAAAATTCTATCCGTCGTTTAACAATAATTACATTTGCACAGAAAAATATGTATCCAAAAATAATTTCGCTGTTGCCTGCAGCCACCGAAATAGTTTGTGCACTGGGCCTCGAAGGGAACCTGGTTGGCCGGTCGCACGAGTGCGATTTCCCTGCATCGGTAAAACAATTTCCTGTTTGTTCCGAAGCAAATTTCCCGGACAATTTGAGCAGCGGTGAAATAGATATTAAGGTGAAAGAGATATTGGCTGATGCGTTGTCGGTGTACACCGTTAAACGCGAGGTGATCAAACAATTGTCGCCTGATGTAGTCATCACCCAGGCCCAGTGCGAAGTTTGCGCTGTTTCGTTAAAGGACGTGGAACAGGCGCTGGAAAACTATCTTGACAAAAACGCGCAGATCATTTCCCTTCAACCCAATAAACTTGATGACATTTTTTCTGACATTAAAAACATCGCGGCGCGACTGAATGTAAGCAAGGCTGGCGACCTGTTACTGGAAGAGCTGCAAGAAAGAGTGAACATCGTCCGTCATAAACTAAAATTCATCGAGAACAAGCCGACTGTTGCCTGCATTGAATGGCTGGAGCCGCTGATGGTCTCAGGCAATTGGATACCAGAAATGGTTGCCATTGCCGGCGGCACAGCAATTTTAGCCGACGCCGGGAAACACTCAAAGTATATTAAATGGGAGCATATTGTTGCAGCCGACCCTGATATTATGATCGCCATGCCCTGCGGCTTCTCCATCGAAAGAACGTTGAAAGAGATGGGCATTTTGTTGCAGCAACCAAGTTTTTCGAACCTAAAAGCGGTAAAGAATAACAAGGTTTTTATCGCCGACGGCAATCAATATTTTAACCGCCCCGGCCCGCGCATTGTAGATTCCATTGAGATACTTGCAGAGATCATTCATCCAAAACAGTTTATTTTTGGATATGAGGGAGAGGGTTGGATAAAATTCTCAGTGTGAAAGCGGTTCGAGGCAAATGAATTGGAATTTTTGTAAATTTGTTAAAACAGAAATTTAATTTAGAGTCTGTTTAAATGCCAAAACGCGGCTGTAGAGACGCAATATTTTGCGTCTCGGACCCCAAATTTAGAAATTTAGGAAGAAGTCTTTAGAAAGGGGTCTATGCAAAGTGACTGATGGAAAATTCTGAACATTTGTCTCCGAGACGCAAGATATTGCGTCTCTATAGCCAGGAATGAACTGGAAAATAAATTTCAAAACCGTTTTTAAACAAGATCCCAGGTCTAAATTATTTTGTCATGGAGCGACTTGTATTGGAAGTAAATGATGATGCCGCGAAGGCTTGGCACATTACTTCCGCGGAAGTACGTGCTCAAATAACCAGGAACGTCGAAATAACAATGAGCGACTTACTAAGCAGAGCAAATGACGCCAATTTTGAATCGCTACTGAACCAAGTGCGTTACGAAGTCGACGGGTTGACAAAAGAAATATTGAAAGCACTTTTTGCATCCGATCAGAACACCCTCAATCTCCCCCGCTGATCACCCTAAACTCCGTCCTTCGATTTAATTGATGTTCCTGCTCGGTGCACGTCACCCCATCGGCGCATTGGTTTACCAGGTGGGTTTCGCCGTAATACTTCGCAACAAGCCGCGAGGCGGAGATGCCGTGTTTCACCAGGTAATCAACGGCTGATGAAGCACGTCGCTGCGATAAGGCCATATTATAATCTTCGGATGCACGGGAATCAGTATGGGATGACAGCTCAATGGTTAATGAGGGATGCTGGTTGAGCAGCGTAACTAATTTGTCCATTTCCAAAACTGCATCCGGCCGGATGTTGGATTTGTCAAGGTCGTAGTAGATCGTCGTCAAAAGAATGCCTTTTTGTAGTTCGCCAGGGTTAGGTGAGCTGGTTTTTGGAGTGTCCGTCGCTGTAGTCAGCTTTGCAGGCGGCGCTGTTTTTTTCTTCACAAGTACAAAACTGTAAATATCGTCGCTTCCTTTACCGCCTTCTCGGTTGGATGAAAAATAACCGGTCAAACCATCTTTGGTCGCCAAATAAAAATCATCACTGGTGGAATTGATAGGGTATTTCAGATTTTCCGGCGTTGTCCATTGCGTTTTCTCCCCTATGGATTTGTAAATATCGTAGCCCCCCATGCCGGGCAGGCCCTTTGAAGCATAGTACAAAGCGCCATCGCCGCCAATCGTTGGGAATTCGTCTTCATCAGCGGTGTTGATCGTTTTTCCGCAATTAACAGGCGCCCCCCAGCTGCCGCTTGCCTGTTTCTCGCAATACCAGATGTCGGTTTTACCCGCTCCGCCAGGCATGTCCGAAGTAAAATAAATTATTTTGCCATCTTTTGATAAGGCTGCATCACCGAGCGAGTATTGTTCGACATTATCATAAGGGAAATTACCGATAGCTACCCATTGATTATTTTTTTTGCGCGCAATCAGCAATTGCAACCGGCGGGTATACAAGTTATGCCCGGGTTTCGAGTCCGAATCAGCAGGCAGCAGCAGCTTCGGTCTCCCGGTGGTAACGGTAATGTAAGCGGTATCTGCAGCATTGTTGAACGCTATCGGACCAAAATGATAATAATCGTTATAGCTATGACCAAGCGCATCCAGTACGTCAAACTGACTGGTTCGGTCGCCATTGATGTCCCCCTCATACAATTTAAACCAATTATTGCCGGTGCGATAATCCAGGTCGTTTCCATCATTTATCCGGTCGGACGTGAACACCAGCCCGGTTTTGCCTTCATAAGTGAGGCCCCAGTCGGAAAAATTGGTATTAAAAGCGGGATGATCTTTAACCGTATAATCCGAAGGTGTTTTCATCCATAAGGCGGCCGAATCGCAGGTGGCAAGTTTTCGGATCAATGACGGCGCGTTGCTTTTATAACAGCGTTCATATTGCTGTTTGGCGAGATCGAACTTTTGATCGCGCAGCAAAATTTCGGCGTAATGATAGTGGGCGGCGGCGCTTGCTTTAGGATCGGCTACGGTTTGAGCATACCATTTTTCGGCTTCGTCATATTGGTTGATGAGGCGGTAACAATCGGCTATCCGCTCCAAAATATTTACGTCGTTCTTTGTTTTTTTAACCAGCTTTTCATAAAGCCGGGCGCTGGCAAAATACTCATATCGCCTATAAAGGTTATCTGCCTGCTGCCTTATACTTAGCTGTTCCTGCGCACCGGCGAATTTAACCAGTGCCATTAACCATAAACCGATGCATGCCAATTTTTTCATTGCTTCAAAAATATCTTGGACTAACAATGCGCTGTGTCGCCCGCCCGAAACTTAGCGTTATTGAAATTTCGTGTGAGCCACTTTGGTAGCTTGCCAGTTTGCTTGTGGTAAAATCGTAAGAATAGCCGACCCTGAAATGTTCGTTGATGTAAAATTCGGCTATTGCTGTAGCCGCGTCAGCGTTATCCAGGCTATTTTGCAAATTGCTTTTATTCCATATCGGCACGCCCGTGCTGTATGATGCTCCTATCCAAACTTTCTTGTTAAAGGCCAGGAAGGCGGTGACGTCAAGGTTGGTCGGCCCTGTAAAATCTTCTTTTATCATTAACGAGGGCCTGAGGTCGACACCGTCGGACAGCGGCACGAGTGCCCCGCCGGTTAAATACATCGTTCTGTCGGGTTTGATCAATGGAGTGCCGCCGTCAATGTTATCTATCGCCTGCGCCAGCAAATTAAATACCGAAGCGCCAAAGTACACGCTGGGCGAATAATAGTACACCCCAAAACGAAAGTCGGGCGTAAATTTACTTACCAGCCCTGCCGGCACGCCCGCGTCGCCTGCATCGATAGGATTGAATTCGGTACCGTTAAGGCTATATTGTTCGGCGCCAAAGCCGATACCGAAGCACAGCCGTTTGGTATCCAGTTCATCCAGTTGCAGCCGGTAGGCGTAGTTGGCGTAGATGGATGAAATAGTTTCGGGCCCCAAACGGTCGAAACTGGCGATCAAACCGAGTCCGACATTGCTGTTATTAGCTGTTGTTCCATCTACTGAAGTGACACCTGTTTGGGGCGCACCCGGAAAGCCAACCCATTGGATGCGGCTGCTCAGATTTGCCGTCCAATCTTCCTTGTAACCCGCATAAGCCGGGTTAACAGCCAGCCCGTTAAATACATACTGGCTAAATTGTACGGTTTGCTGCGCCGAAACCCGCCCGGTAAAAACGACCAGGCCGGATAGCAATATGTAAATCCATCGCTTCGCCATTATTTACTTCGTTTTAAAAATACCCAGCCTTTAAAAGTAGTGACGCTGCCGTCCAGGTCCCGCCTGTTCAGGATATAATAGTAGGTGCCTTCGGCCAGGTCGCTGCCATCCCAATTGTTCAAATAGTTATCGGCCTTATAAACTTCATTGCCCCACCGGTTAAAGATGAGCAGTTGAGAACCAGGGTAAGTTTCGAGACCTTTTATCATGAAAACGTCGTTCTTGCCATCGCCGTTGGGGGTGAAAATATTGGGAATAACCATGTCCGCCGATTCAACCATCACGGCTACCGTGTCGGCACAACCAACTGCATTGGTAAAAATAAAATGGTAAGTGCCCATGGTATTTAAACCCGTTACGGTGGTTAAAGGGCTTGCCGGATTGTTGATCAAAGCAACCGAAGGATCGCCCGTTGCCTGTGACCAGGTGCCCTCGCCGCCCGCCATGAGCTGGACGGTCTGATTGCGTAAAATAGTTTGGTTAGCGCCGGCGCTGGGGGCAGTATTATAGTTAGTTATGGTTGTTTTGATGTTATTGCAGCCGGGCCCCGAGGGGAGTGCATTACATTCGGCTACGGGATCGGTAGGTGGCGCCGCATCGGGATTGGTGGCGTCTGGGTCTGTAACGTCGGGCGGGCGCATGATGCTGGCTGATACATTAAGCGTACCCGTAGCAGTTGGAGCTATTATACCGGTGATGGTGAACGTGCAAGTGGCGTTGTTAGCCAGGTCAATGTCGGCGTTATAGGCGGTAGCGGACACTTTTCCGCCCGAAACGGAAGATGCACCGGCAGTTGCCGCACTGGTAACGTTAACCCCCGTTATTTCAGCAGGAAAAGTAAAGGCAAACTTTGCATCGCTGACTGCCGACGGGCCGTTATTGGTGACGGTAACCGTGTATGTGACGGGCTGCCCCGCGCAGTTGGCAACAGACGTAACGCTGTCAACGGCCAGGTCGGCTTGCTGCAGTGCAAAGCTTACACTGCTGGTTATAGGAGCGCTTGAAATATATCCCCAGGTATCGATGCCAACGTTATTGCCAAAGTCGTCCTGGTTGTTGGGGTCGCTGGTTGATGTGCCCCATTTGTGCCCGTTTACCAGGCTGCTGATGCCCGTTAAGTTGGTGATGGGGTTCGAGGGCGTACCAATTAGCGGCAGCGGCGAATCGTTCCAGTAGATGGTGTCATCAGGCGCACGGTTGCCGTTAACGCGCGTTAACTTTATGCCGTTAACATTACGTTCTACATCAAAAAATGGGAAGTGAACCTCGCCGGCTTTTGCAATAAGCGTGACCTGAGACTTATAGTTGGCAGCGGTACCCGCAGGAACGGGATTGCCCTTACCGTCCAGGCCATCCCAATAAACAGTATTTGAACCCTGCTGGACGGTGCCGGTTAGGATGCGATCGACAGGGTCGTTAAACGAACCGTTTTGATTCACGTCGATAGCAACCTGGTAAGTGCCTGACGCCGAGCTTGTAAATGTAAAATTGGCGCCGAGCGGACTGGTACCCGCCTGGCCGACCGTTCCTTCGATGCCGGTAAAAATAACATTACTGATGGATGGCGCTGCCGGGGCCGACAGTAGCCAGGTTGATCCACCGCCGGGCGTTTTGGCCGATGCAGGCAGATCGCCGGACGGTGTATTGAAAAATATTTTGTGCGTGATATCTGTGGGCGAATCAGGGGTAGTGGGGTCCTGAACGTCCGGGTTGCTGATCTCGGTAACGCTTTGGTACAGGGCATTGCCATTGGCATCCCTGAAACCTTTGTTGTTCGCAAAAAAAGTAAACCCATTGCCGGCCTGGCCATTATTGTTGAGCGTATATTGGTAGCCGTCCTTAGTTAAAATATAAAATATGCCGTTAAAGCCCACGTTAAAGGTGCCCAACAAGCCCGAAAACACGTTGGTAAATACCCGCCCGTTAATAAATTGGGTGTTGGCCGCATCGCGGACCGAAACATCAAAAGCGGTAACATATTGGCCCTGGGGCTGCACCCAATCGGCATTTGACGGCACCGGGACCGGGTTGCCAAAGTCGAGCCCGTTGCTTGGCGATACGAAATCGATCTCCCAAACCCCTGCCTGGCCGCTTTTTGCGGTGACGGTGAATGGGGTGTATCCACCGGCATTGGGCAAGGGGCCCGCTAATTCCTGGCTGTGATTGGTAATCAGACCTATGGTTGTGCTGTTTCCGCTGGTATATGTCGTGCCGTCGGGTGCGCGCAGGTTAATGGTGCCTACGCTATCGCCCTGTGCACTCGACCCTACGCAAATGGTTTCACCTGCGTTTACATAAACCTTCATGGTACCTGGCGTGGGGAACGGAAATGAATCATTGCCGCTATTGCTGGAGAAAAGAAAAGGCCTGTAGCCGCCATGTGCGTTCAATTCCTTGCTGCCTTCGGCAAATAAATTAATAGCCGACAGCAAAAGAAAAATCAAACAGTAATTGGCGCGAACCCTGCCGCCGGGCAATTTCAATAATGATGAAATTCCGGCGCCGGGACAAGTTGTTAGTAAGCGTTTCAGCATGCAGGTTCAATTGCAAAGCTGAAATTAATAAAGTTTGATGGTTATTTAATTATATGTGTTGACAAAAACGACTAACATCACGCTCAATTATCTTTATCGTCATCCTCAGTCTCCTTCAACTCATCCTCTTTTTTACCATTTCCTAAGTGAATGTTAGGTTTCGATTCGGTTCCGGTAATGGTCATCGGGATGCCTAAAATGCCCAAAGGCGGCAGGCCAAGCCTGAAATGAAGGTTTAAAGCGTTGTCGAAACTTACCTGCCCCTCAAACTTTAACCGGAACCCGGCCATTTTTACTTTAGTTTTTTTTATGGTGATGATATTGTTGGCGATGGTGGTTTCCACATTTACTTTCGAAACGTCGCCGCTGTCGATGCCATTATGATTGGTTCTTTGGCCTACCGCGCTGAAAAGTTTGAAGCCCTTCAGCTTAACTTTTTCCACTGAAAGCACGCCGCCGCCCTTTAACGATGGGTAAACCGGCTGCATGTTGCTGTTCAACCGTCCGCTCAATTTATAATCCAGCGAAATGATGCCTTCGGCATTTGCGGCGGAACTGGCTATGTCGTGAAATAACTTTACCTGTTTGTAGGCTTTATTGATGTCGAAGTTTTGGGCGTTGATATGATAATCAAAGGTCGCCCGTTTTGGGTCGATGCTGGTATAGGTGGCATCCATGGTTACCGGCGCGCCGATGAGCGTAAAACCCGTTTGCTTTAACACAATGCTGCCATTGCTGATGGTCATTTGTCCTTTGGCATCAGTCAGCTCTAAGCCGTTATACTTCACCTTTTTCACATCCGCGCTAAAGCCCAGGTTGAGGTTACGCGGCACCATGATCACACCGGAAGGGCCCGCAGGTTTGGCGCTTGAGGTAGGCGAACTATTGGCAAATGCCATAAAATCGTCTGCAATAATGCCATCACTGGTGAAGGTGAAATTACCCTGCAGGGTATCATTAGGTTTGGTGGCATAACCAATGACATTTGAAAGCGCGCCGTTTAAAACAATTACCGATTTACCGTAGGTGGCTTTAAAGGAATCGAAATTCATCTTATCCTGGTTAAAGCGGAAGGTGCCGTTTTTGATGATAAACGGTTTTGGAAACAGGTCTGACGATAAGGCAATATCCTTTACGGTCATCGATCCTGAGTTATTCAACTTAGCATAATTGCCGGCAACCGCATCACTTTGCTTGCCTTTGAGGGAAAGGTTGGTGGCGACCATCCCGTCGACATTATAGCCCTTTAAGGCAAACACACGGTATATTTTACCAATGTCCAAAGTGCCGTGCGAGCTGATATTATATTCCAGGTTGTCAAAGTTCTTCAGGTCGGCTTTTACCGAAAATGGTTTATCTTCAAACACAAACGAGACCGGACTCAGCACTACATGCAGGCCCTTCATCGAGCCGCCGTTATCGGTTATATGGGTATTTACCTGTATGTTTTGAATGGGGTGAGGATAGTATTTGGTTTGAACCGATCCGTTCGCCAGCGTAATATTGGCTTGCGTTTGCGGGAATATCCTTTTCGCCGGCAAATATTTTCCCTTAGTTTCCAAATCGGCCAGCAGGTTGCCCGAAAGTTCCATGCCTTGTACGGGGTAGAATTTCTCAATATCTGCAAGGTTAAATTTGGCCTTTAACCCGGCATCAAGCGGAAAGCCCGGACCGGCGCTCATTTTCAGGTAGCCTTTTACAAAATTATCCAGCACATTGGCGTTCAGGTTTTCTATTTCGAACGACGCATGTTTGTAATCGTGATCCGGGCATCGGGCGTTCATGTTAAAACTGATGTTGCTCACTGCCTCCTGAATATTTAAAATGGCTGGAAAAAACCGAGGTAAGCGGGCAGGGTGATCTGCAGCTTAAGCTGGCGGGCAAGTATATTGCCGCCGATAGTATTGCGCCTGACCTGAGCATGAATATAAAGGTACGCAACGGTTATATCAATAACCAAAAATCGCCGGTGCCCATCAGCAACCTGTTTATAAATTTTGAAACTAAACTGCCCGGGCTGGACCCGGATAGCCTGCAGGTAAACCTGGATTCCCTGTATTTTAATATGGGTAAGGATTACTTCGGCGCTGTTTTGCGGGTAAACGGCGCTAAAAAGCCGGATATTTTCGCCAAAATAAATACAGAGATCGACCTGGCCAAATGGAGCAACGCCTCGGGTTTAAAACCATACGAGTTAAAGGGCCGCTATTCGCTGCACCTGCTGGCGAAAGGCAAA